>SAMEA3663026__coassemble_181_pt1 | contig 178801 bp, 139 predicted proteins | sample SAMEA3663026__metabat2_high_PE_017 | metagenome-assembled genome bin SAMEA3663026 (sample SAMEA3663026) | pig gut metagenome | biome: pig gut; feature: pig-associated habitat; material: faeces | place: France | collected 2012
ATGAAATCGGAAAGGCATTTCTTGAAGTGCTTGAAGATGCAGGTGTGTTCAAAAGAAATGAGAACGGACAAAAAGCATTTAAGGAATTTATTACAAGCATCAATGAATACGTCGAGTCAAGGCACGCTAACGCTTAAAGCCTTGACTTCGCCGTTTTGAGGGGTTGCACTACCCCCACAATAAAACAAGAGCAGTACCGCAATTAAGCGATACTGCTCTGTCTGTTTATACATTAGCCACCGTTTAGTCAATAACCATTAGTATTTTGGAATACTTCTTTATGGTCATCGCCATAAGGTTTGTCCCTGTTTGCATAAGGTCTGTCCCTGTTTGTATTTAATGTGGGAAAAACGACTTGGGTCATCACACATTGGAACTGTAAAAAGGGGACAGACCTTGAATAAAACTGGAATGCTAGGTCTGTCCCCTTTTACATAATTTCTTTAATTTCGCCAGTGAGGTGTGGCAGCGAAGCTGCATGATGCAGGTGTTGAAACTGCACAGCGTACCTCAGCTTGAACGGACGCCTTTGGCGGGTCCGAAGGACTGAGCGTTAGCGAACCGTGAAAGGTGAGTGGGTGTTTGAAATTTTGCTAAAAAAAAGAAGGTCTGTCCCTCTTTAATTCTAAAAATGATATTGATAAAATTATTTGGACTTTTTATAATGAATTTATGTTTGAAGTACGCGTTGAAGCTGATTTTGCTGCAGCTCATTTTTTGAAGGATTATAACGGTAAGTGCGAAAATCTTCATGGTCATAATTATAAAGTTTTCGCACATGTCAGAGGATATGTTTTAAACGAAGGTGGAATGCTTTTAGATTTTTCAAAGCTAAAAAAAGTTCTTCGAAGTTGTTGCAAGAAAATTGATCACACAAATCTAAATGATTTTGAAGTTTTTGAACAAAATCCTAGTGCGGAACGGATTGCTGTTTTTATTTATGAAAATATTTTACAGGAAATGAAAGAAAACGGTATTGATTTGTCATATTCTGAAGGTAAAAAAGAGCCTTTTTTATATGCAGTTGACGTTTTTGAAACTGAAACTAGCAGAGCTAGATATTGCTCGTGCTAAAAGTGTTCTCCTTACCGAATGTTTTGTTTGCACGAGCAACGAGTTTTTTAACGCTGACGCTAAAACTCGTAAAAATTTTGCTGTCAATTGTTGACTCGTGCTGAACACTTTCACACCACTGAAAATTTTGTTTTGCACGAATAGCGAGTTTTTTAACGCTACAGTCGCACTGGAATGTCCATTTTTTGCAAATCTTTTTTGATGCTTTCTACAGTGTACTTTCCAGAATGAACCATCGTCGCAATCAATGCAGCATCTGCTTTTCCTTTTGTAAGCGCATCTGCCAGATGCTCAGGAGTTCCGCCTCCACCACTTGCAATCACTGGAACACTAACATTTTCAGAAATCATTTTTGTCAAAGTCAGTTCGTAACCGTTTTTAGTTCCGTCAGCATCAATCGAGTTTAATACAATCTCGCCAGCCCCAAGCTCAACAGCTTTTTTTGCCCATTCAAGTGCATCCAAATCAGTCTTTATGCGGCCTCCGTTTATATAAACTCTGTAACCGCTTGGCATCTGTTCATCTTTTGCTGCATCCATTCCCAAAACAATACATTGATTCCCGAAAATTCTTGCACCTTCAGTAATCAATCCGGGATTTTTCACAGCCTGACTGTTTAAAGAGACTTTTTCGGCACCAGCAAGAATTGTAGAACGAATATCTTCTATTGAACCGATGCCACCACCAACACAAAATGGAATGAAAACTTGGGAAGCAACTTGTGAAATCAATTCAAGAATTGGACCTCTGCCACGAGCCGAAGCAATAATATCATAAAAAACAAGTTCATCCACACCCTGCTTGTAATATTCCTTTGCCATTTCAACAGGGTCGCCAATATCAATATTATTCTGAAACTTTACGCCTTTTGTCGTGCGTCCGTCTTTCACATCCAGACAAACAATAATTCTTTTCTTCAACATAAAAATCACCTAATAAAAATCACCTATAGAAATTTCAAAAAAAACTGTAACAATCTGATATTTTTTAATTTAAATGACAAGCTTAAAGATTGCAAAAATTTTTCAATATTTGTAATCCTGGCTTCCCAGACTTTTCTGGATGAAACTGGCAGGCAAAAATATTATTCTTGTGAATTACAGCCGGAATTTTGATGCCGTAATCAGCTGTGGCAGCCACCACGTCAGAATCATCAGGACAAATCACATAAGAATGAACAAAATAAAAATCAGCATTCTTTGGAACGTCTTTTAAAATTGGACATTCCTTTTTGATTTCAAGATTATTCCATCCCATATGTGGCACTTTAAATCCTTTTGATTCAAGAGATTTGTCAATTGAATATAAATGATTGATTTTTCCGCCGATTAGTCCCAGACATTTTGTGTTTCCTTCTTCAGAAAAATCAAAAATGATTTGAGAACCAAGACAAATGCCCAAAAGCGGAATGTTATTTTTAACCTGACTTAAAATAAATTTGTCAAAACCAAGTTTAGCTAACTGCTGCATAGCATAAGTTGCATCTCCAACACCAGGAAAAATGAGTTTATCGCAGTTTTCAAGTTCCTGTGGATTTTTGGACATCAAAAAATCAATATTTAAGTTTTTAAGGGCACGTTCAACACTCGTAATGTTGCCGGCATTATAATCAATAATTCCTATCATAGTGGTAATTATAAAGATAAGAATGAATTGTGAAAAGATGATTTTTATAAAAAAATAGATAATAGATTAGTAAATCATACAAATAAAGCTGATTGGTTATTTGAGAATTGTTCTTGAAATCATTTTTAAATATTGATATTGAAAAACTAAAAAAAATCCGATAAATCTTTTATGGATATAAAACAAATGATTCCTTTGATTTTGCAGGTTTTAAAGGATTTTAGAGTTATTGGTACTGTGATTGCTATGATTCTAATTATTAAATTTGCAAAGTTTATTACAACTTATAAAAAAAAGCCGCGAAAAAATATTAAAGGTAAACAAAAATCTCAAAATGTTAAACCTTCTGCTCCAACCGCTGAATCTGCATCTGAAGATTCTTCAAAATCATCATAATCTCCAAAAAAATAAAAAAAAATTCACTTTTTTCTCAAATTTTGGTATTAAATCGTAACATTTGGTCTATTTTATATATGGGTTTTTTGTTACTTATTTCTCTTTGGTTTGAACTTTTTGGTTCCTTAAAATTATAAACTTCAAGAAAGTATTGATTTTCGAAAGTTTATGATAAGTCCGCTCAAATTGGACGGTAAAATGTATATTCGAATGACACAATATCAGTTATTTGAATGATACTTTTTTTATGGGATGTGTTCTGGAGGTTTTCCTTGGAAGATGAAGTTTTTGAAAGTGATGATTATATCACTCAGGTTGCTTATGAGAATTTTGGGATTAAGTATTTATATCCGTGGCAAAGACTTGTTATAGCAAATATTCTTGAAGCGTATGATTATCAGCTGCACAAAGACGAGTACGATTGTGAAGACGAACAGGATTCATTTTGTAAAGGACGCCAGATTGTTCTTCTACCGACGGGAGCTGGAAAATCACTTTGTTTTCAGATTCCGGCGATAGTGTTAGATGGTCCTTCGTTGATTATTTATCCACTTTTGGCGTTGATGACTGATCAGCAGCGGCGAATGGAGGAAGGTAGTCTGCGGAGTGTGGTTTTTAGAGGAGGGCAGACGGAGCAGGAGCGGGAAGAGAATTTTTTTAAACTGAAAAACGGTGCAAAAATTATTCTGGCTAATCCTGAGGTACTTGGAAATGATGTTTTGGTTTCGAGATTGTGCGAAGTTGGAATAAAACATATTGCCATAGACGAAGCACATTGTGTTTCTGAATGGGGAGATTCATTTCGACCGGCTTATCTTGGACTTGGAGATGTTATTAAAAAGATAAATCCTCCAATGATTACAGCTTTTACCGCGACAGCGTCGCCTGTGGTTTTGGAACGTGTAGCACAAATTCTTTTTGACGGCGAAGCACATATTGTTCGGAGCGAAAGTGACAGGACAAATATACATTATTTTGTCAGATATTCCTGTGAAAAGAAAAAAGAAGCTTTATTGCTTGCAGAAAGTGAAGCAAAACCAATGATAATTTTTTGTGGAACAAGGTTTAAAGCGGAAGATATGGCAAGAGAATTGAATGTTTGTTTTGGAAGAGAAACTGCTAGGTTTTATCATGCTGGGTTAGAAAAATCAGAAAAGGAAAATACTGAAAAATGGTTTTACAACAGCAAAGATGGAATTTTATGTGCAACTTGTGCCTATGGAATGGGAGTCGACAAAAAAGATATAAAAACTGTGGTACATATCGAAACATCTCCGACTGCAGAAGCTTATATTCAGGAAGCTGGAAGGGGTGGTAGAGATGGAAGTGTTGCTAAGGCTATTTTGATTTGGAGTTTAGAAGATTCTTTAAATTATTCGTTTTATAAAAAAGGTTCAAGAGAAGCTGCGATGCGTGAATTTGCTGAAACTACAAAATGTAGAAGGCAGGTGCTGCTTGACGCTCTTGGCGCTGAACAGGCGGTTTGCAGCGGATGTGATTTATGCAATGCAAGGAATGAAAACTCAAACGAATCTGGTAGAAAAAACATTAAGTATAAGAACTCTTTTAAAAGTGGTCTGGAAATGTGTGACTGGCAGACAGTTTATTCTGTTATAAAAAAATCAAAAAATTATTATTCTGAAAATGATATTGAAGATGAGATTTTTTCAAGACTGAATAAAAAAACTCGAGGTGTTTTGGGTGTTAATGCCTGGACGCACGGAGAAACAGTTGATGTTGTCAGACAGCTTAAAGATTCTGGCAAAATTGAATTGGATAATTTTTTATGGAAAGGAAGACTGAGGATTAAGAAAATTAAAAAGTCGTCATAGCGGTGTTTTAATCCATAATTGTTATTTCAACGCGTCTGTTTCTGCTGCGCCCTTCTTCTGTGGTGTTTGAAGCGATTGGCTGTGTGGAACCTTTTCCCTGTGTAAAAATGTGATATTCACTTCGAATATTATTTTTTATCAAAAAGTCAGCCACGCTTTTTGCACGGCTTTCGGAAAGTGCCTGTCTTGCACTTTCTGTTCCGCGCTCTGCACAATGTCCTGTAATCAAAAGGTCGTTGTTGAACTGTTTTAAAACTTCTCCAATTTTTTGGAGTTTTTTTTGTTCGGAAGGTAAAAGTCTGTCCGAATCTGGTTCAAACTGAATGTTTTCTATGCTCAGTGTCAGACCTTTTTCGCCTTGTGAAACGTTGACATTATCAAGATTATAGTTTTTAAAAGTTTCCTGAAGTTTTTTTACATTAGCCTGACTGTTTACAGAGGTAAAACCTGTTACTTCACCTTGTGATTTTCCGTTAAAAACATAAGTATTCCCGTAAAAATCTACCATTTTGATTTGAAATTCCTCTAGAAAATGGTCGATTTCATTTTTTTGAGTGTCCCAGTAGATTTTCTGTTTTGCATATCCTCTGGCTCCTGCAAAAGTTGAATTTCTGTAATATTGTCCCGAAGTATTATCTTGAAAAAAATCATAATAAACATCAATGATATGTAGCGTTTTTCTTTTATTTTGAGTGTTTTCTTCGATAATATTATTTTGATTATCAGCAGAATTAACTGTAACTGTATCTGAATAAGTGTAAGTTGCCGTAAAAGGAATGGAAAGTGCTTGATCCATTTGAAAAAGTTCGCGGCAATCATGTACTTCAAGACCTTCTGCCTGCCAAGATTGACCAAGCTGAACTTTTTGAGATGGAAAAGAAGGAATGTTTCTGACAGTCGGCAAAAAATCGCTGCTGCAGTTATAAAATTCACCATTTTTTCTTCTATATAGATTTACAGAATTTTCTTCGCCCCAGGAAAGAGTGTCGCCTGTTCGTTGTATGAGCGAATTCTGCGTTGTCATGTAATCAGTTTGAAGGTATTCGCTACCGTCTTCGAGAATGTCCAGAACCGTGGAAGAAGTGCGGTTTATAAATTCTGTTTTATTATTCAGTCTGCCGTTAAAATAAGCTTCTTCGTAAACTGTGGAAATATGCGAAAAAGCATCTCCTTTTTTGTGTACAAATTGAAAAAGAATTCCTTCATTCTGCTGAGAAAAAAAACAAAAAGAGAAAACAAAAAAGAGGATGAATAAAGTGATTTGTTTTTTGATTTTTTTTGCAATCATGACTTTATTATACTTTAAAAATTAGTTTTTTCAATTATAATATATTCGTTTTCAAAAAGTAAGTTGAATAGGTGTCTTCATGATAAAAAAAATTATAGAAAAAGCACTAGAAAATCCAAAAATTTTATTGATTTTGATAATCTGTCTGTCAGCACTATTAATTATTCAGTTTTTCAAAAATTTTAATGATAAAAAAAACGTGAGAAAAGATGCTGTAAAAAGATCAAAGGCTGTAATAGGCGGTCAAGTTGCCGAACAGATTGCTCCTTTTCTGCCGAATTTTCCCGCAAATCCTTCTGATGCAAGATTTATTGGAAAACCTGTAGATTTTATTGTTTTTTCGGGGCTTTCAGAAACTGAAAAAATTGATGAGATTCTGTTTGTGGAAGTAAAAACTGGAAAATCTGCGTTGAACGAAAGAGAAAAAGAAGTTAAAAAGGCGGTGGAAAAGGGAAAAGTTCGTTACGTTGAATATAGAATTAATTAAAATAATAATAGATTCGTTTTTTGTCAAAATTTTAGATTTTTTTTAGAAAATCTGCTTAAAATTTTGTATAATTTTGATTAGTATTATATGACAATAAAATCAAATGAGGGAAAAATGAAAAAAATTGCAAAAATATTTCTGTGTTTATTGATTTGTGTTTTATCTTCTTGTGCTTCATCGAAAGTTGAAACAAAAGAAAATCTTCAGACTGTTGAAAATGCAAATTCAAGCAAAAAAATCAAACCAATAAAGTATAATGAAGAGAAATATCAGCAGGCATATAAGAATCGTGATTATGAAACTTGTCTTGGTATGCTTTTGTATCAAACAAGAAAAAAAGCTGACATTCGAGACAATCTTGACTTGGGAATGCTTTATTTTTTAACTGGAGATTATGCACAGGCTTCTGCTGTATTCGAAAAGACTGATGCACAAATGTATGATTCCATCACAAAAAGTGTCACAAGAACAATTGCAAAAGCTGTTGGAAATGAAAATGCTAAAGAATATACTGGAAATGTTTATGAATATCTTCTTGTCAACACAATGAATTCACTTTGCTATTATCTTCAGGGAGATTTGAATAGTGCTGTAAATCAACTTACAAAACTATCGGATTTAAAACTTCCGGAATACAGACGGCTTTATGGAGAAGTAATTGTGGGTGATGAAATGGATCCGTCTGCAAAAGAAGAGTATAATTCCAGTTTGAAATCATTAAAATCTTACAGTATAGATTCTTCAGTTTTTTCATCAGCTGCGCCAAAAAAGCCGACAGAAAAAGATTTGTATAAAGAATCGGCTCTTGCAAGATATTTGAGTTTGATTTTGCGTCAGGCAGACGGAGATAAAAGTCAGATTGATTCAGATTCTATGGTACTAAAATCTCTGATTAAAGAGTTTGATTCTGCTGATGCAAAAATTCCTGCAGGGCATGGTCGCATAAATGTGCTGGCTCTCGGTGGTCTGATTGGGAAACAGGTTGAAAAAGAATTGTACTTTCCATCAAAATCAACATTTTTTTATGTGCCGACAGGAAATTCATCGTACAGTCTTCTTCCGATGCAATTCAAATTTGTTTATCCTTTTTATGAAAAAAAATCAACAGTTACAGGAATTGATGTTGTTGTGAATGAAATCGGCTCTAAAAAAACAGTTTTAATAGAAAATTTCAATACAAATCTAGAAAAATCTGTTGCGCTCAGGGCAAAAAAAGAATATGAAGCCAGTATGTCACGAAGTATTACGAAAAAAGTAAGTGCTCTTGTAGCTGGAATTGCAAGTATTCATGCAAGTTATATTGGAATGCAAAAATTATCAAGTAGTAGAGCGGCTTACGCTTTAGCCCGTGTATCTTTTGCGGGAGTATGTGAATCTACAAAAGTCGGACTTGCTGCAATTGATTTGACAGAAACTGCCGATATACGACAGGGAGAGTTTTTCCCAGAAACTGTGAATGCTGCAGGGTTTACAGTTCCTGCTGGTCATTATACTGGCAAAGTAGTTTATCGTTTTTCTGATGGAACTGTTTCTGAAAAAAAATTTGAAACGGACGTAAAAGAAGGAAAACCATCGCTTGTTGTATCATCATGCATAAAATAAGTGATTTTTTTTTGTGAAAGATGTTTTTATTCATTTTCAATTTAAAAAAATGAATGTATAATAATAAAAAATGTTTAATTTCGATTTTTTTATTTTGGGTGACTTTTTGCTTCATCAGCCCTTTCAATGCAAGTATGTCAAAACTCTCTAACGCTTAAAGTTTTAATATACTTGTTTTTACAGGCATCATAAACTGCAAATTCTTGTCACGGTTTAAAATAGAAAACTCGAAATTGAACCTAAAAAAGAGAGGTATTGTTTAATGAAAATTAAAAGTTTTTTGGGAATGTTTTTGGTTTGTTCATTGTTTTTCGTATCCTGCGGTTCAACATCTGTAAAAAGATATGATTCAAAGGATAATGTAAAAGATTTGAGCGGATATTGGAACGAAAATGATGTGACAATTGTCTGCAACACTTTGATAGAATCGTGCATTCAATCAAAAAGAGTTGCAAACTTTCAGAAGAATAATGGACGTGCGCCTATAGTAATTATTGGAACAATTAAAAATAAAAGTGTAGAGCGCATTGACACTTCTATTTTGTCAAAAAGATTTCAGAATGCAATCATAAATGACGGAACTTTGGAATTTGTTGCTGATGCAAATCAAAGAGAAGAACTTCGTGCTGAAAAATATGATCAGGCTGAAAATGCATATGAAACTGCAAAATCTATTGGAAATGAAACAGCTGCAGATTTTATGCTTCAGGGAAGCGTAACTACAATTGTAGATACTGAAGGCAGACAGCAGGTGCGTACTTATCAGGTTGACATGCAGTTGATTGACTTGGAAACAAATAAAATTATCTGGTCTGACCAAAATAATGATATCAGAAAATATATCAAAAAAGCAGCTGCAAAATTCTAATTGTACAAAAACAGGAACAATATGAAAAAAATAGGCTTTTTGACTTTTTTTATGTTCTCTGCATGTCTTGTGTTTTGTGCTAAAAACAAAATGCCAGAGTGGATAATTGTCCCATCGAATGTTTATCCTTCTGATTTATATTTAAATGGAACTGGTAGTGGAGAAAATCGTGAAATGGCTGAACTTGAAGCAGTAAAAAATCTTGCTTCTGTTTTTGGTCAAACTGTTATTTCTCAAAATGTTGCTTCAAAAAAAATGGAGCAGGCAATTTCTGATGGAAAAATAGGATTTTCTTCTTCTGGAAATTTGCAGCAGAATATTACAAGTCAGATACAGGCAGAAAATTTGATTGGAATTGAAGTGGCTGAATATTTTTATAATAAGTCAGAAAAAAAATGGTATGCCATTGCAATTCTTGAAAAAGCAAAAACTTCTGCAATCTATGAAAATTTTATCCAAAAAAATGATGATGAAGTAAGAAAAGCTGTAAAAAATGCTGAAAAAGATTTAAAATCATTTTATGGATACAGTGAAATAGCTTTTGCCCTTGAAATTGCTTTGGAAAATGAAAAACTTTTAAAAAATCTTTCTGTAATTGATTTTGAAAAAGCTGATTCTCTTTCACACAAAGTTGTTCCGCTTCAAACTTTGCAGTCTTTACAAAAAAATATTGCTGACAACATTACAATTTTTGTAAATTTGAAAAATGATGAAGATAATAAAATCAAATCGGCTTTTCAGGATATTTTTTCAAAGTATGGATTTAAAACTTCAACAACCAAGAAAGAAAGATATGGTTTGACAGGAAAATATAATTCCGAAATTTCCAAAAAAGGCAAAGTTTCATACTGTACATATACTTTGGATCTTCAATTTTCTGATTATGTGGAAAAAGAAGAATTGTTTGCAATAAATTTAAAAGGGAGGGAAGGTGCACCATCGGAAAATGATGCAATAAACAGAACTTATAGAGTTCTTGAAAAAAATATTGGAACAGAATTCAATGAGAATTTTGATTCTTATATTAATGATTTGTCTTATAAAAAATAAAAATATATGGAGATTTTTATGAAAAAAAGCATTTTTATTCTTTCAGTAGCAGCAGCTTTGTTATTTACAAGTTGTGGAACTACAAAAACAGTAAAAGGTTCTGGAATTAAAGGGAATGCAGCAAAAGTTCAGAAAAGTTATGTGACAATTCTGGATTATCAAGGGGCATCTTTTGGTTCAGAAATCCCTCAGTGGGTTGTTGAAATTGGTAACGGAAATTATTCAGCAGAAGCACTTTCACCAATTCTTCCTGGAATTTCTGGCAAAAAACCATTTGTTGTTGTTGCTCGTGGCGATAACCTTGAATATACACGTCAATGGGCAGACCTTGTTGATGTAGAAAACCAAGTTGGTGACGAAATGCAGCGAATTGTTGGAAAAGCTGTTTCTGCAGTTCAGAAAGGACGTGCAAAACAGGTTGGTGACACAAAAGATGCAACAGTTTTGGAACAGGAACTGAATATGTATAAACAGGCAGTTTCTGCAGTAGAATTAAACGGTTTGGAAAAAATCGCTTCTTATTGGATTCAGAAAGAAGTAAAACCTTCAAAAAATTCAAAAGAGTCAAAAGTTTATTATGAATATTATGCAGTTTGGGGCATGAATAAAAAACTTTACGACCTTCAGATTCAGTCTGCTTTGGATGGCGTTGAAGACAATACTGACGAAGGAAAAGCTTTAAAAGAAACTCTTTCACTTAAACTTCAGAATATGATGATTACTTCAAATGATGAAACAATCACAGAAGAAGCTGACGAAGAAATCTAATAATTCAAAATTCTTTAACACTTGAAAATCAGGATGCAAAATTTCAGTATTTTCTTTGCATCTTGATTTTTTATTTATTTGAAACTTTACAAAAACTTTTTTTGGGGGAGTTTTATGATTAAAAACTTGAAAAAAATCTTTGCTGTTTTGTTGATACTTTTTTTATCATCATCACTTTTTTCTGATGAAAATGCAGCTTCAGATTATGATGATATTTTTGCAAATCAAAAAATAGAAAAAGATGATTTTTATACTATTTTGGTAGAACCTTCCAAAAAAGAAATAGAGGAACAGAACAATCAGTTTTTTGAAGAAGTAAAACAAAAAAAACTTGAAATTTTACGTAAAAAGCAAAAAGAAATTGAAAAAAAAGAATCAGCAAAAAACAAAATAATTTCGCAAAAAGAAAGACAGAAAGCTGAATTAGAAAAACAAAAAGAGAGTTTGGAAAATAAACAGAATAATTCAACATCGAAAAAAGCAGAAAACAAATCTGATAATGAGATTGAAAATAAGCAGAATGATCAGAAAATAAAAAAATCAACAGAAAAAACTGAAAAACAATCAGCAGAAAATAAATCAAAACAGCAGTCAAATCAAAAGGCAAAAAAGCCAGAACAAAAAAAATCGGACACAAATAAAAATCAACAGAAAGAAAATTTTCAAAACAGTCAGACAGAAAAAATGGAAGAGAATTCTGAAAATTACGCAGATGAAGAGAAAAATGAAGAGCAGGAAATGGATTTTTCAATTCAATTGCGGAAAAAATTTATAAACTGCGGTATGGATTTTAAAGGTATTAAATATGTTTGGGGAGGAAAAACTCCTAATCCAGGATTTGACTGTTCTGGATTTGTCACATACACTGCAAAAAAAAGTCTTGATTTGGACATAAAAGGAAATGCGCAGGATATTTACAATCAAACAACACCAGTGTCATTAGATGAAGCTCAGCCAGGTGATTTGATATTTTTTAAAGGTGATACTGACACAAGAATTACGCACGTAGGAATTTATCTGGGAAAAAATCCTGAAGGCAATGATTTTGGTAAACAGAATTTATTTTTGAATGCGGCAAGTGCAGGTCCAAGAACTGGAATTGTAATCAGCGGTTTAAACGAAAATTACTGGAAAAAAACTTTTTATGGTTGCGGAAGACTGCTTCCTTCAATATAATTAAAAGTTAATAGTAAGTTTGATTACAAGTTACGAGTTTAAACTGTGGCAAGGATTGGAAGAACTGGCGAAGCAAAAAGCCACCATTATTAACTTAATAATAAAATCATGGATTTTTGGGTTTGTCTTTTATGAGATTATTTAAACTAACAAAAAAAAATAAAACAAAAAACAATCCTCTTACAAAAGTTTATCAGCAGTCGGTTGATATTCTTTCGAGTATTGTGGATAATTTTTTGACTGCTGGAATTATAGATTTAACTGACAATTCGTATACAGTTCTAAAAGATATGACGCACAAAACTCAAATGAATGCCCGTCATAATTACAAGGAATTTTTTACCACTTGGATGCCTCCTTTTTTGAAAGAAAATACTGTTGAAGGTATGGAAGTTTCTTCTATTGTAAAACTGCAGGAAAAACTTAAAAAAAAAAAGAATTTTTCTTTTGATTATCATATTGTTACAGGGCGATGGCTCAGATGCACTTGGACATATTTGAAAAAAAATGGTCGAATTGGTAACAAAATTCTTTTGTACAGTTACGATGTCACAAAAGAATATGAAGGAAATGCATTGCTTTCTGAAAAAAATCAGGAACGCGAAACAATAATTCAGGGATTGAGTGAAGTTTATTATTCAGTTTTGCTTGTTGATTATAATAATGACCATGTAAGTGTTTTTCGTCACGAGTATGATGATGGAAATGAAATTGCACAATATTTTAAAAAGTATGATTATTGCTGGTCGAATGGGCTTGAACATTATACAAAAGATTTGGTAACAGAAGAAACAGGTCAAACTCTCAAAAAATCACTTTCTGTGGAAAATTTAAAGGCTTCCAAAAAAGAATTTTTTGTCAATTATCAGAAAAAAGGAAAGCACGGCTTGAATTATCGCGAAGTTCAGGTTTGGTTCGTTCCCAAAAATGATGGAAGTCGTGTTGCAGTTGTTGGAACTAGAAATGTTGATGATACGGTCATGCATGAAAAAGAGCTACGCACAAAGCTTCAGATGATTGTTGCGGCAGCAGGAACAGTTTATCCTCTTGTTGCGGAAGTAAATCTTACGAAAAACAGATATCAAATTATTAGGTATGACAGTTTTATAAATAAAACGGCGAGTGTGGAAGGAACTTTGGATGATTTTATAAATGCCGGACTCCTTACTTTGCCAGATAAAGATGAAGCTGAAGCATTTTACAAAACTTTTTCGAGACAAAATCAAATTGATGCTTTTTTGCGTGGAGAAAAGGAACTTTCTTTAAGACATCGTCAGATTGGTGATGACAAAACAGTTCACTGGATGGATACGCGTGTAGTTTTTGTGGCTGGCGAAGATGGTGATATGCATGAAATCTCTTTGTCGCGCTGTATTGATGATGAAATCAAATTGAGTAATGATCTTGCAAAAGCAAAAGATGATGCCGAAGCTGCAAATAGAGCAAAATCAACTTTTCTTTTCAATATGTCGCATGATATTAGAACGCCGATGAATGCAATCATGGGATTTACAGAACTGGCTATGCAAAATATTGGAAAAAATGAAGTTTTGCAGGATTATCTTTCAAAAATTAAAACTTCCAGCGATTATCTTTTGCGGCTGATAAACAGCGTTCTTGAAATGACTCGAATAGAAAAAGGAAAACTCACGCTTGATTATGAACCTGCAGAACTTTCAAAAATCTTAAAAAATGCTTTTTCGCTTTTTGAAGAAGATGCAAGACAAAATCAAATTGATTACAGGTTTAATATCAGTTTTGATGGAATTATTGCAAATATTGATCATGTGCGTGTCGAAGAAATTCTTGCAAATGTTGTCAGTAATGCCATAAAGTATACTGCGGCTGGCGGAAAAGTTTATGTTGAAGCGGAAGTAAGACAAAAACAGGAAAATTACGGAAAAAATCATGAACTTAATGTGACTGTACAGGATACTGGAATTGGAATGTCCAGCGATTTTCTTCCGCAAATTTTTGACAGTTTTTCCCGAGAGCGAACAAATTATTCTCATCAGATTCAGGGAACTGGACTTGGCATGGGAATTACAAAAAAACTTCTTGATGTTATGGGCGGCAAAATCAAGATAGAAAGTCAGGTTGGAGTGGGAACAAAAGTAAAAATCAAAATTCCTTTTGAAAAACTTGATTCTTCGCTTGTTTACAAAGAAAATGTTAAACCAAAAGATTATGCACTGGATTTCAAAGGAAAAAGAATTCTTCTGGCGGAAGACAATGATTTAAATGCAGAAATAGCAATTGAGATTCTCAAAGAAGCTGGTTTTCAGATTGAAAGAGCAGGCGACGGCGTGGAATGTGTTTCCATGCTTTGCAAAGCTGAACCTCATTATTATGATTTGATTTTGATGGATATTCAAATGCCTTATCTTGACGGATACATGGCAACTGCAAAAATCCGTATTCTTGAAGATAAAGAGAAATCATCGATTCCGATAATAGCGATGACAGCAAATGCTTTTGAAGAAGACAGAAAAAAAGCAGTTGAAAAAGGGATGAACGGTTTTATCTCAAAACCTGTAGTTATTGAAAAACTGTTTGAAACACTTTCGCAGATTATAAAGAATTAAAAATTACCCTTTGCTGTTTTTGAGAAGAGCATTGTCATCGCCACTTAAATAATCGTCGCAAAGTTTTTGAGGCATTGGTTTTCCGCGCAAAAAGCCCTGCACGATATTGCATTTGAAATGCGTGAGTAAATCAAGTTGTTCCGGATATTCAACGCCTTCTGCAATTGTTTCTAGTCCCATATTTCCAACCATTTTAATGATGGAACTTGTAATATTTGCCTGCACTCCGTCTTTGGAAGTAATATCGTTGATAAAAGATTTGTCGATTTTGAGAGTGTTCAACGGAAGCGACTGCAAATAACTCAAAGAAGAATAGCCTGTGCCAAAGTCATCAAGGGAAACTCGAATTCCTCTTTCTCTTATGGCTTTAAGTTTTTCGACAGTTTCTTCCATTTTGTGAATGAAAACACCTTCTGTTATTTCAATTTCCAGAAGTGTCGGATCAATTTTTTCATTTCTCACAATTTCGTCAAGTTCTTCAATGAAATTATCCTGCAACAGTTGAATTGGAGAAATATTTACAGACATTACACCATCAAAGTGATATTTTTCCTGCCAGTTTTTCAATGTTTTTACTGCTGTGCGTAAAATCCATCTGCCAATTGGAATGATAAGACCAGTTTCTTCGGCAATTGGAATAAAAATCGAAGGAGGAATGTTACCAAGTTCTGTATCTGTCCAGCGGATTAAAGCCTCAAATCCTCGTAATTTTCCTGTATTGATGTCAAACTGAGGCTGATAATATTGGCTGAATGAGTTTTCAAGTAGAGCAGTTGTCATTTTTGACTGTAAAGTTAATTTCTGAATGAAAAGACGCTGCATGTCAGGTTCAAAATATGTAAAATTATTTTTTCCGTTTTTCTTTGCATATTGTAAAGCCATATCAGCAAAACGGATGAGTTCTTCGGAAAGTTCAGAATTTGATGGGAAAAATGAAATACCACCTGAAACGCTTATCTGTTTAATTTGGAAGGATTCATAAATGCAGTCAATAAAGTTTGCCAGACTGTCTTCTGTATCAAAATTGTTGATGATTAAAGCAAATTCGTCATCGCCATAGCGGAAAATTTGAACTCCATGATTTTCGAACTGTTTGAGTACTTCGCTTACACCAAGAATAAGATTGTCACCTTCATCATAGCCACGTGAATCGTTTATACTTTGAAGATTGTCAATATCCAAAATCAAAAGTGCTGCATGTTTTTTGTTATAGCGTGCAGTTTCAAGAGCAATATTAAATGATTCGTTGAAGCCAGTTCTGTTTAAAAATCCTGTCTGAACATCTGTGATAGCAGATTCTTTGAGTTTTTGATAATATTGACGTTCCGAAGTGATGTCTGTAAAAAATACAATTACATTTTTCTGATCTGCAAGATATTTCATATCAATTTTGTACCAGTTTTTGGTTGACGGAGAAAAATATTTTGTTTCGGGATAATCTCGTCCAGCCATTGCATCAAGAGCTATTTTAAACCACGGTACATCAGATGTAATTTCATTTTCAAATTCTGACCATTTTTTGCAGTCTTTAATTATATATCCTATTGCTTTTTTAACTTCTTCATTTACGTAAGAAATTTCAAAATCTGAAACTTTGCCGGAATCTTCTTTTATCGGTGTTGAGACAATTACAGGTGTAGGAATGTTGTCTAGAATGATTTTAAAATTAATATCCATAATCTGCTCCCAGAAAAAACATCGCGTTAGCTTAACACATTTATGTGTATCGCATGGAGGCGCCGAATCCAATTTTATGAAGTGCAACGCACGAAATAAACTTGTGTGATAAAACTTACACGGATGTATTTTTTTATCACGCCTCCCAGAAAAACTGTTTTGTAATGATTTTTATTTGTAAATAGATGATTCTCTCAGATAAATTATTATGATTATTATATATTCTAATATGGCTGTTGTCGAGTTTTAAATTTTTATATTTTTAAGGACTTTTGTTTGAAAAAAAATAGCCCTGAACGACAAAAAGTGTTCAGAGCCGATATTTTAATAAATCAATTAAAATTTAGTTTGAAATGCGGATTTTTTCCCAATAATTATAATAAATTTCCAAAAAATCACCTAAATCGTTTTTGAGTTCGCATTTATCCATAATTTCTGCAGGATACATAGGAGTAGTAGTGCGGAATTTTTCTGCTTCAAGATTTACATAACAAGGGAATCTGAAGAAATCAAGAAATTTTGCATAATTTTCAGGACGATGAATAAAGTTTATAAACTCAGTTGCGAGTTCCGCATTTTTGGAATATTTCAAAATGCACATGCTGTCAAGATAAGAAGGACCTCCATTTTCAGGAATAAAGAAATCAATGGTAGCATCCCATTCTTCTTCTGGAACTTCGCCATAAATCACTTCTGCATAACCCTGACAAAGCCACAAATCTCCGCGTGCAAAGTCTTTTCCAAATCCTTCTGCATCAAACTTAATAATATTTGGAAGCCAGCTTGATTTGATTAAGTCAACAGCATTTTTTAATTCGGTTTCATTTTTTGTGCAGACACTGTTTCCCTGATACATTAATGCATCGCCTAAAACTTCGCGGTAATCGTCCATCATTGAAGCGTGACCTTTAAACTGAGAATCTGCAAAAATGTTCCAGGTGCGTTCATAATTTCCGTCTGGAACTTTCTTTTTGTTTACACTGATTCCTGCTGCACCAAAATAATAAGGAACTGCATATTCCATATTTGGATCATAAGTAATTTTTTCAATGAGCTTAGGATTAATTTTATCTTTATTTGTAAACTTTTCTTGCACGATAGGCTGGAGCATTCCTTTTTTCATCAAAATAGAAACATAATCCTGAGATGGCACTACGATATCAAAACTTTTTGCACCACCATTTACAAGTTTATTGAACATAGTTTCGTTAGAATCATATTCAGAAACTACAACTTTACAATCAAATTCTTTTTCGAAGTCTGCAACTACATCGGTTGGGGTATAATAAGTCCAACTGTAAAGCTTTAAAACCTGTTTTTTTTCACATGAAGAAAAACCCAAAGATGCAAGAATCATTCCTGCCATTAAAATAATTTTAGAAGTGATTTTCATATCACACCTCGTAAAATAGAATATGCAGAATTTTACAGGAAAAATCCAGAAAATCCTAAAACTTTAATGTGCTGCTGCAAATGTTTTTAGTCCTTTGCGCAACAGAATTGCAATGAAACAAATAATCATAATCAAAACAAATGAAAGTGCATTGATTACAGGGCTTACACCATGACGAATCATATTGTAAACAAAAATTGGAAGAGTTTCTACATTTCCGTTTACAAGTGAAGTGATTACAAAATCTTCTATTGATAAAGTAACACTCATCATAAAACCGCTCATAATTCCAGGCATAATTGCAGGAATGATTACTTTAGAAAGTGTTTGTCTTTCATTTGCTCCAAGGTCATGACTAGCTTCGATTATAGAATAATCAAATTCATCAACGCGGGAACTAACCATAAGATATGCAAAAGGAAGACAGAATGTTGCATGAGCAATGATGATTGTTCCAAGACCTAGATTCATATTTATTCCGCTTAAAAAGATTAAAAGCGAAACACCCATAATCACTTCCGGCAAAACCATTGGCAAAAAACTTACCGATTGAATGTAATTTCTTCCAAAAAAACGATACCAGCTGATTCCGATTGCTGCTAAAGTTCCTAAAACTGTTGCAATCAAAGCAGAAGATAAAGCTACGATGGCACTGTATAAAAGTGACATCCATAAATCACCAGAATGCAGGAACAATTCTTCATACCAGCGGAAAGAAACGCCAGTAAAACTTGCTCCTTCTGATTTATTGAAAGAAAAAACAATTATTACAAAAAGAGGAATATATAAAAATAAAAAAGTAAGACACAATGTGAAGTTTGAAAAAGAAAATGTTTGAGCGCGTTTTTTCCAATTGCGTTTTGCATGGCGAAAATTTTCAGATTTTGGGTGATTTTTTCGAAGTTTTTCTACAATTAATGAAGATAAAAATTCCATATAAAAACCTCACTTTTACAACAAAATAATAATTATTTTTTTGTTTTATTCAGACTTTTTTCGTGTTTTTCAGAAGCAAGCATAAATAAAATTGCAGCCATTGTTACGATTGTAAGCAAAACAGAAAAAGCAGAAGCTAATGGAATGTTACGTGCTTTCTGAATTTGATCCATGATGATGTTTCCGAGCATGTAACTTTTTGTACTTCCCACAAGTTGAGGTACAGTGTAATTACCAAAAATCGGGATAAAGGTAAAAATTACAGAACTTACAATGCCGCTTTTTATGCCTGGAAGAAGAATTTTAATCATAGACTGGAATTTTGTGGCACCTAAATCTCTTGCTGCTTCTAAAAGGGAAAAATCAAATCTATCGATAGAAGTAAAAATTGGCAAAATTGCATAAGGCAGATACATGTAAATGCTTACAAGAATTACAGCACCTTTTGTGTACATAAATTTGTGTGGAACAAAATTCCAATCACTGTTTCTAAAGATAAAATGCCAGAAAGTTTCAAACAATTTAAAGATTTGATTTAATAGTCCATCTTGTCCGAGAATTGACTGCCATGCAAAAATTCTGATAAGTGAATTTGTCATAAACGGAATGATTACCAGAATCAAAAGAACAGTCTGGTGTTTGCTTCTTGCGATAGCATAACCGCATGGAAGTGCAATTAAAATCGATACTATTGTAGAAACAATTGTCATCCATAAAGTTCTGCCCAAAATAGGAAGATAAATGAATTTTCCTGTATCACTGTCTTTTGCAAAAATAGATTTATATGCCTGCAGTGTAAAAACTTTCTGAACACCGCCATGCATATCTTTTTTCATAAATGAATAGCAAACAATGATGATAATAGGTACAACAAAAAACAATGTAAACCAAATACCCATTGGCCAGGCGTAAGCAGGTCCAGCAGTCTTTTTTTTGAGAGTTGATTTGTATTGTGCTGCCAACCTTGCTTGAGAAGCTTTTGATGCTAGTTTTAGCAGAAAACTTTGATTATTTTTTGAGTTTTTATTTTTCATGGCAAACTACTTGTTAATATCTTCAACAATGTATGCATCTTCTGCTGACCAGGAAACGTATACTTTATCTTTCCACTGAATTACAGGTCCATCATCCATATAGTCTGTGTGTTGTTTAAAAACCTTAATGATTTTTCCAGTGCCGAGTTTTACATAAAATTTTGACTGAAAGCCTGAATAAATCGGTTCTTCGACAATACCACTGAAAACATTAATGTCAGTTCTGCCACCTGTGTTAGGAGGTTCTAGTGTAATTCTGATTTTTTCTGGTCGAATTGTAAACGCAACTTTTTGACCTTTCTGAGTAAAATCATAATCTGTAACTTGCATGTAACGGTCAAGAGCCGCTTCAGCTTCTGTATCAGTTGCAAGAGGAGCTTGTTTTCCAAGTTCTGGAACGCTTAATGTTGCCATAAAATCATCGTTTCCAGAAATGTCTTTATGAGGAACACAATCAACGACTTCAGCATCAAAGAGATTTGTTTCACCAATAAACTGGGCTACAAACTGAGTTGCAGGACTTTCATAGATTTCATAAGGAGTTCCAATCTGCAAAACATGTCCGTGATTCATTACAGCAATGCGGTCGCTTACAGAAAGAGCTTCACTTTGGTCATGTGTAACATATATGAATGTGATTCCAATCTGATCGTGAAGTCTGTCTAAATCAATAAGTAAGTTTGCACGAAGTTTTGCATCTAGAGCAGAAAGCGGTTCATCAAGCAAAAGAACTTTCGGCTCATTGATGAGTGCTCTTGCAATTGCTACGCGCTGTTTTTGTCCACCTGAAAGCTGATTTGGTTTTTTGTTTATATGTTCATCAAGTTGAACCAGATGAACGTATTCCCGAACCTTTTTGTCAATCTCATCTTTTGGAAGTTTTTTTAACCGTAAAGGAAATGCAACATTTTCATAAATTGTCATATGAGGAAAAAGTGCATAAGTTTGAAAAACCGTATTTGAGGCACGTTTATTTGGATTTAAAGGGATAACATTCTGGTCATCAAATAATACAACTCCATCATCTGGAAATTCAAATCCAGCTATAATGCGGAGAAGCGTTGTTTTTCCACATCCTGATGGTCCTAAAAGAGAGAAAAATTCTCCCGGCTGAATAGTAAAGTTGATGTCATCCAAAGCAACAAAGTCGCCAAATCTTTTGGATACATGATCAATGGTAACCTGACTTCCTTTCACTCAAGTAACCTCGAATCAAAAATGATAATTTACACATGCGTGTAAACAGACTAGTAAAAACTTAGCTACTGATGTTGGTTCGTTTTTTTAATTCTTATGGTAAAAATGCAATATTAACTAGATTCTGTCAATAAGTTTTAAATAATTTTTTTGTGTTTTTTATCATTTTTAATGTTTATTTTTCTGATTATTTTTATTGAAAGATTTATGTATTTTGAGTATCTTTATTGATACAGGAAATAAAAAAACAGAAAATAATGTTCAGATTGAAGACTGGAAAGAATGACAGTTGTGAAGGATTTCAATCCTGCTGAATTGTGAAGTCAGTCAGTTTGAAGCTTTTTATTTTATGTTTTTTGTGTCTGAGATATTTATTAATATTGAGGGAAAAAATGTTTGCAATTATTATTGGAATTATCTTTGTTGGATTTACAGCTTTTTCAGTGATTCCTGCTTTTCCATTAAACTGGGGACCGCAGGTTATTGAGTTTTTAAAAGGTTCTCTGCCTGTTTTTGCTGCTTTTATCGGATTGATTTGTCTTTTTATTGGTGCTGCCGATATAAAAGATAAAAAAGAAGCAAAAAAAGAAGATGCAGAAAAAACTGAGGAAAATAAATAATACGGCTGCTAAAAATATTTTTAATCTTCAGTAGTAAATAAAAAGTAATTTTTCAAAAGATGAATTTCATATTGACAAAAATCCTATAAATTTGGTAATATATTTTACCCGTTATAGAATTTTTGGACTGCTCATCTGAAAATTCTAGCAACTTCAAAATCAGATGCAAAAATTTCGAAGCTGCAAGATAAACTTTTTATTATTTTTACAAAGGTATATCAAAATGGAAACAATTTTCGTTAAAGAATACGACCAGCCACGCAAATGGTACATTATTGATGCTGCTGGAAAAACAATGGGACGTGTTGCTGCAAAAGCTGCTTATATTGCACGTGGAAAAAACAAAGCTTCTTACACAAAAAATCAGCTTATGGGTGATTTTGTTGTTATTATCAATGCTGAAAAAGCTGTAGTAACTGGTGGAAAAGAACAGAAAAAGATTTATTACCATCACACAGGATTTGTAGGTGGACTTCGTGCTCACACTTATGAAAAATTGTTGGATAAACATCCTACAAAACCAATGGAATTAGCTGTTGCTGGTATGCTTCCACATGGACGTCTTGGACGCAAAATGATGGATTGTGTAAAGATTTACGCTGGTGCAGAGCATCCACATGCTGCTCAGAATCCTCAGCCAGTAGAATTATAATTTTGGAGTGTAGAAAATGGTAGAAAATATTGCTATTGGTACAGGAAGAAGAAAGACTGCTGTTGCTCGTGTTTTTGTTCGCAATGGTTCTGGAAAGATTGTTGTTAATGGAAAAGATGTAAAAGATTATTTTGCTACAGAAGCTCAGGTTCAGGTTGTAAATCAGCCTTTAGCTGTAACTTCAATGGGTACAAAATATGATATTCTTATCAATGTACAGGGTGGTGGTTTGAATGGTCAGGCTGCTGCTTGTTTGCATGGAATTTCACGTGCTTTAGTTCAGATTGATCCAGATGCACGTACATCTCTTAAAGCAAACGGATATCTTACTCGTGATTCACGTATGGTTGAACGTAAAAAGTATGGTCAGCGTGGTGCTCGAAGAAGATTCCAGTTCTCAAAACGTTAGTTTTATTTGGAAAATTCGATTTGCAGAAAAGGCGACTTTTTTAAGGTCGTCTTTTTTTTTTGTCTTTTTGGAAAAAAATCAGTATATTTTATCAACGATGAAAATAAATTCTATAAGTCAAATATCTTTGTCTGGAATGTACCGAATTCGTCCTGAAGAAGGTTCTGTTATTTATGCACGTCAGGAATATCTTTCTTCTATTATATTGTCTGAAATAAGTGCCGGAATGGAAATTGAAGGTGAGTGCCAAGAGGAACTTTTAGATGCTGGACTTTGTGTTGCGGTGGAATTAAAAGCCTGCGATTATCTTTCAAGAGCGGAACAAAGCAGATTTGGATTGGCACAAAAACTTGTAAAAAAATCATTTCAAAAAAAGTATATTAATATGGCGCTTGATTATCTGGAAAGCAAAGATTATTTAAGTGATTTGAGATTTTCTACGGCATGGCTGAATACAAGAAAAATTAATCATTTTGAAGGAAGAACAAAACTTCTTGCTGAACTTAGAAATAGAGGGATTTGTGAAAAAACGGCCTCTAAAGCTTTGGATGATTTTTTTTCTTATAACAATGAATTTGAAATCTGCAAAAAAGCTTACCAAAAGCATAAAAAAAATGGGAAAACCGAAGATAAACTTATGCAGGCAATGTTTAAATCCGGGTTTTCCCATAAACTGATTTTGCAGGCTAAAGAAGAATTAGAATCTTCCTTCGTCAGTGTCCCAATAGTTTAATTCGTTGTGCGTTTTGATAAAGTCAACAGTTTCATCGATTGTTGTAAAGCAAAGTCCAACAACTGTATCGGCACAGCCATAATAGATTGCAATTTTTCCGTCTTTTTCATCTGTTAATGCTGCTACAGGGAAACAAACATTGTCAACGAATCCTGTTGTTTCATATGGCATTTCAGGTGTGAGCATGTAGTCACCGCATCTGTAGCGAACAATGCTTGGTTTATCATGATCCAGAATTGCAGCAGAGAAGGAATAAACAAATCCGTTACAAGTAGTTGAAACTCCATGATAGAACATGAGCCAGCCTTTTTCTGTTTCACCTTTGTCATTTTCGTATTCAATTTCGATAGGTGCTGGACCGCATCCAATTTTTACACCTTGCCACCATCCTTTTCCGCCTTTTTGCATAACAAGACGATGTTCTCCCCAATATTTCATATCTGGAGATTGTGAAAGCAAAATGTCACCAAAAGGAGTGTGTCCTGAATCTGAAGGGCGTGAAAGCATTACAAATTTTCCATCAATTTTTTTTGGGAATAAAACGGCATTTCTATTGAATGGAAGGAAAGGATTTTCAAGACGAGTGAAATCCTTGAAATCTTTTGTACTTGCTACACCGATTGAAGCACCGTCAAAATCTCCACACCAAAGAATGTAATATGTATCATCAATTTTTACACAGCGTGGGTCGTATGCGTAGAATGGATCGTGAGGAGTTCCATCAGGATCGTGCATGTGAATTTTTTCTTTTTGAAATTCCCAGTGGATTCCATCTTCTGAATCGCCGATGTAAAGGAAAGGTCTTGCAGATGTGTCTTCTGAACGGAAAACACCTTTGAATTTTCCTTCCCAAGGGATTACGGCAGAGTTGTAAATTCGTCCCATTCCTTTGAAAGGGTTTCTGCCGATAACAGGGTTTTCACTATAACGCCAGATTGGAAGCCATGTGTCAGCAGGTTTTTCCTGCCAAGGGATGTTTGGTAAATTGCCACCGCTAATAATTTTTGCCATTCTTTTCTCCTGAGATTGTGGAATTTGTTTTGTGTTGTCAAATTCCAAAGCAGTTTTTTTTGTTTAACAGAGTAATAATCTCTGATATAAAAATAAAGGTAAATTAATAATTTGTCAAGTTAAAATTAATTAAAAAAGTTAAAATAAGTTAAAAAATAACTTAAAAAACGATACAAAAAATAAAAATAATCTAGAAATACTTGCAAAATAATGTTAAAATGATTATATGAAAGTTTTTAAGATTAATGAAATTGAAAATAAAAAAATATCAGGAAGAAATGTAAAAAATGCAGAGGAATTGCCAGAGATTAATCTTTTCTGGGCGGCTTCTTCGTTGAAATTTAATGTAAAAGCTGGTGAAGTTTGGGCTGAGTTTTTGAGTGATTATGATTCAAATGAACCTTGGGTGAGTGTTTTTTTGAATGGAAGACGAATTTCACGATTTATGGTTGAAAAAGGTGGCGAAAAGTCCGTTTGTCTTGTACATGGTTTGAATCCGCAAACGGAAAATGAAATTTGTATTTATAAAGATACTCAGCCAATGCCGGGTGATACTAAACATTCGTTGAAAATAACAAAAATTTCGCTTGATGATAATGGTGAGTTTTGTGAAGTAAAACCAGCTGATATCAAAATTGAGTTTATTGGTGACAGTATTACTAGTGGCGAAGGGCTTGCCGGTGCTCCTGAACAGATGGAATGGATTCCTGCTGTTTTTGTGGGAAGTGAAAGTTATGCGGCAAATGTTGCACGTCATTTTAATGCAGATTTTTCTGTGTTTTCTCAGTGTGGCTGGGGACTTTGCTGGGGCTGGGATGGAAATCGTAATAATAATATGCCCTCTTATTATGAAAAAGTATGTGGTGTAATGGAAGGTGAATTTCATAATCAGCTTGGTGAAAATCAGGATTATGATTTTAAGGAAGGAAGCGATTTTGTAGTTTTGAATTTAGGCACAAATGATAATGGTGCTTTTTTTCAGCCGGCATGGAAAAATCCAAAAACTGGAATTGAATATAAACTATCACTTGAAAATGGGAAAATTTCTGCTACCGATAAAGATTTTATTGTGCAGGCAGCAAAGAATTTCCTTTCACTTATCAGAAAGCATAATCAGAATGCGCAGATAATCTGGTGTTATGGAATGATAGAATTGAATCTTATTCCTGAATGTATAAAAACTGCTGTGAATCAGTGGAAAAAAGAAACTGGTGATAATAATATTCATGTTTTGGAATTGGATCCGATGGAAAAAGTTGAAAAAAATGATGAAGATAAAGGTTCGCGCGGTCATCCTGGAAAAAAAGTGCATAAACTGGCAGCTGACAAACTTGAAAAACTGATTGAAAAGCTGAGAAAGTAAAGTGTGCATTATAATTGGGTTGAAAAAATTGCTTGGAAATATGTGATTTTTGAATATTTTTTAATTTGTAGTTTGAAAAGTTTAAACTGTGGCAAGAATTGAAAGGGTTGGCAAAGCAAAAGGCCACCTGAATTGGAAGAATTCAATACTTGGGATTTAGTTTTATTAAAAATGGAGAATTTATGGAAAATAGACCTCAACAGTCGCAGATTAATGAAGCGTTGACGATTATTGACAGATTGATTCCTCTTGTGAATGATGCTGAGCGAAATCTTTCGAGTGCCAGAAACTGGGGATTTTTAGATGTGCTGGGCGGCGGATTTATTGTTGATTTGATTAAACATTCTAAATTGAATAATGCTACTAATTCTATGGAACAGGTGAATTATTTGATGCAGGATTTGCAGAGAGTACTGGGTTCTATGAATGCAAACGATTATTCTATGAATGTTGGAAATTTTGTTACGCTTGCTGATTTTTTGTTTGACGGTGCAATTGCTGATATCTATATGACAAGTAAAATTATGAACAGTCTGGATGAAGTGCGCAGATTGAAAGAAAAATTGATGGAACTTCGAAACAGACTGTCAAGATTTTAGGTTCTGTTTGCTAAGTCTTTCATGTTAAATTCTGCTGTATAGCATTTCAAGTTTGTCCCTGCTTTCGATAAAGATTTTTCCGAGTTCTGGATCGAAATGGCTGCCTAAAGAGTCCTGAATAATGGAAAATGCTTTGTCGTAAGAAAAAGTGTCTTTGTAGCAGCGTTTGCTGACAAGGGCATCGAAAACATCGGCAAGTGCCATAATTCTTGCTTCCAACGGTATTTCTGTTCCTTTTAATCTGTCTGGATATCCTTGTCCGTTATATTTTTCGTGATGATAATGTGCAATGTTGATGGCAATGTTTTTGAAATTTTTGTCATCAACTTCGGAAAGTACATTTTCAATGATTTTTACGCCTTCTTCCGAGTGTTTTTTCATCTTTTCGTATTCTTCATCTGTAAATTTTCTAGGTTTTCTTAAAATGCTGTCATCTACTGCGATTTTTCCTAAATCATGCATTGGAGCTGCCTTGATGACATCTGCACAGAAATAATCTGGAAGATTTTTGAATTCATCGTACTTTTTGATTTCAGAAATGAAAAGCTTTACACATTCGCTTGTTCTCTTAATGTGACCGCCTGTACTGTTGTCGCGGCTTTCGACCATGGTTGCCATGCCCGTTATGATGGAATTTTGAATCTGATAGATTTTTTGTGTTTTTTCTTCTATAGAAGAAGACATTTCGTTGAAAGTATCAGCTAGAACGCCAAAAGAATCGTTTGTTATGATTTTAACTTTTGAATGAAAGTCTCCGTTTTTTATCTTTTCAACTCCTTTTTGAAGACGTTTGAGCGGACAGTCAAAATAATCTGAAAAGATTACGAAAATGAAAATGCCGGAAATTACGATTATACCGAATGTTATGATGATGTTTTTATCGAGTGTGAGGTTATTGTTGAGAATAAGCGTCAAAAGTGTGGAAAGCAAATAAACAAGCGGAAATAAAACTACTGAAATGTACAATGTAATAAAAAGTAATTTTATTGACGGCGTTACTGTGCCTTTTATTTTATGTAATTCGCCTTGTGGAAAATATTTTGGAAGAACTCGGTTTCTGTGAAGTGAATTCATGATGAAAAATGAAAGTGTAAAACTGAAAAGTCCTTCGAGAATGATATACATAGTTGAAGTGAGAAGAACGGGAGTTATAATTATGTTAAATTTTGTTCTTACGATGAGAAGGATTATGAATTCAACAAGAAAGTAAAAAATCCAGCCTGTTGTGCCAAGAAGTGAAAAAGCAAACGGTAGATTAACAAATCGGCTTAAAAAGTTATTTCCCTTTGTGTTGCTTGCATAAAGAAGACAAAATACAGATGGGATGGAAAAAGTAATGATTGCAATAATTATTGTAAAGTAATTGTGTGTTTCCAAAAATGCCAGCCAGTTGCTTTGAAAAGCTTCCGTAATCTGGGGTGTCGAACAGTTTATAGGGATGATTGCTGCCATCAGATTTGCACAGAGTGTAACAAGTCCATATAAGAGTGAAATTTTTCGTCTTGATTTATATGTTAATTCCATAAGCAAATTATATAGTAGAAAAGTTGAAATTGCAAATAGGGGAGAGAGAGTGGACAGATCTTACATAAAATATTATATGTCTTTTTTATTTGTAAAAAAAGTGTTACATTTTGTTGTATGAATTTTGTGAAGAAAATTAGTTGTTTTGTTTTGGTTTTGTCTTTTTTGTGTTTAACAAATGTTTTTGCTCAAGATGCTGCTATTTATTTGTGGAAAGATGTAAAAGGGATGAAAAATGAACCTTCTGTGATGTTTATGCATAAGGCAAAAAAATCTGATAATGCTGATCAAAAATCTCCTTGTGTAATTATTTGTCCTGGTGGAAGTTATCATCATTTGGGTTTATATAATGAAGGTTTTTGTTCTGCTAAGTGGTTTTCGGAAAATGGATTTACTGCTTTTATGTTAAAATACCGCACAAACGAAAGTTTTTATAATCATCCGGCAATGCTTGAAGATATTCAGCGTGCAATTCAGATTATAAGGGAAAATGCAAAGGAATTCGGGATTGATGAAAATAAAGTTGGCGTAATTGGTTATTCTGCTGGCGGTCATCTTGTGACGATGGCAGGTGAGTTTTTTGAATCTCATAATGAACTTAAAAAACTTGGAATTGATACTGGTGTGAGTCTGCGTCCAGATTTTGTTGTTCCTGTTTATCCTGTTGTTTCTATGCAGGACGATATTGCTCATAAATGGTCTAGAAAAAGTCTTTTGGGAAAAAATCAGTCGCAGGCTAGAAAAGATGAATTTTCTATGGAATTGAATGTCCCTGATAATATGCCGCCGACTTATATTGTTGTTGCAAAGGATGATCCTGTCGTTGATTATAATAATTCTCTTAGACTTTATGATTCTCTTGTGAAAAAAAATATTCCTAACTGTAAGCTGACAGTTTATGAATGGGGAAAACATGGATTTGGTATGGTTAATAAAGAATTTATGAAGGCATTTCACTGGAATGAAAATTTAAAAGAATGGCTTAAAGAGATTTCAATTATTGAGTAAATAATTTTACTAAGTGAAAGCCAACCTTATCAACAAAAAAATGATTTCAAGTTTTTTATTCTTTGGGTGGCTTTTTGCTACACAAAAAACAGGCTATTCGCCCTTCGCTAACGCTCATCCGCTTCCCTCGCTTCGCTCGGTCCAGTGGACTGCTTCGCAGGGGCTACTATCCTTGCCACAGTTTAAACTAAAATAACTTGAAATCAAATTTATCAGAAATCAATCTATGCCCAAAGCAATCTGCAGAACTTCTTTTACATCTGATACCGGAATAAAATTTATGCCTGATTTTACGTTTTCAGGAATTTCTTCCAAATCTTTTTGATTTGCTTTTGGAATAATTATTGTTTTGATTTTATTCCTTTTTGCTGCAACTGTTTTTTCGCGAAGTCCTCCAATCGGAAGTACCTGACCAGTCAGCGAAAGTTCTCCTGTCATTGCAAGATGCGGTTTTATCTTTTTGTGCATAAAAAGCGAAACAAAAGTTGTTGCCATTGTGATTCCAGCACTAGGTCCGTCTTTTGGAGTAGCACCTTCTGGAATATGCAAATGAATAATGTTTTCATCAAACCATTTTGATTTTTTTGATCCGCGATCAAGCACGAATTTTCTTGCCCAGTTAAATGCAATCTGGCTTGATTCTTTCATTACATCGCCCATTTGACCAGTGAGAATAAGTCCTCCTTTGCCAGCAAAACATGTAGATTCAATCAATAATGTGTCACCGCCCATGCTTGTCCATGCGAGCCCGATTGCAGTTCCTGGTTTTGACGCAACTTTTATTTGACTTTCATCAAAAATAGGTTTTCCAAGATATTTATACAAATCACTTTCTTCTATTATAATAGTTTTTTCTGGAATTCCCTGAGTCTGTTCTTCGCTCATCAAAAATTCTGTAATCAGTTTTCTGTGAATTTTGTCTAAACATTTTTCAAAATTTCGAACTCCAGATTCCCTGGCATATTCCTGTGCGATTTTTACAATTGCAGATTTGGAATATTTAACCTGATTTTTTTTGAGACCGTTTTTTTCAAGATTTTTTGGAATCAGATATTTTTTTGCAATTTCAATTTTTTCTTGATCAATGTAACCGCTCAGTTGAATTATTTCTGCTCTGTCTAAAAGAGGCCCTGGAATTGAATCAAGACTGTTTGCTGTCAGAATGAAAAAGACATTTGAAACATCAAAAGGCAAATCCAGATAATTATCGCGGAATGAAACATTCTGTTCTGGATCTAACACTTCCAAAAGAGCCGCTGCAGGATCACCATTGTGACTCACACCCATTTTATCAATTTCATCAATCATAAAAACTGGAGATTTTGATTTTGTAATCTTTAGCCCCTGAATGATTTTTCCCGGCATTGCTCCAATGTATGTGCGTCTGTGACCTTTAATTTCCGCTTCGTCATGCATTCCTCCGACACTGAATCTGTAGAAAGGTTTGTTCATGGCATTTGCGATTGAACGTCCAACAGATGTTTTTCCAACTCCCGGAGGTCCGACTAGAAGAAGAATGGAACCTTTGCAGTCACCTTTTAGTTTACGAACTGCAAGATATTCGATAATACGTTTTTTTACATCATCTAGACCAAAATGGTCATTTTCCAGAATTTTTTTGGCACGCGTTAAATCATAATCATTTACAGTTTCCATTTTCCAAGGAAGATTGCAAACTAAATCCAAAAAATTTCTAGTTCCGATATATTCAGATGAATTTGGATCTAAAAGACGGAATTTTTCAAGTTCACTTTCGACAGTTTCTTTAATTTCACCGTCAAAAGCAAGTTCTTCGATTTTCTTCTTGAATTTCTGATAATCAGTTGCGTTTCCTTCTGCTGTTTCGCCTAATTCTTCCTGAATGGAACGCATTTCTTCGCGTAAAAAACTTTCCCGCTGATTTTTTTCAATCCGATCGTTCAGTTCTTTTTGAATTTTCTTTTGAACACGCAAAAGTTCCTGTTCTTTTTTGATGAAAACAAGAACCTGCTCCATCCTTTCACGGACATTTACAGTTTCAAGAATTTTCTGTTGTTCTTCTTTTTCTACATTTAAAATGGATGCGATAAAATCAGCAATTTTGCCTGGATTATCAATATTGACCATATTAAGTCGCATTTCTTCTGAAAAAAGCGGATTATTCTGGCTTACTTCTTTCATTTCGCTGATGAGTGCTCTTGTCAAAGCCTTGACTTCAAAAGTATCAGCTTCTTCATCATCAAGATAATCAACAGCGACTGCCATTGGTGCAGATTGATGCAACGTGCGGCGGATTTTGAAACGTTTTTGAGTCGAAATAAAAACATTTACTCCGCCATCAGGTAAATTAACTTTTTTGATGATTCTGGCAGCAGTTCCAACTTTGTATAAATCAGATACAGAAGGATTTTCATTTTGATTTTTTACAAGGACAATTCCAATAAATCCATCTTTATCACATGATTCTTCGATAATTTTGACATCTTCAGGAGCATCTATCATAAGAGGCGTAAAAATGCCTGGAAAAATCGGACGGCTTGTCAAAGGAATAATTGTAAGTTTGTTTGGTAAAAAATTGTCAGATGACACAATTAAATTTTCATCACTCTTTTGTTCACTCATGCTTTAAATATAATAAACAACATAGATATCGTCAAATTGTTTTTTTTGTGGATGGAGGGGCGGTGAGGGGGACTGTAAAAAAGGGGACAGACCTTGATTTTGTTTGATTTTGATTATAAAACAGGGATAGACCTTGATTGTATTGATTGTGCTGGAGGCGTTGATTGACAGACCCCAGTATTTGCATTAATTTTTCAACTTTATCTTAAAACTATTAATGTATAAAAAATGAAAGATGTTAAAAATACTTTATAGAAAACTTAAAAATAATATTAATAAACTAAATAAACTCAGAAGAAATAATTAAAAGAAAAATTAAAAGAAAAGTTTTGACATTTTTCAATAATATGATATAGTATTTATTGTCATAACATAAGAGTAATCCCCTATAAAATGAGTTATTGTTTGATTTATTTTTAACAAGGGACTATTTTGCTCTCTTTGTATGAAAATTAATAACTATAATGTAATTACTTAAAATTACTTAATAAAAGTTACTTAAGGAGATTTTGTGAAAACCTCGAAAGAAATTGTTTTTAATTATGTTCAAAAAGGTGCTCTCATCATCTTATTGTTGTTTACATTTATCGGTTTTTTGAATCCAGGAAGGATTTCTAAACACATTTCTAATGATTCATCATTATTAAAATCTGTTTTTTATTTTAAAGGTTTCTCCAATGGATTTGTAGATGCTTATTATAAACAGCTTACTCAAAAAGAAGATTCTTTATCTACTTTAAAAAAAGATGACAGTGATGATGCAGCTCTAGAAGATTTTTATTCACAACTTGCAAATATGATGAATGAATCTACTTTTGAAACAAATAGTGAGAGTTCAGAGCAAAAAATAGATGCAGAAGAAATTATGTATGCAGATTATGAAACAAGATGGAGAGCTTTCAAAGAAAACAATTCAAATCTTGCTGATATCATAGAATTTAATCGGATTGCATGTGTTTTGACTTTCATAGCAATTTTGATTTGTTTTATTGGTATGTATATGTCCTGTGGTACCGGTATACTTAAAAAAGCAGGATATATTGTAATCGGTATTGGTTCTATTCTTGTTGCTTTGAGTATGATTAATTATAAGATTGCTTTCACAAGAATATCAGCAATAAATTCTTCTTTTGATTTAAAAATTTTAAAACCTGTTTCCATTCCAATATTTATCGCTTTTAGCATAATTGCATTTATTTCGTCAATTTTATCAATAATAAGTTTATGCTCTAAAAAACAGATAACAAAACAACAGGGGGCAGACCTTGAACAACTGTGTATACAACAGGGGACAGACCTTCAAAAACTTCAAAATGGTTTTTCAGTTACTTCTTTTCAGATCACATACAGAGTTGTTTCTCTTATAATGTTTATTTTTCTGTTTTTGCCGGCTGTAAATCCTGCAAGAATTATGGAAAATATCAGTCGAAATGTTTCTTTGTTTACTTCGGGTTTTGCATACGGAACATATACTAAAAATATTGAACGGGCATTAATCAGAGGATGGTTGCCACGTTCTGTTATCAATCTGGCGTTTATTTCCAGCATGATTTCTTGTATCGGAGTGATTGTCTGTGGTCTTGCTTCGTGTATTTCTGTGGGAAACAATAGATTAAAACGTTATGCACACATTGCTTTGCTTGGTGGTAGTACTGCTGTTATTCTAAGTATGTTTGGAATTGTAAAGTCTTATAATCTGATTTGTACAAATCCTAATGTAGAAAAATTAAAGCCAATTTCTCCCTCAGGTTATGTATTTTTTGTGGTTCTAGCTGGGATTATTTTTTTATCTGCATTGATATCATTCATAAAAACTCCGTCTCCGCTTAAAGATGAAAAACCTCATATTGATGCACCTTTGCAGTTGTTCTTGATGCTTTTACCGTTTCTTATTCTTGTGTTTATTTTCAGTTACCTTCCTTTGTGGGGCTGGCGTTATGCCTTTTTTGATTATTCAGCCGGTGATGTATTATCAATGGAAAATTGGGTTGGATTAAAATGGTTTAAAGCACCATTCGAAAATCCTGCAACTAGGTCTGATATTATTCGTGTATTAAAGAATACTCTTGCAATGAGCGGTTTGGGACTTTTAACAAGCTGGTGTCCTATGTTCTTTGCAATATTCCTTTCAGAAATCAGAAATACAAAAGTAAAACGTGTAATTCAGACTCTTACGACAATTCCAAACTTTATTTCATGGGTTTTAGTTTATGCTATTGCTTTCTGTATTTTTGGAACAGAAGGATTTATAAGCAGTCTTTTTGTTAATAAAGGTATTTGGGAATCTGGCAAAAATATGCTTATGGGCGATCATTTTATATGGATAAAAATGCTTCTTTGGGGAATGTGGAAAAGTCTTGGATGGTCGGCAATTATGTATATTGCAGCAATCAGTGGAATTGATCAGGAATTATATGAGGCAGCAACAGTAGATGGAGCAAGTAGAATTCAAAAAATGTTCCATATTACTTTGCCAGAACTTATTCCAACATTTATTGTTCTTTTGATTTTATCTGTTTCAAATATTTTGAGTAACGGAATGGATCAATATCTTGTATTCAAAAACTCTACTAATAAAGGTCCTATAGAAGTTCTTGATTTGTATGTATATCAGTTGACGTTCGGTTCAGGGCAAAGTTCTTCAATTCCGTTCTCTACAGTCGTAAGTATGTTTAAATCACTTGTAAGTGTTATCTTACTATTTATTACAAATAAAATTTCTAAATGGGTTAGGGGTTCTTCTATATTCTAATGTTTTTGGGGTGAAAAAATGGTTGAAAAGCGTTCTATAAATGATGTTATTTTCGATGTTTTAAATTATACATTTTTTATTTTATTTACAATAATTTGTGTTTTTCCTTTTTATTATCTGTTTATAAACACAATTTCTGATAACGGACTTGTTTCTAAAGGTCTTGTTAATTTTTATCCGCGTGGATTGCATATAAAAAACTATATTGCATTAAAAGATGTAAATGGTCTTGGAATGTCCTTTATTGTAACACTTGCAAGAACAGTTATCGGTACAATAGTCAGTACAGTTGCGTCTGGGTTTGTGGGTTATTTAGTTACAAAGCAGGAATTGTGGCATAGAAAGATTTTTTACAGATTTATGATTGTAACAATGTATTTTAGTGCTGGTCTTATTCCTTGGTTTACAACTATGCAAATGCTTGGCCTTACAAATACTTTCTGGGCATATATTATTCCTGGAATTGTAAGTGTTTATAACATCATCATGGTAAAAACCTATATTGAATCTATTCCAGCTGAGCTAGAAGAAAGTGCTTCAATTGACGGTGCTTCTTATATGACGATTTTTGTAAAAATTATCTGGCCATTAAGTAAACCAATTCTTGCGACTATTGCTATTTGGTGTGCTGTTGGACATTGGAATTCTTTTCAAGATTCCCTTGTTCTTATGAGTGGTGCTCCAAAATTAAAAACTTTGCAGGAACGTCTTTATATTTATTTGAATCAGTCTTCTAATCTTGCGGCATCAATGGGAACTGCAACAACTGGACTTTCTGAAACTCAACGACAGGAAATGCTTAATACTAAGTCCATTCAATATACTGTTGCTATGGTCACAGCTATTCCAATACTGTGCGTTTATCCTTTTATGCAGAAATATTTTGTAAAAGGATTAATGCTGGGGGCTGTAAAAGGATGATTTGGACTAATATCAGGATTTAATTTTTTTTATGTTTAATTTTTTATTGTTTGATTTTAAACCGTGGCAAGGATAGTAGGTGCGCCGAAGGCGGCCACTGGACTGAGCGAAGCGAGGGAAGCGGCTGGAGCGATAGCGGAACACCGGATAGCCTGTTTTTGCGAAGCAAAAGCCACCCAAAATATAAATTTAAAAAAATATGGGAGTTTATTCAGTTTATTTATTATCAAAATAGTTTATTTTTTCATTTACAACCGATATAAGGTTTTTGAGGAGGAAAAAAAATGAAAAAGTGTAAATTTTTAAGTGTAGCAGGAGCTCTAGCTATTTTTTCATTAGCTTTGTGTACAACTGCCTGCGGTAAAAAAGGTTCATCAGGAATTAAACCAAAAGAAACAGTTACTCTTGATGTTTATTCTCAGCTTGCTAACTATTCTGGACTTCAAACTGGATGGTTTGCAGATCTTATGCTCGAAAAATTCAATGTAAAATTGAATATCATTCCAGAAACTGGTGGAGCTTATCAGACTCGTATGGAATCAGGCAATCTTGGTGATATTGTTGTTTGGGGTAACGATGGAGATCAATATCAGAAAGCTGTAAATGCGGGTCTTTTGCTTGATTGGGAAGAAGATGGTCTTTTGGCAAAACATGGTGCTTATATCAACGAAAATATGAAACTTGCTTTGCAGAAAAACAAGATGATTGCTTCACCTGACAAAAAAATCCACGGATTTGGTCATTCTGTTTCTACTTCAGCTTCTGATGTTCAACAATTCTTCTATACATGGGATCTTCGTTTTGACCTTTATGAACAAATTGGCAAACCTGCAATCAAAAATCTTGATGACATGGTTGACGTTCTTGCAAAAATGAAAGAAATCTGTCCTAAAGATGACAATGGCAATACTACTTATGGTATTTCTATGTTCAACGATTGGGACGGTGATATGGTTATGTTTGTAAAAGCTCTTGCTACTGCTTATTATGGATATGATGAATTTTATGTTGGTCTTTATGACCCTGAAACAGGAACTTTCCACGGTGCTGTAGAAGAAAATGGTCCTTATCTTGAATGTTTGAAATTCTACAATAAACTTTTCCAGAAAGGACTTGTAGATCCAGACTCTTTGACACAGAAATATAACGGTATGTCAGAAGATTATCAGAATGGTACTGCTTTCTTTAATATTTTCAACTGGATGGCTTCACAGACATATAACAGTGAAACTCACACAAGTGCTGGAAAAGCAATGTATCCAGTTTGCCCAGAAGAAGCTGCTCCACTTGTTTACGGTCAGAATGTTTATGGTGCTGAAAGAATCTGGTCTATTGGTGCAAAAACTGCTTATCCAGAACTTTGTATGGAAATTTTGAACTACTTTGCTACTCCAGAAGGATTCTTGACAACACAGTATGGTCCTCAGGGTGTAACATGGGAAATCAAAGATGGAAAAACTTATCTTACTGAATTCGGCAAAAAAGCAATGGCAGATCAGAATAATACAGAAATGCCTGCTCCATATAAAGGAACATTCCATGACGGTGCTTTCCAGATTAATAACATTACATGGTGTCTTGATGCTTCAAATCCACTTACAGACGGTGAAACATACAACCGTTTCTTCTGGGCTTCTGAACAGTTGCCTCCTGCAAATTCTGTAGAAGCAAGCTGGCGTGAATGGGCAGATGCGGCAAATGCTGATGAATATCTTTTGAAACACAAACATCAGATTGCACCTGGTACATTGTACACAGCAACTCCAGTTCCTACAGATTTGGAAATGAAAAAATCTCAAGTTTGTGATGCAATCAAAAACGGTTCTTGGAATGCTATTTATGCAAAATCTGATGCAGAATACGAAAAGATTGTTGCAAAAATGATTTCTGACGTAAAAGCTTACGGTTGGGATGAATTAAACGAATTCTTTGTTGCTCAAGCAAAAGTTCGTGCAGCAGCAGAAAGTGCAGCAAGAAAATAAAATAATTCTTTAAAATAAATAAAACGACTTTACATACCCGTCATTATTGATAGAATATTGACGGGTATTTTGTTTAAATTTTATGATATTATATTATTATGAGTTTGAAAATCGGATATTTATAGATTGAAAGTGCTGGTGTAGCTGGCTCCGAAGTGCAGTGTAGGAATGAAGCGATAAAGCACCCTTGAAAAAGCGCGAATTTTCAATATAAACTCGTACGAAAAATGCTTAACATATCTCGTTTTTTTTGTGAAGCAAAAAGCTACCCAAAAAAATAAAACTAAAAAAATTGACATTTGACCTATTAATATAAATGGATTAAGTTTTTGATTAAAGGATTGAAATATGGCTTTATTTAACATGAACAGTGGATTTTTTAAGTTTATTAACAGATTACTTGATGTTTTGTTTTTAAATTTTTTATGGATTATATGCAGTCTACCGATTGTAACTATTGGGGCGGCAACGTGCGCTGCTTTTAGTATTTCACTGAAAATGGTTGATGATGAAGAAGGCTATATTGGGAAAGCTTTTTTTAAGGAATTTAAAAAAAATTTTAAGCAGGGAACGTTGATGTGGATGATTACCGCTCCCTGTATTTATATTTTGTATTTGTTATGGCAGTTGGTTATAAAATCGGAAGATATTAATGTAATTGTGATAATTGGAGTTATTTTTCTTACAGCAATTGCAATAAGTATAAATCTTTATTCTTATCCTTTGATAGCACGATATGAAAATTCTTTGAGGAACATTATAAAGAATTCTTTTGGAATCTGTTTACAATATTTTGTAAAAACAATTATTTTGACTGTTGTTGTTGTAATTGAAATTGTAATAATTATGTGGAATAGATGGACGCTTCTTGCAGGAATTATTATTGGACCGGAATTTATAATTTATACGATAAGTGGAGTGTCAAAAAAAATATTTTTACAGATTGAAAAAAATTGATGTAAAAAGAGCATAATAAAGGGGACAGACCTAATTGAGTGTGTGCTTGGCACGGACAAATCATAAAAAAAACAAGACTGTCTTGAAATTAGACAGCCTTAAGTTATATATCATTTCTTTTGTACTGATTCTCTAATTATTAATTCGCCACTTACAAGATGTCGACCTTTGATATATGATGTACCTGTAATTTTGCTGATTATTAAATCGACTGCGATTTTTACTATATCTTCTGGATGAATGTAAACCGTCGTAAGTCCAATATCTAATTTGTCATTTGATACATAATTGTCATAGCCAGAAACTGAAACATCCTGTGGTACTTTTATGCCTTTTGATTCAAGCTGATTTATTAAAATAGCGGCTGTTTCATCACAATTGCAGATAAATGCATCAGGCAAATCTTCAGGAAGCTGTATTTCTATTCTTTTTCCATTTTCATCTCGGTCTGGGATTATCTCATCAAAAGATGTTTGAAGAAAATTTTCGAGCATTGCTTTTTGAAATCCCATATATCGGTCGCAAATTGATGTTGTTGCTTCAAAATTTCCCACGAATTGTAGTTTTCTGTGTCCTTGTGAAATGACATAATTTGTGAGTTTATATGAACAATAGTAATCGTCATTTGAAACACTGTCCGCATCAAGTTTTGTAGAATAAAAATCCAAAAGTATAAAATTTTTATACTGTTTGGAAATTGATTCCAGATAATCATCATTTGTTTGTCCCAAAACTATCAGACCGTCAATTTTGTTGTCAGAAATCATTCTTGGAAGAACAAGATTTTTTTCATCATTATCAGAAATCAATTCCATAATGCTGTAATAACTTCTGCTCAAAAGTTCTTTTGAAAGAAAATTAAACAGATACCAGTAATATGATGAATCTCGTGAAAAAAAACGTGATGGAATAATTATTCCGATATTTCCTGTTTTACCAGTTGAAGTTTCAATTGAGTTTTGTTTTTTTGTTTTATATCCCATTGATTCGGCAAGTTGTTTGATTTGTTTTCGTAAATCATCACTTACACCTTCTTTATCTGTAAGAGCTTTTGAGATAGTTACTGAACTGACTCCAAGTTCTTTTGCGATATCAGCTAATCTGATTTTCTTTTTTTGTTCCATATGTTTATTGTATCAAAAATTACTTAAAAAATCAATGAAAGTTAACTATTTGATAGTAAAATTAAGTAAGAAAATTGGGATCAATATTCAAAGTCTGTCCCTTTTTTTTAAATAAAAAACGTCTGGTTTGACTTTCAATCAAGTAGTTTCTAACCAGACGTTTTATGAATTTATTGAAAAACTTAATTTATCTTTTAATTATTTTACAAATTCTTTTTTCAGGAAATCCAAATCTAATTCAGGATAAAGAACATGTGCACTTAATAATTTGTTGACTCGTTCTTTTGCTTCTTTTTGAACTTTTGGATCAAGGTCGATTTTTCCTTTTGCTGGTTTACCTTCTTTTGTAAGTCCAGGTTTTGTTCCTTTTAATACAAAATCGATTATATCAGCAACTTCTTTCATGTCCTGTTCGTTCATTCCAAGTGTTGTCAGACCTGGTGTACCGATGCGGATTCCGCTTGTCCACCATGCTCCGTTTTTATCATAAGGAAGTGCGTTTGCATTTGCTGTAACTCCGCATGCGAAAAGTGCAGCTTCTGCTTGCTTTCCAGTCAGTCCATAAACAGTAACATCACAAAGCATAAGGTGATTGTCTGTTCCACCAGTCTGCAAAGGAATACCATGAGATTTACAGCCTTCGGCAAGTGCCTGTGCGTTTTTTACTACCTGAGCTGCCCAAGCCTGATATTCTGCTGTGCGGGCTTCTTTGAATGCAATTGCTTTTGCTGCCATTATGTGACCAAGAGGACCTCCAAGTACCATTGGGCAGCCTTTGTTAACATAATCAGCAAATTCTTTTTTACAAAGAATCATAGCACCACGAGGACCTCGTAAAGTTTTATGTGTAGTTGTTGTAACAATATCAGCCCATTTTACAGGATCATAATCATCTGTGAAAACTTTTCCTGCAACAAGGCCAGCAAAGTGTGCCATATCTACCATCAATACTGCTCCACATTTGTCAGCAATTTCTCGGAAACGGCGGAAATTGATTTTTCGAGGATATGCTGAATAACCTGTCAGAAGAATGAGAGGTTTTACTTCCATTGCCTGTTTTTCAATAGCATCATAATCAAGAAGACCGGTTTCCTTATCAACACCATAAGGATGACTTTCGAACATTCTGGCAGAAACGTTCATTTTGTAGCCGTGAGTGAGATGTCCGCCACAAGAATAATCAAGTCCCATCAGTTTTTGATTACCGAATTTTTTTCTTAAATCATCAAATTGTTCTGCTGTAAGGTCATTAAGTGATTTTACACCAAGCTGTTCCAAAGTTGGAGTTTCAACTTTTGCAGAAAGAATCGCCCAATAAGCTACAAGATTTGTGTCAGCTCCAGAATGAGGCTGAACATAAGCGTAATCTGCGCCAAAAAGAGCTTCGGCTTCACGCGCAGCTGTATTTTCTACGGCATCAATGTTTACGCACCCTCCATAATAACGGTGTTCAGGATAACCTTCTGCATATTTATCTGTCAAAAGATTTCCCATTGCTGCCTGAACATTCAAAGAGCAGTAGTTTTCAGAAGCAACAAGTTTTAAATGACTGCGCTGATTTTCCAGTTCATTTACAATAGATGCTGCAATATCAGGACCTACAGTGGCAACCTGCTGAAGATTTGCAACATAAGAACACATTGCAGCGTTTGGCTTTCCGCCACAACTAGCAAGATAGTTTTCCAATGGTGTAGACATATTTTTCCCCTGAAGGAGCTGTCTAATAAGTATTGTCATGCTGAATTTAGTTCAACATTCATACTATATATAGTGTAAAGGTTCCGAATCAAGTTCTGAATAACACTATAAACTATATTTTGGTATACTTTTGGGACAGCTCTAAAAATTAATATTTTAAGTTATATTTTAATTTTACAATAAAATTAAAATAATTTGAAGTGGGGAGAAGTTTTTTTGATTAAAGTTTTGAGATAAGGTCTGTCCCTATTTTATGCTTATTTTATGTTCATTTTATCCACATTTTAAATTAATCCAAAAAAAATAAAATTTACTTTCATCAAATCCACTTGCACAATTCCTGTTTTGTAGTAAAATATGATGTGACGTAAATTCATTTTTCAGAGGTTTTATGGAGCTTTCAGATAATCTGATGTACACTGCAATGCAAAGACTTATTCTTTTGCATTATCAAAAAGTGCTTTATGTCGATTTAACCGAAGATTTTTATTCTGTTCTCAAAATTGATGATAATGAATGGAATATGTCTGTCTATAATGATAAACAAAAGAAAATAAGTGAATGGTTCAGTTATTTTGCGGAAAGCGATTTGTGTCACAATGATGACAGGCAGACTTTTAGAAATTTTGCAGATCTTGAAAAATTCCGTAAACAGATTAAGGAAAATGAAGAAAAACCTATTAGATGTACGTACAGACGAAAAATCAAACCAGATGACCAGAGTTTTACTCGCTGTGTGATGGAAATATTTCCCTACACAGATAAAAATTTGCATCAGATTATTTTTCTTTTTGTTCGGGAAGCGGCAAAATCAAACTCTATTTTCAACAGAATGAATGAATCTGTTCAGCGGCTGAAAGAAAAAAATCAATTTATCAGCCATAAAAAATTTAATGAAAAAAAACGTATTCTTGTTGTGGACGATAATTCAATCAACAGAAATATGCTCAAAGAATATCTGGATGATGAATATGAAATAATCGAAGCTGAAAACGGTCTTGTTGCACTTGATATTCTGTTTTATAACTATCAAAACATTTCAGCAATCGTGCTTGATTTGTGCATGCCTGTTATAAACGGTTTTGAGTTTTTAAAAAAAGTTCAGCTTAATCCTTTGCTTTCAACTATCCCGATTCTTGTTGCAACATCTGCAACTGATAATGATGATGAAGAAAAAAGTCTTTCCATGGGAGCAACTGATTTTGTAAAAAAACCGTATAATCCTGTAGTTGTCAAAATGCGGCTTTCCAAAATCATAAAAATGAAAGAAGCCAGTGAAATGGTTTTTATTTCTGAATTTGATTCGGTGACAGGTTTTTACACGAAAGAAGCTTTCTGTCATCACATTGAAATGGAATTAAACAATAATCCTCAATATGATTATGATATCGTTGTTTCAAATATCGATAATTATGCTTCTATAGAACAGTGTTATGGCAAATCAAATTGCGAAAAACTTCTTCCAAAATTAGCTGAAGTTGCTCGCAATGCAACTGACGATGTTGTTTTTTATGGAAAAATAGGTGAACGAACTTTTGCCAGTCTAGTAAAACACACTTCCAGTTTTGATGATTCATTCTTTAGAGAAATTTCTGAAAAAATTGCAGATATTATCCAGATTGAAAATATTCAGGTGAAATTTGGTGTATATGAGTCAATTGATAAAGATATTTCTGCTATTGAGTCAATCGACCGTGCAGTTTCTGCAATGAATTCCATATCCAAAAAGTTTGGAACCGTTGTAGCATTTTATGATAAAAAAGTTGCGGAAATCCAGGCAAAAAACTTTGAAATGGAAACTGCTTTTGAAAGTGCCATTGCAAAGGAAGATTTTGAAGTTTGGTTCCAGCCGAAATATTCTGCAAAGACAAAGTCAATTGTGGGAGCAGAAGCCCTAATTCGATGGCGTGGTAAAGATGGAAATCTGATTTCTCCAGCAGAATTTATTCCGCTTTTTGAAACTGACGGCTTGATTCCTATCCTTGATGAATATGTTTTTAAGAAAGTGTGTGCTTATCAAAAGGCTCGGTTAGAAAAAGGAAAAACAATTGTTCCTATTTCTGTAAATTTGTCGCGTGCGAGCATGTTCAAAAAGGATTTTATCAAAAATTATACAAAGATTGCAAATGAAATGGGCGTTTCCCGTTCCTGCGTTCCAATCGAAATTACAGAATCAATGGCTGTAAAAAGCTCTTCGGTTAAGTCTTTTGCAGAAGAACTCATCAATGAGGGCTTTTCTTTGCACATGGACGATTTTGGTGCCGGATATTCTTCTCTTGCAAGTCTGCAGATTCTGCGTTTTGATGTTATAAAACTTGATAAATCACTTATCGATTTTATCGGTACGACAAGTGGTGAAAGCCTTATCAAACACACTGTTGCTTTTGCAAAAGAGTCTGGAATGAAAGTTGTTGCTGAAGGTGTAGAAAAAAAAGAACAGCTTGATTTTCTGCGTGAAATAAACTGCGATTATATTCAGGGATTTTATTTTGCAGCTCCAATGCCTCAAAAAGAATTCGATAAATTATTGACAGGAGATTCTAAGATTTAATAAATTAGAGTTATCGAAAAAAAAGTTTCTATGAAGTTTAAAATAAAGTCTGCAACTCAAAATTTGTTTATCTATTTTATTGCACTGACAGTAATCGGTTCTTTTTTGCTCAGTCTGCCATTTTGTTATAACGGAGAAAAGATTCCGTTTATCGATGCGGTTTTTACAACTGTTTCTGCAATTTGTGTAACAGGACTTTCAACTGTAGATATGTCTTTTTTTTCTGATGCAGGTTTTATGATTCTTTTGCTTTTGATTGAAGCTGGCGGACTTGGACTTGTTTCCTTTTTTACAGTTTATCTTTCTTTTGCTTCAAAAAAACTTTCGCTTGTAAACAGAAATATTATCAAAGATTATTTTACGCAAGAACAGCAGTTTGAAGCAAGGCAGATTGTAAAGCAGATTATCTTTTTTACACTGCTGATTCAGGTTTTGGGTGCTTTATTGCTGAGCTTTTTTTTATATTTTGATGGTGAAAAAAAATTCATTTTCTATGGAATTTTTCTGTCGATATCAGCATTTTGCAATGCAGGTTTTTCACCATATTCTGACAGTCTTTCAAGATTTACACATAATCCTGCAATTATTCTGACATTATCTTTTATCATCATTTTGGGTGGACTTGGTTTTAATGTAATGTCGAACGTATATTATTCTCTGCGCAAATCAAAAATCACTAAAAAACAGATTTTAACTCTTCATTCAAAAATTGTACTGACTATGACTAGCATTCTGATTGTTCTGGGAACGTTCGTTTTTTATATTTTTGAAAGAAAACTTGCTTTTAAAGAAATGAGTTTTCCTTCCGCTTTATTGAATGCTTTTTTTGAATCGGTGACGCTCAGAACTGCTGGTTTTGAAACTGTCAGTCAAAATGCATTTTCAAGTCATTCGACGTTTATTGCAAAAATATTTATGCTGATTGGCGGAAGTCCCGGTTCTATGGCAGGCGGTATAAAAACTACAACTGTCTTTTTGATGCTTTTGCTTGCCTATAAAAGTGCAAATGATAAAAATTTTCCATCTGTTTTCAAAAGAGACATTTCTCTAGAATCAATAGATAAAGCAACTTCCATTTTTATCAAAGGAATCTGTTTATTGTGCATAATGACAGGATTTTTGCTTTGGAGTCAAAAGGATTTAATTTTGAATGGTGTTTTTTCTTCCGAAAGTTTGATTTTTGAAGCATTTTCTGCTTTTGGAACTGTCGGACTTTCCAAAGGAATAACTGGACTTTTGTCATCATCTGGAAAAATTCTGATTATGATTTTGATGTTTGCAGGACGTACTGGAATTACGTTTATTGCAATCAACAGTTTTGGGAAAGAAGATAATATCAAATCGTTGACAGATTATCCGAAAGAAGATGTTTTGTTGGGATAAAGAAAGAAAATAAAGAAGGTTGATTAATATGATTAGTATTGCGGTTATTGGACTTGGAACTTTTGGATGCAGAGTTGTGGAAGAGTTGATTCCTACATCAGCAGATTTAATTATTCTGGATAAAGACAGAGAAATTGTAGAAAAATATAAAAAATCTGTTGTGAACGCGTATATTACAGATGCTATTAACGAAGAAACATTACGGAAAATTATTCCTGTAAATCTGACAGCGGCAATTGTGGATATGGGAAATCAACTGGAAACTTCCATTTTGGTGACAAATCACCTGAAAAAAATCGGTGTGAATAAAATTATTGTAAAGGCAAAATCTGATGAACATGGTGAAATTTTAAAACTTGTGGGAGCAACAAAAGTGATTTATCCTGATCTGGATGCTGCAATTCATATCACGCCGATGCTTTTGTCACCAGTTTTTTTGAATTATCTTCAGATTTCTGAAAATTTTGCTATTGCCGAAATAAATGTAAAATCTGAACTTGAAGGAAAAACTTTGGCAGAAAGTGCATTGCGGCAGGATTACGGAATAAACGTGATTGGATATCGTAATGACAGTGATGAGGAAATTCAAAGTGCTTCTGATCCTTCGATGATTTTGACTTCAAAGATGGTACTGCTTGTTGCAGGTTCAGCTACTTCCATTCAAAAATATTCAGATAAAAAAGCTTTTGATGATTTGGAAGCAATGGCAAATCATGATAAACTTCGTTTTGGTCATTTTCTGCGGCGAAAATAATTATTTTTCAATATCTTTTTGCTGTGCAAGTAAATCAAAAATCTTCATGCTCAAAGAAAATGAATTTTCCCAAAGATTTTCAACGCTGTCGTTTTGAGTGTGAAGATTTTTCCACGTATTTGGAGTTTGATTTTTTAAAACATCCGAAACTTCGTTTGAAGGTAAAACTGTAATTGCGACTGCTGGAATGCCTTGCGCTATAAAACTTGCATTATCTGAATAATTGCACGGCAAACAAAACCATTTTCCATTTCCAGCTGTTCTAATAATTTTTCGGGCTTTATCTTCTAGGACAGCCATCTTTTTGATAAATGAATTCCCTGCCTTTTTAGAAATATTGTTTTCGCACAAAACTGGAACATCACCAGTTCCCATGCAGTCAAAAACAAAAACATCATCATTTATCGACAGTTTTTTAAAAAGACCTGCAATGGCAAAAGCACCTTGCGAAGTAATTCCTTCAGAGCACGATTCTTCTCCGTCTGTAAAAATAAGTCTGATATTATGAAAATCATTCTGTTTGGAAAGCTTGACTGCCCATAGCATGAGCATATAAACAGCAGCGGAATTGTCATTTGCACCAGGAGAATCTTGGAATCGGTCATAATGTGCCACAACAGTTTTAATTTTAAAAAGAGGATTATATTGATTTGAAGGAAATTTCACATAAACGTGCTTTTTTCCTTCCAAAGGGATAACTGCAGTTTCTACACCATTTTCTGCCAGAAAATTTTGGATAAAATTCAGCCTGTCGCAGTCTGGTTTTATAAAATCTAGAAAATGTCTTGAAGAAAAACTCATATACATAATTTTGCCTTAAAATTATTTTTTTTTCAACTTTTTGGAGAATTGTCGAAGTGATTTTTTTGAGTTTTCAGCATAAAAAAAAGGGACAGACCTTGTTTTGCATATTAAAAATCTCAAACTTAGTAAGAAAAAAACACACATAAAAAAATCGCATTTGAATATTCTGAATAAACGTGTTATAATTATGCTTTAATTTTTGCTTAAGGTGGCGGATATGGATTTAAAAGGACGAAACTTTTTGACATTAAAGGATTTTTCTCCTGAAGAAATCATTTACCTTTTGGATTTGGCTGAAAATCTGAAGGAAAAAAAGAAGAAAGGCATTCCTGTAGATATTCATCGGGGAAAAAATATTGCTTTGATTTTTGAAAAAACCAGTACACGAACACGCTGTGCGTTTGAAGTTGCCGCTCATGATTTAGGAATTCAAACTACTTATCTGGCTGAAGGAAGTCAGATTGGTAAAAAAGAAAGTATTGCTGATACTGCCAAAGTTTTGGGTCGAATGTTTGAAGGCATTGAATATCGCGGCTTTGAACAGTCGCTTGTTGAAGATTTGGCTAAATATTCTGGTGTTGTTGTTTGGAATGGTCTTACTAATGAATATCATCCGACTCAAATGCTTGCTGACATGCTTACTATCCGCGAACACTTTGGAAAACTCAAAGGTCTTAAACTAGTTTATTTTGGAGATGCACGTTATAACATTGGAAATTCTTTGTGTATTGTTTGTGCAAAACTTGGTTTGAATTTGACTTTATGTGCTCCTCAAAAATATTTTCCGAATGCAAAGTTGATTGAAGAATGTAAGGAGTGGTGCAAAGATAGCGGCGGTTCTATTAATATGGAAGAAAATGTGTTAAAAGCTGCTACTGATGCTGATATTCTTTATACTGATGTTTGGGTTTCTATGGGTGAACCTGATGATATTTGGGAAGAACGCATTAATGATTTAAAACCATATCAGGTGAATAGTTCTGTTATGGCAAAAGCTAAACCTTCTGCAATTTTTATGCATGATTTGCCGTCTTTCCATGATTTGAATACCAAAATCGGTAAAGAAATTCATCAGAAATTTGGGCTTGAAGCTATGGAAGTAACTGATGAAGTTTTTGAAAGCAGCCAGTCTGTTGTTTTTGACGAAGCTGAAAACAGAATGCACACTATCAAAGCTGTGATTGCTGCTACTCTTGGTCATAATTTTATTTAATTTTTAGGAATTTTGGGGGATTTATATGAATGCCATTATTACTGTTGTTGGATCTGATAAAGTTGGTATTATTGCAAAAGTTTCGCAGTTTTTAAGTGAGCATAAAATCAATATTGCTGACATCACTCAGACTATTCTTTCTGGAAATTTTGTTATGATGATGATGGTTGACCTTGCCGCTTCTGACATTTCTATTGACGAGCTGCGTAATGCTATGGAAAAATTAAGTTCTGAAATGGGTGTGGAAATCAACATCATGAGCGAAAAAGTTTTCAGTGCAATGCATCGTGTTTAATCTGTTTATTTGTTTATTCTAAGATTTTACCACTATTGTGCCGATATACTTTGTATGAAGAAGTATTTTTTTTCTGTTTTATCAGTTTTTTTTCTATTAAATAATGCTGTTTCCGCGAAAATCTTTTTTGATAAACTTGATTTGAATCAGAAGGATGAACTTTTATATACTGTTACAAATGAAGCAACCGGGATATCAAAATATAATGCACTTTTTAAAGTAAAAGTCAAAAGTGAAACAACTGATTTTTATCCTGAATGCATTTCGTTTTTTCCTGAACAGGTTGAGTTAATTAATAATTCAAATATTCTGCAAATCAGGAATTCTTACGGTACGGCTCAATATGATATTTCGAATCATTCTTTAAAAACTGTCAGCACTGTTGAACAGATGCCGGAAAAACCGCTTCCACTTTTGCCTTATACAACTAGTTATGATGGAACATGGTTTTGTTTTCTGCGACAGACTTCTTTTTTGACAGCTGATCTTGTTGTAAAAAATATTTCTTCTGGTTATGAATACGTTCTTACAAAAAACAGTCAGATGAGTTACGATAAGATTCCTGCAAAATGGAGTCCAGAAAAAAATCTTCTTATTTATGAAAAAGAAGGTTCGATTTATTTCTGCAATCCATCTGCTTTGCAGGGCAATGTTGAAATCGACGAAAAATACAGAAAAATCGGACGAGGTACAATCAACAGCGTGGAATTTGCTTCTTCAAAGTTTATTATCTATGCTGATGATTCACTTCTGTACAAAATCAATACAAAAGAACTTTACACTGTCGGACTTTATTCAAATATTCTAGGAAAAGGAACTGTAATCGGACGGCTTCCGTTTAAATTCAACCCAAAAACTGATAAATTCAGTGCGAACAGTTATGCAAATGCTTTTGTCATCATTCAGAACAAGCGACTTTTTTCTTATATGACTGTTCATAAAGATTCCAGTGATTATATGGATGTTTTGTATTCCCGTCCTTACACAGATTCAAATGCGTCGCTTATTGATTCTGAAGTTTTTTGGGATAAAAATTCAAATCCGATTTTATGGATGAAAAAACTTCCTTATGACAGTGATAAAGTGCGTTGTTCTGTTTATAGAATCAGTGATATTGCAGCTCAAGTTCTTGAAATAGAAGATTCTGGAGAGCCTTTTATTTCTCCTGACGGTTCAAAAGTCGGTTTTTTTGCCGGAGCTGCATTTTATGTTTATGATATTAATAAATGGAATAGAATTTCATCTTTGCAGGGAGAGAGAATTGTTTCGGCAAAATGGCTTAATTCCAGAACGATTTTTGTCTGTGGAGAAAAAAGCATTCGCAGATGGGACTGCATAAACGGGGAGACCGAAGTGATTGCAATTTCTTCGGCAAAATCTGCTTATTGGTCTACAGACGGTTCTACTATCATTGTTGATAATGATACAGGCAATAACTATGAACTTGTAAATGAAACAAATACATGGAAAAAAATCGGCTTGACGGCAAAACGCGAAAGTTCTACTCAAAACGGAAGGTTCCGCGCATTTACTAATACTTCTGTGAACTGTAATTTTGAAAATGTTGTGTATATCAGAACTTTGGGCAAAAATCCTGTAACTGTGCCTTTGTATAAAGAATCTATCAAGCGAAAAATAAATCCCAAAAAAGTGTCGATTATTTTTGATGCATACGACAATGCGGATGGACTTGCTCAAATCATTACGACGTTAAAAAAATATAATGTAAAAGGTGATTTTTTTATTAACGGTGAATTTATCAGACGATATCCTCAGGAAACAAAACAGATTGTCAAAAATGAATACAACTGTAATTCCATGTTTTTCAGTCTTACAGATTTGACGGAGAATAATTTTGTAATGGATGAAGATTTTATCAGGCGCGGACTTGCAAGAAACGAAGATGAATTTTATCAGTGTACAGAAAATGAGCTTTCTGTTTTCTGGCACGCACCATATTATAAAGTGACTGAACAGATTATTGATTACGGAAAAAATGCGGGTTACACTTACATTGATTTAAAGACTGAAAATCTGGAGCAATCCGGGGACAATCCTTTTGATGTCATTCAAAAATATTATACAAAAGCAATTAAAGATGGTGGCGGAATCATTCCTGTGACTGTCGGATTTTCTTCTGCCTATGAAAAAGAATTTTTGTATAATCATCTTGATTTACTCATTTGTGCTCTTATTGATGCCGGGTTTGAATTAGTTGGCATAAATGAATTGTAAAAAACGCAGAAATTAGTTATAATTCCAATAATTTGTTATTGAGGTCTTTATATGTCTTTGGAAAAAATGCGAAATATTGGAATTATGGCACATATTGATGCCGGAAAAACTACAACAACAGAACGAATTCTTTATTATACAGGAAAAATTCATAAAATCGGTGAAATTGATGACGGTCAGGCTACAATGGACTGGATGGCGCAGGAACAGGAAAGAGGAATTACAATCTGTTCGGCAGCCACAACTACTTACTGGAAAAACTATCAGATAAATATAATTGACACTCCAGGTCACGTTGATTTTACGGCAGAAGTTGAGCGTTCACTGCGTGTTCTTGACGGTGCTGTTGCTGTGATTTGTGCAGTTGACGGAGTTCAGCCTCAAACTGAAACTGTATGGAAACAGGCTGATGAATTTAATGTTCCAAGAATCTGTTTTATGAATAAAATGGATAGAATTGGAGCTGATTTTTTTGGTTCAATGGAAGACGTTCATCAGAAATTTGGCATTGAACCCCTTGCCTTGCAGATTCCAATTGGTGAAGGTCCTGATTTTGAAGGTGTCATTGACTTGCTTAAAATGAAAGAACTTCGCTGGTCAGAAGAAGATGAAGGTGAAACAATCACAGAGTCTGAAATTTCATCTGACCGTATGACTGATGCACAGAAATGGCATGATAAACTCGTTGAAACAGTTGCTGCCTCTGATGATAATCTTATGGAAATCTACCTTGAAGGCGGAGATATTACTATAGAACAAATCAAAACTGCAATCCGAAATGGCACAATCAACAGAACCTTCGTCCCATTTGTGATGGGAAGTGCAAGACATAATCAGGGAGTACAACCTTTAATCGACGCAATTGTTGATTATCTTCCTTGCCCAACAGATGTTCCAGCTGCAAAAGGCATAAAATTCAAAAAAGATGAGCAGGAAAACATTGAAATTCCTTGTGATGCATCAAAAATGCCACTGGGACTTGTTTTTAAAATCCAATATGACAGGGAAATGGGTCCTTTGTGTTATGTTCGCATGTATTCAGGAAAAATTTCATCTGGAACACAGATTTTTAACGTGAATAAAAAGAAACGCGAGCGTGTAAACAGAATCCTTCGCATGCATGCTGATAAATCTGAACCTATGGACAGTCTTCAGGCAGGCGACATTGCTGTTTTTATCGGGCTGAAACTTGCACAAACTGGAGATACTATCGGAAGTGAAGCGTTTAATGTTCTTTTGGAACAGCCAAAATTCCCACAACCTGTAATTTCTGTTGCTCTTGAGCCAGAAAGCATGAGCGAAAAAGATAAGATGAATGAAACACTTGCAATTTTAAGCCGTGAGGATCCAACTTTTACAAGTCACGAAGATGCAGAAACTGGACAGCTTATTATTTCAGGTATGGGTGAACTTCATCTTGATGTTTTGGTAACCCGAATGCGTGATGATTTTGGTGTAAAATGCAATGTCGGCGCACCTCAAGTTACTTACCGTGAATCTGTAAGTGGAAATGCAGAGGCTTCTGAAGATTACAGTCGTGTTCTTGCAGGAAAAGAAAATACTGCTGGATTAAAAATCAGTGTTGAGCAGAGAGAACAGGGAAGCGGAAATTCATATGAAGTTTGTTGCAAACATTCTGATGTGCCGGAAGAAATTATGACAGCAATCGAAAGCGGCTTTAAATCTGCTTTGGATTCAGGCATTAAGTATGGATATCCATGTACTGATGTCAGCGTAAAAGTTTTGGAAATCACATACAATGAGTTGACATCTACAACTTTTGCTTTTGAAGCATGTGCTGCACAAGTTTTTGATAAAGCATGTAATTTAGCAAATCCTGTGATTCTTGAACCAGTTATGAATGTTGACATTTCCTGTCCAAAAGAATTCGTGGGACCTGCAGGAAGTCAGCTCAGTCAGCGAGGTGGAAGCATTATGGGACAAGATTCAAAAGTTTCAGGTGAAATAATTCATGCACAGGCTCCAATGGCAAATATGTTTGGCTTTACAACAAACCTGCGTTCAGCAACTCAGGGACGTGCAAGTTTCAGCATGGAATTCAGTCATTTCCAGATAAAAGCCGGCGGATTGAACGGTTTTTAACAGGTTCTATTTATTTTTTTTCCTTGACGTTTTTCCATAGTTTTTACTATCTTTTTTGTAAGAGGTAACGCTATGGAAAATAAGAAATATTTAAATGCAGATGATTCAAATCCAAATAAGATGGGCTGGATGAAAGGTTTTCCTCCAGAAGAAAACAAATGTATTTCCGCAGGCGACGGTTCTTTTTTTGAATTTCCAGCTTTGCGTTACAGCGTAAATCATATCAGAGAACTGTATCCTACAAGAGCGGTAGAAGCTGGAGCAAAAAAGTTCAAATTCAAATCAAAAATTGACAGACAGATTGAATCTATCACTTTTGTGCCGTGGAATGAAAAACAACCTGTTACCTGGAATGATTTTTTGGAACGGAACTACACAGACGGCATTATCATCCTGCATAAAGGAAAAATTGTTTACGAAAAATATCCTGCAGGACTCAAACAAAATGGAGTTCATTCTGCAATGTCGGTAAGTAAATCTTTTACTGGTATTCTGGCTTCGATTTTGATAGATGAAGGAATAATCAATCCTGAAAAACTTGTTACTGATTATCTTCCCGAATTACAAGATTCTGGGTTTGCAGGTGCAACTGTGCGTAATGTTTTAGATATGACCACAGCGATTGAATACAGTGAAGATTATACAAATCCTAACGCTGAAGTCTGGAAGTTTTCCGCTTCTGGAAATGTTTATCGTCCGGCAGATTATTCTGGTCCAAAAAATTATTATGAATACATAAAAACTGTAAAAAAGATTCCTAATCAGGAACACGGACAATTATTTGGCTATAAAACAGTGAACACAGAACTTACAGCCTGGATAATTTCAAGAGTAACTGGAAAAAGCATTACGCAGCTGCTTTCTGAAAAAATCTGGAAACCGATGGAAGCGAATTATGATGGATTTTATCAGGTGGGAACGGCTGACATTGCTTTTGCAGGCGGTGGTTTTAGTTTAAATCTTCGTGATATGGCACTTTTTGGTGAACTTTTGAGAAACGGTGGAAAACAAAAAGGCAAACAGATTTTATCGGAAAAAGCGGTTCTGGAAGTTTCGCAGGGTGGAAATCAGGAAATTTTCAAAAAAAGCGGCGAATATCCACTTTTGGAAGGCTGGAGTTACCATAATATGTGGTGGATAACAAATAACAGTCACAAAGCATTTATGGCACGCGGAGTTCACGGTCAGGCAATTTATGTTGATCCAAAAGCTCAAATGGTAATTGCAAGGTTTGCATCAAATCCTCTTGCATCGAACAAATACATCGACCCGATTTCAATTCCAGCTTACGAGGCGATTGCTGATTATTTGCTGCAAAAATAGAAAATAGGACAAATGTCGAGTTTTAAATTTTTTTTTTTCTTTGGGTGGCTTTTTGCTTCGCAAAAAACAGGCTTTTCAGGGTTCCGCTATCGCTTCATTCCTTCGCTACGCTTCGGAACTGGCTACGCCAGCCCTTACAATCCTTGCCACTGTTTAAAATTAAAAAACTCGAAATTGAACCAAATAATTCTATTTGAAGATTTTACAAATTAATTTAATTATTTTATAATGCGTTTGCCCTGACTCAATCATTCATTTTACAAGAAGCGATTTTATTTGTATAATCAGAATATGAATTTGCTTTCTATTAATAATCTTTCAAAAATCGGACGAGAAAAACCTTTATTCACTGGAGTTACATTTGGACTGCAGGAAGGTGAAAAAGCGGCGCTTATCGGACGCAATGGAACTGGAAAATCTACTTTATTAAACACAATTGCCGGGGTTTTACAGCCAGATGAAGGGACGGTGGTTTTTAATAAAGATGCCGGGGTTTCGTTTTTGTCGCAAAATCCTGAATTTTTAAGCGAAGATACAATAAAAACTCATATTTTTAAAAGTAATTCCCCAAAACTTCAGATAATCAAATCTTATTTTGAAATATGTGAAAAACTTTCTGAAAATCCTGAATCTGTCGGCATTCAAAAAGATTATCAGCAGATTATGCTCAAAATGGAGCAGCAGAATTTGTGGAATTATGAAGCGCAGATTTCTTCTATTTTGACAACACTCGGAATTTCAAATCTAAACTTAAAAATGGGAAATCTCAGTGGCGGAATGCTTAAAAAAGTTGCACTTGCGCAGGTTCTTGTGGAAGATACTAAAATCCTGCTCCTGGATGAACCGACAAACCATCTTGATATTTCAACAATTTCCTGGCTGCAAAATTATCTTAAAGATACAAAACGTTCGGTTTTGATGGTTACTCACGACAGATACTTTTTGGATGCGGTGTGCAATAACATTTATGAACTTGCACGCAATAAACTAAAACTTTATGTGGGAAATTATTCTGAATATCTTGAAAAAAAATCTGTGGAAGCAGAGATAGAAGAAAATACAGAACGGCGAATTGAGTCAGTTTTACGTTTTGAAAGAGAATGGCTTTTGCGCGGACCTTGTGCACGCGGAACTAAAATCAAAGCAAGAATCCAGCGGGATGAACAGCTTATCAACCGCGAAAAATTTCAGGCAGATAAAGGATTCTCTTTTGAGGTAAAAGGAAAACGGCTTGGCGGAAAAGTTCTGGAACTTCATAAAATCTGCAAGAATTTTGAAAAAGCCGGAATGGAAGATGGAAAAAAAGTGCCTGTCATAAACAATTTCAGTTACGTTTTTACTAAAGGTCAGAAAATCGGAATTTTTGGTGATAATGGCTCTGGAAAATCAACTCTGCTCAATCTGATTACAGGAAATATTCAACCTGACAGCGGAATTGTTGATGTGGGGTTAAACACAAAATTCGGATATTACACTCAAAATCCTGTTTTTACAGATACAAATTTAACCGTTTTGGAATATATAAAAGAAACGGCTGAACATATGACGCTGAATAACGGAACAAAGGAAGTTAGTGCCGCAAAATTTCTGGAAGAATTTGGTTTTGAAGGGAAAATTCAATACTCGCCGGTGTCAACTTTGTCTGGTGGTGAACGAAAACGTCTTTACCTTGTCAGACTGCTGCTGGAAAATCCAAATTTTTTGATTCTGGATGAACCTACAAACGATTTTGACATTTTTACAATGAACATTCTGGAACAATTTTTGATAAATTACGAAGGCTGTCTTCTTCTTGTAAGTCATGACCGTTATTTTATGGATAAAACTGTTGACAGTCTTTTTGTGATGGAAAATGACGGAAGTATAAGTGGATTTGTGGGAAAATGCAGTGAATACATTGACTATCGTGAAGAACTTTTGAAAGAAAACAAGCTGAAAAAAAATCAAAATGATGAAAATCTGAAAAAAGAAGATGATAAAAATACAACGCAGCCTGCAAATGAAAAAATAAAAAAGCAAAAATTAACTTTCAACGAGAAAAAAGAATTTGATTTGCTGAATGAAGAAATTCCTGTTTTAGAAGAAGAACAGAAATCTCTGGAAGAAAAAATGTCTTCATCTGATTTTGCACAGATTCAAAAAGCTGCGGAACGTTATCAGGAAATTTCAAAAATTCTTGAAGAAAAATATGAAAGATGGGAAATTCTTGCAGAAAAAAATAATTAAGTTTAAATTTGATTTTTTTTAATTATTTACGATAAAAATCGGGATTTCAAATTTTTTGTATTCTTTTAGCAGATTTTTTTGAGTTTTGAATCGATTAAAAATCTGTTTGTAGGGCAGAGAATCGCGGTGACGGGCACGGATAAGTCTTTTTATCGTATTCGACTGCACAAAAACAATTGCTTCGCACATTTTTAGAAGGTCGGGAGTTTTGTAAAGGACAGTTGCATTCAAAATCACTTTGCTGTGTTCTGAAATAATTTTCTGAACCATTTTTGTGATTACAGGATAAACAATTTTTTCCTGTTTTTCTAAAAGTTCCGGCGATGAAAAAAGAATTTTTCCAAGTTCCCGTCTGTTGATTTTTCCTTCGTCATCAAGAAGATTAATATTTTGAGATTGGGCAATTTCATTGAAAGAGTTCAGAATTAATTGCGTAGACTGGTCAATCGCCTGATGCACAAGAATATCGGCATCGACGGAAAACCAGCCTTTTTTTTCAAAAATTGAACAGACGTAGTTTTTGCCAGATGCCATTTTCCCTGTGATGCAGATTAATTGAGAATTTTTCAACAAATCGATGCATTCAGTTATTTTCAATGGAATTCTCCCCAGTTTTTACCATATTCAATGCTCACACGAAGAGGAACTTGCAGTTTTACAGCATTTTCCATCTTTTCTTTGATAAGAGAAACTGCTTTTTGAACTGTCAGTTCATTTTCATCACATTCAAAAATAAGTTCATCGTGAACTTGCAGAAGAATTTTGCATGGAAGTTCGCTTTCTTTCAAGGCTTTTGAAACATCAATCATTGCCTTTTTGACAATATCTGCAGCAGACCCCTGTATTGGAGTATTTTTTGCAACGCGTTCAGCTGCAGCTTTTTCAATTTTATTTTTACTGTTGATGCCAGTGATTGGACGACGTCTTTTAAAAATTGTTTCAACATAGCCGTTTGATTCAGCTTTTGAAATTGTGTCTGACATAAACTGACTGACAGAACTGTAAGTTTTGAAATACAAATCAATGAAATTCTGAGCTTCTTTTCTTGAAATGCCCAAATCTTTTGAAAGGCTGAAAGTTCCCATTCCATAAATCACACCAAAATTGATGGTTTTTGCAATGCGTCGCATTTGAGGTGTAACCTGTTCAGGCGAAATTCCGTAAATTAAAGCGGCTGTAGTTTTATGAATATCAGTTCCTTCGTTGAAAGCTTTGCACATATTTTCATCTCCAGAAAGATGAGCAAGAACAACAAGTTCAATCTGTGAATAATCAGCAGAAATCAAAACTTTTCCATCTCCTGCAGTAAAAGCACTTCGAATTTTTCTGCCAGCATCGTTTCGCACTGGAATATTCTGAAGATTTGGTTCACGACAAGAAAGTCTGCCTGTTGCAGTTCCTGTCTGCACAAAATCAGTATGAATGCGGTTTTCTTTATCAGTAAGTTTTGGAAGACTTTCCACATACGTTGACAGAAGTTTTGTCAGTTCACGGTATTCCAAAATCATTTTAGGTACAATATCAAATTCCTGTAATTCTTCAAGTACACTTGTGTCTGTGGAATATCCGCGTTTTGTTTTTTTGCCAGTTTTAAGACCGCGTTCTTCAAAAAGAACAGTCTGTAGCTGGAGCGGAGAGGCAATGTTGAATTCATGTCCGACTTCATTATAAATTTTCCTTTCTATTTCTGAGATTTTCTGTTTCAATTCAACAGCGTAATCATCAAGAATTTGAGAATCCAAATGAATTCCAGAAATTTCCATTTGAGTCAGGATTGGCAGAACTGTCATTTCCATTTCAAAAAGTTCAGAAGAAATTTTTGAATTATTGATAAAATGATGATAAAGCTGGAAAGTAAAATCTGCATCTTCGGCTGCATATTGATAAGCAGTTTCCAGAGGAACGTCCGCAAAGGACTGTCCCTTTTTTACAATCTGATCAAATTCAATTCCTTTTTTGCCCAAAATATTTTCGCCAAGAAATTCCAAAGAAAAAGAAGATTTTCCAGTATGTTCAGGATTTTCAAGCCATGCAAAAATCATCGTATCAAAAATGTGAATTTTTTGAAGGAAATCAAGAACAAAGTTTTCGGTTTTACCCTGCGATATAAACTGACCAGCAAGAACTTTTAAATCAAATTTGGCATTGTGCATCACAATCGTGACATTTTGAGCGGTGAAAAGTCTATAAAGCTGTTCGAGAATCAAAGAAAGCGAAATGTAATCAGTTTGAGAAAAAAGTTCATCAGATTCAAGCTGGACTGGAACATAAACAGCTTTTTTTTCTTCAAAACAAAGACTAAAACCAATCATTTTTGCATGAAGTGGATCGAGACTGTCCGTTTCGCTGTCGTAAGCAACAATTTTTGCAGCTATTGCCATATCAATATATTTTTTCAGCTGTTCATAATCTGTAATTGCTTTATAATTTGATGTGTCATTTTGTTCAAGTTCCGGTTTTTGTTGTTCTGCAACAGACTGATTTTCATTATCTTCGTTTTGATTTGATTTTGTTTCGCCAGATTCCGTATTTTTCTGTTGATTTTGCGCCTTTAAATCACTATTCGTTTCAACATTCAAAACTGCATAACTTTTTGCAACCTGAAAAGCTTCATAAGAGTTTAAAAGTTTTGCTGCTGAATCAAAATCATAAGAAATCGGCTCCTGATTAAAGATTTTTTCAATTTCAGGACATTCAACTTTATCATAAAGTGTTATCAATTTTCGGCTGAAATATGCATTTTCCTTTCCTTCAATAAGTTTTTTTTGAACGGCTCCTTTGATATTATCTATATTTTCATAAATTCCATCGAGAGATTCAAAATCACAGAGAAGTTTTGATGCTGTTTTATCACCAATTCCTTTTACACCAGGAACATTATCAGCTTTATCTCCGCAAAGTGAAAGCAAATCAAGCAATTTATCAGGATAAACACCCCATTCTGCTTTTACACCTTCAGCACCTGTTACTTTCCATGTGCTGGCTCCTGCTTCTGGTTTTAAAATCTGTGTAGTTTCGCAAACAAGCTGCATCAAATCTTTATCACCGCTCAAAATGCGGCATTTTCGCCCGGTTTCTTCACATTTTTTTGCAACAGTTGCAACAATATCATCAGCTTCGTAGCCGTCACACTGCAAAACTGGAACTCCAAGTGCTTGCAGAATATCACAAATCCATGGAATTTGAGCATGCAAGTCTTCTGGAGTTTTATCACGAGTAGCTTTATATTCAGGGTACATTTCATGCCTGAAAGTTTTCGTTTTGCTGTCCATCGCTGCAATCAGATATGAAGGTTTGTAATGATTAAAAATATAGTGAAGATTCCTGAAAAATCCAAAAAGAGCAGAAATATTTTGACCTTTGGAATTTGTAAGAGGACGAGAGATAAATGCAAAGTAACATCTGTAAATTAAACCGTAACTGTCTAAAATATAAATAGTGTCATCAGACTTTTCGTTTTCGATATTTGCCATAAAAAACAGTTTACACCATTTTTTAATAATTGAAAATCACTTTATTTTATAAAAAAGAATAAGAGCAAAATTCCCCTTTCCAAGTCGCCTTTCACAGCTCGCTATTCGCTCGGTCCCAGTTTTCGTGCTGAAAACCAGAATACCAGCATACGTTTTGTTTACACGAACTTTGAGTTTTGGCACATTCAACAAAATCATTACAAAGTAAAAATCCATATATGCCAAAACTCAAAAAAAATATTCGAAAGTAAAAAAAGGACTCGGCTTCGCCGCCTGTTCAAGCCTCGGTGCGCTGTGCAGTTTAAACCCCTGCAAATCAGACAGTCAACTGGCGAATTATTGTTTTTTGACCAGTGAATCAGAAACGAAGTCAGATTATAATAATACAAATCATTTTACAATCTTTTTTGCCCTGTTCAAAGCATCGTTAATATTTCCAAAAATGTTTTCACGACCTATTTTATCAACAAGACCAGTTTTTTTCAAAAGAAGATAAGGCTGTTTATGAATTCCAGAAATAACAATTGTAACACCTTTTCTGTCACAAGCCGCCTTACACTGTTCCAATGCACGAACACCACCGGCATCAAGATAAAGAGTACTTCTCATTCTCAAAATCAAAACCTTGCAGTGAGTTTGAGCCTGCTCCATTGCCAGTTCAAATTTACGGACAGTTCCAAAAAACAAAGGACCTTCAATCTCAAAAACAAAAGTATTCTCAGGAATATCAAGTTTTTCTTCAGGCATATCATTTTTGATTCCGGCAGCAATAGAATTCTCGTGATTTTGAACTTCCGACAAATCAATCATTTTTTTGATAAAGAAGAAAGCAGCAAAACCAAGTCCAACTTCAATAGCAACCGTCAAATCAACAAAAACAGTGATTAAAAAAGTTACCGTAAAAACACAAATGTCAGATTTCTGTCCTTTCAACAAAGCACGAATTGCAGGAAAACCAGCCATATTCCAGGCAACATTAATCAAAACGGCAGAAAGAGCAGCCATTGGAATGTAAGCAGCATATTTTCCAGCAAAAAGCAAAATCAAAAGAAGTGTAATCGCGTGAATAATCCCAGCTACAGGAGTTTTACCACCATTTTTGATATTTGTTGCAGTTCTAGCAATAGCACCAGTTGCAGGAATTCCCCCAAAAAGCGGGCTTGCAATATTTGCAATTCCCTGTGCAATCAGTTCTGTATTAGAATCATGTTTTGAACCAATCATACCATCAGCAACAACAGCTGAAAGCAAAGATTCAATGGCAGCAAGAACAGCAATTGAAATAGCAGTCGGAAACAAAGTTGTAATAGTTTTTAAACTGAAATCAGGAAGTTGCGGAGCCGGCAAAGTATTAGGAATCACATAATGAACTCTTCCATCAGCAAAGTTTCCAATAGTATCAGTTTTAAGTCCGCAAGTTTTTTCCAGAATAATACTTACAACAGTTGCTAAAATAATTACAACAAAACTACCAGGAATTTTTTTAATAAACTTCGACCAGATAAAAATAAAAGCAAGACAAACAGCCGCCATCACAAAAGAATATATGTTAATAGAAGAAAATGATTTTGCATAAACAATCATCTTAGGCAAAAAATCACCAGGCATCTTGGAATACTCTTCACCAAGAATTGTCATCGGTGTAGAAAAATCTGGCATAAGTCCAAAAAAATCACCAAGTTGACCAGCGGCAATAGTCACCGCAATTCCTGCAGTAAAACCAGTCACAATAGTATATGGAATAAACTTTACAAGTCCACCCATTTTGAAAACGCCAAGCAAAATCAAAAGAATTCCGGCTAACAAAGTCGCAGTAGCAAGTCCCGAAAGTCCATATTGCGAAACAACCCCATAAACAATAACAGCAAAGGCACCTGTAGGACCGCCAATCTGTACACGACTTCCGCCAAAAGCCGAAATACAAAAACCCGCAATAATAGCCGTAAAAATTCCAGCTGCAGGATTCACACCAGACGCAATAGCAAACGCAATAGCCAAAGGAAGCGCAACAATACCAACAATTATTCCCGCAATAAAATCAGAAATAAAAGTCTTAAAATCATAAGTTTTAATAGAATTAATTAACTCAGGTTTAAACATAATGCGTCATTTTGAAACTTTTTTAAATATTTTGCAAGTAGTATAGAAAATTTGGGCGTGCCCCTTCGCTGCGCTTCGGGTCGGGCGTTCCAGAGTTCCGCTGCCGCTCCAGCCTCCTCACTACGCTTCACTGCGTTTCGCTCCGTTGCGGTGGCCGCTTCGCGCTCTTCCATGCCCTCACGCATTTTTTTAACTGATAAACAGGGACAGACCTCACTTGTTTTTCCCACAAGAAAAAAAACAAGGACAGAACTTGTTTGAATCTATAATTTTTTTTAAATTTTGATAATTGCTATATTGACTAAAAAATCAAAATGTTATAATATATTTTATACATTCCGCGGGGGTGGTGGAATTGGTAGACACGCAAGCTTGAGGTGCTTGTGGCGTAAGTCGTGGCCGTTCAAGTCGGCTCCTCCGCATTTTAGACTGGGTTTAACCCAGTCTTTTTTTTTAATCCTTAAGTTATCTTTTAAACTCATTCAAAAGTCATTGTAAAAAACAAAAAATAAGAGTAAAATAAAAAAAATATTTATCATTGTCAGATTTACAATCTGGAGGTTACAACTATGGAAGAAATACTTGATTTATTGCGTCAAAATGCTCGTTTGTCTGCAGAAGATATTGCTGCAATGACAAAAAAATCTGTTAGCGAAGTTCAGTCAATCATCAAAAAACTCGAAAATGACGGAGTAATCTTAAAGTATGCGGCCATTGTAAATCCAGAAAAAGATAAAGCCGCCCGGGATAAAGTTGTCGCGGAAATTCAAATTCAAGTTCAACCTCAACGTGAACATGGTTTTGATGCTATTGCAGATAGAATCTACCGCTTTCCACAGGTAAAATCACTTTATTTGATGAGCGGCGGTTATGATTTAAAAGTTTTGATAGAAGGTGACAATCTGAAAGATGTTGCTCTTTTTGTAAGTGAAAAACTTTCTACTCTTGAAGGTGTACGTTCTACAAAAACAAATTTTGTATTAAAAACATATAAAGAGAATGATATTGTTTATGTGGAAGATGAACGTGACCATAGGGAAGGCGTTCACGCTTAATTTTTTTTAGGAATAAATAATGAATAATAGAACAGATAAATTCAGTAAAAAAATGATGGAAATACCTCCATCCGGAATTCGTAAATTTTTTGAACTTTGTATTGGTCATGATGATATTATTTCGCTTGGTGTTGGAGAGCCTGATTTTTCAACTCCATGGGTAATTCGCGAAGAAGCTTTTTATCATCTTGAAAAGGGCCACACTTCATACACTTCAAACTGGGGTTTGCTGGAACTCAGACAGGAAATTGCAAAATATCTGGAAAGGTATCAACTTTTTTATAATCCTGACACTGAAATCTTGCCGACAATTGGTGCTTCAGAAGGATTGGATCTTGTGCTTCGTTCCATTTTAAATCCGGGTGATGAAATTATCGTTTGTGAGCCTTGTTATGTCAGTTATCAGCCTCTTTCTGATTTGTGCGGGGCAAAAGTAATTCATCTGGATACAAGCAAAAATGGATTTTACCCGACGGCTGAGCAGATTGAACAGGTTTGTACAGAAAAAACAAAAGCAATTATGTTCTGTTCGCCAAGTAATCCTACTGGGCGGATTATTCCAGCTGATGAACTTGAAAAAATTGCTGAAGTTGTAAAGAAACATCAGATTTGGTGTTTAAGTGACGAAATCTATTGTGAACTTTTGTATGATGGACATAAACACGTTTCTATCGGAAAATTTCCAGGAATGAAAGATTACACAATCATTTTCAATGGATTTTCAAAATCTTTTGCTATGACAGGTTGGCGCATCGGTTACATTGCAGCTCCTCACGATTTACTTGTGCAATGCTGTAAACTTCACGCTTACAATTCAATCTGTCCGCCGATTTTCAGTCAATATGCAGCTGCAGAAGGATTGCGTTCAGGCTGGCCTGAGGTTGAAAAAATGCGTTTGAGCTATCAACAGAGAAGAAACGTGATGTACAAAGCTTTTATTGATATGGGACTTTCCTGCATTGAACCAGAAGGAGCATTTTATATGTTCCCTGATATCACTTCTACAGGCATGACTAGTGAAGAATTTGCAACGGAATTGATTGAAAAACATAATGTAGCAGTTGTTCCTGGAACTTGTTTTGGTGAAGGTGGTGAAGGTTTTGTTCGCTGCTGCTATGCTACAGATATCAATAAAATAAAAATTGCAATGGAACGGATTGCCCAGTATGTAAAAGAAAAACAGGCATTGCAGAAAAATTAATTTTTAAGGGATTTAGGATGGTTTTTTCAGTTTTAATAGCAGTTATTGTTGCAGCAGCTTTAGCTGTTATCTTGATGATGAGTAAAGTTGTTGCACAAAAACATAAAAGTAGTACTCTTGTTGAAAAAGTTCACAAAAAGGGAAAATCTACTTTATTAAAAGAAGCTGAAAAAAAACTTGCCAAAGATCCCCACAACGTTCCTACTTTGGAAAATATCGGAGAGATTTATTTTCAGGATAAAGATTGGGAAAAAGTTTGGGGTGTTTATAAAACTCTTTATGATATTTCTGCTGCTCATATAGAAATTGATGTTGCAAAATGTACTCTCCGAATGGGACTCAGTGCATTTTATCAGAATAGAATTGATGATGCTATTAATGCGCTTATGGTTTCAATCAAAAAGGAACCTGATAATTTCGAATGTAATCTTGTTCTGGGAAAAGCACTTATGCAAAAAAATATCATAGATAAGGCTGCATATTGTCTTAAAAAAGCAAAAAGCCTTATGCCTGAAAATAGTGAAGTAAATGGACTTCTCGGAAAATGTTTGTTTAAAATGCAAAAATACAGAGAAAGTCTTCAGTTTATTAAGCAGGCATTGGAAGAATCTCCTGACAATAAAGAACTTCTTTATGATATGGCAGTTGCAATGTCTGAATGTGGATTGTCTGACAAAGCTTTGAAAATTTTCATTCATCTTCGTCCTGATCCTGAATTCGGTCCGCTTTCCTGTCTTGAAGCTGGAAAAATGCATGAGCGTGTAAAAGACTTCTCAAATGCTGTAAAAGATTATGAAATTGCACTTCGCCATCAAAATATAAATGATCAGCTAGCAATTCAGATAAAATATCGGCTTGGAAACACTTATCTTGCAATGAACAATATTTCTCAGGGACTTGTTTATTTAAAACAGGTTCAGATGATGAAATCTGGTTATAAAGATACAGATGCGCTTGTTTCACGATATGCAGAATTAAATCAAAATAAAAACCTGCAGACTTATCTTTTGTCAGGAACTAGTGATTTTGTGGCTCTTTGCAGAAAATTGATAGTTATCTTTTTTAAAGGAAATTTTGTTAAAATCGAAGATATTCAGGTTAATTCAGAATATGTTGAAATAATTTGCAGTGCAGAGAATGTAAAATGGGAATCGACACAGATTTTCCGTTTTTACAGAACTCAAAATGTGATTGGTGATTTGAACATCAGAGAATTTCATGGAAAAATTCGTGATTCCAAATGTGATACTGGGGTTTGTGTAACAGTTGGGAGTTTTTCTGAAAGTTGCCATCGCTTTGCTGAAGGAAGACCTATCACACTTGTAGAAAAAGATGAACTTACAAAAATGCTCAAACGCATTACTACTATGAATGTCTAGAAAAAATATTGTGTTAAGTCAAAAAAATGATAAACTGTTTAATAAATACTAAATATATTTAATAATATTAAAAAAAATCACTGAGGAATTTATATGAAGATTTCAGGTTCACAGATTGTAATTGAATGTTTAATCGAGCAGGGAGTTGACACAGTTTTTGGATATCCAGGAGGTGCAATTTTAAACATTTACGATGCACTTTACAAAAACTCAAATAGAATTCGCCATATATTAACTGCACACGAACAGGGAGCTAGTCATGCTGCCGATGGTTATGCACGTTCTACAGGAAAAGTTGGTGTTTGCATGGCAACAAGTGGTCCTGGAGCCACAAATCTTGTAACTGGAATTGCAACTGCTTACATGGATTCAATTCCGCTTGTGGCAATTACCTGCAATGTTACACAGTCTCAGCTTGGAAAAGATTCTTTTCAGGAAATCGATATTACAGGCGTTACTATGCCAATCACAAAACATAATTTTATTGTTCGTGATGTAAATGATTTGGCTGATACTATCAGAAAAGCATTTTATATTGCAAAATCTGATAGACCGGGACCTGTTTTGATTGACATTCCAAAGGATATAACATCTGCTGTCACAGAATTTCAGGCTGTTGATCCTTCAAAGTTGAATTTTGATAATCCTTCGAAGAAAATGCCATTTCCTTTTGAAAAGCAAATTGAAAATGCTGCAAAACTTATCAATGAGTCACAAAAACCTTTCATTTATGCAGGCGGCGGAGTGATTACTTCTGAAGCAGGCGAAGAACTTTTAGCATTTGCACAAAAAGCAAATATTCCGGTTGCCATGTCGCTTATGGGAAAGGCAGCTTTTCCAAACAAACATGAGCTTTCTCTTGGAATGATTGGTATGCATGGTACTTATGCAGCAAATACAGCTTGCGATAATTGTGATTTGCTTCTTGCAATAGGATGTCGTTTCAGTGACCGTGTCATTGGCGAAGCTGCAAAATTTGCAAAAAACGCTAAAATTCTTCAAATCGATATTGACCCTACAGAAGTAAACAAAATGATTAATGTGGATGACGCTTTGCTCGGTGACGTCAAATCAATTCTTGCAGAATTAACTGCAAAAATCCAAAAAAAAGAAAAATCACAATGGAACTGTCAGATTGAAGAATGGAAAAAAATAGTTCCGCCTTCATATAATAAAAAACAGGATTTATCACCAAAATTTATTTTTGAATATGTTAATTCGCAGGTGAAAGACGACACAATTATTACAACTGAAGTTGGGCAGCATCAGATGTGGACAGCTCAGTTCTATGATTTTACAAAGCCAAGAACATTTTTGACTTCTGGTGGACTTGGAACAATGGGATATGGAACAGGCGCTGCAATCGGTGCAAAGTTTGCAAATCCAGACAAAACAGTTGTTCATTTTGCTGGTGACGGTTCTTTCCGCATGAATTGTAACGAACTTGCTACAATAGAACATTATAATCTTCCTATCATCATCGTGATTCTGGATAATCATGCACTCGGAAACGTCCGCATGTGGCAGACTTTGTTCTACGAAAAAAGATATTCAAATACAACTCTTGATTTTGGACCTGAATGGACGACTCTTGCGTCTGCCTATGGAATCCAAGGATATCACGTAAAAAATGAAGAGGAATTCAAAGATGCTTTTGATAAAGCGTTAAAATCAGGAAAACCTGCAGTAATTGATGCAGAAATCTTCCTTGATGAAATGGTATTCCCGATGATTCCACCTGGAAAATCTATCGAACATTTATTGATGGAATAAAAAACCGAAGAAATTTCAGCTGTCGGATTTAAGAAATCTGTTATAAAAAATAACAAACGCATTATGTGGACTTTTCAATATTTATTTAAATAACAAAATTCAGTTATTTGAATAAATATTGATTTTTTAAACAATAATGATAAAATATAATTTGAGAGTTAAATAAGTTTTACGGATGTACTGATGAAAAACGTAGCTTTGATAACTGGTGCTTCAAGTGGCATTGGTTTTGATGTCGCTCTGCGTTTACTTGAAAAAGGATACACAGTGTATGCAGCGGCCAGAAGAACTGAATTAATGGAAGAAATAGTTCAGAAAGGTGGAAATTCCATTCATCTTGATTTGAATGATGACAGTTCTATTTCTGCCTGTGTAAATAAAATTCTTCAAAAAGAAGGAAAAATCGATTTACTTATAAATAATGCTGGATATGGACTTGGCGGAAGTCTGGAAGATATTCCTTTGGAAAAGGCAAAACAGCAGTTCGAAGTAAATGTGTTTGGAATGTTTAGAATAATCCAGCTTGTGTTACCATCGATGAGAAATCAAAAATCGGGAAAAATCATCAATGTTTCGTCAATGGCTGCAAGATTTTCTACACCTTTTACAGGCTGGTATCATGCTTCAAAATACAGTGTGGAAGCTTTGTCAGACGCACTCCGTCTGGAAGTAAAAGAGTTCGGAATCAAAGTTGTAATCGTGGAACCTGGCTTAATCAAAACAAACTGGGGCATAATCCACAGTGACAATATAAACAAATACTCAGGTTCAAGTGCTTACGCCAGACATTCAAAGGATGTTTCAGATTATTTTAGAAATTCATATACAAAATCAAAATTCATCACAAAACCAGAATCTATTTCCAAACTAATAGTAAAAATAGCTTTCAAAAAAAATCCACGACCGCGTTATTTAAAAGGAAAAAATTCACATATGTATATTTTCATAAAATCTGTTCTTCCAACCGCAATTTATGATATATTTTTAGAGCTTCGTTTTTTATTAGAACGATTTCACAGATAATGCACGAATTATAAAAGTTGAGCGATGGGGATTGAGCGTTGTCTAATCCCCACGAGATTGCAGGAGAAAAACTGTTGTTTACGTGTGTGCAAAATTAAAAATCTGTTTTTGCGAAAATAAACACCGCCCGAAATATAAAAAAAATCAAAAACTCGACTTTTGTATCTGGAACAATTTAGAAAAGTATAAAAAACATTCAAAAAAATAAATTTGATTTAAAAAGCATTTTGTGATACAATTTTAGCGTTATTTTTGTAACGTGTTTTATGGAAATAATTCTCTGGAGAGTCTCCAAAATGTTGGAGCGCCGAAGGGTTAAGACTATTCAAGTCGATATCTCAGGCAAAGCGGACAGAGTAAAAAAGTGTCTGTTAAACTCTTTGGAGAGCCGGATTTCAGTCTGGCTCTTATTTTTTTTAAACTTTAAGGATAACAAAATGTTTGATCAAATCCTTACAAAAATTGATGACATTGTCTGGGGAATCCCGACAATTGCCCTTATCCTGATCACTGGTATCATTTTGACAATTCGTTTGCGCGGTGTTCAGTTCACAAAACTTGGAAGAGGTTTCAAAACTCTTTTTTCTAAAACAGAAGGCGGAAAAGGAGAAGTTTCTCAATTTGCAGCTTTGTGTACAGCATTGTCAGCAACAATCGGAACTGGAAATATCGTCGGTGTTGCTACAGCAATTGCAGCCGGTGGACCTGGAGCTTTGTTCTGGATGTGGCTTGCAGCCCTTTTGGGAACAGCAACAAAATATACAGAATGTATGCTTGCTTCAAAATATCGTGAACATGCTGCAGACGGACACGTTTTGGGTGGACCTTTCTACACAATCGAAAAAGGAATGAAAGAAAGAACAGGCTTGAACTTTAAATGGCTTGCAGTAGTTTTTGCAATTTTTGGAGTTTGTGTAGGTCTTTTTGGTATCGGAACTTTCACTCAGATTTCAGGAATCACAACAGCAGTAAGCAATGCTTTTGACCCTGAAAGCAAACACATTGCATTTACACTTTTCAATAATAAATACACATGGTCAGTTGTAATTGCAGGACTTTTAGTTACATTTGCAGTTGCGCTTGTAATCATCGGTGGACTTAAACGAATTTCAAAAGTTGCAGAAAAAGTTGTACCTGCAATGGCTGTTATTTATGTTTTCCTCGGACTTTCAATTCTGATTATGAATGCAACAAAAATTCCTTTGGCTTTCACAGTGATTTTCAAAAGTGCATTCGGATGGAAAGCAGCTGCTGGCGGAGCAATGGGATTTGTTTTCAAACAGGTAACAGATTCTATGCAGAAAGGTGTTGCTCGCGGTATTTTCTCAAATGAAGCAGGTCTTGGTTCTGCTCCAATCGCTGCTGCAGCTGCCCAGGTTGATGAGCCAGTTCAGCAGGGAATTGTTTCAATGCTTGGAACTTTCATCGACACAATCATCATCTGTTCTATGACAGGTCTTGCAATTGTAATCGCTTTTTATTGCGGTGACACTTACGGAGAAATTGGTGAATTGAGAGGAATTGCACTTACTTCTGCCTCATTCAGCAAAGTTTTGGGCGGCGACGGACGATCAGTTCAGTTCCTTTTAATGCTTTGTCTTGTATTCTTTGCATTTACAACAATTTTGGGCTGGGACTACTACTCAGAAAAATGTCTTGAATATTTGACAAAAGGAAATATGAAAGTTGTAAAAGTTTTCCGCTGGATTTACATCCTTGCAGTTTTCATCGGACCATATTTCACAATCAGTCAGGTATGGACAATTGCTGATATCACAAACGGACTTATGGCAATTCCAAACTGTGTTTCTTTAATTGTTCTTAGTGGTGTTGCAGCAAAAGAAACAAGAGATTATTTTAACAAATATCCAAAACTGTAATAAATCTGATTTTCAAAAAGTGTCTTAGATAGAATTTATTCTGAGACACTTTTTTCAACTTTTTTTACAAAATCTTCACCCCAATAATCGCAAAGCATTTCATAAGCTTCTTTTTGAATTTCAGGAGCGACAACTGATTCATACTGTAATAAATTATTTTTCAATCTTTTGATACATTCAATTCTTATTGCTTCTAAATGAAGTTTCGAATAGTTTTGTGGATTTTCATTTTGAATTTCATCTATTAAAAAAGTAAAAATCGATGATGTAGAACAGATTTTTTCCCATTTCTCCAAAGAATTAATTATTGTTCTTGATGAAATACCGCTGCTTAAAGAATAATTATAAATTTTTTTATCAATGCCAAAATAACTTTCTGCATAATATGAAATAAAAAAATATTGAAGAAGATCTTCATTCATAGTGCAATGCATCGGCGGAATCTTATTTAAAGCTTCTATATAAATATCTTTTTTAATAAGCTTTCCCCACAAAAATCCACAGTGATTATTATTTAAAAGAAAACCATCAAAAATCTGATTATTTTGCAGTGTTCCATCATAAATATTATTTACAACCCTTTGTTTAGTTTCCATCATTTTTTGTTTTTCATCAGATATTTCATTCTCTGTTTCATCAAAGAAAAGGTTTGCTTTACCATGTATTATATCAGCATTTGTTTTTTGAGCAGCTTCAGATAATGTAAGAAGCGCATTCTGTTCCAAAAAATCATCACTATCCAGAATGCATATATATTTACCTTTTGCAGCATAAACAGCAGTACGTCTGGCTTCCAGAAGACCTTTGTTTTTTTCATGCGAGAAAACAGTAATCTTTTTATTATATTTCTTTTCTATTGATTTAATGATTTTTTTTAAATCATTTCCATAATCATCAAATCCATTTGAATTATCATTTACAACAATTATTTCAAAATCCTGATAATCTTGAGAAAAAACACTTTCTAAACATCTACTTAAATATTTTTCTGTCTGAAATACTGGAATGCAGATTGTAATAAACGGACCATTTTTTTTCTTCAAAAACACAAAAATATTATATTATTTTTATTATAAAATTGCAATTTTTAAATAATAGACAAGTATTTGCTTTACTAAGTTTAAAATATACATTAAAATTATTGATATGATGGATGATGCTAACGAGTTATTATTCGATTTCCTAAATAATCAGGAATCTTCATTTACGTCAAAAGATTTTCAGAATTTTGTAAAACAAAAAGGCGGTAAGAGAGTTTCTTTGCAAGCCATTAAAGATATTTTAGAAGATTCCGATATGGTTTTTCCTCTGGTAAAAGATGAATACATAACCAGAGCCAGTGCTTTTGAAGGAAGATGGTTTAGTTTTAAACCTTCAAAAGAGGAAGTAAATAAAGGCTGGTTTATGATTGGACATCGTACTATACCATTTATAAATCCTGGAATTTCTCCTGACACTATTACTATTTATTCGAATTCCAAAATAATTTCTTCAAAAGGAGTTGCTTTTTCCACGAATCTAGTTTTGGATACATATGCATTGTATGGTGAAGGGTATTCTCTTTCTGTTATTCTAAACGATCATGAAAATTCAGTTTCTTTGGCAGAATTTCAAAACCTGCCACCTGCTGAAATGACGGTTTCGGCATGGTCTCTTGATGAATTGGCAGGTGATGATAAATTTGAATACGGTGATAGAATTCTTTGTAGAATTATTGACTGGACTGATTGCGTTATAGAATTTCAGGTTTTAAAAACAAAAAAGGAACTTTCACTTTCAGAAGAAGCAATACAGCGTGAAGAATGGTATTCTCGTTTTGAGGATTGTTGTCTGAATAGTTTTGAAAAACAAGGTCCTGGAAATTCCATTGATACTCAACTTGCTTTAATTATTTTGGAAAATCAGGAAGAATTGTGCAATAAAAACTGCGGATCTATTGAAGAATTCTTATTGCATACAAAAAAAGTTTGTATTAAAAATTTTGGAGTTGATTCACGTCTCTGGTATAAAAATGAAAAAATTCCTTATGCAGGAAGATGGTTGTCTGATGTAGAATGTAGCCAATTGATGATTAGAGATTTTGTAAATACTTTTACACCATTAGTTTTTGATTCCTTTGTTAAAGATAATCTGTATAATATTTCAAAGAAAAAAGAATCAGAGACTTTTGAAGAAATAGTAAAAAAGGCATGTCCATTTTATGTATATACCAATATGTTAGGAGATAAATCCATCCTCGACAAACTAAAAAAACGTAAAGAAATTACAGAAAAACAATATAATCAGTTTATTGATTATCCTATTGCTGACTTAAGAAAGAAAATACTTGATGTTTATATTAAAATCAGTTCTTTTGCTTTTGAATTGGCTTTTTCTAAAATTGATCCAAGAAGATTTCCACAGGATGAAATGATTATACTTTCTCAAATTTTTTCACATTGTGTAAAAATGATAGAGCAGTTGGAATTTGAATTAATGTGGGATATTACTGATTTATCAATTGATGAAATGTACGTAACAACGGAAGGAATGAGCATGACCTTCGATGATATTGAAATTCCATTAAAAAACTCATTAAAACAATTGAGACATGAATTTTTTTCTGTTGTTTGATATTACTCTTCATTCTTTTTTAAGTAAATCATTGTTGACGGATATTGGAAAAGCTAATGAGAGAATGTTGATATTATAATCATCGAGAAGTATTCAAAAAAGAGTTTATTTAAAAAATGGAGGAATTTTTTTATGGAAAACGAAGTTGATATTGCAAAACTTATACATAAAGGCGGAATCTTTAGAAATGTGGAAGGTGAAACACCTCAGGAAATCTATGAAAAGATTAGTAAAATGATAGATTTACCCGATTGCATGACTTCAGAACAAGTGTATAATGCTTTGTGTGCGCGCGAAGAAGTTTTAAGTACCGCTGTGGGAAACGGAATTGCTTTGCCACATGCTCGTGCGCCAATTATGAAAAACGAAGAAGACCAGAGAATCTGCATTGTTTATCCAAAACATCCGATTGATATGGCTGCTCCTGATGAACGTTCTGTTTATGTTATGTTTGTGTTGCTTACTTACAATCCACAGGTTCATCTTAAAGTACTATCATCTTTGGCAAGTCTTTTTCGTGAAAATAGTTTTAGGAAAGCTTTGGAAGATCAGGCTGATGAAACTACTCTCATGGCTATTATTAATGAATTAATATAAGTTATCTCTAAAAAATAAGAAGATTAGAGAGAATACAATTTTTTTTCAGAGGTTTTATTATGGATAAAAAAGGTATTGAATCGGTTGCACTTTCAATCAGAAGTTTATCAATGGATGCAATCCAGAAAGCAAATTCTGGTCATCCTGGACTTCCTCTTGGAGCTGCAGAAGTGGCTGCTGTTTTGTATGGTGAAGTGATGAAACACAATCCTGCAAATTCTAAATGGTCAGACAGAGACCGTTTTGTTCTTTCTGCAGGCCACGGTTCTATGTTGCTTTACAGCATTCTTCATCTTGCTGGATATGATGTAACAATGGACGATATTAAAAACTTCCGTCAGGTTGGTTCACGTTGTCCAGGGCATCCAGAATATGGTGATACAGATGGTGTTGAATGTACTGGTGGTCCACTTGGACAGGGCGTTTCAATGGCTGTTGGAATGGCAATTGCTGAAAGTATGCTTGCTGCAAAATTCAATACTGCAAAACATACTATTGTAGACCATTATACATATTCTTTGGTTGGTGAAGGATGTTTGCAAGAAGGTGTTGCTTCTGAAGCTAGTTCACTTGCTGGTAATCTTAAACTTGGAAAACTTATTGTTTTCTATGATGAAAATAAGATTTCTATTGATGGATGCACTGACATCACATTTACTGATGATATTGCAAAACGTTATGAGGCTTACGGCTGGCAAGTTCTTCGTGGTAATATGTATGATGTTGAAGGAATGGTAAAACTTATCAATGAAGCAAAAGCTTGTAGCGATAAACCATCTTTGATTATGCTCAAATCTATCATCGGAAAAGGTGCTCCAAAACAGAATACTGCTGATGTTCACGGTGCTCCTCTTGGTGCAGAAGGAATTATTGAAGCAAAGAAAAATCTTGGTCTTCCAACTGATAAAGATTTTTACGTTGTTCCTGAAGCTTATAAATATTTTGAAGATAAAAAAGCTTCGTTTGCAAAAGCTGAAGCTGATTGGAATGAAACATTTGCTGCTTGGGCAAAAGAAAATCCTGATTTGAAAAAACTTTGGGATGCTTATCATTCAGATGCTATTACAGATGAAACTGTAAAAGATGTTGAATATAAAGTGGGTGATGCTTGTGCAACTCGTGATGCTTCTGGAAAAGCTTTAAATGTAATTGCCGCTCGTTTTGCAAATCTTGTTGGTGGTTCTGCTGACTTGATGGGACCAAACAAAACTGCTTTCAAAGCAACTGATAATGGAACATTTAGTCCAACAAACCGTGCTGGACGCACAATAGAATACGGTATTCGAGAATTTGCAATGTCTGCAGTTTGTGCAGGTATTTCATTGCATGGTGGTCTCCGTCCATTCTGTGCAACATTCCTTGTGTTTGCTGATTATCTTCGTCCATCACTCCGCGTAGTTTCTTTAATGAAACAACCTGTAATCTATGTATTCACACATGATTCTATTTATGTTGGTGAAGATGGTCCAACTCATCAGCCAATTGAAACTATGGCTTCTTTGCGTGCAATTCCTGGAGTTCAGGCAATTCGTCCTGGTGACCCAGAAGAATCTATGCAGGCTTGGAATATGGCTTATGCTTCAAAAGATCATCCAGTTTGTATGGCATTTACACGTCAAGCTCTTGCAGTTTATGAAAAAGCTGATAAAAACTGGAAACAGAATATGGCTGAAAAAGGAGCTTATGTTGTTCAAGAAGGAAGTGCTTCTCCTGATATTACAATTTTGGCTTCAGGTTCAGAAGTTAATATGGCACTTAAAGCAGCAAGCCTTACTTCTGGAAAAACAATTCGTGTAGTTTCAGTTCCTGATTTGAAAAAATTTGCAGGACTTTGTTCTTGTTCACAAAAAGAAATAATCGGAGATGCAAAACGCGTAGTTTGTACAGAAGCTGGAATTTCTACAGAATGGCTTCAATTTGCAAAGAAAGAAGACTGTTTCTGTATCGATAGATTTGGTACTTCAGGTCCAGCAAACAAAGTTGCAGAGTATTTAGGATTTACTGCAGAAAAACTTGCTGAACTTTTAGCAAAATAATCAATAAATTCTGATTTGATTGATAAACGCAGTGACTGTCTGGAGTGTCTGGGTAGTTGCTGCGTTTTTTTTTATCGTTATTGGGTTTTACAGCTATTGAGTTTTATGATTATTGAGATAGATAAAATCCAGTAAAACGTTAGAGATTGCCTGTTTATCTAAAAAAAATTATAGAAATCAAAATAATGTCAGATGCTTTCGATATAGTTTTTGGAATTATTTCGTTTAAGAACTATGAGTGTGATGTCATCATGAATAGTAGTTCCTTTTGTGAATGATTCAAGCGATGTCATTATTTTTTTTCCAATTTCACAGGAACTTAAATGAGCATTTTCCTTTAATATTTTAATTATCCTGTCTTTTTTGAAATCTTCATTATCAATATTTACAGATTCTGTGATTCCATCGGTAAAGCAGATAATAACATCATTTATGGAAGCATCAAAATTTACTGTCGGGAAAGAAACGTCAAGACCTTCAATTCCGATTATTCCATATTGTTCGTTTTGATTTTCATATTTTATTTCAGAAACTGTCTGCTTTTTTGAATCATAAAAAAGAGGATAGGGATGACCTGCATTTACAAGTTGGCAATGACATACATCATTTTCATCAAAATTTGAAAATTTGAAGAGTAAACCTGTAATGTAATTATCAACATTTACTTTTTCTTTTATGTAAGTGTCGTTGATTTCTTCCAAAACTTTTGTGAGCGGAATGTTTTGCTCCAGACCATTTACAAAATGTTGTGAAATAATTCCTTTTGAAAGAATCGTCATTAAACCTGCTGTAATGCCGTGTCCAGATACATCAAAAATTCCAATTCCATCGAGTTTTTCTTCTGTATAATAAAAATCATACAAATCTCCAGAAACATTATTATCTAAAGGACGATAGAATGCAGAAAAATCCCAGCCTTTAAACATTTTTTCTTTTGGAGGAAGAACATTTTTTTGTACTTGTGCAACAGATTCAAGACCTTTTGAAAGAACGTAATTTGCTTCCGAAAGTTCTTTTGTGCGCATTGCAACAACTTCTTCAAGATTTGTGTTTAAATGTTCAACTTGAGATTTCAGCTGAAGATTATGAACGAAAGTTGTTCCGAATTCTTGAACCAAATAAAAAAGAAATATGTAAATTGTAATCTGCCAGCCATAAAGTGTGATGTATGGAATTGTATCAATCTTCATACCACCGCGGATGACTATATCTCCCAAAACGCAAAGTAGAACAGGCATAAAACCAATTGTAAGTTTTATGCAGTCAACTTTTTTTTCTTTTTTGAAAAATGATATAATCAGTTTTGGTGTACAGATTACAAAATCTAACATACAGAAAATAAGCTGATAAGGAATAAACGAAAATAAAACTTTGTAATTCGGAATGAATAAAATTATTATTGAAGGAATTGCAATAAATAAAATTCTAAAAATATATACTTTTTTTGGCAATTTAATTTTTAAGTAAGAAAGCATAAATGAATTTGCAAAAAAGACTGTAACTTGAGCGCTTATGTTTAAACAAAACTTAATTATCAGAAAATATGGGATGAATGGGGGAATTGCCCATGCGATTTCAGAAATACAGAATGGAATGAGAAAGAAAGATGTAAATAAACTAAGGAATGAATAATACAAATAAACATTTGTGTGTGTATTTTTGTGCAAGACAAAATATAGTAAAAGATAAAGAAAAAAAATGAGAAGCATGATTGTCATGAAAGCAATCGTGATTTTTGCATTAAAAAAAGTGTGTTTTTCAGAAAGTGAAAAAACATCCGGCTGTTCGCCGATAAAAACTGTGTTTGAAATCATTCCCAATGGTCCTGGCCATACTTGAATGTAAATTGAATTTTGACCTTCGTAATTTATGATGGGTTTTGGAAACATGAAAAAATGAGCAACAGTTCCGCAACTGATTTCATGTGGCGGTATGGAACCGTACTTTCTGATAGAATTTCCGTTGCACCAGAGCCACGAAGATGATTGTAATTGAGAAATGAATAAAGCTATAGTTTTGTCTTTGAATTCGGCATCGGGTACAAAATTTATCCTGAGCCAGAGCAGGTTATTTGGGTTTTTCAATACTTTATTTAAATTTGAACGATATTCTTTTTTTAATTCCGTAAAATTGCCATTGTTTTGCATTACATAACCAATATTTGCGTCTACTGGAGTTTCAAGATAATAAATGGCATTTGAAACATCCTGTCTGTGATAAATTGGTTTTTTGTTTTTGCATGAAAATAAGGTAAAAAAAGAGAAAATCAAAAATATTATGTTAATTTGTCTACGATTTATTAACATATCATACATTTTAACATACTTTTTTTAAATTGTATATCTTTTTTTTATAACTGGAAAAAATATGAAAACATTGACAATAGCTGTGTGCCGATGAGTATTTCATAAAAAAATCCAGTTAGACAACTTTTTTTGTTTTATTTTTTTCTGGAATCTTTTTTGTACAAAGATGCATTCCCGCTTTTTCTGGAAGAAGAACGTTCAGTTTGATTATGAACATTTGTTTTTTTACCTTTGAAACTTGAACGGTCTTTTTCTGATTTTCGTGAAAAATCTTTGGAAAAATCATCCTGCATAGAACGTGATGAACGGCTGCGTTTTTTTGAATCAAATCTTGAATATTTGTCTGATTTTTTGTCAAAATCGAAAGAGTCTGATTTGCGTGAACCAGATTTTCTTGAACCCCGACCTTCTTCTTTGGAATCCAAGTGCATGTGCGGAATTTTATGATTTGATTTGGAAAGTTCAAGCGCTTTTTTTGCAGATGCAACAGGAAGACTTACAAGCGAAAACTGCTGTGCCACATCAATATCGTCAACCATGCGGCCTGGAATGTGCAGAAGTTCACTAAAAAACGAAGCAATTTCTTTTGCACGGTAACCGTCTTTTTTTCCAAGAGAAATGAAAATGCGAAGCTGGTCACCTTTTGGTCCGTAATCTTTTGAGGAAACTTTTCCGTAATGTTTTGGACTGAGTTTTTCTCCATAAAAAATGGACAGAAGTGCAGAAACTACATCCTGAGGATTTTGATTTTGACATAAATCTTCTGCAAGTGCTTTGTATTTTTCGTCAAATGGTTTTAATTGTTGTACATTCTCTGCATTTTGATTCTGTGGATTCTGCTCCAGCTCATTTTCATTCTGAATTGCTCCTTCAAAAGCTGCAGTTTCATTTTGAATAATCTCGGTTTGATTTGTTTCAACTCGAATAGAAGTGATGTTATCATCCTGAGTAGTGCTTTCTGTATGAACCTGTAGATTTGAAGAATCACTTTCTTTTTGGAGTTGAGGTTCAAAAAGTTTTGATTTCAATTCCTGCATTACTCTGGCTTCTTTTATTTTCAAAACTTCATGAACGCTTGGAATTTTTCCTTCTTTTAATTCGCTTTTTGTAGCTTTTAAAATATTTTTTGAGAGGAAGCTAAGCTTTCGTCGTTCTTCAGGACGCACAAAAGTAACGGCAATTCCAGTTGTTCCAGCACGACCAGTTCGTCCAATTCTGTGAACATAAGTTGCAGTATCAAATGGAAGAGAATAGTTTACAACGTGACTTAATCCAGAAATGTCAATTCCTCGTGCAGCTACGTCAGTTGCAACAAGAATGCGTGTTTTTTTTAGGCGGAATCGTTCCAGCACTTTTTCACGTTGATTTTGCATTATGTCACCGTGAAGAGCGGCTGCTTCATATCCTTTCAAATCGAGTTCACGAGTAACTCTGTCAGCATCTGATTTTGTCATTGTAAAAACAAGTCCGTAAAAATCTGGAGACATATCAATAAGGCGAACTAGAGCTTCGATTTTTTCGCTTTCTTTTACCATCCAATATTGCTGGTCAATCAAAAGTGCTTCATCAATTACTTTTTCTTCCTGAATGATATCGTATTCGCCCATAAACTCGCCGGCAATTTTTAAAATAGGCTGTGGCATTGTTGCACTGAAAAGAAGAATGCGGCAGTCAGGATTTGCATGGCGGAAAATTTCTTCAATATCATCGATGAACCCCATGTCAAGCATTTCATCGCCTTCATCAAGAATAAAATACTTGATTTTTGAAAGGTCAAGCGTTTTTCTTTCAAGATGATCTTTTATGCGACCTGGAGTTCCAACAACAATTTCACAACCGCGTTTCAAATCTTTGATTTGAGTGGCATAAGAAGCTCCGCCGTAAAGTACTGTTGTGCGTGGAATATTATTGTCGGCAAATGACTGCATTTCTGTGCATGTTTGAACGGCAAGTTCGCGTGTAGGTTCCAGAATTAATGCCTGAACACTATCGCTTTTTTCACGGATATTCTGAATGATAGGAAGTCCAAAAGCTGCGGTTTTTCCTGTTCCTGTGCGTGCTTTTGCTATAAGATTTGTGTCGCCTGTGAGTAAACGTGGAATGGCAAGCACTTGAATTGGTGAAGGAGTTACAAATCCTTTTTTTGCTACAGCTTTTAATGTATATTCGTCTAACCCTAAATCTTCAAAAGTTACAGTTTCTGTTCCATTTTCTTCTGTTGAATTTTCATCTGCGTTTTGGATTTCTACATTTTTTTCTGCTTTTTCTTCAATCTGTTCTACAATTTCTTCTTTTTTTTCGTCAATATTCATAACTTCTAACTATAAACGAAAATCAATATAATTGCAATTATATGTTAATAAATGTAAAAATATGTACAATTTTTCAACATATGTCCGATTCGAACCTGTGGAACGATTCGCCAGTTGACTGTGAGAGGTGCAGGGTTTTAAACTGAACAGCGTACCGAGGCTGGAGCTGCCACCGGAGGCGGGCCCGTAAGGGCTGAGCGGATAGCGAACAGCGGAAGGCGACTGACTGACTGCACTTTGCTGAAAATATAGTTATGATTCTATTACGTGTATTCCCCAAAAATGTTTTTTTCATTATAATCTATCTATGGAACGTTCGAAAATTGTTGTTTTAGATTTTGGAAGTCAGTATGCGCATTTGATTGCAAAACGCTTCCGCATGTTAGGTTATTATTCTGAAATTGCTCTTCCTTCAACTGATTTGGAAGTTTTTGAAAACTGTAAGGGAATTGTTTTCAGCGGAGGTCCTTCTTCTGTTTATGATGAAAAAGTTCCTGAGTTTAACAGTGATATTTTAAAACTTGATATTCCGATTCTTGGGCTTTGTTATGGTCATTACATTGTGCATCTTGGCTATAACGGAAAAGTTGGCAAGGCTGATGTCGGTGAATTCGGTTTTGCACAGCTTAAATTAAATGAAAATGTAAAATCTCCTCTTTTTGAAGGTTTGGAGTGCGAGCAGCAGGTTTGGATGAGTCATCAGGATGGAGTTTTGCAGCCTGGTGATGGATTTGAAGTTGTCGGTTCCACAAAGGACTGTCCATTCGCCGCAACTCAAAATCTTGCAAAAAAGCGTTTCAGTCTTCAATTCCATTGTGAAGTAAAAGACACTCCGTGTGGAAATCAGCTTTTTGAAAATTTTGCAAAATATTGCGGAATGGAAAAAAACTGGGATCAGGATACTGTTCTTCAGATTATTTTAAATCAAATAAAAAATGATGCTGGTGATAAAAATGTTCTTTTGTTTTTGAGCGGTGGTGTTGATTCGACTATTACGTTTGCTCTTTTAAACAAAGCTCTTGGACAGAATAGAGTTTTGGGACTTCACATTGACAATGGTTTTATGAGGAAAAATGAATCTGCAAATGTAAAAGATGCTTACCACAAATTTGGGTTTGACAATTTTATTGTGGAAGATGCTTCTGAATCTTTTTTAAAGGCTATTTCTGGTCTTACAGATCCGCAGAAAAAACGTATGGCTGTTGGCGAAAATTTCATTACTGTCAGGAATGAAGTTGTTGCGGCTCAACATCTTGATGAAAGTAACTGGCTTTTGGCTCAGGGAACTCTTTATCCTGATATTATTGAATCAGGTGGTACTAAAAATTCAAATACTATCAAAACTCATCATAACAGGGTTCAAGGAATTCAAGATTTGATTTCCAAAGGATTAATTATTGAACCTATTCGTGATTTGTATAAGGATGAAGTTCGTGCTATTGGAAAAAAACTTGGTCTTTCTGATGAACTTGTAATGCGTCATCCTTTCCCAGGTCCTGGTCTTTCAATTAATGTTTTGTGTAATGATGGAAAATCTTGGTCACAAAAAGATAAACAGGAATTTGATGCTGCAAAAGATGAATTGAATAATATTGAATTGAATATGTTCTGCGAAAACTGCACTTCAAATCTTGTGCGCGATGTTCTTCCTGTTCGTTCGGTTGGGGTTCAGGGGGATTTTAGAACTTACCGTTTTCCGGCTCTTTTGACTTTCAAAGATGAAGGGAATGGTTTTTATCACTTTCCAAAAAAACATGAAAAGATTGAACAGTGTTCTTCTACGATTACAAATGCTGCAAAATTTATTAACAGAACGTGTATTAAACTATACCAAAATCCAAACCTTAAGAATGAAGATTTAAAATTGCAGGAAGGTTACTGTGATAAACGTCGTCTTGACCAGCTTCGCGAAGTGGATAACATTGTTCTAACAAATCTTCACAATTCTGGCTGGTATGACAAGATTTTCCAGCATTTGACTATTGATTTGCCTTTTGCTTCATGTGCTGAACATGCAACTTTTGTTTTACGTCCTGTCTGCTCAGAAGATGTTATGACTGCTCGCTTTGCAATGCTTCCTGCTGAATTACTTTCAAAAATTGTTCACGAAATTGCTGCTTTGGACTTTGTGGATGCTCTTTATTTTGACGCAACAAACAAACCACCGGCTACGTTTGGCTGGGAGTAGCACGTGCGTTTTCATTTAAACACCACCGTCAGCTTTGTTTGGCACGTGCTGCGAGTTTTTTGCAAAAACTCGTGAAAATTTTGCTTACGGTTGGTAGCACGTGCTTTCCATTTTATATACCACTGTCAGCTGAGTTTGGCACGTGCTGCGAGTTTTTTGCACGTGCCTTCAGTTTATTTTTGATAGTTCAAAACGGCTTCTGTGATGAGCGGAATGAGCTGCTTTTTGCGTGAAACTACGCCCTGTAGATAGTAAACATTTTCGTCCATCTTTGGGAATGTGATGAACTGCTCAAATTTCGGGTCACACACCATCAAAAGAACGCTGGAAAGTTTTGTGATATCTGTGACAAGCAGGCATGAAAAAAGTGCTTTGTGGCTTCGGCGTTCAATTTCGAGTTCTGAAATGAAATCTTCTTTTCTTTCAAGAATTTCTTTTGGATTTCCAACTTCAATCTGACTGGCAGTATACGAAACTTTTCCTTCTGTGTATTCTTTCATATCCTGATGGATAAGTTCGCTTGAACTTCGCCCTTTTACGTTGCTTCCTGCAATTAATATTTCATTACCAAGTTGTTTAATATCCAAATCTGTTATGCTCGAAAGATATTCTGCCATTTCCCTGTCAATATCTGTGGTGGTAGCAGATTGCAAAATCAGAGTATCAGATAGAATTCCGCATAATAAAAGGGAAGCAATGTCTTTTGGGATTGAAATTTTATTCTCGCGGTAAAGACCTGCAATTTGTGTTGATGTTGAACCAACCGGTCTATTTATAAACGTAATTGGATTTTTTGTAGGAATTGCACCAATCCTGTGATGATCAATCACTTCCTGAATTACATAATGTTCAACGCCTTCAACTGCCTGAGAAATTTCATTGTGATCAACTAAAATCACCTGAATGTTCGGTTCCTTTAATAAATCGTGTTCCGAAATCATCCCGACAATTTTGTTATCTTCATCAACAACAGGAAGATATTTGCAGTGAGCATCGCGCAGAATTTCCTTGATTTTAGAAACTGTATCATTTTTGGAAACAGTCGTAATCTCATTATCGCCCATTACACTCACTGGCATTGAATAAGCAATGAGCATAGATGTTGGCGAAGTGGAATATGGACTTACAATAACTGAAACTCCGTTTTTTTCAGCAAGTTCACGAAGCTCTTTATCAATAACACAGCCGCTTGTAGTTATGAGAAGTTTTACTTTATTTTCAATACAAAGACGATGAATATCTTTTCTGTCTGATGCAATAACAATGATATTTTCACTTTCGTGCGATTTCAATCTTTTTTCAAAACTTTCAAGTTCAGACGAACCGACATGAATCGAAGCTTTGAAAGTCTTTTTTTCATCTTTGAGAATAATAGGCTGTGCGTTGAGAGTTTTTAAAATCAAATCAATACTTGTAGTGAAGGTATGGTTTTTCTCGGGATTAAGTATTGTCAATACGCCTTTTGCAAAGCCAGAATAATGAAGAAGCGAAAGATATTTTCCGTCTTTATCCACAACCGGCATGACGCGGTTTTCATTTTTTTCCATGCGACCGATTGCTTCCCAAACGGAAACATCTTGATTTACAGTTTCGACATTATCCTGCATAAAATATTTAACTTTTGGAAGCAAATCGGGGATGTATTCAGGACGCGGTACATTAAATTTTTCAAAAATATATGAAGTTTGTGGATTTAAATGACCTGCCCGAGCTGCCTGATATTCTTTGTGACCTAAAAGATTTTTGAGTCTGGCATATCCAACAGCAGAAACCGTAGCATCAGTGTCAGGATTTTTATGTCCAATAATATAAACTGTCTTTTCCATAACATTAATATAATAGAAAATAATGAGAAAATCAAATAATAAAAATTTTCGAAAGATTAAAATTTCGCAGAATGTTTTTCGATTTTTCTAATCCCTTTTTGCAAATCTATGTCAGTTGTAAAACCGTCATCTTCGTAAAGTTCGTAAACTGTTCCTTCTGGAGCATCTCCGTAAACAGTAAGATTATTTGTGTCTATTTCAGCGGAATTTAGAGCTGGTTTTGCAAAAGGCACAATTTTTCCTTTTTTTATGAAAAATACAACTGAAGTCAGCGGAACATCAATAAAATAATCGCCTTTCTGTAAAGTCTTCTGACTAACTACCTGCGAATTTTTCCATTCTATCATCAGCATGTCTTCTGGAAGATAAACATTTCTTCCGATTGCATTTTTTACATAAACAGGCGCAATCATCAGACTTTCACCTAAAAGAATCTGGTCTTCAGTATGTAACGCGCGAGAATCATCTTCGTAATCAAATGAAAGTGGACGGAAATACATCTTATTTGTTTTTGCAGCTTTTACAAATTCACTGTAAAGGAATGGAAGAAGTGCATAGCGTAAATCAAGCATGCTTTTAAAATCAGAAACATTTTCAAACTGATAGAATTCCTGTAGCCGGGTTCCATCAGCACTGTGATTTCTGCATAGCGGTGTAAAAATTCCAAAAGCAAGCCATCGCAGAAGTAAATCACGGGAAGTATCGCTTGAAAAACCACCGATATCGCTTCCAGAATACAAAAATCCTGTCATATTTAAATTCGCCATCATATGAAGACTCAAAAGAATGTTTGACCAGTAAGAATGATTATCTCCAGTCCAAATACCTCCATATCTATGCGCACCAACATATGAACTTCTGGAAAACAAAAGTTTGCGTTCCTTCGGATTTTCCTTCAAAAAACTTTCTGATGCAGCTCTTGTCATATTGAAGCCAAAAATATTGTGAACCTGATAATTTTGAACAAGTACATTTCCATCTTCATCTGGTCTAGTAGCTGCAAAATCTCCTGCTGTTTTTTGCGAAACTTTGTGATAAAAAAGCATCGTGTCGTCTTTTCTGTTAAACGATGATGACGAAAGTCCCGAGAAAGCAAAAAAGCTTTGAATGTCAAGTTGTTTGTTTTTGTATTTTTCAATCTGGTTAAATGCATTTTGTAAACTTTTTTTGGAATAAAAAACTGCAGGTTCATTCATATCATTCCAAAAACCTTCAATTCCCAAATCTGTAAGTTTTTTATAGTTGGCACCAAAAAAATCACGAGCATCTTTATTCAGAAAATCAGGGAAAACAGAATCTCCCGGCCAGACGCCTGCAACAAATTCTTTTCCATCTATCTCTTTGCAGAAAAACGGTTTTCCCTGTTCATAAACATCATAACCGTCCTGCTTTTTTATGCCTGCATCAATAATCGGAACAAGTCTTATACCATTTTTTCGGATTTTTTTGACATAATCTGAAAAGTTTGGAAATTTCTTTTCATCAACAGTAAAATCTTTGTAATCTTCCATATAGTCAATATCCATGCACACAGAATCAAGCGGAAGACTGTTTTTTTTGTGATTTTGAATTACAGTATCGATGTCATTTTGATTTTTATATCCCCATCGGCTCTGCATAAAACCAAAAGCCCACTTTGGAGGAATGTAACTTTGCCCTGTAAGATTTCTAAACTGATGAACAAGCGAAGAAAGTCTGTGACCTTTTTGATTTTGACTTTCATTATCATTCTGATTGTCATTCTGATTTTGAGATTCTGCACTTTCAGGTGTAATCAGATAAATGTTCATACTTTTTTTTTCAGTTGAAACTTTTAAAACATTTTGCAACGTAAAACCGATATCAAATTCCATTTGACCAGGATAATCAAAATAAACGGCAAAAGGATTTTTTGAAAAAATGATGATAAAATTGTGTGCACCGTAAAGGCTCGGAGTATTTTCATCCTGATTTGGCTGGTCAAGACACCAGCTCACATATTTTCCACCTCGAAGGTTCATACCTTTCATCACTTCGCCAAGACCGTAAACAATGTCATTTTCTTCAAGCTGATAATTCCATTCAAAACTTGATATATCTGTAAAATTTCCAGGAAAAAAAGAAAAGTCTTTTTCGGAAGGAATATCTTTTATTACGCTTTCTGTATCAAAAGGATTGCCGAAAGTAATTTTTTTTATCATAAGAAAACCTCACAAATGTTAAAAATCTAACTCGAAAAGAGTTGAACGGAGTTTTTTATGCATCAATTTCCTGTGCCAGATTGTGAACAATAAAATCACGGCGTTCTGGAGTGTTTTTTCCCATGTAAAATTTCAGAACTTCAGGAACATTCTTTATACTCTGAATTGTCACAGGTGTTAAATGCATTCCTTTATCTTCTGATTCACCTTCTTTTCTTGGGAAAATAAACTGCCCGAATTCAGAAGGATTAATTTCTCCCAATCCTTTGAATCGCGTAACTTCTGCAGATTTTCCCATTTTTGCAACTTCCTTGTCGCGACTTTCTTCCGAATAACAGTAAACTGTTTTAGTTTTGTTTCGTACTCTGAAAAGCGGCGTTTCAAGAATATACACGTGGCCTGTCAGTACAAGTTCTTCGAAATATAATAGAAGATAAGTCATCACAAGATTTCTGATATGAAAACCGTCATTATCGGCATCTGTAGCAATGATGATTTTATCGTAGCGAAGACCTTCTATGTCTTTTTGAATTCCCAGACTAAAAGTAAGATTTTTTAATTCTTCATTTTCAAAAAGTGCAGATTTTTTGCGTCCGTACATATTTTCTGGTTTTCCACGCAAACTGAAAATTGCCTGATAGGAAACATCGCGGCTTCCTACCATTGAACCAGTTGCAGAATCTCCTTCGGTGATGAAAATCATGGAATTTGCACCCTTTGCTCCGTCCTGCAAGTGGTAACGGCAGTCTTTGAGTTTTTTGATTTTGAGCATAACCGATTTTTCTGCTTCGCGAATCTGTTTTTCTGTTACACTATTGATTTCGTTTCTTGCTTTTTGATTTTTGATGATTTTTTCTTCGAGTGTGCCTGCAATGTCAGGATTGTGACGAAGCCAATCATCAACGGCAATTTGAGTTTCTTTCATAATTGGAGCGCGAACTTCAACACTTCCAAGTTTGTTTTTTGTCTGAGATGTAAACATAGGATTATCCATCCCGAGTTTTATTGCAACATATAATCCGCTTGTCACATCTTTGATATCATATTCTTTTTTGTAAAATTCATTTACGCCTTTTGTAAAACCGTCCAAAAAGGCTGTAACATGAGTTCCACCGTCATCTGTACTTTGTCCATTGACAAATGAATAAATGTATTTGTCAAGAGAGGCACCGTGAGTTAATACGAACTGAAGATTGTTATCACCACAATAGTTAAAAATTGGATAAAGAGCTTTGCTTTCACCGCCCATTTCGCTCAAAAGAAGATCTTGAATTCCGTTTTCACTCAAATATTCTTTTCCGTTGCATTTAAGTGTGAGACCAGGATTTAAATAAGCATAATTCCAAAGCCGTTTTTCCACATATTCCATATTAAAAGAATATTTTCCAAAGATTTCAGTGTCAGGTTCAAATTCCAAATATGTACCGTTTGGAACTCCAGGTTTGGCATTCCCGGTTTTTGAAGAAATTTTAACGCCTTTAGAAAATTCAACAACAGCCATTTTTCCGTCACGAACAGAGGCAGCACGAAAATATGATGAAAGTGCATTTGTGGCTTTTATGCCGACACCATTCATTCCAATTGCCTGCTTAAATACATTTGTATTATATTTCGCTCCAGTATTTACGTTGCTCACACAATCTTCAAGTTTTCCAAGCGGAATTCCACGTCCAAAATCGCGGATTTTTACTCTGCCGTCTTTAATTTCAATATCAATTTTGGTACCAGCACCCTGAGAAAATTCATCTACGGCATTATCAATACCTTCTTTCAAAAGGATATAAATTCCGTCATTTTCATTTGAACCGTCACCAAGTGAGCCGATGTACATTCCTGGACGCAGTCTGATGTGCTCTAGTCCGTCAAGATGTAAAATGCTGTCTTCATCATAAACAGCTGGCTGTGCAGGTTTTGTTTTAGCCATTTAGTTCTCCCATAAAAAGTCAATGAGGAAGTTTCAACTTCCGATCTAACTTTTTTACGCACATTCGCAATGTAGTGAGAATGTGCAGTTAATAATGAAGTTTGCAACGCAAACTTTTGAATAAAAACTCTGACGCCATCTCAGATAGAGTTTTTATTACACTTCCTATAAAAACTTCGCGTTAGCGATTGCGCAGGAGGCGCAAAATTCCAAATCGCAATGCCAAAAAAACATTGAATTATTGTCTTCTGTCTCTCATTTTTTTCTTGGATTAATCTATTCTATGGAAAATTCTTCAAAAAACGAACAGTTGCAGCGGCCACCTTTTTTGACCTTGTATAATGCTTTGTCCGCATGTTCTATCATTTCTGGATTAAAACCATCTTTAGAAAAAGCAACTCCTACGCTCAAAGAAACTGGCGGAAGTCCGTCTTCAATAGTCTGCAAAGTTTTATTGATTTCGTCTATTTTGCGTTGGATTATTTTTTCTGGAGTATTTCCAATTTTTGTCATGATTACAGCAAATTCATCTCCACCAATTCTTGCAACATAATCAGTAGTGCGGAATTGAACAGAAAGTAAATCTGCAATTTTTTTGAGAACTTTATCTCCAATAACATGACCATTTTCATCATTAATCTTTTTGAAAAAGTCAATGTCAATAAGAAGGTATGCAATTTCTTCACTTGTATCTTTTAATACAGATTTTATTTTGTCAAATCCGTTTCTATTGATAAGTCCAGTCAAAGGATCGTGTTCAGCTTTATGCTTTAAATCAGACGCAACAACTGCATTTTTTTCGAACAAATAATTATAAACAGAAGCAATGTAACGAATTTCAAAAGCACCAGCGATTTTCATTTTTTCTTCTTTTTTTATAGCTTCAATGTTCCTTAAAAGAGGAACAAGAATCATAAAGTTAGAGATGATTGTGAGAATGACACTTATGCAGAATAAAATAGAAATATTAAAAAAATGAAAAAAATGGTATTTTTTAATATTTCGTTCTATATCTTTGTGAATTAAAATGTTCTGATTAACAAGTGAATTAAGTGCAGAATTTGCAAAAAATGAAATTTTATCTTTTTGAAGAAGATATTGGTCAGAAAAATAAAGATTTCTTGCTTTTATAATTTTTTCTTGATTATCAAGCTTTAAATCTTCTTCCGAAAGTGAAATTTTTGAAATGAGTTGCGGAATAACGTCATCTTTTAGAGATAAACCTGTACAGACAAGTTTCATGATATACATTTCATAGTTACACAGAATAATTGACTGTTCATAAGCTTTTCTTAACTGTACATCAGGGTAATCGTTGATGTGCGAAATTTCCAGTTTTTCAAGACTTTTTTCTCTTGATTTTGTGAATTCTATTTCCGAAGCATACAACTGTAACTGAGTTAAATCATAATTCATAATAAAAAGACTTGAATAAGTCGAAAGTTTTTCTATTGTACTCAAGAAATCATAAACAACTCTACTTGACTCAGAATAATCTTTACCAGTTTGAACAGAAATTTCATATTGTTTTTGAATTCTCAGCGTGCTCAAAAAAAGCATAACAGTACAGATTGAACCGAGAAATACAAAAAAGATACTTAATTTTCCGACTTTTATGCCGTTTAGTTTTTTTCTACGGTGCATTGTTCCCTCCCACAAAGAATAATGCAAATTCTATCACAAAAAGAATATAATAGTTATGATTAAAAAGTTCAAAATCACCTGAAATATTCTATTTTGTGACAGTTTTTTTTAATCCGTCCCCCTAAGACGGATTTTTTTTTGTTTTTATGCCTGCAAAGCAGTAACAGCTACAGTTGCAATGATGTCATCAACATTGCAGCCGCGGCTCAAATCGTTCAAAGGTTTTGCAAATCCCTGACAGATTGGACCGATTGCCATCCAGCCGCCCATGCGTTGACAGATTTTGTAACCGATATTTCCAGCGTTTATGTTCGGGAAAATAAATGTGTTTGCATGTCCTGCAACTTTACTTCCTGGAGCCTTAAGTTCACCAACTTCTGGAGCAACGGCAGCATCAAACTGGAATTCTCCGTCTAAAGCCAAATCAGGAGCAGCAGCTTTTGCCAATTCAGTTGCTTTTTGAACCTTAGAAACAGTGTCATAGTATTTTGCATCGTTTCCAGAACCTTTTGTTGAGAAAGAAAGCATTGCCACGCGAGGTTCAATTCCAGCAATTTTTTTGGCAGTATCAGCAGAAGCAATTGCAATATCCGAAAGTTCTTCAGCACTAGGTTCAATGTTTATTGCGCAGTCACCAAAAACACATACGCCTTCAGGAATATATTTATTTCCACTTTCAGGAGCAACCATGATAAAGCAGCTTGAAACTGTTTTGAAACCAGGTGCAGTTTTGATAACTTGAAGTCCTGGACGAAGTGTGTTTGCAGTAGAATGACAAGCGCCAGAAACAAAACCATCAGCATCGCCAGCTTTCAAAATCAAAGCGCCGTACATAGTGTGGTCTTTCAAGATAGCAGCTTTTGCAGCAGCAACATCAGCATATTCAGGCTGTCCAGTTTTTTTATTTATTTTTCCTTCGCGAGCTTTATATAAAAGTTCAGCATATTTATCTGCATTTTCATCTTTTGCAGGGTCAACAATTGTAACTCCACTTAAATCAGCAGAAGAACCGCTTGCTTTAATATCGTCGTCAGAACCAATTAAAATGATTTTGGCGATTCCGTCTTTTACAATCTGAGCAGCTGCATCAACAACACGTTTATCTTCACCTTCACAAAGAACAATAGTTTTGCTAGCTGCCTTTGCTTTGTTCAATAATTCATCAACAAAAGCCATTTGAAATCTACCTCATTATAATAGAAATAAAATAAATCAGTTTATCATTTTTTAGAGTAATCTTGGCGACTTTTGACCAGTTCGACAAGCTCACTAGTCAAAAACAGGCTATCCAGAGTTCCGCTATCGCTCCAGCCGCTTCCCTCGCTTCGCTCAGTCCAGTGGCCGCCTTCGGCGCTCTTCCTATCCTTGCCGCAGGACACCAAAAAGAAAACCTTACATAAACAGTAGTATAGCGTTTTTTTGAAATTTGAACAATATAAAGATTTGTGCTATAATTAAAATCGTGAGTTGAATTTCGAGTTTAAATTCTTGACGTTGTTTGGAATATAAAACAACAAAAAATCACACGGATTGGAAAAATCTAACGTATTATTCAAATGGCTAATATTGCGCCATTTGAATAAACTTCGAGTTTCTTGCGAAACTCTTTTATTTAACTGTCCGCTTGGCGCGGACTAATCAAAACCTTTCGAAACTTGATACTTTCTTCAAGTTTTTGATTTTAAGGAACGATTTTTCTTTGAAATCAGGTGGTTCAAGAGTTAGATTTTATAAATACGCAGGATTACAAAAATGTCAGGTGATTTTGCGTTAGCAAAATCGAATCTGTGTGATAAAAACAAAAATTCGAAATTGAATCTGGTATTTGTTTTGTGTTTACGGTTTAAAAATACAAAGAAGGAATATTTAAAATGACAAAAAAAAGAGTAGTTGTTACAGGATTAGGAGCTGTTTCTTCGTGCGGAAATAATGTTAAAGATACTTGGGATGCTGTAAAAAATGGGAAAAGTGGAATTTCAAATATAACACTTTTTGATGCATCAAATCACATGGTAAAGATTGCCGGCGAAGTAAAAAATTTTTCTCTTGAACCTTATGGAGTCGATAAAAAAATTACCAGAAAAATTGGAAGATTCAGTAAATTCTTACTTGGTGCCAGTATTGAAGCTGTAAATGATGCCGGATTTACAAAAGAAACTTTACAAAATGAAAATGCCGGAATTATTACTGGAATTGGAATAGGATTATCAGAAGAATTAAATGTTGCTTATCAGAAATATTTTGACCCTGCAAGCGGTGTAAACAGAATTCCTCCATTAACGGCTCCCCTTGTTTTGAATAACGAAGCTGCAGCAAATGTTGCCATTCACTTTGGCATTCATGGACCTGCATGGACACTTTCTACCGCCTGTGCGTCTGGAACAGATGCAATCGGTCTTGCCCTTGATATGATTCGTCTTGGCAGAATGGATGTTTGTCTTGCCGGTGGTGCTGATGCAAATATTACAGGGTTTAATATCGGCTGTTATCAGGCCCTTTCTGCTTTGACAACAAAATTTAATGATGAACCACAGAAAGCAAGCCGTCCTTTTGATAAAAATAGAAGCGGATTTGTTATGGCTGAAGGTTCAGCTGTTCTTGTTTTGGAAGAATATGAACATGCAAAAGCACGTGGTGCTCACATTTATGCAGAAGTTGCTGGTTATGGTGCAAGTTCTGATGCATATCATATTACAGCCCCTTGCGCAGATGGAGCAGGCGGTGTTCTTGCTATGAAAAAAGCTTTTGAAGATGCTGGAATGAAACCAGAAGATATTCAATATTATAATGCACACGGAACTTCTACTAGTGCAAATGATACTGCAGAAACTGCAATGATTAAGTCTGTTTTTGGCGAACATGCTTACAAGTTAAAAATTTCTTCTACAAAAAGTGAAACAGGTCACATGGTTGGTTCTGCAGGTTCTATCGAAGCTATTATGTGTGTAAAAGCAATGGAAGAAAATTTTGTGCCTCCAACCATTAATCTTGATGAACCTGATTTGGAACACGGCTGTGATCTTGATTATGTTCCGAATGTCGGTGTGAAATGTGAAATTAATGCGGCTGCAAGCTGTTCTTTGGGATTTGGCGGTCACAACGGCTGTGTGATTTTAAGGAAAATATAAAAGGAGCCTTGCAGAATCGCGTGGAGATACAATGAGTTGTATTTTATCTATTAATACTTTATATAATTTATGAGGTCTAAAAAAATGGCAGTAATTAAACCTATGGTTCGTTCGAACATGTGTCTTAATGCTCACCCAATTGGATGTGCAAAAGAAGTTGAAAATCAGATTGCGTATGTAAAGGCGCAGAAAGCTAAACGCGGTACAAAAAGTTTAAAAGAAGGTGGAAACGGTCCTAAATTTGTGCTTGTTTTGGGGTGTTCTACTGGATATGGACTTGCTTCACGCATTAGTGCTGCATTTGAATATGGTGCAGACACAATTGGTGTTTCTTTTGAAAAAGCTGGTACTGAAACTAAAGGCGGTACTCCAGGCTGGTACAACAATCTGGCTTTTGACCGTGCAGCAAAAGCAGAAGGTTTGTTTTCTGAAACTTTCAGTGCTGATGCTTTCAGTCATGAAACTCGTAAAATGATTATTGAAGAAGCTAAGAAAGCAGGCAGAAAATTTGACCTTGTGATTTATTCTTTGGCTTCACCAGTGCGTTCTGACCCTGATAAAATTGATCCAAACAGTGCTGACGGTGCTCACGTGCTTTACAAATCTGTTATCAAACCAATTGGTAAAACTTATGCTGGTATGGGTATTGATATTTTGACGGATACTTTGAAGGAAAGTGCTGCTGAACCTGCTAATGAAGATGAAATTGCAAATACTGTAAAGGTTATGGGCGGTGAAGACTGGCAGCTTTGGATTGACCAGTTGAGTGAAGCAGGCGTGCTTGCCGAAGGTTGCCGTACGTTAGCTTATTCTTACATTGGTCCGGAATTGAGTCATGCGATTTATCGTGACGGTACAATCGGACAGGCAAAAAAGCATCTGGAAGCTACTGCTCATACTTTGAATGAAAAACTTGCAAAAGAATTGAATGGAGCTGCTTATGTTTCTGTAAATAAAGGGCTTGTAACTCGTTCTAGTGCTGTTATTCCAATTATTTCTTTGTATCTTTCTATTTTGTTTAAGGTTATGAAGAAAAAGGGTACACACGAAGGTTGTATTGAACAGATGGAACGCCTTTTTGCTGAACGTCTTTACACTGGCGAAAATGCATCTGCTGGTAATGTTCCTGTTGACCAGGAAAACCGCATTCGTGTGGATGACTGGGAAATGCAGGATGATGTGCAGGCTGAAGTTGACAAGTTTATGGCTCAAGTTAACAACGAAAATATTGCTGAAATCTGTGATTTGGAAGGTTACAAGCACGATTTTTATGCTACAAATGGTTTTGATGTTGCAGGTGTGGATTATTCTGCTGACGTGCCTCGCATGGATCAGATTTAGTTTCGGGGCGTTGCGGGGCCGGCTGAACTTTTCTGGTTGTTTTTGGAATTGTCTGTTTTCTGCAAAATGAGTTGCGCCCCGCTGAGAGGGGTATGGAGGCAACGCAGTGCCGACTAGGGGAGAGACTTCTCCCCTTTTTTTATATTATTTTATATGGGTTTTTATGGCATTTGTTCAATTTTCGCAAGTTTCTCTAGCTTTTGGTGATAGGGATATTTTAAAAAATGTTACAATCAATCTTCAAACTGGCTCGAAAGTTGCCCTGACTGGCGCAAATGGGGCTGGAAAATCAACGCTTATTAAAGTGCTGGCTGGAATTACAAAACCAGATTCCGGAAACAGGGCTGTACAAAAGGAAACTCGTGTTGTTTATTTGCCGCAAAGTGGTTTGACTCATCATGGTTGTTCTTTGAAAGAGGAGGCTGATAAGGCTTTTGAATTTGGCTACGAGATGCAGCGTCAGATTGATTTTATAGGGGAACAATTGCAAAAAGGTGAGGGAAATACTGATTCTCTTGTTTTGCAACAGGCTGAGCTTATTCAAAAACTTGAGGACAGTCAATGGTATAGACGTGAAGCTGCGTGTGAATCTGTTCTGCTTGGTTTGGGATTCTCCAGAAGTGATTTTGAAAAGCGGACTGAAGAGTTTTCTGGCGGGTGGCAGATGCGTATTGCTCTTGCCAAGGCTTTGATGCAGAATCCAGACATTCTTCTTTTGGACGAGCCTACTAACTATCTTGATATTGAAGCACGTGGCTGGCTCGAACAATTTCTGCAGAATTTTAAAGGCGGTTTTTTGCTTGTGAGCCACGATCGATATTTTTTGGATGTTACTATAAACGAGGTGTTTGAGCTTTTTAACGGGGAACTGAAGCGTTATCCTGGAAATTTTTCTCATTATGAAAAAGTGAGGGAAGTGGAGCTTAAAACTTTGATTGCAGAATATGAACAGCAGCAGCAGGAAATCAATAAACTTGAGGATTTTATTACACGTTTTGGTTATAAAGCTACAAAAGCTGCTCAGGCTCAGGAATATCAGAAAAAACTTGATAAAATGGTTCGCATAGAAATTCCTGAATCTCTGAAGAAAATTCATTTTACGTTTCCGCCGGCACCTCATTCTGGAAGGCTTGTGCTTCGGATGAATGATATCTGCAAATCTTATGACGGAAGCAAAAATGTTTTAAATCATCTGGATTTGACGTTGGAGAATTCTCAGCGTCTTGTTGTGGCTGGTAAAAATGGTGCCGGAAAATCTACTTTGCTCAGAATTATTGCTGGAGTTGATTCTGATTTTTCTGGTGAGATAATTCCTGGTGCCGGTGTGAAAATAGGGTATTTCAGTCAGGATAATGCTGAAACCATCAAAGGTAAGGAAACTATTCTTGAATATCTGGAAGCGAGAGCTCCGCTGGAACTAATCCCAAAACTTCGTGATATGCTTGGTGCTTTTTTATTTCGCGGTGATGATGTTTATAAATCTTTGGATGTTCTTTCTGGTGGTGAAAAATCCAGAATTGCTCTTTTGCAGCTTTTGTTGAGTCCGGTAAATCTTCTTGTGCTTGATGAACCTACAAACCATCTTGATATTCATTCAAAAGATGTGCTTTTATCTGCCCTTAAAGATTTTGGCGGAACGGTGATTTTTGTAAGTCATGACAGAGGATTTATTGAGCAGCTTGCTACAGTTGTGCTTGAATTGAAGCCTGGAGAATTTAAATATTTTCCTGGTGATTATGTTTATTATCTTGAACAGACGGAAGCAGTTCAAAATCGGCAGAATCTGAATGAAAAAGCAGCTGACAATTCAAATCAAAATCTAGACAAAAAAAATGGCGGAAATGTTGCGCAAAAAGTGGAAAGTAAGTCTGAGTCAAAACTTTCCTGGGAAGAGCAAAAAAAGCGTGAATCTGAACGTCGAAAAATAGAAAAAAAAGTTTCCAGACTCGAAGAAGAAATAGAGAATCTGGAAAATAAGAAAAATGAGCTTGAAACAAAGCTTTCAAATCCTGAAATTTACAGCAATGGTGAAAAGGCGAAAGCTGTTCAAAAAGAAATTGAAGAGATTGCATCACAGATAGAAATTGTTACTTTGGAATGGGAAAAAGCTTCGGAGGAGTTGATATGATAAATGAAAATCAACCGGTTGAAAACAAATCTGTTAAAAATCAACCGGCACTTTATTTAATTCCTGTGACGCTTGGTGAAACTGACATTTCTCAAGTTTTGCCTGCTTATAATCACGATATAATAGTAGAAATCAAACATTTTATTGTTGAAAATATTCGTTCGGCAAGGCGATTTTTGAAAAAAGTGGAAAAATCAATCGATATTGATGAGTTGACTTTTTATGAACTGAACCGTCACACCGATAGAAATGTGATTGGTGAATACCTAGAACCTCTGAAAAATGGAAAATCTGTTGGAATTATTTCGGAAGCAGGTTGTCCTGCGATTGCAGACCCGGGAGCTGATGTAGTTGCAATTGCCCAGCAAAAGGGATTTAAAATTGTGCCTCTTGTGGGACCTTCTTCCATTATCCTTTCGGTGATGGCAAGTGGTTTTAACGGGCAGAGTTTTGCTTTCAATGGTTATTTGCCTGTGGAAGTTCCAAATAGAATAAAAGCACTTAAAAAACTGGAAAATAAAGTCTGGAATGAAAATCAGACTCAGCTTTTTATTGAAACGCCGTATAGAAACGCAAAAATGTTTGAAACAATCATAAATAATTTGCGTTCGAACACAAAACTTTGTGTCGCAGCCGGGATTACTTGCGAAAATGAGTTTATAAAAACTTTGACTATTGAAAAATGGAAAAAGCAGAAAATGCCGGATATCGAAAAAGTTCCTGCAATCTTTTTGATTGGAAAATGATTTTGTGATTGACCAGTTTAGTTTTAGAGGAAAAAGATGCTGAAAATTCGAACTGCCTGTGAAAGTGATTTGCCTCAGATAATGCTGATAGAAAAATTGTCCTTTGCTCCTCAGATTCAGGAAAGTCAAAATGTTTTTTTTGAACGCATAAAAGTGTGTCCAAAAATGTTTTTGATTTTTTATGAGGCAGATGAAGATGGGCAGCCTGAAATTAGCCCCTTTGAAAGTAATGAAAATAATGAAAATAATGAAAATGTTACAGGGTATTTGTGTGCTGAAATTTTATATGGAATTCCGCAAAATAAAAATGAACTGAAACTTGGACATCTTCCTCAAAAACAATTGCCCGATGATTCTTTAGAAATCAGTCAAAAAAATGAATGTTATGTTTATATCAGTTCTTTTGCTGTGTTTCCATCAAAAAGAGGTGGAGGAATTGGAAAAAAATGCTGGAATCTTGCAATGGAATATTTTAAAAACATGAATTTTGAGCAGAATAATGCTATAATTAAAGGATTTTTATTGCTTGTAAACGAATTGTGGACAAAAGCACTTACGATTTATGAAAAAAGCGGATTTGAGAAAATCAAAACTTTTAAAAACTTTTTTGATAATGGTGAAAATTCATTTTCGGATGGAATTTTGATGAAACTTGATTTGTAAAATTTGCTATAGAAACTCGTTTGATGAAACTTTTTTTTCTAAAGTTTGATTTACATAAAAATTTGTAAAGAAAACGATTTTTTAACTGGATGGATAATAAATGAAAATTAAAAAAAGTGTAACAGTGATTTTTCTTGCGGCGGCATATTGTATTAAAATATTTGCTGTTGATTTTTGGTCTGATTTGCCAAATGAACAGCTCGCACGCCAGATTACAGATGAAATGACAAATTCTGAACTTCTGTCACAAACTTTTATGTTCGGTTGGGCAGGTGCAGAACCTCCAGAACTGCTTTTTCAGTGGGTGGAACGTGGACTTGGCAGTGTAAAAGTTTTTGGCTGGAATACTGATGATACAAATCTTGTGGCAAAATCCATATCTTCTCTGCAAAAAAAATCTGTTTCGGGGCGATTTAAAATTCCTCTTTTTGTGGCAACAGATCAGGAAGGCGGCTGGATTCGTCATGTCAAAGGAGATACTTCAATTACGCCTGGAAATATGGCAATTGGAGCGGCAGGTTATCCTTCAGATTCATGGTACACAGCTTATTACATCAGCGAAGAGATAAAAGCACTTGGAATCAACATGAACTTTGCACCGACTGTTGATTTATTTACGGATCATGATTCAACGATTATTGGGACAAGGTCATTTGGCGAAAATCCTCAAAAAGCTGGAATTTTGGGAGCAGCGTTTGCAGCAGGTTCTTCTGCGGCAGGAATTATACCGACTGTAAAACATTTTCCAGGGCATGGAGATACAAGCATCGATTCTCATGGACGGCTTCCAGTTATCGATATAGATTTTGAAACTTTTAAAAATCGAGAGCTGGTTCCTTATTATTATTTGATAAAAGAAAAAGTTCCGGCCGTAATGTCTGGTCACTTGAGTTTTCCACAGATTGAAACAACTGGAGCTCCGGCTTCCCTGTCAAAATATTTTCTTACGGATTTGCTTAGAGAACAGCTTGGTTTTGAAGGTTTGATTATTACCGATGATATGATGATGGTAGGTGCCACAGTTTATGCAGGTTCTCTTTCCGAAGCTTTTAAAATGGCTCTGGAAGCTGGAAATGATATTATTCTTTCATCTACAACTGCAAAATTGAATGAAGCATTGTGGACAAAAAATCTTGATGCCATGACAACAGACAAAGAATTCAAAGCCAGAGTAAAAGATGCTGCTTACCGCGTTATCAAGGCAAAACTTGATTATTTTAAATCAGGAAATGCAGCACCTTTGTATCCTGAACAGAATAATCTTGAAAAAAATATTCCGAGCAAAGAAGGTCAGAAATTCTTTTTGGAGCAGGCATGCCGTTCAGTTACTATCGAAAAACAAGGTGAAGATTTTCCTTTAACGAAAGAGAAAGCTGGAAGAGTTCTGTTGATTGGATATATGAACAGTTTCTTTAGTTCTGCAAAAAAACATTATGATGGTGCTGGAGAGTTCAGATACAGTGCGTATGAGATTGGACCAAATGAAACACAATGGATTTTGGATAATCTTGGAAAAGTGGAAAGCGGCTATGACACTGTGATTATTTGTGTTTCAAGTGAAAATCATGTAAAAGTTGCAGAGTATTTTAAAAACAGTTCAAAAAAAGTAATAATTTTGAATAATATGTCGCCTGTTTTATCAGAAAGATTGATGTGGGCTGATACAATTCTGCTTGGGTACAGTTGGCGGTGCGATTATTCACTTAAAGCAATGATTTCAGCTCTAGCCGGTGATTTTGTACCGCAGGGAATAAAGCCTTATAATTAAATTTGAAAGATGAAGATTTTATGAATTATTCACACCGTTTGCGAGATGGTTAGTGTAGTTATGAGTGTAAACTGTGAACTCCAGTGTACGCGGGTGTGGAGAATGTGAAATCATTTTCATTCTTTTGATAAAAAATCAGGAATCTCTTTGAGTTTATTATATTTAGCATCATAACTGTGAGAATTCGGTCTGATTCCTAAAATTCTTTCATTTTCTGCCTGAAGCTGAAATTTTATCATTTCTTTAAAAGCCGTCATCATAGATGAAGGATCAGTTTCTTTATCAATAAGGTTTGCAGATTGCATTTCTTTTATAAAATAATAGCAGCTTTCGATAGTAGAAATATATTCAGGTTTTGGTTCATGCTTAAATGTAAAAATGGAACGATAATCACCAGCAAAAGAAACTCTTGGAAGTTCAAGTAAAAAGGGATTATGTTCTATCATTTTTTTTGCACAAAACCATGTGGCATCAAGGATAATGACAAGCAAAGTTTTATTTCCCAACGCTTCTTTAAATCCTTCTTTTTGAGCTGTCCATGCATCCTCACCAGGATACATCAGAACTGGAAAATATTTATCGGAATGTAAAAGTTCCTGAAGACGTGCATTTTTAGAAAATTCGAGTCCGACGATTATTTCAGAATCTTTTAAACTGATGTGAGCAAGATTTCCAGTTCCTGTGCGCTGCCTTTTTGCTTCTTTTGTGTGCATTAAAAAAACAAATTTGATGCCAGTATCAATTTTCTGAATAAACTTACATAAACACGCAGAAACAGGTTTATAACATTTGTAACATCTTTCACTCATAACCATAGTATTATATAGAAAAAAAATCAAAAATACAAATGGAACTAAAATGCAAGGTCTGTCCCTGCACGTGCTGAAAATTTGCACTCCAATGCACGTTTTAGTTTGCACGTGCTACGAGTTTTTCTTAACGCTTCGCTAAAAAACTCAGGGGATGTTTCGTTTAAAATCAAGGTCTGTCCCTTTTTTATTTTAGCAAAGTGCAGTTAGTCAGTCGCCTTCCGCTGTTCGCTAACCACTCAGCCCTGGCTCTTAACAAAAAACATACATCACCCAAAGGTCTGTCCCTGCACGTGCTGAAAGTTCGCACTCCAATGCACGTTTTAGTTTGCACGTGCTGCGAGTTTTTCTTAACGCTTCGCTAAAAACTCAGGGAATGTTTTGTTTAAATCAAGGTCTGTCCCCTTTTTTATTGTAGCAAAGTGCAGTTAGTCAGTCGCCTTCCGCTGTTCGCTAACCGCTCAGCCCTGGCTCTTAACAAAAAACACACATCACCCAAAGGTCTGTCCCTTCTTTCACGTGCCAAAATTCATAAAAGTTAAGTTACAGATGAGCCAGTGGCCCGCCTTCGGCGGCAGCTCCAGACTCGGTGCGCTGTGCAGTTTAAAACCCTGCAGAACAAATAGTCAGCTGGCGAAAAAAGATAAACCACCAGATTATACTAAAGTTTTCACAAGTTTTAGCGTCAGCGTTAAAAAACTCGAGGGGCGTGCAAACAAAACGTTCGGTGGTGTGCAAGTTTACAGCACGACCTATTTTAGTATTATTAAAATTATTTAATCATAATAAAAAATGTACTAATGATATTAGAATATATTGACAAAAAAGTAAAAAATGTCATAATTAAAGATATTAGAATGATAAAACGAATATGATAAACGATAATTGAGGTAAATTATGGAACTTTCACATGAATTTTTAGTTGAAGACAGAGAGTTTAAAGATTATGAAGATTTTTCCAAAAATTGCAAATTAAAAGCACCTGAAAATTTCAATTTTGCTTATGACATTATAGACCGCTATGCAAAAGATGTTCCAAACAAAAGAGCACTCGTTTGGATAGATGATAACAGCGAAGAAGCTTTGGAATTCACTTTTACAGATATTTCTCGCGAATCAAAACGAGCAGCTTACTGGCTTGTGCAGAAAGGCATCAAAAAAGGTGATACAGTAATGCTTGTTTTACGACGACGTTATGAATGGTGGATATTAATGCCTGCTTTGCACCGAATTGGAGCTATCGTAATTCCAGCAACTGATCAGCTTTTACAGGCAGATATCGAATATCGAACTAACGCTGCTGATGTAAAAATGATTATTTCTTATGATAATCCGCATATTCTTGAAGAAATAGAAAAGGCAATGCCAAAATCACCAACAGTAAAATATCTTGTAACTGTAGGACCTGAACGAAAAGGTTGGATTTCTTTCCATGATGAATATTCAAAACTTGATCCGGAATTTCCACGACCAGTTGGAGAAGCTGCAACTCACAACAATGACCCGATGCTTCTATATTTTACTTCTGGAACTTCTGGTTATCCAAAAATGGTTTTACAGGATTTTCTTTATCCAATCGGTCACATCATGACAGCAAAATATTGGCATGGTGTAGTTGATGACGGACTTCATCTTTCCATTGCAGAAACAGGTTGGGCAAAAGCGACATGGGGAAAACTTTACGGTCAATGGATTTGTGGAACTGCTCAGTTCGTTTATGATATGAATATGCTCAAGCCGGATAAAATGCTCCAGATGATTGCAAAATTTGGACTTACAACTTTCTGTGCTCCTCCAACTGTTTACCGTTTTCTTGTGCGCCAGGATCTTTCAAAATATGATTTAAGTAAATGTGTTCGTTTCAGTACAGCCGGTGAAGCTTTGAATGGTGAAGTTTTTGATAAATGGCTTGAAAAAACTGGTAAGAAAATTTATGAAGGTTATGGCCAGACAGAATCTACTATTATATGTGGTAACTTCCTTGATTATTGTCCAATTCATCCAGGCTCAATGGGACTTCCAAATCCTTTATACAAAGTTGAAGTTCTCAATCCAAATGGAAAACCAGTTCCAGCAGGGGAAATTGGTGAACTTTGTATTCATGTAGAAGACGGACGTCCTTATGGACTTTTGATGGGCTATCATAAAGATGTTTCACTCACAGCTGCTGCTTTTGATGGTGGTGTTTATCATACTGGCGATAATGTTTATCAAGACAAAGACGGATATGTCTGGTTTGTCGGACGAAAAGATGATATTATTAAATCATCAGGATATAGAATCAGTCCATTTGAAGTTGAATCAGTTTTGCAAAAACATCCTGCAGTTTTGGAATGTGCTGTTACTGGAGTTGAAGACGCAAAACGTGGAATGGCAGTAAAAGCAACTATCGTTCTTTCTCAGGATTATGCAGATAAAGATCCAAAAGAGATGGAATTGATTATGTCAAATTTTGCAAAAGAAAATACAGCGATGTATAAATGTCCACGCATCTATGAATTTGTAAAAGAATTACCAAAAACAATTTCTGGAAAAATCCGTCGTGTAGAAATTCGCGAAAAAGACAAAGGAAAAGATGCTGACAAAATTAAGCAGGATTTTTAATAGTCAGTAGAATTGTAAACTTGAAGAAAAACTCAACTTCTAAAAGTTTGAAATTTATCCAAGACGGGCGGAAAGTTCATTTGTGATGAAAAAAAAGTTTTTGTTTGTGTTCGGTTTTTACACAGTTTTATTTACAGCATGTTCTCTAAAATATGAGGATACAGTTCAAGTTGATTCTCGTGTCCCAGAGTTTGTGTTTGAAAATACGACAATGACACGCTATGAGGATAATGATGTAACTTTCCAGATGAACGCTGCTCTTCTTGAACAATACAAAAACTCAAATCAAACTTATGCAAAAAAAGTCAATTTTAATGCCTATGAAGATGGAGAAATCTCTACACAAGGTTCCTGCGGACTTCTTTTTGCAGATTCAGATTCAGAAATTTATAAACTTTATGATGAAATTCAACTTTTTAATTATTCAGAAAGTACAAATTTTTTTGCAAATGTGTTAAAATGGAATGCAAAGACTGAGCAATTAACAAGTGGACGCGGAGATATGGTCAGAATTGAAAAAGATGATGCTGTAATTCGCGGTACAGGATTCAGTGCTAGTGGAATTGGAAAAACTTTTTCTTTTAAAGGAACAGTAACAGGAGAAATTGAAACTGAATCAGACATCGAATCTGAAAAGTAATGCACATGAATAAAAAAATAATAATATTTGTATCAATAATTTGTATTCTCTCAAACATATATGCTGAAAAAATCATATTTTCTGCAAACAGCATGACAGGACAGGCTGGAAACTCAAACACAACAACATATCTTTCTGGAAATGCCTACATCAAAACAGATTCCATGGAAATTCAGGCAGATTCAATTGAACTTTCAGGTGAAGACTACAAAAATATCAAAGCAGAAGGAAATGTGATTGGAAAAAATATTGAGTCAAACATGGAATTTACATGCGACAGTCTGGATTATAATCGTGTCACAAAAGTCGCACAGCTTAATGGAAATGTAAATCTGGATGACAAAGATAATGATGTGAATGCAAAAGCTGAAATCATAACTTATAATCAAGATGATGACATTGCAATTCTCCAAATGAAAGTAAATCTCGTTCAAGAAGATAATGTCTGCTCAGGTTCTTATGCAGTTTATTACAAAAAAACACAGATTCTTGAGATTTCAGGAAATGCACAGGTGAAAAAAAAGGATGATATTTTCAGAGCTCAGTTTATTAACTTTGACATGAATACTCAGGATATAAAACTCGGAGGAAATGTAAAAGGCACTGTCAAAGATTCAAAAGAAAAACCGAATTCCGAAAATGAAAATGATTTAAAGCAAAAAAAGAAAGATAATCAGGAAAAGGCAGAAAATCTAATACCAGAAAATGCAGAACAAAATTCTTCGCTGAGTAATAATACATCAGAAAATAAAACTGAAGAAACAATAACTGATGATGAGTCAGAAGATAAACCTCAGATAAAAATTGATGAAGAGAAAAATAATTCAAGTGAAAATGAAAATTCACAGAATTCACAGGAAAGCGAAAATACAAATCAAAACAATAAATCAAAAATCAAAAAAAGCAAGAAAGTACAGAAGAAATAAAGAAATAATTGCAGGGGAAGTTTGATGAACACTCAGATTGAAATGAATACAATTAATTCTCAGCAAAATGAAAATCCTCAAAATATTGATGATTTGAATAAAACTGAAATCAATCCGTCAGAGAATAATCCTCAGAACATAAAGGAAAATCATATTTTGCGAGTTTCAAGTCTGTTCAAGCAGTTTGGACACAAAAAAGTTGTACGTGGTGTTGAGTTTTCCATGCAGATTGGGGAAGTTCTTGGACTTTTGGGACCAAACGGTGCTGGAAAAACAACAACATTTTATATGGTTGTGGGATTTTATAAGCCTACAGCAGGGGATGTTTTTCTTGATGATAAATGCATCACAAATCTTCCTATGTATAAACGGGCGCGTCTTGGAATTTCATACCTGCCTCAGGAACCTTCAGTTTTTAGAAAGTTTACAGTAGAAGAAAACATCTGGTCAATTTTGGAAACTCGAAAAGATTTGACAAAACAGGAAAAAAAAGAACGTCTTGAATCTTTAATCGATGAATTTGCAATAGAACGAATTAGAAAGCAAAAAGCTTATACTCTTTCTGGTGGAGAGCGGCGCAGAACTGAAATTGCTCGTTCACTTGCAATGGAACCGAAATTTCTTCTGCTTGATGAACCTTTTGCTGGAATAGACCCGATTGCCGTTGCTGATATCAAAAGTATGATTCGCTTACTTGCAAAGCGTGGAATCGGCATTTTGATTACAGACCATAACGTTCGCGATACACTTGAAATCACCGACAGGGCTATTATCATAAATCAGGGAACAATTATGACGCAGGGAACAAAACAAGAAATTCTTTCAAGTGATGTTGCTCGAGAAATTTACCTTGGAAAAGATTTTTCTATGTAGAATTTTCTTATGTATCTGTGTGGACTTCCTTAAAAAATAAATTTAAAAAAAGCTGTTTTTTTCTCATTTGAGGTTTGACATCTAACTTCTCTTTCGTTATTATTTAGTGTGAACTATTCTAAAAATTTGAAGAGGAGATGACTATGCCTACTATTGTAATGTACATAGTTCTCCCTGTTGTTGGAATTGTTCTTGGATGGATTATTCGCTGGATTTATGCCAGATTTCAATTAACTGCTTCTGAACAGAAAGCAGAACGTGTAAAACGTGAAGCAATATTGGATGCTGAAGCACAGAAAAAAGAAATTTTGTTAAATGCAAAAGATGAGATCATTCGGGAAAGAAACCAGCAGGAGCGGGAGAACCGTGAACGCCGAGCTGAAGTACAACGATTTGAAGCAAGAGTAAATAAAAAAGAAGAACTTCTTGAACAACGTGCAGCTGAGTTTGAAAAAGCAGAGAAGGAACTTGCAGAAAAGCAGGTTGCTATTGGAAAAAAAGAAGAAGAACTTTCTAAACAGGAAGAACTTTATCGTGCAGAACTGGAAAAAATTTCTGGTTTGTCAGCACAGGAAGCAAAAGAGCTCATTATCAAGAATTTGGAAAATGATGCTCGCCATGATGCTCAGGCTTTAATCAATAAGATTGAGCAGGACGCACAACTTTCGGCTGAAAAAAAAGCACGTGATATTCTTATCACAACGATTCAAAGAATTGCACCTGAAACCACAAGTGATATTACTGTAACTACAGTTTCACTTCCAAGTGACGAAATGAAAGGGCGCATTATTGGTCGTGAAGGACGAAATATCAGAACTTTAGAAACGCTTACTGGAGTTGATATCATTATCGATGATACGCCGGAAGCAGTTGTAATTTCATGTTTTGACCCGGTTAGAAAAGAGATTGCAAAAGAATCTTTGGAACGATTAATTTCTGATGGACGCATTCATCCAGCTCGCATCGAAGAAATTGTTCAGAAGGTTACTCACGAAATTCAAAACAAGATTTATGAAGAGGGTGAACGGGCTTTGTTTGATTTGGGTATTCACAATATGAATACAGATGGAGTGCGTGCTTTAGGACGCCTTTATTTTAGAACAAGTTACGGTCAGAATGTTTTAAACCATTCAAAAGAAGTTGCAAGAATTGCTGTAATGATTGCTTCTGAAATTGGTGCGGACAGAGAACTGGCAAAACGTGCAGCTATTCTTCATGATATTGGTAAAGGTGCTGAAAATGACAGCGACCAGAACCACGCTGAGGTTGGTGCAGAACTTGCCAGAAAAATGGGCGAAAATGCTTTGGTGATTAATGCAATTGCAGCTCATCACAATGATGTTGAAGCAACAAGTATTGAAGCAATTATCGTTCAAATTGCTGATGCAATTTCAGCAGCACGACCTGGTGCAAGACGTGAAACAATTGATAACTACGTAAAACGTCTTGAAAATCTTGAAGCAATTGCTGAAGGATTTACTGGTGTTGAAAAAGCGTATGCTATTCAGGCGGGACGTGAGTTGCGCGTGCTTGTGAATAATGAAAAAATTCCAGATAGCGATGTAAAAGATTTGGCAAGAAATATTGCAAAACAGATTGAAACAGATTTACGTTATCCTGGAAGAATCAGATTAACAATGATTCGCGAAACACGAATTGTTGAATATGCAAGATAAGTATTACTTAACAATGCTAAATTAATGCAAAAAGGGCTGTCCATGGGTTTTGTCAAAAATGACACCCTCAAGGGCAGCTTTTTTTTATTTTGGAATGAAATATGGGTTTTTATGATTTTTATGATGTTGCAGTAGTTGGTGCCGGCCATGCAGGAATAGAAAGTGCTCTTGCTTGTGCCAGAATGGGATTAAAAACTGTATTGATTACACAAACTCCCGATGCAATCGGCAGAATGAGTTGTAATCCTTCAATTGGAGGAATTGCAAAAGGAAATATTGTTCGTGAAATCGATGCTTTAGGTGGAGAAATGGCAAAAATCATAGACAATTCTATGATTCAATTCAGGCTTTTAAATAAAAGTCGTGGCCCTGCAGTTCAAGCTCCACGTTCTCAGGCTGATAAAATAACATATTCGATGCTTGCCCGTAAAATTTGCGAAAGGGAAAAAAATCTTTTTACATTAATGGATACAGTTATTGATGTTTTAACAACTGCTTCGCAAACTCCCCTTCCTCCAAATTTTGATAGCATTGCAGAAAAAGGTTCAATTCCTGGAGAAAGTCGTCATCAGGGAGAAACTGAAGCGGCAAGAAGCGGCATGCGTCAAAAAGTCACAGGAATTGTAACAGAACGAGGCAGAATAATTCCAGTTCGTTCTGTAGTTTTGACAACAGGAACTTTTTTGGGCGGAAGAATTTTTATTGGTGAATACGATGCACCTTGCGGTCGTATTGGTGAAAGTGCAGCTTATGGACTTACGGAAAGTCTTCATCGACTTGGATTTACTACTGGAAGACTGAAAACTGGAACTCCGCCAAGAATTTTGAGAAAAACTATTGATTTTTCTAAACTGGAAGAACAGGCTGGAGATGAACAGATTATTCCATTTAGTTTTGAAACAAAGGAAGTAAAAAGACCGATGGTTCCATGTCATGTTGTATATACAAACGAAGAAACTCATAAAATAATCAGGGAGAATATCGGGCGTTCACCTTTGTACAGCGGAAAAATTCATGGGATTGGACCGAGATATTGCCCTTCGATTGAAGATAAAGTTATGAGATTTGCAGAACGTGACAGACATCAGATTTTTGTTGAACCAGAAGGCCTTGAGACAGAAGAGATTTATTTAAATGGATTATCTTCTAGTCTGCCCGAATGTGTTCAGGATGCGTTTATGCACACAATGACAGGTTTTGAAAATGCTGTTCAAAGCAGACCTGGTTATGCTGTTGAATACGATTTTGTGGAACCAACACAGCTATTCCCTTCGCTTGAAACAAAACGTGTTGCAGGACTTTTTAATGCTGGTCAGATTAACGGAACTTCTGGTTATGAAGAAGCTGCAGGTCAAGGACTTATTGCCGGTATGAATGCCGGACTTTATGCAAAAGCTCATCAGAAACTTTGTGGACCTTTGAAGAATCTTTCAAGTGATATAAACGGTGTTCCTTCAAGCATGGAAAAAGAAGCTTTCTGTCCTAAAAATGAAATGTCAATGGAAGAAAAAGAGCAGTTTGCAAAAATCAGTGAAAAAGAAACTAAAACTTTGAATGATTATATCTGTAAAGTGCAGAAAGAAGCTGGTTTTGAAAGTTTTGAAAAAATTCCTGATTATGAACCTGTAATTTTGGGACGTGACGAAGCTTATATCGGTGTATTAATTGATGATTTAGTTACTCTGGGAACAAAAGAACCGTACAGAATGTTTACTGCAAGAGCAGAATATAGATTGAAACTGCGTCATGATACAGCTGACAGGCGGCTTGCAAAATATGCATTTAGATGCGGATTAAAAACACAGGCTCAGCTTGATGCAGTAAATGAAAAATATGCTAAACTTGAAGAAATTGAAGCACAGATTTTAAAAAATCCTGATATGAAAAATCCTGGATATCCTGAAAATGAATGGGAAGAAGCAAAGATTGAAGCAAAATACAAGTATTACATTGAAAAACAGGATAAACGCGTGGAAAAATTGCACAAGATGGAAAACACGCGTATTCCAGCGGATTTTGATTATGGTTCAATTCCTTCTCTTTCTGCGGAATCAAGATTTAAACTTGAGCAGGTGCGTCCTGTAACTTTGGGACAGGCAAACAGAATTTCAGGAATTCGGAACAGCGACATTATGCTTTTGATGGTATATTTAAAAAGATAAAAAATTCGCCAGTGAGGTATGGAACTGCAAGATTTTAAACTGCACAGCGCACCGAAGCTTTTTCGGGCGCCGTAGGCGAGTCCGTCAGGACTGAACGTGAGTGAACCGAAAAAGGTGACTGGGAGTTTGAATTTTGCTGAAATAATAAAAAAAATAAATCGTAAATTGGAGTATATATGAAAACTTTGGATTGGAATGAGTATGAAAAAACTGCAAGACTTTGTGTTGCTGAAGGTTGTGTCTTGCTTGAAAATAATGGTGTTTTGCCTTTGAAAAAAAATCAAAAGGTTTCAATTTTTGGAAGAATTCAGGCAAATTATTTAAAAAGTGGTACTGGTTCTGGCGGAAAAGTGAATGTTGATAAGGTTTGGAATATTGGTGAGGCTCTTGAAAAATCTGGCAAAGTGAGTGTGAATAAAGAGCTTGAAAATGTTTATAAAAAATGGATTGAAAAAAATCCTTTTGATGAAGGTTTGGGGTGGGGAATGGAACCTTGGGCTCAAAAGGAAATGCCTTTGTCAAAAAAAATTGTTGCTGATGCGAGGGCGGTGAGTGATGTTGGTCTTGTGATGATTGGCCGGACTGCCGGTGAGGATAAGGATAATTCTTTGACCGAAGGTTCTTATCTTTTGACTAATGATGAAAAAAATATGCTGCGCCTTGTACGTGACTGTTTTGATAAAATGGTTGTGCTTTTGAACGTGGGCAATATTATTGATATGTCTTTTGTGGATGAGTTTAAACCTGATGCTGTGATGTACATATGGCAGGGTGGAATGGTTGGCTGTCTTGGTACGGCTGATGTTTTGACTGGTGATGTGAATCCGTGTGGAAAACTTACTGACACTATCGCTTATCATATGTGTGATTATCCTAGTGACAGATGGTTTGGTGGCGAAAACGAGAATTTTTATTGTGAAGATATTTTTGTGGGATATCGTTATTTTGAAACTTTTGCAAAAGACAAGGTGCGTTATCCTTTTGGATTTGGACTTTCTTATTCTGATTTTGAAATTATGCCTAAAAGTTTTGAAAATTGTTTTGATTCAAAAACTGTGAATTTGAGTGTGGATATTTTGAATAAAGGTGATTTTGACGGTAAGGAAGTGGTGCAGATTTATGTGAAATGTCCAAATGGAAAGCTTGGCAAGGCGGAGCGTGTTCTTGTGGATTTTGAGAAAACTTCCGAATTGAAAAAATCTTGCAGCGAGACAATTTCGTTTGAAATTCCTTATTATAGTTTTGCTTCTTTTGATGATAGTGGAAAAGAAAAGTCATCTGAAAATGCCTGGATTTTGGAAAGTGGCGAATATGTTTTTTTTGCTGGAAGCGATGTGCGTTCTGCCTGCGAGATTGGAAGATTCTGTCTGGAAAATCTGTTGATTTTGCAGCAGTGTGAGCAGGCGTGTGCTCCTGTGCGTTCTTTTGAAAGAATGTGTCGCGATGAAAACGGAAATCTTTTTATGGAAAAAGTTCCTTTATGCACTTTGGATATGCGTGAAAAGCGAATCAAAAATTTGCCGGCTGAAATTTCCCAAGTTCATACTGAAAATTTCAAGCTGCGTGATGTTCTGGAAAAGAAAGTTTCAATGGAAGATTTTGTAGCACAGTTCACTGATGATGATTTATCTTGTATTATTCGTGGTGAGGGAATGGGAAGCAGTCTTGTAACAGCAGGTACGGCTTCTGCTTTTGGAGGTGTTTCTCCTAGACTTCGTGAGACTTTTGGAATTCCTGCTGTTTGTTGTGATGATGGTCCTTCTGGAATGAGAAATGATTGCGGGGCAAAAGCTTTTTCTCTGCCAAATGGAACTTGCCTTGCCTGCACTTTTAATAAATCTCTAGTAGAAAAATTATACAGTTTTACAGGACTTGAAATGTGCAGCTGCAAAGTTGAAAATCTTTTGGGACCTGGCATGAATATTCACCGTCATCCTTTGAATGGAAGAAATTTTGAATATTTTTCGGAAGATCCTTTTGTTACAGGACAGATTGGTCTTGCTATGTTAAAAGGGCTGATGAGTGCAGGAGTTACTGGTACAATAAAACATTTTTGTGCAAATAATCAGGAAACAAGGCGACATTGGCAGGATTCTGTAGTTTCTCAGCGTGCATTGCGTGAAATCTATTTGAAAGGTTTTGAGATTGCTGTTCGAAACGGTGCAGATTCTGTGATGACTACTTATGGCAAACTAAATGGACTTTATACTTCCAGTTCTTATGATTTGAATACTGTGATTTTACGTAAAGAATGGGGATTTAAAGGAATTGTGATGACAGACTGGTGGGCTTTTATTAATGAGATTGGTTGTGAGCCAGATAAATCAAACTTTGCAGCTATGGTTCGTGCACAAAATGATTTATATATGTGCTGTTCTGATGGAAGCAGGAATGCAGATGGCGATAATACTTTAGTTTCCTTACAAAATGGAAAGCTTACTCGTGCAGAACTTCAGCGCGCTGCTATGAATGTTTGTAATCACGTAATGCATACTCAAGCTATGGCAAGACTTATTGGAACAAATGAAACAATTGAAATTATAAATCGTCCTGTTTCAAATGATGAAGCAAATCTTGATGATGTAATTTTTTATGTTGTTGAACATGATAAACCTTTTGAAATTGATTTATCGCAGAAAAACAGTGTTGCCGGCACAAATTATATTCTTTCTTTTGATGTACGTGATATTGGTACTTACCGTCTGACTCTTTTTGGAAGTTCTGAACTTGGAGAACTTGCTCAACTTCCTTGTTCATTGTTTTTTCAGGGAATTCCAACTGCAACTTTTGTATTCAACGGTTCAAATGGAAAAACAGTTTCTATCACAAAAGATATTGCATGCCCTACAAGATTCAGCACTTTCAGACTTTTTGTTTCTCAAAATGGATTGAAACTTGAAAAATTGAAAGTAGAATTTGTGGGAAAAGAGTATAAATCATTCTTTAATATCTAGATTATATTTTTGAGGTTGATTATGAAAACTAAACTTTTTATTCTTGTTTTTTTTGTAAGTATTTTTGTTTTTGCAGGTTGTGAAAATCAAAATGATTTGTCTGGAAACTGGCAGATTGATAGTCTTATTCAAGATGGTGTGTATCAGCAGATTGCTGTTTCTGACATTAGTTTTTTGATGGAAGATAATCAATTTTTCGTTGCCGGGAATTCTGGTGTGAATAGATTTAATGGCATTGTGAAAGTGCAGGGGAATAAAATTATCATTGAAAATCTTGCTTCTACTAGAATGATGGGAAGTGAAGAGGAGATGGAATATGAAAATTTATTTTTGCAGACTCTCACAGGGATTTCTGATTATAAAATCAAAGATAATAATCTCAAGATAATCAATGTTGATAAGAAGCTTGAATTAAACTTTATTAAAAAGAATTAATATTTTTTGAATTTTTTGATGAAATTTTGTCAAAATTATTCTGTTACACAATTCAGTTTTATAGTTCTGGTTTTATTTTGTTGCCTTTTGTAGTTTTTGTGATTATCTTTATATATTATGACTACAAATATTGAATTAGGCTCTGCTCCTCTTGGTAAACTGATGGTGAAACTTTCTTTACCATCAATTACAGCTTTCGTGATTAATATTCTATACAACATTGTTGATAGAATTTACATCGGGCATATTCCCGGAAATTCTTCATTGCCGCTCACTGGATTGGGAATTTGTCTTCCAATAATTACATTAATCAGTGCTTTCAGTGCTTTTGCAGGAAACGGAGGAGCTCCTCTGGCTTCCATTGAGCTTGGAAAAGCGGAAAAAAATCCTGAATGTGCAGACAATGCAAAAAAAATTCTTGCAAATGCACTTTTTCTGTTGATTTTGTTTTCTGCTTGTCTGACTTCTTTTTTTATGATTTTCAAAGACCGTCTGTTGATGGCTTTTGGAGCAAGTGAAGCAACTTTACCATTTGCGTCAGATTATTTGAAAATCTATTTATGTGGAACAATTTTTGTTCAGCTTTCAATCGGACTAAATCCTTTTATTACAGCTCAAGGAAAAGCAAAAACTGCGATGATCAGCATGCTCATCGGTGCATGTTTAAACATCATTTTAGATCCAATTTTTATTTTTGCGCTGGGATTTGGCGTAAAAGGTGCTGCTTTGGCAACAATCATAAGTCAGGCTGCAAGTGCAATCTGGATTTTACTTTTTCTCACCAGAAAATCAACAGTTTTAAATTTTCAGAAAAAATTCCTGAAACCTGATTTTACAATCATTAAAAAAATTGCGTCTTTGGGAATTTCTCCATTCATCATGCAGGCAACTGAAAGTGCAATTTTTATTGTTTTCAATTCTGGTCTGCAGCGGTACGGCGGAGATTTATACGTTGCAAGTATGACAATTATGCAAAGTCTTATGCAGCTATGTTTCTGTCCAATGCAGGGATTTACAACTGGTGTTCAACCAATTATCAGTTATAATTTCGGGGCAAATAATTTTGATAGAGTAAAAAGTGTTATTAAAAGAATGATTGTTCTCACTTTTTCATTTACAGTGATTGCATATTTTGTGATGACAAAATTTCCTGCAGGTTTTGTAAAAATGTTTGCAAATGATGAGCAGCTTATTAATCTTGTTGTTCATTTGATTCCGATTTATTTTGGAGCTTTGTGGATTTTTGGAGTTCAGATGAGTGCACAGTCTACGTTCCTTGGATTAGGAAAAGCAAAAACATCACTTTTCATTGCATCGCTTAGAAAAATAATTTTACTTATTCCGCTGGCTCTTACACTGCCGCATTTTATGGGAGTTGAAGGCATTTTCTGGGCAGAACCGATTGCTTCGTTCACTTCAGCGGTGACATCTGGAATTTTGCTGTTTATTTGTTATAAAAAGATGAATAATAAAGGATAGGGGATTTGTACTAGGGAAATTACCTTAATAAAAAAATTGACAAAAATAAAATTTCATTTTACAATTAATTATTGTTTAATATTAATTGATTAAATTTATTTATTGGTTGAAAAAATTGTGCTTTTTGGATTTCAAAAATGTAATAAAAAATTTTTTTTTCTATTAATAAATAATAGTTGTCAATTTTGGAGGAATAACAAATGAAAAAACTTTTAGCTATTGGATTTGCTGCAGTTTTAACAGCATTTATTTTTGCTGAACCTGTAACTTCATCATCAGGAAACAAATTGGGTTCTTTGGGAAACGTTACAATTTCAGTTGACAAAGATTATTCGAAAAAAAATCCTGCAACTTTAAAAGGTGCAACAGTTGAAGAAGTAGAATATCTGAATGAAAAATGTATAAAAGCAACAAAAAATAAAAATGGTGAATTGCGTCTTGCATTTATGTTTGACCAGCCCGTTCCAGCAACAGATTTAAAATATCTGCAATATTCAATTGCTGGATTTGATGGATATTCTGGTCATTACAACATTGGTGTTATGTATGAAGAAATGAAATCTGCAGAACATAATATGTCTTGCTATACTTCTCAGTACGTAAAAAAAGATGAATGGTCTACATGGACTTTCGATTTGAAATGGGATGAAGTTTGGAATAAAAATTTCAGTCCAGATAAAAAAATTATTGGAATTCAATTCTGGTCAAATGCAACTTCTGTTATTTATTTAAAAGATATTGAATTGCAAAAGTAATTTGCAAGTAAACAATTTTATGATATAATAAAAGGGCTTCTGTCTTCCGATGGAAGTCTTTTTTTTATTTATCACGAGTTTAAGCAGCAAATTTATACTGCGCATCTATGCGATACACATAAAGTGTTGTGCTAACGCGGTGTTTTTAAAGGAATGATTATGTATGAATCTGGGGAAGATTATCTTGAAACTATTTTGATTTTGCAAAATACTAACGGATTTGTCAGATCTGTCGATATAGCAAAAAAACTTGGCTTTTCAAAACCAAGCGTAAGTCGGGCAATGGCTATTTTGGAAAAGGACGGTTATATTGAATTTGGATTGGCAAATATGATTGTTCTGACTGAAAAAGGACAGCAAAAAGCAAATGATGTTTATGCTCGTCATCAGCTTTTGACTAAATTTTTTGTAAAAATCACTGGAGTTGATGAAAAACAGGCTGAAAAAAATGCATGCCGTGTTGAACATGATTTAGACGCGCAAATTATAGAAGGCATTCAAAAATGGATGGAAAATAATTAGACTCGTTTTAAGATAATGACTGTCAAATCATCATCGCGGGGATTGTCCCCTCTGAATTTATGAGTCTGAGTTTTGAGAATCTCAAGAATATCTTCGATAGGCAAATCTTTATGTTCTTTTATCAAAGATTCAAGTCGTGTTCTTCCAAAAGAATTTCTGTTTTCATCACAAAGTTCAATAATTCCATCACTAAAAGTTACAAGAATATCACCTTTCGACATTTCAAAATCTATGTCAGAAAAAGAAACTTCAATTCCTTCCATTCCAATAGCACCAAAATGAACTTCCTTATCAAGTTGCTTCAAATCAACAATTTTATCATCTTTTGCACTGTATAAAACTGGATAAGGGTGACCTGCACTAGAAAGTTCTACTTTGCTTGTGTCTTCATCAATATCAGAAAAACGAACCATTACTCCTGTCAGATAATTTTCAATATCACCTTTTGCTTTGATGATTTTATCATTTACATCTTGTAAAGCAGAAGAAACTTTTTGATTTTGCTCGAGACTTTTTCTGAAAGCTTTAAAAATAATGTTCTTGGAAAGCATAGTAATTAAGGCTGCTGCAACACCATGGCCTGAAGCATCAAAGAGTGAAAATCCATTTAAAATATCATTCTGAATGTAAAAGTCATAAAGGTCACCTGAAACTTTATCGAGCGGTTCATAAACAATTGCTATTTCCCAGTTTTTTACTTCACCTTCAGGACGTGCAAAAAATTTCTGCTGAACTATTGAAGCCATTGCTAAATCTTTCTGTGCACGTTGATTTTCATAAAGGAGTTTTTCATTTGCAAATGTTAAATCAACAGTTCGAAGTTCAATCTGACGCTGCAAATCTTTGTTGAACTTTTCATTTTGAACAAACACTTTCGAATAATCAATTGAAAGCATAAAAATAAAGAAAGTTACGGTTATTTCCCATCCAAAAATCATAAAAAATGGATGATTAATATTATGATTTAAAGTTCTTGCAACGAAATCTATAAAAATACTGACAATTGAAGGAAGGAAACCTATGGCAAGCGAAATAAGTAGATTTTTGTTTTTGATTTTTTTGAAATTCATAAAAAGATATACGTTTACAAAAATAAGCTGTGCACTGTAAATCATAGCCATCGGGGTAAACAGGCGGAGAAGGGTAACGTATTCTTTAATAATAAAAGTGATTATAATAGTTGAGGCAAGAATGAAATTTTTGATGATAATCCAGAATTTCGGCTGCTGAATTCCAAGATAATCAAACATAAAATTCATGGTTGTATAAGTGCTAAAATAAAATCCATAGAAAAGTGTAAATTTTGCGAACAAAGTGAAACTTACAATTCTGTCACCGTAGCCTGGCCATTCATTTCCACTGAAAAAAGCAAGGAAAAAGAATGTTGCAAGACAACTCAACGCAAAATGAAGCAGGTATTTTGATTTTTTTGCAAAATAAAAGAAAAGCAAGAATAAAAAAGCTGCATTCAAAATTCCTTCAAAAAGAAGATAAATTTTTGAATTGAAAAAATCTTTGCTGTTAGCATAATATCTTGCTCTGTCGATTTGTGCAATCAGACAGCCGTTTGAAATTGTGCCGTTTCCTTGTGAAAATATTTTTAAAAGAATTGTATTTTCTCCATCTTTATTCAAAATATTCTGCGGAATAGTGTACAAGTGTGATTTATAAAGTGAAGAATAATAGTGCGGCGGAAAACTACCAGTTTCTCCAATAAAAACACCATTACACCATGTTTTATCTGCAAAATTTATGTACGGAAAAACCACACCAAGTTCATCGTTTTTAAGTTCAGCAGGAAGTGTAAAAGTGAATTTCACCCAAACATAAGCTTGATCATCACCTAAAAGTTCAAACAAGTTTGAATATTCTAGTTTGAGCGGAGAAAAATGTTTGTTTACGGCATCGTGAATCGTTTCGTCCTGTGAAGACAAAGCCCACATCGCACAGTCGTCTAAAGAAAGATTTGCATAAGGAAGTTCTCTTTTCTTGCAGGAAATCGAGCATATTAATAGAAGAAAAATAATTAAAATCTTAATGAACTTATTCTTCATAAATCCTCACAAATCTTTCTTTAAAATTCGACTTTTTTTTAATAATTAAAAACTAAAATGCAGTTTTAATTGTTCTTTCAATTCTAGCAAGAGATTTTTCTTCACCCAGAACAAGAATGCTTCCGATTAATGGAGGCGAAACTCTGCTTCCAGTTACAGCCATGCGGATTGGCATCATAAAATCTCCGAGCTTAATGCCTAAAGCTTCTGCTTTCTGTTTTGCAAGATTTTCAGCACCTTCGTGGTCAAGACTAAAAATCTGATGAACAAAATCTTTTGCTTCTTCAAGAACTTCTTTTGTTTTAGCAGCATCAATTTTCTTTGGAATGATTTGTTCTGCTGGAGGAACAGGTGGTTCTGTGAACATAAAACGAACCATTTCTGCAGCTTCTGTCAAAAATTTCAATCGTTCCTGAATGAGAGGCATAAGACCAAGAAGTGTTTTTTCAACATCTTCTGTTGTCATATTCATAGATTTATCTACACAGTAAGGACGACCATCATCACCAAGAGCAACTCCTGAAAATTCAGGTCCAACATTTGGTTTTGGTTGAGGATTTTCAGGATTAATTTCGAGAGTTGCATCTCCAGTTCCAGTGATAAAAGGAAGTGTCCACTTGTAAAGTTCTTCTGCTGAAAGTTGGCGAATGTAATTTCCGTTGTAATATTCCAGTTTTTTGTAATCAAAAACAGCAGGAGCTTTATTTAAATGTTCGAGTTTAAAGTTTTTAGCAAGTTCATCAAGAGTATAGAATTCTTTGCCTTCTTCGTAAGAGCAGCCAAGCATAGCTACATAATTTACAATAGCCTGTGGAAGATAACCGCGTGCTCTAAATTCATTCAAAGAAGTTGAACCGTGTCTTTTTGAAAGTTTTTTACCATCAGCACCATTTACCATAGGAAGATGACAGAATTCAGGATGTTCCCAACCAAAAGATTTATACATCTGAACGTGCAGAGGAGTTGAAGGAATCCATTCCTGAGCGCGCATTACGTGAGAAATTTTCATCATGTGGTCATCTACGATATTTGCAAGATGATAAGTTGGAAAACCATCTGATTTGAGTAAAACCGGGTCAGGAGAAATATCTTCGTTTTTCCAAACAATATCACCAAGAATATGGTCATGGAATTTTGTTTCGCCTTCCATTGGAACTTTGAGACGGATAACATATGGTTTTCCAGCATCCAGATTTGCTTTTACTTCTTCTGGAGTGAGATGACGGCAGTTTCTGTCATAACCTGGTGCCATTTTGTTTTCTGTCTGAATTTTTCTGATTCTTTCAAGGCGTTCTGCATCACAAAAACAGTAATATGCTTCACCGTTTTCGATTAATTTTTGTGCATATTCTTTGTAAAGTTCAAAACGTTCAGACTGAACATAAGGACCGTAATCTCCACCTTTGGAACCACCTTCATCCCAGTCAATTCCAAGCCATTGCATTGTATCATAAAGGTTTTGAACATATTTTTCATCATAACGAGTGCGGTCAGTATCCTCGAGGCGTAGAATAAATTTTCCGCCTTGTGACCTTGCATAAAGATAATTAAATAAGGCAGTGCGCACGCCACCAATATGCTGTAAACCAGTTGGAGAAGGAGCGTAACGAACACGAACTTCTTTGATGTTTTCCATAGAATTAACCTCTTATATATGAAAATATTTATTCTGATTAGTTGATTAATTTTATTATTATATCACAAAACAATGGTATTAATCAAATGGCAAAAATTGTATGTAAAATTGTAAAAATTGCGCCATTTGATTAAACTTAGAGTTTCTTCGAAACTCTTTTATTAAACTGTCTGCTTGGCGCGGACGAATTGCAACCTTTGAAAGTTGAAACTTTCTTCAGGATTGCAATTATAAGGAAGTTATAAATTCTTAAAAAATTCTAAAAAAGCTAAATGAGAAAAAATAACAATAATCCGATTTTTTTTATCCTGCAATATAATTCTGCATCAACTGAACAAACAGATAAATCTTTTTATAAATCTTTATGCTGAAATCTTTCATTGGTTCTTCAATGAATTTTTCAAGTTCCTTCCAATTCTGCACAATCAGATGTTTTTCTTTTGAATAATCTTCTATTAGTTGTTTGATAGTTTTTCCAATTACAATCAGATTTTGAGTAGAAGTGATGATAAAACCTCTTGCTTCTTCGTTTGCATCTGACACAACTCTATTGATTATGCTTTCTGCACTTGCATCGTGGGCTGTTTTTGGCAGAAGAGTTTTGATTTTTATTCCCAATGCTCCTTCTTCACCGAAATTTTCATCAAAAACAGTTATTTCGTCAGAAATTTTTAAAAGTTCCTGATATGCATTTGACATTGGAGTAGAAAGTCTGGAATCCCACTGTCCGCGGATTACAACAACTTCGTAATATTCTCGGATATCTTTCTTTAAGTATTCAATCAAAAATGTTTTTAAATAATTTAAAGGTTCTGTATATTCAATAAGATCCAGATTTTTCTTTTCCAAAACAGCATTAAAACTTGAAACATAATTTTTTAGATTTTGAGGTTCCGTTGCACCAAAAATCTGCACTGAAAGATTTGAAGCTTTTGTTTCTTTCTGTTCATTTTCAATCTTCTGGATTAAGTTCCTTGTTTCATTTTCAAATTTTTCGATATAGTTTTCAAGAACCGATTTATAATTTGTGATTGGTTTTGTAGTATATCCAATTTCCTGCCCGATATGCTGCACAATCAAATCCAAAGAATGAGAAGCCTGAACACTTTTGATTCTGTCGACAATTTTTTTCCAGTTTCCAAGAGAAATCACTTCTTTCTGCATTGAAGCTTTGAACATTGCAAATAATGTTTGCCAATCCAGTGAACTATCAGTAATAGCATAGGCGATCTCAAGAAAATCTTTTAAATCATTTAAAATATATTCAGCATTTACTTTTTCAAGACGTGGAGTTGAATTGAAATTATATTCTCTGTAGGAAGAGTCATATTTTTTCAAAATCATGTAATAATCAAAATTACAGAATTCTTTAAAAAAGGTAAAAGATTTGCTCAAATTGTCTGCACGAACAGCTTTATCGTCATTAAATTCATTTGTAAATTCCTGCAGTTTTAGTTCAACCTGACTTTTTAATTCTTTGATAGGAATTTTTCTGGAAACTTCAAGAATTTTTTGTTGATCAAGTTGTTCTTCAATTTGTCTTTGATTATCAGATAAAATAAAATTTATAATATATCTGTTAAAAACATTCGGATTTGGAAGATTTTTGAACATAATCTGAACAGGTGCAATTGTTTTGTAGATGTCAAAAATAAATTTCCCAAAAGGAGCAACCATTTCGAGTGTTCCAGGTTTATAAAAATTTTTATATTTTGATTTTGAGATAGCTTTTGCAATATTTTTGAGTTTGCGTTTTTTTTCAGCCTCAGGACTGGAATTTTTAAAGATTGAGGATAAAATTGATTGAAAAAAACTTTCTTTCTGAACTGGTTTTTCACCAGAATTATTTTTCTTCGTTTCCATACCTTTATAAATATATTTGAAAAGATACAAAAATTCAAGTAAAGTGCAATAAAGGGGGGGGGTTCACTTTTTTAATTTGATTTCAATTCAATTTCAATTCGATTTCTTGCTACTTATCCAAAAAAGTGATAAACTGAGTTTCACATGTCTATTCAGGCATCATCATGCGCCGCCGCTAACGCGGTGTTTTTTAGGAGTTATTATGGTTCCAGTTTTGATTAAAGATTTACTTTCAACAAAACCAGAAGGTCAGTTGGTAAAAGTGTGTGGTTGGGTTCGTACTGTCCGTGATTCTAAAGGACTTGTTTTTATTCAGGTAAATGACGGCAGTTGTTTTGCAAATATTCAATTAACTTTTGATAGAAATTCTCCTTCAAATAATGCTGATGTTAATAATATAGAAGAAAACTTAAAAAAACTTAATACTGGAGCTTCTTTGCGTGCTACAGGTCTTTTGATTGAAAGTCCTGCAAGCGGACAGGCAGTGGAAGTTACACTTGAAGCTCTAGAATGTCTTGGTGTTTGTAATCCAGATGAATATCCTTTGCAGAAAAATAAAATGTCAATGGAATATCTTCGCGAAAATGCACATCTGCGTGCGAGAACAAATATTTTTGGAGCAGTTTATCGCGTGCGAAATCAAATGGCATTTGCTGTTCATTCATTTTTCCAGGAAAGAGGATTCCAATATATTAATGCTCCTGAAATTACATGTTCCGATTGTGAAGGAGCAGGAGAAATGTTCCAAGTTACAACTTTGAGTATGGAAAAGATTGCTCAAATGGGTGTAAAAGCAGGAATCGGCGGAATGAAAGTTGAAGATGCTTACAAAATCGTTGATTATTCAAAAGATTTTTTTGGCAAAAAAGCATCTCTCACAGTTTCAGGACAGCTTGAAGCAGAAACTTTGGCAACTGCATTAAGCCGCGTTTATACTTTTGGACCAACTTTCCGTGCAGAAAATTCAAATACTCCTCGTCATCTTGCTGAATTTTGGATGATTGAACCAGAAATGGCTTTTTATGATCTTGATGACGATATGGATATTCAGGAAGATTTTGTTAAATATCTTTTAAATTGGGCTTTGACAAAATGCAGGGCAGATTTGGAATTTTTTGACAAAAGAATTCAGCCTGGTCTGATTGAAAATCTCACAAAAGTTGCAAATGCAAAATTTGTGCGCATCTCATATACTGATGCAATTGCAAAACTTGAAGAAGCTTTTGCAAATGGTGCAAAATTCGAGTTTAAACCATATTGGGGTTGTGATATTGCAACAGAACATGAACGATATTTGACAGAAAAGATTTTTGGCTGTCCTGTAATGGTTTATAACTATCCAAAAGAAATTAAATCTTTCTATATGAAACAAAATGATGATGGAAAAACTGTAAAAGCTGTAGATGTTCTTGTTCCTGGAATTGGTGAACTTATCGGCGGTTCAGAGCGTGAAGAAAACTACGAAAAACTTCTTGCAGCCTGCAAAGAGCGCAATATGGATATGTCAAATTATCAGTGGTATCTTGATTTGCGCCGTTTTGGAACAGTTCCTCACTCAGGATTTGGTCTTGGTTTTGAAAGATTGATTCGTTACGTCACAGGAATGGAAAATATCCGCGATGTAATTCCTTATCCACGCGCTCCAAAACTTGCAGATTTCTAATTTTTTTTGATTTCTGCTATAAAGGATTTTTATGACGAAAGAAAATAAAACTTCAGATAATTTTTTTACGCGGATTTTCCGTAAGTTTTCTCAGTTTTGTTTTCTTTCTGTCAAGAATGCAAATGAAAACATGATTTGGGAGAGTGCATCTGCTTGTGCTTTTGGATTCATTTTTTCATTTATTCCAGTCGTTTTGATTATCTTAACAGTTCTTGTGACCGTCCTTAAACTTTCTCCAGAAATTTTAAGTTACGTTATCGATTTTGCAAATCAGTTTAAGTCGTTTTATGATTTTACTCCATTAATAAATACACTATTAAAGATGAAATCAATCTCGATTATCGAAATTTTTCTTGCAGTTTGGGTAATCTGGATGGCAAGAAAACTTTTTTATTCTGTAGTCAGCGGAATAAACAGAATTTTCCGTTCAGTCACAAAGCGGCTTTCTGTAGTTAATCAGATGTTTTCAATAATTTCAGAATTTGTTGTTGTTCTTATTTTTATTTTAGTCATTCTTTTTTCATTTTTGTTTAATAAATTAAATCAACTCCCTTTTTTTAAGCTCCTTAATTCTTCATTTCCAGTTCTTTTCAGTACTGGTTCAAATAAACTTATTATTTCTGTAACATATCTGTTATTTTTCATTTTCAGTGTTTACAGTTATAAAATTCTTTCTGGCGCAAAACCCAGATGGAGAACATGCATATTTTATGCGGCAGTTTCTACAGGCGTAACATTTGGAATTTCTTTTTTTATCAACAAGTTTATGAGGATAACAAATTACAACATTGTTTATGGAGCAATCAGCACGCTCGTTATCCTTTTGTTTAAAGTCTATCTCTTTTTTGCCGTTTTTATGTTTTGTGCTCAGATGCTTTATGTCAGCGAGTTTTTTGAAAATCTGATGATTTGTGAACTTTATTACGCTCAGACAGTTAAAAAAAATCAAGTGAATATAATTTTTTATGAAAAAATGTTTAAAAATCCTGTTTTTTCTGATGCTTTTATAACAAAACAGTTTAAAAATCAGCAGAAAATTTATTCCCCAGAGGATGATGCAGAATTTGTTTTTTATTTGAAGAACGGAATAATTCTGGATATTCAGGCAAATCACTGCAAAACTTACAGAAATGGTGATTTTTTTGGCGAATCCTGCATTATTTTAAATGAAAAAAGAAAATCAAATGCAATTGCAGTCGGCGAATGTGAAGTCAGCTACATTCCAAAAGATGTTTTTCAAAAAATTTTGGCTGATTATCCGAAACTTGGAAAAATTGCTTTACAGAAAATGTAGATGGAAAAAATATTGTTCAGAAGGCAAAGATTTTTTAATTTGTCTAAAAACATAGTTTTTTGGGACTTTCCCGTTGCTTCAAGTTTTTGCGTGAGCGCTGGGAGCACCTGCGAAGCAGTCCCGGAACGTAGTGGAGGGATGAGCCGCGGTTAGTCGGCGAAGTGCGTACATAGCGACCCGGAGCGAAGTTTACGAAGCGAAGGGGCACGCCAATATTAATATTATGAAATCAAAAATTATTTTTACTACTTTACTTATTGAAAAATCTCCTCAGGCTATTCCACTTGGTGCGGCTTGTGTTGCTTCGGCTGTAAAAAACAGTTCTTTGACAAAAGATTTGTGCGATGTGGAACTTCTGGCATTTAATATAGAAGATTTTGAGAATTTATGGAAACAAAAACTTGAAAAAATTGATTGTCAGAATCAAAATGATTTTTCGGACGCTTCCAATGATGAAAGTTTTGATTATTTTTGTGCAGATTTGATTTCAGAAAAACTCCTTGCAGAAAAGCCTGAAATCGTGGGATTTTCTGTTTTTGTGTGGAACAGCAGAATTTTACAGATTGTTTCAAGAAATCTTAGAAATCACGGTGTTTTTACTTTTGCTGGTGGACCTGAAATCACTTCGCATCCGCAAGTGTTTGATGCTTTTGACAAAACTGTCTGTGGCGAAGGTGAAGCAAAAGTTCCTGCTGTCATTTATGAAAAAATTACTGGGCAAAAAACTGAAGCTTGCAGAATTGATTATGATAATCTTTCTTCCTGCTATCTTGACGGTACACTTAATGTTTGTGATTATGAAGGCGCGCTTTGGGAACTTGCTCGTGGCTGTCCTTTTAAATGTTCGTATTGTTATGAATCAAAAGGTGAAAAAAGTGTCAGAAAGTTTCCGATGGAGCGGATTGAAAAAGAACTTGATTTATTTGCTCAAAAAAAGGTTCCTCAGGTTTTTGTGCTTGATCCTACTTACAATGCGGACAAATCACGAGCAATTCAACTTTTAAAAATGATTGCAAAAAAAACTCCTAATACTTTTTATTATTTTGAAGCCCGCGCCGAATTTATTGACAGAGAACTTGCTTCATATTTTGCAAAAATTCCTTGTGCTTTGCAGATTGGTTTGCAGACTGCCGACGAAAATGTTGCCCGCCTTGTAAACCGCCCTTTTAATTTGAAAAATTTTACAAAAAAAATCGGTATTTTGAATGAAACTGGTATTGTTTTTGGGCTTGATGTGATTTATGGACTTCCTGGTGACACTTTTGCAAGTTTTAAGAATTCTGTAAATTATGCAGTTTCGCTTTATCCGAATAATCTTGAAATTTTTTGTCTTTCCGTTTTGCCGGGGACAACTCTTTTTGACGAAGCTGAAAAACTTCATCTTACTTTTGAAACAGAGCCTCCTTATCATGTTTTACATACTGACAGATTTTCCGCTGATGATTTGCAAAATGCACGGAAAATCGCTGAAGGCTGTAATATTTTTTATAATGAAGGAAGGTCTGTCCCTTGGTTTAACACAATTTGTCATACTCTGAAAATAAAGCCAGCTATTTTTTTTGAAAAATTTTATAATTTTTTAAATTTAAGTGGAAAAACTTATGAACTAAATTGTAAAAATCATTATAATCACAAATATATAGAAGAATTACAAAAGAAATTTGTGAAAGAACAGTTTGCTCAGAAAAATATTTTAAGGCTTTATAATGCGGCTCAAGATTTAATCAGCTATCACGGTGCTGTTTCTCGAAAAACTGATACTGGAAAGTCTGAAACAATTTTCCTTCATTATCCGCCTGAGTTTCTTGATTCTGAATATGCATTTGATTTGGAATTTTTCGTAAAAAATGTCAAACCAAAATCTGTTCAATTTAAATCATAATTAAAAATGATTGTACAACATGGAGTGTAAGATAAAACCAAAAAAAGCTGAAATAGCGTGGTTTTATCTCACCGAAATTTTGCGATGCAAATTTATTAAAGAACGAGGTAAAAAATGGCTAAAACAATTCCTGCACGAAAAGATGTTCCTGCAAAAGATAAATGGAACTTGTCTTCTATTTATAAATCTGATGAACAATGGGAAGAAGAACTCAAAAAAATTCCTGAGTTTTCAAAAAAAGTTTTGCAATTCAAAGGAAAACTTGCAGAATCATCTGATTCTCTTTTGAATGCACTTAAAGCTCTTGAAAATGAAATGCTCATAATCGAAAATGTATATCACTATGCAGCATTGCAACATGATGCAGATCAGGATGATACAGCAGCTGCCGACAGATATGGACGTGCAATGATGGCTTACACTGCAGCCAGCACCGAAATCAGTTTTTTTGAACCTGAAATTCAGGCAATTCCAGAAAAAGACCTTCTGCAATGGATTGAAAAACCGGAATTTGCAGATTATAAGGTTTACATCAAAAAGCTTCTTCATTTTAAAAAATATATTTTAAGTGAAAAAGAAGAACGGCTTTTGTCTTTGCAGGCTGAAACTGCCCAAACTGCCGATTCTGCTTTCAACTTTTTGACAAATGTTGATATGAATAAGTCTTTTGGTACAGTTACAGTAAGTGGCGAAGAACAGCAGTTGACAGAAACAACCTGGTCGATTTTTATGCACTCACAGGATAGAAAAGTTCGTGAAGAAGCATATAAAAAATTCTATGGAAAATTTGAGGAACATCAGACAACAATTGCAGCTTTGTATGCAGGAAGTGTAAATCAGGATGTTTTTATGGCACGTGCAAGAGGTTATGATTCGTGTCTTCATTCAGCTTTATATGGAAATAAAGTGCCAGAATCAGTCTATCGGAATCTCATAGAATGTATTCACAAAAATCTTCCTGCACTTCATGAATATTATTCACTTCGAAAAAAAGCACTTGGACTTGACGAACTGCGCCATTATGATGTTTATGTTCCGCTTGTAAAATCTGTGGAAACAAAAACTTCTTATGAAGAATCTGTGGAAATCTGCCGCAACGCGCTTGCTCCTCTTGGAAAAGAATATACAGACCGTCTTTGTGATGGACTTTTAAATGGTTGGGCAGACCGTTATGAAAATACTGGAAAAAGAAGCGGTGCTTTTAGTTCAGGTTGTTACACTGGCGACCCGTTTATTCTTTTGAATTATAATGATTCAAATATTCGTGATGTTTTTACGATGGCACACGAAGGCGGTCACAGTATGCACAGCTGGTATTCAGTTCACAATAATCCATTTATGAGTTATGAATACACAATTTTTGAAGCAGAAGTTGCCTCAACTTTCAACGAAGAGCTTGTTTTTGATTATCTTCTAGAAAATGCAGAATCTGATGAAATGAAAAAATATCTTCTTGCAATGCGTGCTGATGATATTCTTGCAACACTTTACAGACAGACAATGTTTGCAGAATTTGAATTGAAAACTCACGAATTTGTGGAAAATGGAACTCCACTAACAGCAGAACTTTTGCGCAAAACTTATCGTGAACTTCTTGAACTTTATTTTGGTTCGGAAATGATTTTTGAAGAAAATTCTGATATGGAGGGTTTGAGAATTCCGCATTTTTACAGTGCTTTTTATGTTTATAAATATGCAACTGGTATTTCAGCTGCTCTGGCACTTGCAAAACGTGTAAAAAACGGTGGCGAAAAAGAACGCAGTGATTATTTTGAGTTCTTGAAAAGCGGTGGTTCTCGTTATCCTATCGAAAGTCTTCGTGTAGCCGGCGTGGATATGGAAAGTGTTGAACCAGTTCAGGCTGCCTGCGATACTTTCAAAGAAATTGTTGATAAATTAAAAAATCTGTTGTAGAATTTAAAACGGCACTTTTTTTATGACATTTTCTGCAGATAATAAAAAAAATCAATTAAGAAAAAAAATGTAAAGTTCATCAAAAAATGTGCCGATAATAATGGTAGAGGTCGTTTATGAATAAATCTGAATTCAAAAAATTTATTTTATCTGTTCCAAAAGCTGAACTGCATCTTCATCTTGAAGCTGTGATTTCACTGGAAGGTGTAAAAAAGCTTTATAAAAATAAGTTTGATAAGGAAATGTCAGAACAGGAACAGATAGAATTGTTTTCTTATGATGATTTGAATGGATTTATTCAGTCTTTTCTGAAAGTTCAGGGAATGTACAAAAGCGTTCAGGATTTTGAACTTGTTTTTGACGAACTGGAAAAATATCTTGTAGGAAACGGCATAACTTACACAGAAGTATTTTTTGCCCCATCAGCTTTCCTTAAGATGGGCTTTTCTTATGCTGACATGGTGCAGATTTTTCATAAAAAAATCACACAAATCAAAGAAAATACAGGCATAGTCATCAAACTTTTGATGGATGTTTCAAGGACTTTTGGTTGTGAAAATGCAATGAACAATTACAAGCTTTTAAAAGAATTTCCTTGCGAAGATGTAATTGGTATTGGACTTGGCGGAGCTGAATCAAAAGGACCTGCAAAAGAGTTTGCTCCAGTTTATGAAATGGCATTGAAAGATGGATTTAAAGCTGTCGCTCATGCTGGAGAAGATGTGGGGCCTGAAAGCATTTGGGATACAATTAATTACCTTCATGCACAACGGATTGGACACGGTGTTACTGCGATTCAGGATGAAAAACTTATGGAAGAATTGAAAAAAACTCAACTTCCAATAGAAATCTGTATCACATCAAATACTTTTACAAAAAAAATTGTACAAAATGCAAAAGAACATCCAGTGCGCACCTTTTTTGATAAAGGACTTATGGTAAATATCAATACAGATGACCCTGTTTTCTTTAAAACAACACTTCTCGATGAATTATGGATTTGTCACAGCGAATTGAATTTTTCAATGGAAGAAATCAAAACTCTTATCAAAAATAGTTTTGCCTCCTCATTTTTGTCAGAAGAAGCAAAACAGGATTGGTATGAGAAAGTTGATTCCGCTTGGAAACTTTAATAGAATTAGAAAAATAATGTAATTCCCACAGAATAAGTCATTGGAATGTCACCTTCAAAACATTTGAAGTCAATATAAGGAGCATAAGCCTGTGAGGATTCACCGTCTTTTTCAAATTCATCTGAAATAAATCTGCATTTTATAAAAGGTAATTCACAATCAACCATCAAAGAGATTTTTATAAAGTGAAACAGATTCAAAGAACAGTAAACATTCGGAACAAAATCTGCATAAATATTGAATTCTTTTAAAAAATATTGGTAACCAAAACTTTGAGCATCTCCATAAGATTTTAACCATTCAACACCAATTTTTGCCCCAGCCATCGCTCCAAAAGAAAAACATAAAAGATTTGCCTGAACACCGATAGAATCTTTCAGAAAAATATTGTGATATTCTGTATTCTGTGTAAAAACAATATTTGTGTCAGGATATCTGTACTTCATTCCATTATTTGAAATATTTCCTTTATTAAAACCAAGAAGAAATGATTGAGTGATATCAAAAAGACCATCTTCATCGGATTTCAAAGAACCAAAAGCAAAATCAAAAGAATTCAAATATGCACTATAATTATTTGAATATCCAACCATATCACCAAATAAAAAAGAAATTCCAACATTTTTGGAATCCTCATCATCTTTTGCAAAACAAAAAACTGCTGCAAACAGTAAGGCAACAGCTGCAAAAATCTTTTTCATAAAACCTCCAAAGTTTCATTTTTCTTTAATTATTAATTTTTTCTCAGAACATCAACAAGATGACTGGATGCTCCAAGCAATTCCTTTTTTTCACAAATAGCAAGTTGAAATTTTAAAAATGCTTCAAACTCATTTTCATTCATTTCGTTTAGTTCACGACGCATATAATCAGCCGGCCCGTCAGGTGCAAAAATTGTTTCACGTTCCAAACCACATTTTTTATATAAATCATCAATATCATCAAGCCTTGCGTAATCATATAAATCATCTTCAGTGCAAATTGTGTGAAAATCAGCAGAAAGTCCGCCTTTTTTTTCCACATCTTCCCATTTATGTTCTTTAAAACAATAGGAAATCACACTGTATTCATTCATTATATAAGCAACAAAAATAAAACCGCCTTTTTTTGTAATCCTTTTTGCTTCCTGCAGAGCCTGAATTTTATTCATTTCACCATGAAGATGATACATCGGACCAAATAAAATTGTAATGTCAAAAGAATCATCATCAAGAAAAGAAAGATTTCTTGCATCTCCCTGCCATGTTTTGACATTTTCGTGTTTGTTACGCAAAATTTCAAGATTGTGGCGCACAAGTTCAACCGCTGTAACATCAAACCCCAGATGACAAAGTTCAACAGAATATCTGCCTGTTCCAGCTCCAATGTCTGCAATTTTTACAGGAAACTGATTTCCGTTTTTCTGAGAAATAAAATCGGCAGCTTTTTTAATAAAATGTATTGAAGTAGAAAATTCCACAATTCCGTGACGCGTTGTAAGTCTGTGATCCTCTTTAAATTTGTTATAATATTGTTCAAGTTTTGTCATCTAAATATAAAACACCTTAAACAGCAAAATCTGTCACCTAAATCAAATCCTGGAAACACCATCGCCACTTGAGCATGCGAAAAATCCTGCTTCGTAGCCAACAACTTTTTTGTATTTTTCCTGAACAGAATTACAGAAATCTTCTATATAATCTTTATGAACTAAAGCAATTGCACAACCACCAAAACCGGCACCAGTCATTCTTGCACCAATGCAGTTTTTATTCTCTTTTGCAGACTGTACCAGTGTATCAAGTTCAATTCCAGTAACTTCATAATCATTTTTAAGAGAATCGTGCGACTGATAAAGATATTGACCAAGAAGAACTAAATCATTGTTTTTCAAAGCTTCAACAGATTTTAAAACTCTGTCCATTTCTGTTACACAATGGCGGACTCTTCTGAAAATCACTTCATCTTTAATAAAAGAACCAGCTTTTTCAAATTCATCAACAGAAAGACTACAAAGATCGCGAATTTTTACACCATTTTCCTGCAAAATTTTCAAACCTTCTTCGCATTGAGCTCTTCTTTCATTGTATTTAGAATCAGCAAGTTTTCTTTGCTTGCAAGTATTCATAACAACAAATCTATAATCGCCGAGATTCAAAGGTACATATTCATGTTCGATTTTTGCACAGTCAAGAAGTTCTGCCGTATTCTTTTTGCCAGTCGCAATAATGTATTGATCCATAATTCCGCAGTTTACATTCATAAATTCATGTTCAGATTGCTGTCCCATAAGCGCAATATCTTTTCTGGAAATGTTAAATCCATAAGTTTCGTTAACAGCCCATGCAAAACCACATTCCAAAGCAGAAGATGAACTGATACCGCCAGCACTTGGAACGTTACTTGCAATCAAACATTCGAAACCTACATCAAAAATCAAACCGCGCTTTTTCATACAGCATAAAATGCCATTCAAAAAATTTGCATAATCATTTTTTTTATCAAAAACAAAATCATCATTAATATCAAAAGAAAAAGTACCGGGAAAAAACAGATCACTATAGATGATTTTTGAATCATTACGCTTTCGGATTGCACAAAACAAATATTTATCAATCGCAGCTGGAAAAACTTTACCGCCATTATAATCAATATGTTCACCGATAATATTAATGCGGGCAGGGGAAGCAAAAACAAGAGGATTTTCACCTTGCCCATAGATTTTCAAAAAATTCTCTTCCATCAATTCTTTTGTAACAGTCTGTTTTTTAATCATATTTACTCCAAAAAATTATTTTTTTATAACACGAACATTATTAGATTTTACACGTTGAGCAAAATCAAACACATCTTCAAGCGGCGCATCAAATTCCACTCCGCCAATAATTTCAGGCTTTTCAAAAACAAGATTAGCATTGTGAATATCAGTTCCGCCAGTCATAGGAAAATGAAAATTCTTTGCGTACAAAGCAGCAAGCTCATTTTCTTCAGGTTTGTTACCGCCGTTATAAATTTCAATAGCATGCACTTCTCGCGTATGAAGATGTATAGCCGGAATATAACCACGCAGCCTGAAAGGATGAGCTTGAATCATCAAACCGTTCACATCATTCACAGCTGCAAAAACTTCCTGATGATTCATAAACTCAATTTCGGGATGAGATAAAAGCCACTTTTTATCAAGCCCAAAAATCAAATAATCATCACCATCAAAAGTCTGCTCAATTCCAAAAAAAACTTTAAAATTATCATCATTTTTACAGGTCTCGAAAGCAAGGTCGTAGCCAGAACAGTACATATTGATGCGTTCACTCCACGGAAGATTCCGCGGAACACAAGTATTACCGCCAAAAAAATGATTAGTCACAAAAATTCCAGAGTAGCCAATGCGTTTGTAAACTTCAATATAATCCACAGCCTTACTGACCGCACACGCACTTCCTTCAATAGTATGCAGATGAGTTTCATATCTAAAACTTTTCATAACAAAAAGTATATATTATTTCAAAAAAAAATAAAAGAAATTACAAAAAAAAGGAGGGGAAAGCCTTCCCCTGTCTCCCAAACCAAGTCGCTCCGTGAATGATTCCAGCAAGCTGGAACATTCGCTCCGCTTTGTTGGTTTGTCCGCCACCCCTTCTCCTGGGGGAGAACCCCCAAGCCCCCCCTCTCCAAAGAAATAATATGTCCTTAATTATTTATGGGGAATTCATTTCATCGTCTATAAAAATAAGATCTGTCCCTGCCACCTGCATGGTATGTGTTGAAACTTGAAAAAAAATAAAAAAAACTTGACAAAATAGAACGAGAGGGGAGGGGACAATTTAATTATAAAAAAAATTCCATGTGATTATGTAAAAAAAAAAATTCAACATAGTTGCGGGATAAAGGAGTAAAAAAAAAGAAAAAAAAAATTATTCAAAGCAGGAATTATTTCAGCATTGTTAGCAGTTGGAATGCTTTTCTGTACAAGTTGTACACCTCAGACCAATGATGCAACAGGAAACGAAAAACCAGCTGAAACAACTCTTTGTAAGATAACTTACAAAAATAATTATGGAGCAGTTGCATTAAAAATTGATCCTTCTTGGAAAGAAGTAAAATATGTATTCGAAACAGGTATGGAAGAAAAAATTCAGTTAGGATATTTGGATGCAGAAAAAAATCCAGATGATGAATGGGGTAATCCTTATGCAGGATATTCAGGACCTTTAGCAACACCTGAAATAAATGTTGTTGTATCTGAAGTGACTGAAACTATAAATAATCCAGGAACAAAAACATTAGATTCAATTCTTATCCAGAATATGAATGGTGCTGCAAATGATATTACAGTTGTTGTTAAATCAATTACAGCTACAAAAGAAGATGGTACAACAGTAGAAATTACAAAAGATATGCTTTCTATTCAGGAGTGGGCTGGTTCTATTGAATAATAAATTGCGTTATAACAGAGTAATTTAATACAGCGAAGTCAAATCACTAAATTTATCAGCAAAACCTTCTCCATAAAGGTGAGGGTTTTGTTTTTTAACAAATAAAAAAGGTCTGTCCCTATTTTATGTCAAGGTCTGACCCCAGTTATCTAAGGTCTGTCCCCCTTTTTTCGCTAATTTTGGTGAGTATCGTTAGTTGCGAACAAATCCGTTTGTTTTAATACTTCAAAAGAGCATGTATGCGGCAATGTTTTTTGCGTTGTGTGATTTTACAGTACGTGTCTTCGCCAGTTGTGTATGAGATTTGCAGGGGTTTATGTGAAACGGCGTACCGAGTCTTGAACCGAACGTTAGTGAGCTGTGAAAGGCGACTGACTAGGTGAGCTTTGCTGATAAAAAAAAGACACCAACAAAATGTCAGTGCCTTTCGAGGTGTGGATAGGAGTTGAACCTACCAATAGCGGTTTTGCAGACCGATCCCTTACCGCTTGGGTACCACACCAAAATGTTTAATTATATTATCATTTTGATAAAAAAAAGTCAATTACCTAAAACAATAAAAATCCTTTTTTTTTCATCTCATCAATTCTAATTCAGCAGAAGACTAGGATTCACCGTCTTACCGTTTTTGTAGACAGTAAAATGCAGGTGTGGACCTGTACTCATTCCCGTAGAACCAACACGACCAATCATCGTATTTGTATATACAAAATTTCCTTTTTTACAGTTAACAGTACTCATATGAGCATACAGAGTTTTGTATCCCGAGTGATGAGAAATAATCACATAATTTCCGTAAGTTGAATTAAATCCCACTGCAGTAACTTTTCCATCCAATGCAGGATATACTGGAGTTCCCTGAGAAGCAGCCATGTCCAAACCGCCATGGAAAGTTCTTTTACCAGTAGAAAAAGGAGAGTCACGCCATCCGTAAGGCGAAGAAAGCCAATATCGTGAATGTAAAGGTTTTTTAAACAAATCACCATTAATTTCCTGCCTTGTTGCCCAGTCAAGTTCCGCATCAGGCACAAAAACAAGCGCACCAGCGTTCAATTCAGCAGAAACATTAAGATTATTTACAAAAGCACATTTTTCTGCATTTATATCATATTTTTTTGCAATCGATTCGGCAGTTTCACCGTTTTTCTTGACAGTGTATATAATTCCAGGCATCGAAGGAATTTTTAAGTACTGACCTGGCTGAATCAATCTTGACTGTTTAATATTATTCACACTTATAATCGTATCTTGAGTAACATTGAATTCATCTGCAATAAAACCAATCATGTCACCAGATTTTACGCGGTAAGTTTGATAAGTTAATGGAGAAGGTTCCTCGTTTTGAGCTGCCACCGCATCATCCTGAAAAATTTCATCAAGCTGATTGGTGATTTCGTCAGTTCCATAAGTTTCTTCTGATTCAGAAAGTTCAGAAAGCAGAGAAGAAATGTTTTCATCCAATTCAGGAAGTACCGAAGTTTCATAACCACCGACGCCACGTTTATGATTAGGTTTATCAAAAGATAAAAAAGTTATTAACGTGAGACAAAGTCCGGCACAAAAGCCTACAATAGAAAAACTAATTAATTTTGCGGTACGTGAATGAGAAAACATAAAAAAGCCTTTTTCCAATTTGTTCATTATACAACGCTTTTTTAAAGTATGAAAGGATTTTTTTTCATTTTGCCTTATTTTGTCATCACTATTTTGATAAATTTCTTCCATATATTAAGCCTCATTTTTTATTAATTCCAATCAGATAAGTTTCGAAAGATTCAGACCGACAGGCTTCTGGTTTAAATCCTTTAGCACTGTGAAAAATCTCCCTCATCGATTTTAAAAGTTTCTGTTGATCACCATTTTGAAAAATCTTCACCGCAAAATTGCCATTTGTTTTAAGCATCGCCTGAGCATACCAGATTGCCATTTCCACAAGCTGTTCACTTCTTGCAGTGTCAACAGTTCTGTTTCCAGTAGTTTTAGGAGCAGCATCGCAAACAACCAGATCATAAGGACCATGATTTTTTATTTGATTTCTGATTTCAGCATCATTTAAATCCCCTTGAATAAAAAAAAGATTATCGCCTTTTACAGATTTAGAAAGAGGATTTAAATCGCAGGAAACCACTTTTCCAGAACCTTCCATTTTGCGCAGTAAAAAAGTAGTCCAGCTGCCTGGCGCAGCACCCAAATCCAACACAGTATAATTTTTTTTGATAAATCCGAATTTTTCATCAATTTCTTTCAATTTATAGACCGATCTTGCAGGATATCCTTCTGAAAAAGCCTTCTGAGACCAAAAATCTGGTTTTTCATAACTATTCTTCGCCATATCAATATTTTCGGCATTATTTTTTTATTTTTTAATGAATTTTAGCAAAGTTCTGTTAGTCAGTCGCCTTCCGCTGTTCGCTATCCGCTCAGCCCTGGCTCTTAACGAAGATTCGCACACCACCGAAAGTTTTATTTGCTCGAGCTTTGAGTTTTGGCAAAATCAGTTATAAAACAGGGACAGACCTTGAATAAAAAGAAAAGTTTTAATTCACTAAGGTTTGTCCCTTCTTGCAAGTGCCAAAACTCGTCAAAAATTTTGACACACATGAGCCAGTGGCCCGCCTTCGGCGGCAGCTCCAGCCTCGGTGCGCTGTGTAGATTAAAAACCTGCAGATAAAATAGTCAGCTGGCGAAAAGAATAGTTGAGTATATTCCAGAAAGGTTTCACATAGCGTAAGTTTGATTTAAACGTATACAAACAGGGACAGACCTAAATGATAATCTAGGAAAAACAGGGACAGACCTTATTTTTTACAGTTGCAACAGTTGCAAGGTCTGTCCCTGGCTCGTGTTATAAGTTCTAATACCAATAAACGTATTGGTTGCACGAGCCGAGAGTTTTGGCTATTTTTATTATAACTACTTAAGTAAAAATTCCACTTTTGCCAAAACTCAATGTCAGTTTAGTTTAAATCAAGGTCTGTCCCCGTTTAATTTTTTTTTTAATAAATTATTTTTTTTTGTTGACTTATGCTACAAATCATCATAAAATAAAATTAATAATATAACCCGGTGGGTAGTAGACTTGAAATATTCTATTTTGAGTTTGCTTTTAATCAAAGCTCAAGTTTTTGAGCACTCTCAGGAGGCCAATCAAAAATGGCAAAAGTAGAACTTAAAGGTATTGGAAAAATTTATGACGGTGGCGTTCGTGCCGTTACAAATTCTAATATCACAATTGAAGACAAAGAATTCTGTGTATTCGTAGGACCATCTGGTTGTGGTAAATCTACAACTCTCCGTATGATTGCAGGATTGGAAGACATTTCAGAAGGTAAATTGTTTATCGATGGTGTTGAAATGAACGATGTTCCTCCAAAGGATCGTGATATCGCCATGGTATTCCAGAATTACGCTCTTTATCCACATATGACTGTTTATGATAACATGGCATTTGGTTTGAAGATTCGTAAGATGGATAAAGCTGAAATCGACCGCCGCGTTCGTGAAGCAGCTAAACAGCTTGACCTTACACAGTATCTTGATCGTAAACCAAAGGCTCTTTCTGGTGGACAGAGACAGCGTGTTGCAGTAGGACGTGCTATTGTTCGTAATCCAAAAGTATTCTTGTTTGATGAACCTTTGTCAAACCTTGATGCTAAACTTCGTGTAACAATGCGTTCTGAATTGGCTGCTCTTCATAACAGACTTCAGGCAACAATGATTTATGTAACTCATGACCAGATTGAAGCTATGACATTGGGTACAAAAATCGTTGTAATGAAAGACGGTGTAATTCAGCAGATTGGTGCTCCATTGTACTTGTACAACAACCCAATCAACAAATTCGTTGCAGGATTTATCGGAACACCTCCAATGAACTTCTTGACTGTAAAAGTTCTTGAAAAGAATGGAAAAATCGTTTGTGATGAAGGTTCTTTCGAAATCAATCCAACAGACGAACAGGCTAAATACCTTAAAGATTATGTAAATAAAGAAGTTACATTTGGTATTCGTCCAGAAGATTTGACTTATGTTGAAAAACCAGCTGCAAAAGATGATATGCAGATGAAAATTACTAACAAGGAACCTCTTGGTGCTGAAACTCACTTGTACCTTGTTTCAAACAAAGGTCAGTCAATCATTGCTAAAACAACTGCAAATGCAGATTTCCGCTTAGGTGATTCTGTAAATGTTGTTCCAAATATGGAAAAAGCAAAATTCTTCTCAATGGAAGAAGGCGAATTGAATATCTGTGATCAGATTGAAAAGAAATGGTAATTTTTAAACTTTTATAGGGAAAAATCCTTATAAGGTTTGACGTTTTTTTTAAAAATTATTATTATAAAAGGTGTATCTTTTGTGAAAAGGGTACACCTTTTTTATTTATTTGCAAATTTTTTTTATTGGAGTATTTTATGAAAAGAATTGTTTCTTTGCTTTGTGGTCTTACAGTTTTGACTTTATCATCTTTTGCACAGGTTTTACCAAAAGCTGGTGTTCAGAATACTTTGTGGACTGGTTTTGGTCAGCAGTATCCTACAATCCAAAATCCTGTTGACCCATCATATAAAAGTTCTGGAGTTCGTTATTATGGATTGTATAACACTTTGCAGGCTCGTGTAGATTTAGCACAGTTTACAATTGAAGGAATGTTAAATTGGGCTGCAGAAACTAATTGGGATTCAAACAATGCTTTTTCTTCAATTACTTTTTCTAATTCTCAAAAAACTCCTTTCTGGTATACAAATAATTCTTCTCAAGGTGGTTCGCATACAACTGGTGAAACGGAAAGTTATTATGTAAACTTTATTTGGAATGCTATTTCAAAAGAAAAACATGATTTGGACTTTGGAATGGGAACACGTCTTGCATGGAAAATTGGTCCTGCTCCAGTTTGTGGAGGATATTATTGGGAACCATTAACTCATATTGTTCAAGGTGGATTAAAGGAAGGTGTTCCTGGGGAAGCAGATGTTGTTGGTTATACTCATTATGATAATCAATATGCAAATAAAGCATTGGGAATTCGCTATCGTTATGGAGATATGATTGAAGCTGGAATTTCTATTCCAAGCGGTGTTACAACAGACAAACCTTTCTTTAATGCAGCTTTTGCAATTCAGCCTGTTGATGTTTTTAGAGCAAGTGTTGCTTTTGAAAATGTTTGTACTTCCTATGCAGATTTTTATACTGGTCTTACATTAAATCTTAAAAAAGTGATTATTGATGCTTATCTGGAAATCCAGAATCTTGGTAATGCTGATTCTCATTATAAAACTTGGGGAACAGGTGCAACAATTTCATTCTATCCGGTAAAAAATCTTTTAATTCGTCCAGAAGCAGGTTTTTCATTCTATAGAGAACCAAATTATACACCGGCATTTTATGCTGGAGGTCGTATTGAATGGGGTATCAATAAAACTTGTGTTCTCGGAGGATTTACATCTTTGGCATGGGGATCAAGAAACACTGATTGGAATAATGATTGGACAGGTGGATTTATTTTGGATATAAGACCAGATTTTACATATATTATTAATAATCGCCATAAACTTTCTGTAGCTTTTGATTTCCAGCACAGAGTTTCATATAATAATAATGCATATCAGGTTTGGGCAGCAGGTCTTTATTGGACATATAAACGATAATTTATTTTTGATTTTATCATTATTTTAATTTTATTAATCTGATAAATACGCTCCTTAAAATCATAAACTTGAAGAAAGTATCAACTTTCGAAAGTTTATGATTCGTCCGCGCTAAGCGGACAATTAAATAAAGAGTTTCGCAAGAAACTCGAATTTTATACAAATGGTGCAATATTAGCCATTTGTATAAAACCTTCCTTAAAAACATAAACTTGAAGAAAGTATCAACTTTCGAAAGTTTATGATTCGTCCGCGCCAAGCGGACAGTCAAATAAAAGAGTTTCGCAAGAAACTCTAAGTTTATACAAATGGCGCAATATTAGCCATTTGTATAAAACCTTCTGTCTTTTTGCAAAAGTTCTTGTAAAGGGCAGGACTTTTTTTGTATATTATCTTCATGAATAAAAATTCTGTTGTTTTATATAAAAATTCGGTTGCAGTAGTAACTGAAATAGAATCTGATAAATATGTAATCAAATATTGTTCTCAGCCGGCTTCTCCCACTGGAAAAAAAGCTGTTTATAATGAACAGAAAGTTCGTGAAAAGGATTTTGTTGTCCTTCATGAAGGTCCTGTATCTTCCCTTGAAAAATTGATTTCTTTCAGTGATGAAAATATACAAAATCAGATTGAAGAAGTGTATGAACTTTTGCAGTCAGATTCATCGACAGAAAATCAACCTGTTTCTTTACAGGAACTTTCAGAATATGCGAGAAACAGTTTTGTTGCTGATGAATCATGGGCTTTTTATACATCTCTTGTGAACGATGTTCATTTTTCACTTTCCACCGAAGATTTAAAAAATGGTAAAATTGTGTTCATTCCGCGCACTTTAAAAGAAATTGAACAGATTAATCAAAAAAAATATGAAAAAGAACACGAAAATGAAATAAAAGCTGCTTTTTTTGAGCGATTAAAAAACAGAAAACTTGATTTACCTTCTGATGCAAAGTATATGGGCGAAGTGGAAGCATTTGCTTTGTGCAAAACTGATAAATCAAAAGTTCTTGCTGAAGCAAAAATTCCGCAGACTGTTGAAAAAGCTCATCAGTTATTAATAGAAACTGGAATTTGGGATATCACAAAAAATCCTTATCCTACAAGATATGGTTTTAGTTTTGATTCTGCACGCGAACAGCTTGGAAAAATGCCAGAAGAAGAGCGGCTTGTTTTAAATGAAATTGCTTATGCGATTGATGGAGAAAATTCTACCGATCCTGATGATGCAATAAGTTTTGATGGTGAATGTCTTTGGGTGCATGTTGCAGATCCTGCAAGTTCTGTAGAACCTGGTTCGTCTATTGATATTGCAGCCAGAGATAGAGGAACAACACTTTATATTCCTGAAGGAGCTTCGAGAATGCTTTGTGAAAGTTGTCTGGAAGATTATGCTTTGGGTTTAAAAAATCCATCGAATGCACTTTCGTTTAAAATCTATCTTGATGAAGAAAGTCAGATTGTTGACTGTCAGGTTTATAAAACGACTATTCAAATAAAAAGATTAACATATGCTCAGGCAGAACAACAGAAAGATTCTCCAGAATTGAAAGTTTTCTTTGAATTGGCTAGAAAAAATAAAGCACGACGTGAAAAAAACGGTGCAGTAACAATTCAAATGCCTGAAGTAGATATTTTTGTTGATAAAAATACAAAAAAAGTTACAGTTGAACCTGATGTAAAATATGAAAGTAATGTAATGGTTGCAGAATGTATGATTTTGGCTGGTGAAGGTGCTGCAAAATTTGCTTTCAAAAATCAAATTCCTTTTCCATTTGTAAGTCAGGAAGCACCGGAATTTCCTCCGCAAATTCCTGATGGCTGGGCAGGAAGTTTTGCAAAAATAAAATGCATGCGAAAACGTTCTGTTGGAATTACTCCCGGACGGCACGCAGGTCTTGGAGTTTCATTTTACAGTCAGGTAACTTCTCCGTTACGAAGATATGGTGATTTGATTGCACATCAGCAGCTTCGTGCTTTTATTGATAAACGTCATTTGATGGGAAAAGATGAAATGCTAGAACGTGTTGCTGCTGGAGATGCTGCATCCATTGCGTCAAAAAAAGCTAGTCGTTTCAGTGATACACATTGGAAACTTGTTTATCTTCTTCAGAATCCTGAAAATGAGTATGAAGGATTTTGCATTGATAAACGGGGAAATGATGCTTTGTTTTTAATTCCAAAACTTGATATGCAGACAACTATGAAAAATTGTATGGAAATAAAATTAAATGAAAGCAAAATGCTCAAAATGAAAAAAGTTGATATTCCGACGCAAACAGCTGATTTCACTTTTATTTCATAATGCAATTTGGTATAATAAACAGAAAGACTGTCTTATAAGTTCTGTTGAGATAGTCCTGATAAAGAATTGTCTGCTTGGTGCGGACTGATTATAAATTTTCGAAAGTTCATAATTTTTTGGAAGGTATCTGTTATGATCGTTATGAAATTTGGTGGTTCATCTGTTGCTAACGCTGAAAGAATAAAACATGTTGCTTCTATTATAAAAGCATATCAGAGCGAGCGTCCTGCAGTTGTTTTGTCAGCAATGGGTGATACAACTGACCATCTTTTGGAAGCTGCAGATAAAGCAGTGGAAGGTGTTGTTGATGTTGAAGGAGTTGCAAAACTTCATAAAGAAACTGCAAAGGAACTGGGTATAAAAATTGATACTATAGAATCACTTTTGTCTGAATTACATCAGTTGCTCACTGGAATTTCCATGCTGAAAGAAATCAGCAAGCGTTCCCGTGATTATCTTGTTTCATTTGGTGAAAGAATGTCAGTAAGGATGATGGCAGCTTATCTTGAATCACAGGGAATCCCTTCAAAATTTTATGATGCATGGGATATCGGAATTCTTTCAGATTCTTCTTTTATGTCTGCTGAACTACTTGATGAAGTTTGGGACAATATTCCTCATCATCTTGATGCATATAAAAATGGAGAAGATGACAGAATACCAATCGTAACAGGTTTTATTGCCAAAGACAAAAAAGGAAATATTACAACACTCGGTCGTGGCGGCTCTGATTTAACGGCTACAATGATTGGTGCTGCTATGCATGCAAAAGAAGTTCAGACATGGAAGGATGTTGACGGCATTTTGACTACAGACCCACGCGTTGTAAAAAATGCAAAGCCTGTTCCTGAAGTTACTTATGAAGAAGCACAGGAGCTTGCTATGTTTGGTGCACAGGTTCTTCATCCTCGTTCTATGCTTCCTGTCAGAAAAACTGGAACACCTGTTCGTGTAAAAAATTCATACAATATTTCAAGTCCAGGTTCTATTATCGTAGAAAAACATTCAGGAAAAGTTCCGCCAGTTTGTGCAATCACAACAGTAAAAAATATTACTTTAATTGATATTGTAAGTTCAAGAATGTTGGGAGCTGCAGGATTTTTAGCTCACATTTTCAATAATTTTTTGAAGTGGAACATTAGCATTGATGTAATTGCAACATCAGAAGTGTCAGTTTCCCTTACAGTGAATACAAAATCTGATTTGTCAGGTTTGATTGCAGATTTGGAACAGGCAAGCCAAGTTTCAGTGCGAAAAAACAAAGCAATCGTTACAATTATTTGTGATGCCGCTCATTCTTCGGCAATTTTGGCAAGCGGTTTCGATGCTCTTGCTGATGAAGGAATCAACGTTCAGATGATAAGCCAGGGAGCAAGCAAAGTAAATATCAGTATGATTGTGGATGATGATGAGGCAGAAAAAACAGTCCAAATTCTTCATTCTGCATATTTTAGTTAATATAATTTAATCGGATTAACAGATAGATGGAGGAAATATGAAAATTGCTTTAGTTGGATATGGAAAAATGGGACACATGATTGAGCAGTGTGCATTACGTGTGGGGCATGATGTTGTTGTTACAATCGACTGTTTTGCAAAAGATGCATCTTGTCTTGTTCCACAAAATGATTCTCAGGCATTGTGTCGTGCAGTAAAATCAAGCGGAGCAGAAGGCATAATTGAATTTACACATCCATCTTCTGTAATTGAAAATATCAAAGCACTTTTACCATTAGGACTTCCACTTGTTGTAGGAACAACTGGCTGGAATGATAAACACACAGAAATTGCAGAATTGGCAAAAAGTGTAGGTGGAACAATCATGACGGCTGGAAATTTTTCAATCGGCGTAAATATGTTTTATAAGATTGTAGAAGAAGCCGCTAAAATTATGTCAGAATACAAAGATTATGATGTTGCAGTTTGGGAAGCTCATCACAATCAGAAAGCAGATAGTCCAAGTGGAACAGCTCTTGAAATTGCACGCAGAGTTATGAACGGTTATTCAACAAAAACTCAAATTGTTACAGATGCTTTTCACGAGCGTCCTCAGGAAAATCAGCTTCATGTAAGTTCTACTCGTTGCGGAAATATTCCAGGTACACATAAAGTTTTCTTTGATGGCACTGCCGATACTATCGAAATTACACACACCGCACGTAGCCGTGAAGGTTTTGCAGTTGGGGCAGTAGAGTGTCTGGCAAAATTAGACAATTGTCTCAAAACAGGAAAACTACAAAAAGGCAATCTTTATGATTGGCACGATGTAATGGAAAAATAATCAAACTGTCCGAACTGCAAAAAAAGTTCGTACAAAATAATCAAAATATAATCACATCATAATCAGGAATTTTATGACATCAATAAACTGGATATTTTTAGGCGGAATAATCTTATTTGCAGGAATTTATGTTTTTTCTTCTATATTAAAGATGAAAATACTCCGTCGGATTTCAAGTTGTTTTCCTCTTCCTTTAGCTGGGATTTTAAATATTCAGCTTCTGATGAATGAACTTCCTGATTCCAAACACGTTATTTTTCTTACAATTGCTTCAATTTTCTTTATCATCCTTTCTCAACTTTTTTATCTTTTCAAAGAAAAAAACTGGGGACGAAAACTCTGTAAATTCAGTTTTTTCATGCTCACATCCTGCTGGATTCAATTGTACAAATCAGTTTTATTCATAATTGACGTACCGTTGTGGTTCATCATTCTTTTTTCTTCTATATATTTAGTTCTGTTGGTAATAATTTTAATTTTTGATGGTAAAAAAAGTTTTTCATCGTACATAAGTTCTTCATGTTTATTCCTGGCCACCGCTTTATTAAATTTTTTCTCTCTAGTTTATCTTTGTTTTATCCTGGAAATTCAGGCCGTTTTGCTTTTCGCAGGAACAATAATATCACTTTCAGCTGTAGCATTTTACATTATTTTTGATTCACGAAAATTTAAGTTTAAAAATCAATTAATGTTAATATTATTTGTGATATCAGAAAGTTTAATAATGTACTCAAATTTGCTCCCATAATTTTTTTTTGATTATGATGTTTTTTTTTGCTTTTGTTCAGTCAGTCCTTTTTTTTTGTGCATAGTTGCTATTTCTGCCATTTTCAAAACTAATACATTTTACTTATCATTTTTAAGAATACGTATTGTATCACGTAAAAACCTTACCGAAATAGTTCTGTGAATCATGTAAAAAATCTTACCGAAAAGCATGATACACAGGCTGTTTTTTAACTCCATTTTTTTGAAAGCTGAAGTACAATATCAAGACATTCTTCAACTTCTTTTTTCAGCTGGACAACATTCAGACTCGATTTATTGTTCTGAAGTATTGATTTTACATCATCAGAAATAAACTCACTTTCCAGACATCTTTTATACGGAGTTTTTGCTGAATCGTATTTCTTGTAAGTATGGGCATCCTTCCTTTCTTTTTCAAGTATCTTTACAGATGGATAGAAATAATTTACAAGAAGATTCCATCTGTCATACAGCTTCTGCAAGGCAACCTGAGCTGCTTCTCCTTCATATCTGTAATAGCCTACAAGATGCCGAACAACACTGTAGTTTTTCTGTTCAACAAAGCAGTTGTCATTTTTCTTGTATGAACGGCTTCTTGTGAATGTTACCTGATTTTCGTTACACCAGTTCAGAAGCTGATAATTCTTAAACTCACTGCCATTATCTGAATCAAGTCCCAGAAGTTTATAAGGCAATGTTTGTTTCAGATCGGCGGCATCTTCCTTTACCCATCGCTGAGCTTTATTCAAAAGTGCATACAATACAGTCCATCCTGTACATACATCCGTAAAAGTTAGAGTGAAGCAGTATTCTCCAGAAGCATTCCCACCATCATGTGCAACGGTGTCCATCTCAAAAAATCCTGGTTTCCGCTCATCCCAGTCAAAAAACGCACGGATTGGAATCAGTTTGTTCAGGTTACCGGCTGCCTTTGTTGTGCTGGTTCCGTGAAGTTTATTTTTCTGGCGCTCAGCTTTCAATAGTCGATTGACTGTAGCACTGCTGATTGTCTTCAGGTTTTCATAGACATTTTGTGAGATCTCAAAATTAGGTTCGCTAACTAAATCTTCAAGATTTTCACGGATGAAAGGAACAAGCCTCTGACCGCACATGAAGTCAAAGGTTCTCCAGATTTTATTCAGAGAATTTACAGTGTCTTTGCCATATTTTGGAACATAAATACGTTTTTTCTTTTTGGGCAGTTCTACTTTGACCGTTCTTATTGTGACGTTATTATATTCGTGCTCTCTTTTGTGTATGCAGCTGTTGAGTTTTGCAATCGCATATTTTCTTGCAAAACCAGTCAATTTTACATATTCGTCAAGTATCTGTTTCTTTTCTTTTTTCTTCGCATTTCTGTATCGTACAGCAGTTTCTTTTGTTACCGAATTCCGTTCTTTCATCGTTAATCCCATTTTTATCCCCAGTGACTCTTATTTTACTGGTTTTATTTTGGGTAAGATTTTCATATGATTCACAGCTTTTTTTTCGGTAAGATTTAACGTGATTCAATTCGGAATATTGAAATTTTCTTACAAATTAACTATAATACCTTTGTAAAATTGGGGCTTATGTTTCGATTTTTTCAAATCACTTTATTTTTTAGGATAAAATTATGACTATTACTGAAATGCTTGGGCAGAGCGGGCTGTTAACTCTGCTTGGTATGTGTGTTGTGTTTAGTTTTATTATTATCATGATTTTAGGAATGAAGCTTCTCCATGTTGTTCTTCATGCTCTTAAACTTGATGTTGATAAATCTTCTGATTCAGCTAATGCAACTGGAGCTCCAGTAAACGTTAGTGCATCAGTGGCTTCTCCAGCTGCAAATAATGATGCTGTTGTTGCCGCAATTGCTGCTGCAGTTCATGACAAAGTATTAAATTCATAAATATTTTTTTAAGAGGAATAAAATGGCAAAAGTTGGAATTTCAGAACTTGTAATTCGTGATGCTCATCAGAGTCTTCACGCAACTCGTATGACTACTGCAGATATGCTTCCTATCTGTGATAAACTTGACAAAGTAGGTTACAAATATATTGAAGGATGGGGTGGAGCAACTTACGACTCTTGTATCCGCTTTCTAAATGAAGATCCTTGGGAACGCCTTCGTAAGCTTCATGCAGCACTTCCAAATAATAAAATCATGATGCTTCTTCGTGCTCAGAATCTTCTTGGTTATAAACATTATGCTGATGATGTAGTAGAAAAATTTGTTGAAACTGCTGCAAAAAATGGTATTGGTTGTTTCCGTATTTTTGATGCTTGTAACGATCCACGAAATATGGAATGTGCAACTAAAGCTGCAAAAAAATCTGGTGTTGATGTTCAGATGGCGATTTCTTATGCAGTTACACCATTCCACACAAATGAAAAATATGCTGAACTTGCAAAAACTTATGCTGATTTTGGTGCTGATTCAATTTGTATTAAAGATATGTCAGGATTGCTCAAGCCTTACGAAGCTTATGACCTTGTAAAAGCAATCAAATCAAAAGTTGATCTTCCTGTTGAAATTCACTCTCATGCAACAACCGGTCTTTCAGTTGCATCTCTCCTTAAAGGAATTGAAGCTGGAGCTGACATCGTAGACACTGCAATTTCTTCTATGTCTATGGGTACTTCACATTCACCAACAGAAACTGTAGTAGAAATGCTCAAAGGAACAGATTACGATACAGGACTTGATACAAAACTTCTTCTTGAAATTGCAGCTTACTTCCGTGAAGTACGCAAACATTATTCTTCACTTGAATCTGCCTTCCTTGGAGCTGATACACGTATTCTTCTTTCTCAGGTTCCAGGAGGAATGCTTTCTAACCTGGAATCTCAGCTCAAACAGATGGGTGCAGGCGATAAGATGGATGAAGTGCTTGAAGAACTTCCTAGAGTTCACAAAGATGCTGGTTATGTTCCTCTTGTAACTCCAACTTCTCAGATTGTAGGAACTCAGGCTGTATTTAACGTAATTCAAGGTCGTTATAAAATCATGACTGCTGACTTTGCAAATCTTGTAACAGGAAAATTCGGAGCTCTTCCAACTGCTGCAAATCCTGATGTTGTAAAACAGGGACTTGCACAAAATAAGATGACTGAAGTTATGACTTGCCGCCCTGCTGACAAAATTGAACCAGAATGGGACAAAATGGTAGAAGCTGCAAAAGCTGCAGGTGGAAACGGTTCTGATGAAGATGTTCTTACTTATGCAATGTTCCCTCAGGTTGCAGAAAAATTCTTTAAAACTCGAGCAGACGGTCCTGTTGATGCAGCAGCAACATTTGCTAAAAAAGAAGCTCCTGCAGCTGCTCCAAAAGAAAACAAAGGTGGTTCATATACAGTAAACGTAAACGGAACTGCTTATAATGTAACAACAGGTCCTGCCGGCGATAGTATGTCTGTAAATGTAAATGGAACTGCTTATAATGTTACATTTGGTGCTCCAGGTGCAGCTCCTGCTGTAAGTTCAGCTCCTGCGGCAAGTGCTGCTCCAGTTGTAAGTGGCGGTGTTGATATCAATGCTCCAGTTGCAGGAACATTGCTTCGTTATGCAGTTGCAGATGGTTCTCAGGTAAAAAAAGGTGATACAGTTATCATTGTAGAATCGATGAAAATGGAACTTGAAGTAAAAGCTCCTCAGGATGGAAAAGTAACATTTACAGTTCCTACAGGAACACAGATTCAGGCAGGGCAGGCAATTGCAAAACTTGGTGGAACAGCAGCAGCTCCAGTTGCTCCTGCTCCACAGCCAGCAGCTCCTGTTTCAACACCTGCGCCTGCTGCTCCAGCTGCAGCACCTGCAGCAAGTGGTTCGGGAAAACCTGTTACTGCTCCAGTTGCAGGAACATTGCTCCGCTATGCTGTTGCAGAAGGTTCTTCAGTAAAAGCAGATACAACAGTTATTATTGTTGAATCTATGAAAATGGAATTGGAAATCAAAGCTGGTGCTGCAGGTAAGATTCATTTTGTTGCAGCTACAGGAAGTCAGATTTCTCAAGGTGCAGTTTTGGCAGAGGTTCAGTAATGGAAACAGAATTAAATAAAAATCAAGATAAATACAGAGCTTTAAAAGCTTCTGCTATTATTTGTCTTATTGCATTAGTGTTGTCTTTTGCAGGATGCGGTTCATCTTCGGAATCAGCAAAAAATGCATCAAAGTCAACATCTGCAAGTTCAACAATAGTAAAAGGTTCAGAAAATATTCCTCGCATTTCCATCAAGGGATTTTTCACAAATATTGGAAAAAATACTGGAATTTACAAATTGATTCACACAGAAACTGCAGAAGAAAAAGCAGCTGCTGAAGCACAGGAAGCAGCCGTAAAAGCAGCTGAATCTGTTGATCCGTTTGCTGGAAAAACAGTTCCAGGATGGCAGTCTTTTGTCATGATGGCAATCGGTTTTTTGATTGTATATCTTGCAGTAGCTAAAGGATTTGAGCCTCTTCTTCTTATTCCAATAGGATTCGGTACAATTCTTGTAAATATTCCAGGTGCAGGCATGGGAGATGCTCCTCATGGTATGCTTCATATTATTTATAATGCCGGTGTTGGAAATGAATTTTTCCCAATGTTGATTTTCATGGGAATTGGTGCTATGACAGACTTTGGACCGCTTATTGCAAATCCAAAAATGGCATTACTTGGAGGTGCTGCTCAGCTTGGTGTATTTGCTACTTTGTTCGGTGTTGCTCTTTTGAACTTCATTCCTGGTATTGATTACACAATGAAACAGGCTGCTGCAATTGCTATTATTGGTGGTGCAGACGGACCTACATCAATCTATGTGTCTGGAAAACTTGCACCTGAAATGATGGCTGTTATTGCTGTTGCTGCTTATTCATACATGGCTCTTGTACCAATGATTCAGCCACCAATTATGAAAGCTTTGACAACAAAAAAAGAACGGTTAATCAAAATGAAACAGCTTCGCCCTGTATCAAAAACAGAAAAGATTTTGTTCCCTCTTGTTCTTCTCGTTATTACAGCTTTACTTTTGCCACCTGCAGCTCCTCTTATTGGTATGCTTGCATTTGGTAACTTTGTAAAACAGTGTGGTGTTGTTGAACGTCTTTCTAAAACAATGGAAAATGAATTGATGAATATCGTTTCAATTCTTCTTTCTCTTGGAGTTGGTTCACAGATGACACCTGAAAAAATCATGAATCCAAATTCTCTTGGTATTATTCTTCTTGGTTTGCTTGCATTCTGTGTTGCAACTGCAGGCGGATTGTTGATGGCAAAATTTATGAACCTTTTCTTGAAAGAAAAAATCAATCCTATTATTGGTTCGGCAGGTGTATCTGCTGTTCCTATGGCTGCCCGTGTTGCAAATAAAGTTGGTATGTCTGAAGATCCTACAAACTTCCTTTTGATGCATGCAATGGGGCCAAATGTTGCTGGTGTAATCGGTACTGCTATTGCAGCTGGAGTATTTATTGCAACATATGGATTCTAAAAAATTGAATCAATAAATTTAATGAAAAAAAAGCCCGAAACTTAATTTTTTTTTTAAGATTCGGGCTTTTTTTTGCACAATGTTATTGACATAATATTATATAAGATATAATATAAAAATATAAATAATATTGTACTGAAAAAAATCTTTGGAGGTTTTCATGATTTTCACAGCGGGCTCTGCTTTGCTGGATGCCGTAGTTCTGTCTGTTGTCAGTCAAGGTGGAACATACGGATATAAAATCACGCAGGATGTCCGTAAAATAATGGATGTGTCTGAAAGCACATTGTATCCTGTTTTACGTCGCCTGCAGAAAGATGGTTGTCTGGAAACTTATGACATGGAATTTCAAGGAAGAAACCGACGCTATTATAAAATAACTTCAAATGGCATGATTCTTCTTGATAATTATAGAAATGAGTGGCGTAATTTTTCAAACAATGTGAATAATATATTAATGGGAAATTGATTTTTGATTTGGCGATCTTTGAGCCACAGATTAACAGGAGGTTTTATGTCTAAAGAGGAATATTTGAGTCAGCTGAAATTGCAGTTAAATGCTTTGACTCAAGATGAATTGACAGAAGCTCTTCAATATTATTCAGATTATTTTGAAGAAGCAAATGATGATCAGAAAGTTATTAATGAATTAGGTAGTCCTGAAGAACTTGCAAAAATTATTATAGAAAAATTTGCAAATGTTCCAGTAAAAACTGAAAAAGAGACTGAAGAAACATCACAAGAAGAGGAAAAAAATGATTATGAACAAGAAGAGAACTTGTATTTCGAGTTTGAATCAAAAAAAGTGCAGAAATTAGTGCTAAATTTTGGTGCAGCAGATGTTGTATTAATTAGTGGTAATAAATATAGCTTAGAAACTCGAGGAGTATCTTCGGATAGTGTAAACTGTTATTTAAGTCAAGATGGAGTTTTGACTGTAAATAATAATAAAAGATTAAATTTTAATTTTTGGGGACATAATCGAGGTTCTAGAATTGTTCCGCGTTTTCTTGTGACAATTCCAGAGAATGTACATCTTAATTCATTAAAAATTATCATTGGTGCAGGAAATCTTCGGACAAAAGGATGTAACATATCAAGTCAAAATGTTTATTTTGATGTTGGTGCTGGTAATCTTGTTTTTGGTAGAATTGTTTCTGAAAAATCAAATTTTCGTTGCGGAATGGGAAATCTAGAACTTTCTGGTGAGTTAAAAGGTTTTACTACAATAGATTGCGGAATGGGTGCAGTTAAAATTGATATGAACGGAAATCCTTCTGATTATTCTTACGATGTCAAGCTTGGTCTTGGAGATTTTAAGTTTAATTCGGAAAAAAGAAGTGGAGTTTGCAGAGTGTACAATAATGAAAAAAAGAAAAATCATTTTTCTGTAAACTGTGGAATGGGAAGTGTTGTTATAAAAATAAAATAGGAGTGTTGGAAAAAAACTTTGCCAGAAATAGCGTCAAAGTTTTTTTCCACAAGTTTGCGTTGCAAACTTTTTTATCTACTGCACATTCTTATTTTATTGCGAATGTGCGTAAAAAAAAGTCAATCGATTGTTGAAACAATCTTCCTGACTTTTTTTAGGAGTTTAAAATGAAAAAAAAATTGACTAAATCACAAAAAAACAGAATGATTGCTGGTGTTTGTGGCGGTGTTGCAGAATATTTCAAAATCGACCCGACAATTGTAAGACTGATTTTTGTAGTATTTGCGCTGCTCAAAGGAGCTGGAATTCTTCTTTATCTTATTGCTGCAATCGTAATTCCTTCTCAAGATTTTGATGATGAAGATATCGACAATATGAAAAGTGCAAATTGCAATGAAAACGACAGCCATGGCAAAGAATCTTCTGAAAATAAAAAAACATTTGGAGAAGAATCAAATAAAATCCATTCAGATGAAGAATTTGACAGTTATTTTAAAAAATAAATGAAATATCACAAAAATAATAATTTTTATTAGGGTGGCTTTTTGCCGGTTTGCTTCCTTTGACAAGCTGCGGAAACAAACCGGCAAAAAACAGGCTTTCCGGCATTCCGCTATCGCTCCAGCCTCCTCACTCCGCTTCACTACGTTACGCTTCGTTGCGGTGGCCGCTTTCAGCGTGCCTACAATCCTTGCCACGTTTTTAACCAACTATTTAGCCAGATAAGAAAAGTGTACGTGCAGTCAAAAGAAATAGTGCAAGTTCTTTTTTTGTTTAAATTCATAAAAAAATAAATATAACAAATATCTATAAAAATCATAAAAAAAAATCAAAAATTCGGAAAAAAGTCCTATGTAAAATATATAAAGTTATGATATAATAAATTCTATTATGGTAGGATTAAAAATAAACAAAACTTTACGCAACGTAATAATTGCCATTTTGGTAGTTGCTGCGCTTGTTGTAATCACAAGTCTTATTCCTGATAATAATTTCAGTGAGAAATATGAAGGTTATGACTTGACAACATCAGTTGGAGTAAAATCTACTTCTAAAACTTATGCTGAATACCAGTTGGAACACAAAAATGTAAAAAACGCTTCAGCACCAGTAGAAATAGATATTTTCAATTTTGATGAAGAATTGTCAAGCGGCACTCATATTGAAAATGATTATTATGGAAAAAATGTTGTTGTTACTGATGACCGTTCATCTGTAACTTGGTTTGTCGATGTTCCACAACAGGGATTGTATAATCTTGAAGTGGAATATATTGCTGTTCCATCAAGAAATATCGAAATGGAACGCATTCTTTACATAAATGATGAAGTGCCTTTCAGTGGTGCAGATATTTTGACTTTTCAGCGTTTATGGAAAGACGGCGAAGAAGTAAAATACGATAATCAGGGAAACTGTATTCGTCCGACACAGATTGAATCTTTTGAATTCCAAAAGGTTTTACTCACAAGTGATTTAGGATACGAAGTTGACCCGTATGTATTCTATTTCAAAAAAGGCGAAAATAAAATAACATTTGAATCAACAAATGAACCAATGGCTATTAATGCAGTTAGATTGGTTCCTGTAAATAAAATTGATACTTATGAACAATATCTTGCAAAACAGAAATCAAAACCTGAAAACTATACAGGTACAGGTGTTCAGATAAAAGTGCAGGGAGAAGATTCTGTTGTAAGATCTGACCCATCATTGTTTGCACGTTATGACCGTTCATCAGCAACAACAGAGCCAAATAGTGTTTCTAGAACTGTATTAAACTATTCTGGTGGCGATTCATGGAAATCTCCTGGACAGTGGATTGAATGGGAATTTGAAGTTCCAGAAGATGGATGGTATACAATTTCGATTAAAGGTCGTCAGTTGTATCAGCGTGGTTATGTTGCTTGTCGTTCAGTTTATATTGATGGAGAAATCCCGATTGAACCATTAAAATCAGTTGGATTCCCATATAGTTCTGATTGGAATCTTGTAACATTGCAGGATGAAAATGCAAATCCATATAAATTCAATCTTTCAAAAGGTAAACACAGAATCAGACTTGAAGTAACTTTAGGTGAAATCGGTTCAGTTATCAATGATTTGCAGGATAGTATTTACCGTTTGAACAGTATTTACCGAACAATTCTTGTATTGACAGGTTCTTATCCAGATCAGTATCGTGATTATCAGATTGATAAAGTATATCCTGATGAAGTTGAAGCTATGATGCTCGAAAGCCGACGTCTTTACAAGCAGGTTGACCGCTTTATTTCTATTACTGGTGAAAAATCAGATAAAATTGCTCCTGCAGAAACACTTGCAATTCAGCTCGAACAGTTTTATAAACGTCCTGATAAAATCACAAAAGCTTTTGCCAATTTTAAAGATAATATTACATCTTTAGGTTCGTCATTACTTACAATGACAGAATCAAAACTTGATATTGACTATATTCTTGTTCAGAGTGCAAATGATAGAATTAAACCTGTTAAAGCAAACTTCTTCAAAAATGCAGCTCATGAAATTGCAGCATTCTTCTCATCATTCTTTGTTGATTCTTCAAGTCTTGGTAACGTTTATGAAAAAGATGCTGAACACTTAATTGAAGTTTGGATTGTAACAGGACGTGATCAGAGTCAGATTCTCAAGAATATGATTGATGACAGTTTCTCTCCAAGTACAGGAATTAAAGTAAACGTAAAAAACATCAATATTAACTCACTTCTTACAGCCGTTGTTGCTGGAAATGGACCAGATGTAGTAATTTCAGCTTATCAGCGTCTTCCAGTAGATTATGCTTTGCGTAATGCAGTAGTAGATTTAAGAAGATTTGATGATTGTGATGAAATCCTCAAGTACTTTAAACCTAGTGCTTATGAAGGATATAAATATGATGGTGGACTTTATGCCCTTCCAGAAACAGAAAGTTTCAACCTTTTGTTCTATAGAAAAGATATTCTTGCACAGCTTGGCGTTGAAGTTCCACAGACTTGGGATGATTTGATTGAAATTCTTCCTACTTTGCAGGGAAATAATCTTGACGTTGGTATTCCATATCCGACACTCGCAACAGCTGAAGGTGATATTTTAACATTCTATTCTATGATTTATCAGCGTGGTGGAAGTGTATATAATAAAACTGGTACAAAAACAGTTATTGATTCAGAAGAAGGAATTGGAGCTTTCAAACAGTACACAAGTTTCTTCAATAGTTATGGACTTCCTCAGATATACGACTTCTTGAGCCGTTTCCGTACTGGTGAAATGCCATTGGGTATCCAAAACTATACAGCTTATAACACACTTACAGTTTCTGCTCCTGAAATTCGTGGACTTTGGGACTTTACTTATCTTTTGGGAACTGAAAGAGAAGATGGTTCGATTGACCGTTCAAATGTTGCTTCAACAGCTTGTACTATCATGATTAAAAAAGGTCTTGATATGTCTGATATTGATCCTTCAAAACGCAGCACAGATATTTCTTACAATTCAGTATTTGCAGAAAAAGTAAAAGATGAAATTGCTCCAAATATTGATGAGAAAACTTGGAAACAGGTTTTGAAAAACGAAGAAAGAATGGCTGATTCTTGGGAATTCATGAAATGGTGGGTTTCTACAGATGTTCAAGTTCGTTTTGGTAGGGAACTCGAAGCTGTAATGGGACCTTCAGCTCGTTATGCAACTGCAAACGTTGAGGCTTTGAAACAGCTTCCTTGGAATTCTCAGCAGATTGAAGTTCTTTTGAATTCTCTTGATGAAACAATTGGTGTTCCAGAAGTTCCTGGAAGTTATTACACACCACGCCATGTATCAAATGGTATTCGAAAAGTTTATAACGAAAAAGATGATCCTCGCGAAACTCTTATCGATTATGCTCGTAAAGTAAATGAAGAGTTGACTCGAAAGCGTCAGGAATTCAATCTTCCAGTTGAGGAGTAAATTATGAGTGAAATTTGGACTAAATATTTTAACAAAAAGAAGATTCAAATTGCTGACACAACGAGACGAGCAAAAAATTTAAAATTCTGCTACTTATTCTTGTTGCCTTATGCAATTTTGTTTATCACATTTAGTATTTTACCAATGTTGACTTCAATTTATTACAGTTTTACAAACTTTAATATTTTGGAAAAACCAGATTTTATTGGTGCAAGAAACTATATCAACTTGTTTTTGCAAGATGAAGTATTCCAGACTGCTGTTAAAAATACTTTCCTTGTAGCTATCATTACAGGACCGGTTGGATACATCATGGCATTCATTTTTGCTTGGTTGATTAATGAACTTCCAAACAAAGTGCGAATGTTTGTTGTTTTCTTCTTCTATACCCCTTCGATTGCAGGTTCGGCATACATGATTTTCAAAACCGTATTCAGTGATGATAGATATGGTTGGGTAAACAATATTTTGATTAAGTTCGGATTTATAAATCAGCCGATATCATTCCTCACAAACCCAGAATATACAATGAAAATTATCATTCCAATCATCTTGTGGATGTCTTTGGGAACAGGATTCCTTTCATTCGTAGCTGGTTTGAAAGGTATTGATAAATCTCAGTATGAAGCTGGATATATCGATGGTATTCAAAACAGATGGCAGGAACTTTGGTTTATCACTTTGCCAAACATGAAACCAATGTTACTTTTCGGAGCAGTTATGTCTATCACACAGGCATTTAACGTTTGTGATGTTCCTATGAACCTTGCAGGTTATCCATCTACAGACTATTGTGCACGAACAGTAGTAACACATTTGTTTGACTATGGTTATACTCGTTTTGAAATGGGTTATGCATCAGCAATTGCTACAGTTTTGTTCCTTGCTATGATTATCTGTAACAAAATCATTCAGTCTCTCTTGAGCAGAGTTGGACACTAATAAGGGGGTTCTGAAAAATGAATAATAAATATAAATCGAATGAAATAAAAATCCATCACTATAAACATAGAAGAAAACCAAATCGTTCTATTGGTGGTGATATTGGAATTTACATTTTTCTGGCAATTTTCTCTGTAATAATGGTTTTCCCATTAGTATTCAATATTTCAATTTCTTTGAAACCTCTTGATGAGTTGCTGAAGAATCCGCCAACATTTTTCCCTCGCAATCCTACATTCAGAAACTATACTGATTTGTTCATTACATTAAGTCAGTCTTGGGTTCCTTTCAGTAGATATTTGTTTAATACTTTGTACATAACATTAGTTGGTACTCTGGGACACGTAATTCTTGCTTCTATGGCTGCTTATGTTCTTGCAAAATATGATTTCCCTGGTGGAAAACTTTTCTTTAGAGTTGCAGTAGTTGCTTTGATGTTCAATGGTTATGTTACAGGTATTCCTAACTATATGATTATGTGTAAACTTCATATGGTAGACACATATTGGGCTTTGATTCTTCCTGCTATTGGTGGTTCTTTGGGATTGTTCCTTATGAAACAGTTTATGGAAGGCTTCCCGATGTCATTGATTGAAGCTGCAAAAATTGATGGTGCCAGTGAAATGACAATTTTCTGGAAACTCGTAATGCCTAATGTAAAACCTGCATGGCTTACAATTTCGATTTTCTCTATAAATGGTTTGTGGAATAACCCTCAGACAACATACATTTATACTGAAAGTAAAAAAATGATGGCTTATGCGTTGAGTCAGATTCAAGCTGGTGGTATTGCCCGAACAGGACAATCAACAGCAGTTATCGTATTTACAATGACTGTTCCAATTGTATTCTTCCTCTTCTCTCAGAGTCAGATTCTTGAAACAATGGCTACATCAGGTCTTAAGGATTAGTATATGAATAGAAGAAAAATAATTTTAGCAATTGCAAGCCTTTTTATGCTTAGTGCAATGGTTTTTGCAAAATCAGATACTTACATTTATGATTATTGGGGTGAAATCGAAAAATCACCTGATGTTTACCGTGTTTCTCATGTTCTTTATGCAGATGATTTGAACCTTGAAGTTGGTCTTCGAAATCCTCAGGGATTATTCTGTAAAGGAAATTTTGTTTACGTTCTTGATACAGATAATAATCGAATCATTGAATTGGAATATACTAAAAAGAAACAGGTTGAATTAATCAGAGTTATTGACAGTTTTAATGCTCCAGAAGGTGTTGTCAATACTTTTGCATCGCCAACAGATTTGTTTATTGATAAAGATGATTCTTTCTATATTGCAGATCAAAAAAATGGTAGAGTTGTAAAACTTGATAAAGATTTAAACTTTGTTTATGCACTTTATGAACCAGATGATCCAACATATGTAAAAGGAAAGGAATTTCTTCCTCAGCGCGTAGTTGCCGATTCAAAAGGCCGAACTTATGTTCTTGCAAAAAACGTAAACAAAGGTTTCATTAAATATGAATATGATGGAACATTTACAGGATTTTACGGTGCTACAGAAGTAATGTACGATTGGACAGATTTATTATGGAAGAAATTTGCCACACGTGCACAGCGTGAGCAGATGGAGGCTTTTGTTCCTACTGAATATTGTAATGCATATATGGATCCAGAAGGATTTATTTTTGCTGTAACAAAAACATTCAGTGAATGGGATTTGAAATCTGACAAAGCAAAGCCTATTCGCCGACTTAATGCACTTGGTTCAGATATTCTTGTAAAAAACTCATATTATCTTCCAATTGGTGATGTTCAGTGGTCAAATGCTGCCGGAATTAAAGATCCATCTAAGTTTTCTGATATTACTGTTTTGGACAACGAAGTTTATCTTGCATTAGATGAATCTCGCGGACGTATTTTTGCTTATAACAATCAGGGATTCTTGCTTTTTGCTTTCGGAAACAGAGGTAATATTGATGGTTATTTCCGTCAGCCTTCTTCAATCGAACACATTGGAAAAGACCTTTTTGTTCTTGATTCTCAGAATGCTTCTATCACAGTATTCACTCCAACAGAATATGGTAATATGATTTATCAGGCAACTGAACAATATTCTGAAGGTGCATATGATGATTCTGCAGATACATGGGCAAAGGTTTTGGAATATAATGGAAATTATGACCAGGCTTACATAGGAATTGGAAAATCATATTTGCGTCAGAATAAATTTAAAGAAGCGATGGATTGTTTCAAACTCAAACGAGCAAAAAAATTCTATTCAAAAGCTTTTATGTATTATAGAAAGGAATGGATTGAGGCAAATGGTGCTATATGTATTGCAATTCTTCTTGTAATTATCCTTGTTCCATTTATTGTAAAACGCATTATTGCATTTAGACGGGAGCTTAAATCATTATGAGTTACATTACAAATAAGTTTAAAAAATTAGGACGGAAAGAAACTTATAACCATTTCTTTTCTACTTTAAGGTACTCCTTGCATGTTATTACACATCCAGCAGATGGTTATTGGGATTTGATTCATGCTAAAAGAGGCTCGTACGCTGCGGCAAATTTCCTCGTAATCATGACTCTTTTAGTTCATATTTGGAAATTGCGTTTTACAAGTTTTCTGTTTCTTGATGTAAACTGGGAAAAGGATGTTAATGTTTTAATTGAAATTGCTTCAATTTTACTTCCACTTGCCATTTTCTGTATATGTAACTGGGCTTGTACAACTTTGTTCGATGGTAAAGGTCATCTTGGTGATATATATATGGGAACTGCTTATGCTTTGACACCATATGTTTTGATTCAGATTCCTTTAATTATCATGAGTAATTTTGTTACTGTAGAAGAAGGTTCTTTCTATACTGTATTTGATAGCATTTCTCTGTTATGGTGTGCTGTTCTCATTTTCATGGCGATGATGATGATTCATCAGTATAGTTTTGGAAAAACTCTGTTATTTACAATCATTACTATTTTTGGAATGCTTGTATTTATTTTTATCATGCTTCTTTTCTTTAGTATGATTTCTCAGGGTGTAGCATATTTTATTTCTCTGGGAAGAGAAGTTGTGTTCAGGTTGAACTGATAAATCTGACTGAATGATTAAAGGAAATATATATGGCAAACGAAAATAAGAAAAAAACTAAATATCCAGAAGGCTATATTGGGCGACCAAAGGCTATGAAAACAAAGAAAATTGAATTTCATAAGCCAACGGCAAAATTTTACGTGGAACTTGGAATATTTTTAGCGATTGCAGCATTTTTGACTTACATTGTAATCAGATTGGTTAATGTTGAAAAACAGACTGAAACTGGATTGGAATTCTATTCTTACGAAGAAGAAAAAATGCCTGAATCATTTGTTTTGGAGAATAATAAAATTCGCTTTGAATTGAATCCAAGAACAACTCAATTTACAGTATTGCAGAAATCTACAGGTCATGTTTGGAATTCAAATCCTGTTGACAGCGATAATGATCCTATTGCTTTGGCAAAAGAAAAAAATAATATGAAAGCACCTTTCATATTGAAGTATTCTACAATCAATGGTTCTGACGATTTTTATGATTTCTATTCTAACTCAGTAAAAAGAAATTTCTATTCTGTAGAAAAGAAGGGTAATGAAGTAATCGTTAATTATACAGTCGGTCAAATGGAACGTGAATATACATTCCCATTGATGATGTATCAGGATGAACTGGAAAAATATCAGGAAAAACTTTCAACTTCTCAGAGCAGAACAATGCTTCGTTTATATAAGAAATTTGAATATGCTAACATGAGAAATGAATCTGAAAAACAGGAATATCTTGAAAAATATCCTGAACTTGAATCAAAAAATCTTTATCTTCTTTTTGATACAGTAAAACCATTCCAGAAAGAACAACTTGAAGAAATGTTCACAGGTATTGGTTATACTTACGAAGATTATTTAAAGAATAAAGAACTCTATAAAGAAACAAATGTAAAAGATGAACCTGGTTTCAATGTTACTGTAAAATATTCAATTGATGGTAATAGTCTTTGTGTGTCGGTTCCATTTGATGAAATCGGTTATAAATCAAAATATCCGATTACTCAACTTTCTATTTTACCTTATTTTGCTGCAGCAGGAAAAGATGATGAAGGTTTCATTTTTGTTCCTGAAGGAAGCGGAAGTTTGATGCAGTTCAATAACGGAAAAACTAAACAGAATACATATTATGCTGATGTGTATGGTTGGGATTATGGAACTGATAGAAAAGCAAAGATTACTGAAACAAGAATTTCATTCCCTGTATTCGGTATGTCTTATGGCGACAGCAGCTTTATTTCCATTCCAGTTTCTGGTGCAGAATATGCAGGTTTCACAGCTGAAATAGCAGGAAAACTTGGAAGTTACAATTATGTTCGTGCTGATTACAAAATGCTTCACAGGGAACAGTTTGATGTTTCAGCAAGAAATATTAACTCACAATTCTCTTATGAAAATAATCTTCCAAAAGGTGAAGAAATCAAACAAGTTTATACTTTTGTAGATGGCGGCAGTTATGTTGATATGGCAAAAGCTTACAGAAGTTATCTTTTTGGAAAAGAAAAAACTGTAAATGTCACTGAAACGCCAGTAGCAGTTGAAATTGTAGGTGCTGTAGATAAAATGCAACAAGTTTTTGGTCTTCCAAAGAACAGACCATACAAACTTACAACATATAGTCAGACAGCTGAAATTGTAAAACAGATTGATGATATGGGCATTAAAAATGCAAATGTTAAACTTTCTGGTGGAATTAATGGTGGTATCAGACAAAAAATTCTTAAAAAATTCAAGTTCGTAAAAGAATTGGGTGGAAAATCTGGATTTACAAAAATGGTTAAGGACATTGAAGATACATCAGCAAAATTCTATATTGATGCTTCAGTTCAGACAGCTCATCGTTCAGGTATAACAGACGGTTTTAATAAATATCGTGATGCAGCACGTTTTGTAAGTGATGATCTTTGTCAATTGTACGATTATTCTCCAATTTGGTATGGTAAACTAAAAACTACCACACCATATTATCTTTTACGTTCAAGTGTGATTTCAAAAGCTTCAGATGTACTTTTGAAAAATGCAAAGAAATATGGAGTAAATATTTCATATAAAGATAATGGATATATTCTTTCTGGTGATTATAATCAGGATAGAGAATTAACAAGAGCTCAGGCAAGAATAAATCAAGTTGAAAAAATGCAGAATGTAAAAGATGCTGGACTTTCATTAATGATTAATTCTGGAAATGATTATGCTGTGAAGAGTGCAGATTTTATCACTAATATGTCATTCCATGGAAATAAATATGCTATTTTGGATGAAACAGTTCCATTCTATCAGATTGCACTTCATGGTTACAAAAATTATGCAGGAGTTCCGTTAAATCTTAGTTATGAACAGGAACAGGTAATCCTTGAATCTGCTGAATGTGGTGCAGGATTATTCTTTGTGTTCATGGGAGAAACAGAAAAATCAATTCAGGAAACAGATTTTACTGAATATTATTCTGCTTGTTTTGACAATTGGAAAGAAAAACTTCCAAAGATTTATAAAGAATATGATAATAATATGGGAAAAGTAAAAAACAGTTTGATTTCAAATCATGAATATTTGACTGATTCAGTTACTGTTACATCTTATGAAAATGGATACAAAGTATATGTTAACTTTGGATACATTGATTATAAAGGTGAAAATGTTTCTGTTCCTGCAAGACAATATAAGGTTGTTAAATAGGAGGTTTGCATAAAATGGCTGAAACAACTAAATTAAAAGGAAAGTTTCTTTCCAAGAAAAAATCTAAAATCGGCTTGACAAGTAGACGAGCTGTTTATGGATATATTTTTATTTTACCATTTATTCTTGGGTTCATCTTTTTTATGATTAAACCTCTTGCTCAGTCTTTTAGGATGAGTATGTGCGAAGTAATCATTTCGAATGAAGGATTTCAGTTAATTCCAAATCAGTTTGGAAATTTCAAACGAGCTTTTTTGGTAGACCCTGAGTTTAACAGAATGCTTACAGAAGCTGTGGAAACAATGTTGTACCGTTCTTTAGCTACTATAGTTTTCAGTTTCTTCGTTGCATTGTTATTGAATCAGAAGTTTAAAGGAAGAACACTTGCACGTTCAATTTTCTTCCTTGCTGTAATTCTTTCGTCTGGTGTTCTTGTTGGTCTTGAATATAGTAATGCTTTGATGTCACAGCTCAAAGAAACTATCGAAGAAGCTGGAAATTCTAATTCCATAACGCAGGTTCTTGAAACTATACTTGTTTCAAATACTGGTGGTGTAAACGCGACTAGTGAAAAGATGTTTAAGATACTTTTTGAAATCATTGACTCAATTTATGATGTTGCAATGGCTTCAGGTATTCAGATTATTATCTTCCTTTCAGGTTTGCAGAATATTTCACCAAGTATGTATGAAGCTGCTCAAATGGAAGGATGTACTGCATGGGAAAGTTTGTGGAAAATTACAGTTCCGATGGTTAGTCCTTTGATGCTTGTTTGTTGGGTTTATACAATCATAGACTTCTTCATGAAGACTGATAATGAAATTATGAAAAAAATCCAGGAACAAATGTCTATCCAGTTGAATTATGGATTTAGTTCTGCAATGGCTTGGATCTACTTCTTAGTTTGTATGCTTTTGATAGGTATAAGTTCATTGATTATTTCGAAGGTGGTATACAATTATGACTAAAAAAAATAAAAGCACTAATCCTTCTGTGGATACAAGAAGTTTCTGGGAAAGAAATGAAGCTTCAAATGGAATTCTTTTAAATGAAACTATAAAAAAATATGCATTGTCAATTTTCAGAGCAATTTTGCTTTTTGGAATGTGTTTTATGATTATTCAGCCATTGTTGAACAAACTCGCAGTTAGTTTTATGGCTGAGCAGGATTTGTATGATACAACTATCACACTTATTCCAAAACATTTTTCTTTGAGTAACTGGAAGATTGCAATTGATCTTTTGAACTATAAAACTACTTTGATTAATACAATTTGGGTATCTATTCTCGTTTCGGTTATTGAAGTATTTGTATGTTGTCTTGTTGGTTATGGTTTTTCACGATTCCAGTTTCCATTAAAAAGATTCTGGTTCTTCTGTGTTTTACTTGTAATCGTAATTCCACCACAGACAATTTCTACATCTTTGTTCTTACATTTCCGATATTTCAATTTCTTTGGACAAACTATTAACCTGCGAGGTTCTATTCTTCCATATATTATGCTTTGTTTGGGTTGTATGGGACTTAAAAATGGACTTTACATATTTATGATAAGACAGTTTTTCTTAGGTTTCCCATTTGAACTTGAAGAAGCTGCGTATGTAGATGGATGTGGACCATTCAAAACATTCTTTAGAATTATGGTTCCAGGAGCAAAACCAATTATCACATCTTGTTTCTTATTCTCTTTTGTATGGCAGTGGACTGATAGTTTCTATTCAAATATGTTCTTAGGAAGACTTCAAGTTCTTTCTATTAATATATCAAGTTTGGTAGAACGATTTGGTATGTATCTTGCAAAATTGAATGGTGGTACTGCAATTGCACCTCAAGGCTATTCAAATGCAATTTTGTCTACTGGTGTTTTACTTGTAGTTCTTCCTTTGATTATTCTTTACATTTTCTGCCAGAGATTGTTTGTTGAAAGTCTTGCAAGTACTGGTGTAAAAATGTAAAAAAAAATGTTGCATTATCAAAATAATGTGATATAATATTTTTAAAGTGTTTAATTGCTAAAAGCAAAAAAGTAAAGGAGTTATATTTATGAAAAAACTTTCAAAAGTTGTTTTGGCTTTAGCTGCAGTTTGTACTCTTACAGCTGTTGGTTGTAGCAAAAAAGAAGGTGGTTCTTCTGCTAAAGGTGGTAGCAAAGAATATCAGGGTGTAAAAGCTCAGAAAGATCCAGCTACAGGAAAAATCTATGACTTTGGTGGATTGGAAGTAACAATTTATGACTGGTGGTCAAACCCAGATGCTCCAGCTGTATCAAAACAGCAGGAAGATGAAAAAGCTTTCCGTCAGTGGATGATGGATACTTACAACTTCAAAGTTGTTCAGACAAACTTGGCAGGTTGGGGTGAACATCCAACAGAAGTAGCTAACTACTGTATTACTGGTGGTGATGATGCTCGCGTATTCATTATTGATGGACGTTCTGCAATGTCTGGTCTTAAAGCTAATTTCTGGGCTGATTTGTCAAAGATTCCAAACATCGATTGGTCAGACAAAAAATGGAATAAAGCTGTTCTTGATGTACTTAAGAATGGTAATTCTTTCTATACATTCGCTTATGGAAAACCAGAACCACGTCAGTGTTTATTCTGGAACAAGAGAGTTTTGCAGGAAAATGGATATGATCCAGATGTAATCTATGACCTTCAGAAAAGTGGTGAATGGACATGGGCAAAATTCGAAGAAATGTGTGCTAATTTGACAAAAGATACAGATAACGATGGTGTAATTGATCAGTACGCTATGGCTTCTTTCAATACAGAATTTACATGGGCTGCTTTAATATCAAATGGTGGTTCAATTGTTACACAGGATTCAGATGGAAAATATGCTTTGAATCTTGAATCAGACAATTCTATGGAAGCTTTGAACTGGACTAAAAAAATGTTTGTAAACTATCAGATGCCACAGGCTGAAGGTGCTGCTTGGGATTACTTCAAAACAGCATTCACAAATGGTGAAGTTGCTTTCTATGTAAATCAGGAATATGATGCACAGCCAAATGGTCTTCTTGCTACTATGAAAGATGACTGGGGAATGGCTTGTTTCCCACTTGGACCAAATGGTGATGGAAAACTCTTTACTATGAACGGTGATAATATGTGGGCAATTCCTAACTGTTATTCACAGGATAAAGTAAACAAGATTATGAAAATCATCGATTTCTGGACAACAACAACTCCAGGATATGAAGATGAAGATGCATGGAAAGAAGGATATTATGCTGGATTCCGTGATACACGTGCTGTTGATGAAACAATGCAGTATATGATGGATAATTCAATTTCTTGGAAAGCATGGTTAATTCCTGGATTGAACTATCAGCCAGTTTCATGGGACATTTGTGGTGGTCGTGATCCTGCTGAAACTATTGAAGCTCGTAAACCTGAATTACAGGCTACACTTGATGAAATGAACAAATAAGTTCTAACATAAAGTGATTTATAAATCCCTGTTTTCGTGATGAAAATGGGGATTTTTTTATTTTAAATATTGTGTTTTATATAATTGAATAGTGTAAATATTTTCTATATAATCGAAGATTATGGAACATGGAACTATTACTACTGATAATCATGCAGCTTTATGGCATGGACGTTTTTTGGAAGGTCCTGATGCAGCAGCTGTAAGTTTTGAAACTTCTATCAAAGATGATTTACGCATGGCAATGGTTGATATTGAAGGAAGTATCAATCATGCTAAGATGTTGTGTAAACAGAACTTGATTACGAGAGAGGATGAACAGAAAATTATTGAAGGATTGGAATCAATAAAAAAAGATTTGTTGAAAGGAAAGACTTCTGATGGAAAGGATTTTAAAATAGATTTATCGGCAGAAGATATTCATTCTTTTATTGAGGCAACACTTACTGATAGAGTAGGAGAACCTGGAAAAAAAGTTCATACTGGAAGAAGCAGAAATGATCAGATTGCATTGGATGAAAAGCTTTATTTGCGTCATCAAGTTTCAATTCTAAAAAAAGAATTGAATAATGCGGTTTCTGTTCTTATTGAGATTGCAAAAAATCAAAAAAATACTTTGATACCAGGTTTTACACATATGCAGCATGCACAGCCAGTTACGTTGGCTCATCATTTGTGTGCATGGGCTTGGATGTTTTATAGAGATTTTAAACGAATTTGCGATTCTGAAAGTAGAATTGATTATTCTCCGATTGGTGCATGTGCTTTGGCTGGAAGCGGTTTGCCTTTGGATAGAGAATATGAAGCTGAATTGAACAGATTTTCAAATGTAACTTTGAATTCGCTTGATACAGTTTCTGATAGAGATTATTATCTTGAAGTTATATCAGATTTATCAATCATTCAAATGCATCTTTCAAGAATGTGTGAAGAAATTGTGTATTGGGCAACAACAGAATTTGGATTTATTGATTTGAGTGAAAAGTGGTCAACTGGAAGTTCAATCATGCCTCAAAAAAAGAATCCTGATTTTGCTGAATTGATTCGTGGTAAAACAGGGCGTGTTTATGGTGATATGATTGCACTGTTCACTATGATGAAAGGTCTTCCTTTGTCTTATGACCGTGATATGCAAGAAGATAAGTCAAGTTTTTTTGAGGCTTATGATACTGTTGTTTCAAGTCTGAGAATTTTTTCAGAAATGGTGAAAACTGCAAAATGGAATGAGAAAAAAATGACAGATTCCTGTGAAGGCGGTTTTTTGAATGCAACTGATGTCGCAGACTATCTTGTTCGAAAAGGAATGCCATTTAGAACTGCACATGGTGTTTCTGCAAAACTTGTAAGATGTGCGATTGAAAAAAAATGCAGTCTGGAAGAACTTGGTTTTTCTGAATATCAGAATGCTTCACCGCTCTTTGAAAAGGATATTTTTGATTTGATTACCTCAAAAAAATGTGTTGAAATCAGAAATATTACAGGCGGACCTTCAGGTGAACAGGTACAAAAACAGATTGATTTGCTTGAAGAATTTGTTCAGGAAAATATCAAAAACCAGATAAATGATTCTGATAAAGAAGAATGGGATCTTGTTTTTGAAAATTTATATAAATAAATGTGAGGATATTATGAAAAAGATTTTAGGAATTTGTTTACTTATTGCTTGTTTGGTTTCGGTTTCAGGGTGCAAAAAAAACAAGAATGTGGAATCAAAGAATGCAGTTGAAGCATTGAAAGAAAGAGGAACTTTTGTTCTTGGACTGGATGATTCTTTTCCACCACTTGGATATCGCGATAATAATAACGAAATTGTTGGTTATGATATTGACCTTGCTAAAGAAGTGGCAAAAAGGCTTGGAGTTACATTTAAAGCACAGCCAATCGACTGGGATGCTAAAGAAATGGAACTGGAAACAGGAAAGATTGACTGCATTTGGAACGGTTTTACAATTACAGAAGAACGAAAAAATGCACTTTCGTTTACTAAGGCTTATTTAAACAATGATCAGGTTTTGGTTGTACGAAAAGATAGTGGAATTAAATCTTTGGCTGATATGAAAGGAAAAACTGTAGGTTTGCAGAGTGGTTCAAGTGCTCAGGAAGCTGTAAATGATAATCCAACTTTTGCAAGTTCTGTGGGAAATACTGTTATGTTTAAAGATAACATTACAGCTTTGAATGACCTTGATATTGGTGGTGTTGATGGAGTTGTAATGGATAGTGTTGTTGCAAATTATTCTATTGCACAGACAAAAAAGCCTTTTGTTGTAATTGATGAATCTCTTGCAAATGAAGGATATGGAATTGGATTTAGAAAATCTGAACCAGAATTGCGTGATGAAGTTTGGAATATTCTTCTTGAAATGCAGAAAGATGGAACTGTTGAAGCTATCGGTAAGAAATGGTTTGGTAAAGATATTTCTGTAATTAAATAAAAGAAAACGCTATGGACGATAAATACATCAAAATGCTTAAGGCGATGTTATCAGGTTCGGTTACATCGATACAGGTTTTTATTCTTACTCTGATTTTTGCAATTCCTTTGGCACTGCCGATTGCAATGGGAAGAATGTCCAAAAATAAATTACTTTCTGGTTGCACAAATGTTTTTCTTTTGATTATAAGAGGAACTCCTTTGATGCTTCAGCTTCTGGTAGTTTATTTTGGTCCTGGACTTTTTATAAGATGGCTTGTACTTAAAGGTTTTGATGTATCATTTAAGTGGAATAGATTTGTTGCCGCTATTGTTGCGCTGGCAATAAATTATTCTGCTTATTTTGCAGAAATTTACAGAGGCGGTATTGAATCAATTCCAAAAGGGCAATATGAAGCTTCAAAAGTTTTAGGTTACAATTCTGTGCAGACTTTTTTTAGGATTATTTTACCGCAGGTGATAAAGAGAATTGTTCCTGCAATGGGAAATGAAGTGATAACTCTTGTAAAAGATACAGCTTTGGTTTCTGTAATTGGAGTTTCTGAACTTTTGATGGTTGCCAAAGAAAGACAAGGTGCTTTATTCTCATTTGTGCCGCTTTTTATTGCCGGTGTGTTCTATTTTATTATGAACTGGATTGTTTCGGTTTGTTTTCAGAGATTGGAAAAGAAACTCAGTTATTACAATTAGGAGTTTTTAAAGATGAATGAAGAAATAATTAAAGTTGAAAATCTAAAAAAAACTTTTAATGATAACCTTGAGATTCTAAAAGGGATTTCATTTTCTGTAAAAAAAGGTGAAGTTCTTTCGATAATTGGACCAAGCGGTTCTGGGAAGTCTACGATGTTAAGATGCATTTCTCAGCTTGAGGATGTGACTGATGGTTCGATTACAATTTGTGGAAAAAAACTGGTTGAAAACGGTGTGTATGCTGATAAAAAGTTGAAGCATGAAATTATTTTGAAAAGCGGTCTTGTTTTTCAGAATTTTAATCTTTTTCCGCATTATTCTGTTTTAAAAAATATTACTGATCCTCAGATGCAGGTTCTGAAAAAAACAAAGCAGGAAGCTGAACAAACTGCAATTGAACTTCTAAAAAGGATGGGGCTTTCTGAAAAGGCTGCAAATTATCCTTGTGAATTGAGCGGTGGACAGCAACAGCGGGTTTCGATTGCAAGGGCTCTTGCTTTGAAACCTGAAGTTTTACTTTTTGATGAACCAACTTCTGCTTTGGATCCTGAACTTACTGGTGAGATTCTTGCTGTTATAAAAGAGCTTGCAGCTGAAAAAATGACGATGGTTGTTGTAACTCATGAGATGGCTTTTGCCCGTGATATTTCAAGCGAAATAATATTTATGGATGGAGGAGTTATCGTTGAGCAGGGAGAACCAAATCAGGTGATAAATAATCCTCAGACAGAGAGAATGAAAGCTTTCATTTCAAGGTTTTCTGCGCCAAGGGTGTAGCACCCGCGAAGCGGTCCACCGCAAGCGAGGCGTAGCCGAGTGCGGAGGATGAGCGTTAGCGAAGTGCGAAAGCCGTCTTGGAAGAAGAATTTGCGCCCATATAATAAAAAAATAAAAAATGCGTATCTTGTCTATTGAATAAAAACTTTTTTTACTATAAAATAATATTCTAATACTCAAAATTGGGTTTTTTGTATTTAAATTTGTAAAATTTGGTGCCAAAAAGGTGCCATGGAGGATAAAATGGTCAAAATCAGACTTAAGAAATTTGGTACAAAAAAACGTCCATGCTATCGTGTTGTTATTCAGGACTCACGTAAGCCTCGTGACGGTGCTTGTATCGAAGAAATTGGAACTTATCAGCCAATCGCAAAAGAAGATGCTCAGGTTTCAATTGATTTGGACAGAGCTAAGTACTGGATTGGTGTTGGTGCACAGCCTACTGACATTGTTAAGAAATTGATTAATGTTCAGTCTGCAAAACAGGCAAAATAGGTAACGGGAGCAGAAAATGGAAAAAGACCTGATTGAATACATCGCAAAATCATTGGTCGATGATCCGTCAGCTGTGACTGTTACTGAAACTGAAGGCGAGAAAGGTAAAGTGCTTCAACTTAAAGTTGCGGATGGTGATATTGGTAAGGTTATCGGAAAATATGGTAGAATTGCCAAAGCTATGCGTACTGTTTTAAGTGCTTCGGCTGTGAAAGACGGTAAACGTTACAGTCTTGATATTCTTGATAATTAATTTGGAATATTGCTGATGGAAAAAGCACAGTTGGTTGTTGGTTTCATTCGAGGTTCTCATGGATATTCGGGTGAATGTAAAGTTGAAAGTGCTTCTGGTGATTATGAACATTTTCTTAATCTGAAGGAAGTGACGCTGAAACATGGCGAAGTGTGTAGAGAGACTTTTGTTGAGTCGGTTAGTATCGGGCATGCTGTAGCTTATGTGAAGTTTAAAGGAATTAATTCTGATGCGGAGATACAAAAGTATAACCGTTGGGAAATTTTAGTTCCGAGAAAGTATTGCAAGCCTTTGAAAAAAGACGAGTGGTACATTGAAGATTTGAAAAATTGTTCTCTTGTTTTTCAGGAGAATGGCGATCCGGCAACGTTGGATGCACCTGCTGTTTATACGGTGGGGACAATTACAGACGTATTGGAAGGCGGAGTTGGTTACTTGCTTGAAGTTTCGCTCTCCGAGAGTTGCAGTTGTATTAGTGATGATGTGAAGTTTTCTGATAATTCTAAATGTGTTGAAAATGGTGAAAAAAGAACGACTAGAACGGTTCTTGTGCCTTTTAATGAACAGTTTATTGGAAAAGTTGATGTTAAAAACGGTACAATTCAATTGATGCACCTCTGGATTCTGGAGTAATTCCATGAAATTTACTGTGCTGACCTTATTTCCTGATATTGTTAAGGCTTTTTTTGAAAACTCAATCATGGCCAAGGCTGTAAAAAAGGAAATTATTGCTTACGATTTGGTGAACATCAGGGATTTTGCTTATGATAAACACCATTGCTGTGATGACGGAACGTATGGGGGTGGAGCCGGGCAGTTGATGCTTTGCGAACCTCTTGCTAACGCACTTGATAGTGTAAATGCCAAAAAGAAGTATGTGATTTATGTTACTCCAAGCGGCAAAAAACTTACACAGAAAGTTGCTGAAGAATTAAGTCACAAAGACGAGCTTGTTTTTGTCTGCGGTAGATACGAAGGTATTGACCAAAGAATTATTGATTCTTATGTGGATTTGGAACTTTCGATTGGGGACTATGTGATGTCTTCGGGGGAAGTTGCAGCTACTGTTGTGATTGATACTGTTTATCGTTTGGTGGACGGTGTGATTTCACATGAATCTTTGCAAGAAGAAAGTTATTGTGATGGGCTTTTGGAATATCCGCAGTATACTCATCCTGAAGAATGGAGGAGTATGAAGGTTCCTGCTGTTTTACTAAGCGGAAATCATGAGGAAATTCGAAAGTGGAGGCTGAAAAAACGGTTGATGAAAACTATGGCTAACAGACCTGATTTGATTTGTGAAGCCAGAATGAAAGGTCAACTTTCTTTTGAAGCTGAAATGATGATTGAGGAAATAACTGAATCAGTTTTTGAAAAACATCTTCCTAAAAAGAAGAAAAATTCAAAAAATAAAGGCAAATGATAAATTGCTTGAATGCTAAAATAGGAGATCATTATGGATCTTATTAAAACAATTGAAGAATCACAGAAACGTCCTGGAGCTCAGGATTTTAATGTTGGTGATACTGTAAAAGTTTATTTCAAGATTATTGAAGGAAAAACAGAACGTATCCAGATTTTTGAAGGTATTGTTCTTTGCAAGAAAAATGAAGGTGCAAGAAGAACATTTACTGTACGTAAGATTTCTTACGGTGTAGGTGTTGAACGTGTATTCCCTTATAACAGTCCACGTATTCAGAAAGTTGAAGTTGTTCGTCCTGGTAAAGTACGCCGTGCTAAACTTTATTACTTGCGTGATAAGATTGGTAAGGATGCAAAAGTTAAGACTTTAGTTGGTGCTAAGGTTACTGCTGCTATGCAGGCAAGAAATGCTGCTGCTAACGCTGCGGCTGCTGCTAAAGTAGCTTCTGCTGAAGAAACTTCTCAGAACTAATTTATTTTTATGTCCGTACTGTGCGGACATATTGAAAACCTGTGTAAGTTTATTTTTTATCAGGTTTTCAATTTTTCAGGTGTGTTTTGTGATTTTATTGATTACATAACATGCCTTTTTTTATGCAAAATATTTCTGTTTATTCGGCTCAGACTGCTCAGGCGGGATTAAAAGAGCAAAAAATCGCAGAAGGTTCTCTTGTTAATGTCAGAATTGTTTCTTCGAATGGGGAAGGGAAATATACTGGCATCGTTGCAGGGGCAAGAGTAAATCTTAAATCTGATTCTGTTTTTCAAAACGGTGAAGTTTTCAAAGCTAAAATTTCCATAAAAGATAATACAATATTTCTAAAACCAGTTCATAATAATAATTCTGTAGAAAATAACCAAAAGATTCTGTTAGATAATTTTCCGTTAAAACTTGTTGAAAATCATGAACTATTGAATTTTTTTTCGCGTTTGGGGTTGCCTACTGATAACACGATGGTGACGATTTTTCAGATGATGAAGCAGCTTAAAATGAAAATGGATATTCCGTTGTTTATGAAAATTCATAATCTGTCGGTTAAATTTGGTAAAAGACAAAAAAGTGCTTCTGAAATCCTTATGATTTTGCAAAAGAAGGGAATTGAAATTTCGAATGAATCTCTTTTGGACTTTATAGAATTTATAAATGGAGATGATTTTGTTGATAAAAATGAAAATTATGCTGAAAATAACGCTGAATGGCAAAAAAATAGGGAAGAAAATCAGAAAAGAGTAGTAAAGTCACTGAATGAAAGGTATGGCGGCTGGTTTGTTTTTCCTTTTTGCATTGTAGAAAATCTTTATGATGTTGAGAGGATTGAAAAAAATACTCTTGAAGATAAAAATAAAAAAAATGAGAGGAAAATTGGTGAAGGGAATATTCGTGTTTTTGTGAATGATTCTGAAAAACTGGAAATACTGAATCTATCCTGTTTTTATAAAAATACTAAAAACTTTGTCTCTTTTTTATATGAAAATGGATTTATAAAATCTTTACGTGTGAATTTTTATAAAAAACTTGATAAGAAGGAAGATGTGATATTATATTTAACATCACAACTGGAAAAATTGTATTTATTGGGAAAAACTAAGAATAAAATTGAAGTTCAATGGGCTGATGAAGAGGAATTGTCTGGGTTTTCTTGTGACAATGAAAAGTTTTATTCTATTGATAAGAAGATTTGATATTATTGTACAGAAAAGATAAAGTTAATATTCAAATGGCTGAAATAGCGCCATTTGAATAAATTTCGAGTTTCTTGCGAAACTCTAATATTTAACTGTCCGCTTGGCGCGTACGAATCAAAAACTTTCGAAAGTTGAAACTTTCTTCAAGTTTTTGATTATTATGGAAGGAAAAAATTAGAATGCAAAAGGCAGTCGCATTAAAATATCCACAAGGTTTTGAAGCTCCGGTTATTGTTTCCAAGACTTATGGAAAACAAGCTGAATTGATGATAGAACAGGCAAAAAAAATGAATGTAAGCATCGTAGAAAATAGTTTGCTTGTGGATATGCTTGGTTTGTGCGGTGAAAATAGTATTGTGCCAGAAGAAACTTGGGAGGTTCTGGCGCAAGTTTTTTCAGTAATATTAACAGACGAGGATTATGGAGAGAAAATCGACAAAAAAAATTGGAAATGAAGGTGAGAATAGAGCCTGCAAGTTTTTGTTAAAAAATGGATATGAAATAATTGAACGGAACTGGAGGACAAGAACTGGAGAAATTGATATAATAGCTCAAAAGTGTGATACTATTGTTTTCGTGGAAGTGAAAGCAATTGCTCACTGCACGTTTGATATGATAGAAGGAAAAATAAATTATCAGAAACAAGAAAGAATTTTAAAAACGTCTAAACGCTTTCTGTTAAATCACCGAGAATATAATAACAAGTTTGTTAGATTCGACGTGATTTTTGTGGATATGGAAGGAGTTGAACCAATCTACCACATTGAAAGTGCGTTTTTAGAATAGGGGTGTCGTATTCAAATTTATTACGTATGTTGTGTTGCATAAAGTTGGATATGTTGCCTCCCATATATTACCGCTATTGCGGTGATTTTTAGGAGTTTCTATGATTTCTGGTTTAAAAGCGGGTGGAACTGCTACTATGGTATTAGAAAAAGAGGATACCGGCGGTTTGTCACCAAAGATTTTGGAATTACGAAAAAAAATTCATAGTAAGGAATATCTTGATAATGCAATTCAAAGGATAGCTCAGGTGATTAGTAATCATTTGATTGAAAATCCTGAGGAATTGAAATTTAGGGATTAAAATTGAGGAATTGAAATTAAAGGATTGAAAAATACAATTATTTTTGTGTAAAATTGGTTAATAAGGCTGATTTTTTTTGCTGAATTTTGCGAGGATAATTATGGATAAGAAAAAAAAGAAGAATTCTGGGAACTGGAATAATCAAAAGAAAAATCAACAGAATAATAAAGAAAATAATAATACAGTAAATCGTTCAAAAGAATTCCGTTTTGATAATACGAACTATCAGAATCCAGATTTTGAAAAACAAAAACAGAAAGCAATCAATGAAATAAAATCTCGCGAAATTATTTGTCCAAAATGCAATATGCCGATTACTGATGTTTCTAGTGCAATGGCAGATAAAAGCACTGGAAAACCTGTTCATTTTGATTGTGTTTTAAATCAATTAAAAGAAAATGAACCTGTCGGAGAAAATGAAAAAATCGCTTATATAGGACAGGGGCGTTTTGCTGTTTTATATTATGAAAATCCAAGAGACCAGAAGAAATTTGTGATTAAAAAAATCATTGAATGGGAAAATCGTGACCAGAAATCAGAATGGAGAGATGAACTGAGCGGTTTGTATAGTCAAGTTAGGTAAAATGATAATTGTATAGTATAAATATATTAATTAATACTTGACAATTATTATGTAAAGTGCTATTCTTGTGTTATGGAAATTACAATTTTATGTAAGGTTGTTGATAATTTTGGTGACATTGGTGTCGCCTGGAGAATGGCAAAACGGTTTGTTGAACTTGCAAAAAAAGAAAATCTCGAGATAATAGAAAAAATAAATCTCATTGTGGACGGACTTAGTTCGTTTAATAAAATAGAAAATTCAATTGACATTACTCAAAGTTTCCAAACAGTCAAAGATGTTTGTGTTTATGATTGGAATTGCTATGATGTTTGCTACAAAATTTTTTCACAAAATGATGGCAAAAAACTTGCTTTTATAATTGAATGTTTTCAATGTGGCCGCCCCGATTGGATGGAAAAAATCCTTTTTCAAGACAAATTACAGAGAACTGTTCAGATATTAATGATTGATTATTTAACTGCGGAAAAATATGCGGAAGATTTTCATAAATTGATGTCTTTAACAAGAAGTGCAAAAGTGCAGAAAGTGAATTTTATGCCTGGTTTTTCAGATAAAACTGGCGGACTCATTATTGAAGATAAATGGGAAGCAGTTGCGCAGAGAAATTCTAATGGTCCTGTATTATTTTTTACTTATTCCAAAAATTGGGATGGTGTCGCAGAAAGTTTTGTGAAAAAAACTGATAAACAGATTCTGGCAGCAAAAGGCGTAGGGTTTGAGTCTGTTAAGAATTCGTTTGAAAAATTTCTTTTACAACCAGAGTTTTCGTCACGATTTAAGAGTTTGGATTTTTGCAATCAAAGAGAATGGGATAATCTTTTACTGAATTGTTCATTTTTGTTTATTCGTGGAGAAGAGTCACTTTCGAGAGCGTGTTTAAGTGGCATTCCTTTTGTATGGCATGCTTATGTCCAAACTGAAGAATATCAGTTTGTCAAAGTAAAAGCTCTTCTTGAGATTATGAAAAAGTATTTTACACCCAACCAGTTTAATATAATCGAAAAATTATGGTTTCTTATAAATGAGTCAGATGTTTCTCCAGATCAAAAGTGTGATATTGAAAAGAAAAATATGAAAATCAAAGAATTATGTGATATTTTTATTGAAAAAGCTGATGATTTTGCTGTTGGATACAGAAAATTTGCCAAAGATTTGAGAAAAAACGGTGACCTGTGTCAGAATGTAATGACATTTATCAGAAAAAAGTATATAATAGAATGATAATAATGACTGCTAAAATTAGAATGCGTATTAGGCTTCCTAATTTTAAGAAATAATTTTTTTAGAGGTTTAAATTATGTTAATGACATCTCAGTTGAAAGTTGGAACTGCTTTCATGTATGAAGGAAATGCACTTATTGTTCAGAAAATGTTGGGACAACGTTCAGGTCGTGCAGGTATGGTAACTAGTTTCCGTGTAAAAAATCTTGTAACAAACTCTACAATGGATCTTGGTATTGATGCTGGTGAAAAGTTTGATGAAGTAGATTTGGATAGTCACACAACAAAACTTTCTTATATCGATGGTGACACTTTTGTATTCATGGATCAGGATACTTATGAACAGTTTGAATTAGCAAAAGATGATCTTGGTGACTATGCTGGATATATTACTCCAGATGATGATTTGGAAATTAGCCTTACATTCTATGAAGAAAAACCTGTAGGTATTGATTTGCCTGTTCGTGTAACTCGTACTGTTACATATTGTGAACCTGGAGTAAAAGGTGATACTTCGGGAAAATCTTTAAAACCAGCAACTTTAGATACTGGAATTGAAGTTCGTGTTCCACTTTTCATCAATACAGATGATAAAATTGTTATTGATACAAGAGATGGTTCATTCTTGGAACGTGCAAAATAATAAATTTAAAAAAAATCATTAAAGATTTTATCTGAGGTGGGCGATAATAAATATATCGGGAACATTTTCCCCTCCCACCCATGTTCCCGAATGCCTGATGGGCAGGGCTCGGTAGATTCCGGGCCTTTTTTTATTTTAAATCAATATTTTTTTTCAAAAACACTTCCTAAAATCGTACAGTTAAGACCATTTATATTATAGAAATAAAAATTTAAGAGGTGTATTAATGAAAGAGTTTTATCTAGAAAAATGGGAAAAAGCTGGATTGTCAAATAACTTTATATTTAATTGCGTTATGAGTGATAATCCGGATTTGTGTAAGAAACTTTTGGAAATATTATTGGATTGTAAAATTGACCACATTGAAAAACCTGTTTGTGAAAATCATTTTCAAACAAGTATTTGTTCAAAAGGAATTCGTTTTGATGTGTATGTTAAAGATGATAATAATGTTTATGATATTGAAATTCAGACAACAAAACATAGCAATCTTCCAAAACGTTCAAGATATTACCAGTCAGTGATGGATATTTCAAATCTGAGTCCAGGTGATTCATATAAAGAATTAAAAAAGAGTTATATTTTGTTTCTTTGTGTTTTTGATCCTTTTGGGCATAATCTGCCAGTGTATACTTTCGAGAACATTTGTAAAGAAGATTCACAAATATTCTTGAATGATCAGGCAATCAAAATCTTTTATAATGCAAAAGAATATGATAAAATGAAATCAAAAGAGTTAAAAACTTTTTTCGAATATCTGGTGAAAAACGATATCAAATCAGATTTTACAGAACATCTTGATTCAAAAGTTCAGATAGCAAAAATGAATAAAGATTATTGGAGGACATATATGACTTGGGAACAGGAATTAAAAATACAGGCAGAGATTCTCGGCGAGGAAATTGCAGAAGATATGGCTAAAGATATGGCTAAGGACATGGCAAAAGATATTGCTAAGGATATGGCAAAAGATATGGCTGAAGATATCGTAAAGAAAGCTTCTGAAAAAGCATATGAACAAGGAAAAAAAGAAAGTCAAATTCAGACTGCAAAAAAATTTCTAGAAAAAGGTATTCCAATAGATGTGATTTCTGAATGTACAAGTATTCCACGTGAAATAATTATGGAATTGAGTTTAAATAATAATTAAATTCTTTGTAAAGTATAGGTAAAAAATAGGCGATAATATATTCACGAGATATTGATTAGTGTAAAATAAAAAAATATAACTTTTTTTTATATTTTTTCTTGACTTCAAGATATTCTCGTGCTAACATGTAATTAAATGGTTTTGCGTAAAAAGTCGTTGACTTGTAAAACCTATAAAAAAAAAGGAGGATTTTTTCGAATGAAAAAAATCGTTGGAATTTTAAGCGCAGCTGCTGTTTTGGCTGCTAGTGTATTTGCAGTAGATTTTTCTGCTACAGTACAAGTAAAAGGTGACGCTTTATATGGAAAAAGCGTAGACTCAACAAATTCAATTGCTATTCTTGGTGTTGAAAATACAAACCAGAAAGATAATGATTTACTTGAAATTTCTTTTACTGGAGATAAAGCTGGTGCTTTTGTTCGTTTCTGGACTACAGCAAAAGAAGAAGTATTGAAAGTTCGAGCTTTAAAAGTTTGGTTTGAACCAATCACAGGAATTAAAGTAACAGTAGGTAATAATGATTTAGAGCTTTATAAAGAAAGAATTAATTGGTGGAAAGTTCCTTGTGGTGCTTCTGTTGCTGAATTTGGAAGTTGGGATGGAAGATGGGCTTCTGGCGCAGCCGTTCATGAAAACTTTGGTACAACTGTTGAAATTTCTGCAATTCAGAATCTTTATATTGGTTTAGGAGCTTCTTCTGATGTATTCTCAAAAACAGGTGATGCAGATGCTGCTATCAATCAGTGGGGTGTTGTAGCTAAATATCAAATTATGGATAATATCAGTGCAGGTGCTGCATGGCGTTATACTCCAAACTTTGGTTTATTAACAGCAGGTGCTGAATTTGGTAACTGGGGAACACCATATTATGGATTCCTTCAGGCTAAAGTAAGATTTGATGGAAGTTCAGCAGCATATTCTGGATCTAAAGACTGGAAACTTGCAGGTATAACAATTGATAACTACATTTCTTACAAACTTGACAACGGAATCAAGGTTGAAGGAACATTCCCAGTTACAATTCGCGGATTACTTGATAAAGATGACAAAACTGATGTTTCTTACATGACAGCTCGTGCAAAAGTTACTGTACCTGTAGACTCTGTAAATATTTATGCAGTTATTGGATCTGACGAAGGATTTAATAACGGACCTGCTTCTTCTGCTGGAAATACGATTTGGGTATTTGATAAGTTCGGTGACAATTTCAACTTCTATGGAAATGTTGGAGCTGCATTCAGTGTAGGAACATGCTCACTTGATCTTGGAATTGAAGTTGCTTACGATAAGCCATCAAAAACATTTGCTTGGGCTGTTCCATTCGTAGCAAAGGTTGCATTCTAATCTTTGATTTTCAGATATTAGATATTTCAAATATGTCGAGTCAGGATAAGATGAGACTTAAAACCTTTACTTCGACATTTATCGATTTGAAATAAAAATTAAACCAAAAAAAGTTGCTTGACCACCATATTCAGGCAACTTTTTTTTGTATAATCTATGTTTTCAATAGATTATTTGTTTTGCAGTGTAATTTCTAGGATTTCAATCATGTCTTTTGTTGCATATTTTTCTACCAGCGAGATAATATTTTTGGGAACTTGTAATGTAACCCAGGATTTTAGATATTTCAAGTTTATTTCATAAG
>SAMEA3663026__coassemble_187_pt1 | contig 150008 bp, 134 predicted proteins | sample SAMEA3663026__metabat2_high_PE_017 | metagenome-assembled genome bin SAMEA3663026 (sample SAMEA3663026) | pig gut metagenome | biome: pig gut; feature: pig-associated habitat; material: faeces | place: France | collected 2012
CTCTTTTTCTATCTTAGGCTATTTTAGCCAATCCACAACTTTTGATTATAACTCCGGAAGCGGTACTATGAAGGCTCAGACATTCAGCCAGAATAAAGAACAGCAGCTTTCTAAAAACGCTTTTGAAGCCCCGGACGGAAGTCAGTTTGCAGGCTGGTCAGAAAATCCAGATGCTTCTTCTGATGAAATTGAATATAAAGATGGAAGTTTTATCACCGTAAAAGAAAACATGACTCTTTACGCCGTATGGAAAATGGTCGAAGGTCGCGGAACTGAAACTGAAACAAAAAAATTCCAGTTTGTTTTTGACGACTGGCAGACGACCGATACTTCTTTAAAACCCGGTGATGACTTTTACAAATACAGTGCAGGACAGTTTTATGAACTTGAAGAGGAAGAGCAAATTAAAAAAAGTCTTTCAGATAAACTTGATTTCCAAATGAAACTGTTTAATATTACTCAATCGAATGAGCCTTCTTTTAAAATAGGAAAAAAATATAAAGAACTTGTTATAAAAGATGATAAAGATAATTTTGTTTCTGCTTTTGATTTATTAAAAAAAGATATTGATAAAATAAAAGAAGTTTCAACTGTGTCAGAGTTTTATGAACTTTTTGCCGAGTATATGTGGAATGATGAATCATATTCATATTTTACAGCGACTTTAAACGGGCGGGAACCTTGTGTTATGATACAAGTTCCTGACCCAAACAGTGAAAAAATTACAGAATTTGATTTACCTTTGGAAAATGTAAATTTTGACGCAGAAAAGGCAAAGGAATTTTATCAAGCTTTAAAAAATCAAGATTTAATAACAGGAATATCAAAATTTAAAACAGATGAAAATTCAGCTTATTCAATTTTTAAGAAATCAATAACAAAGGAAACAGAAATTACAGATTTTGATTTATTGGTAAATGATAGTGGTGAAGATTTTCTAAAGCATATTGATTTGGTTTGTGAAACGGCAGATGCAAATCCACTTTTAATATCACTTTCGCTTGACTATGCAAAAGAATTTTTGTGTTTCCTTGCAGCAAAAAAAGTTTATGATAGTTTTGATATAGAATTCATAGACTTAGACAAAACACCTTTCTATTGTTCATTGCTAAAAGCGTATCAAACAGAAATTGACAAAGATGGAAGTCGCAAACAATATACGGAAAAGCTTTGTAAGGATTTACTTGACACTTTTAAAAAACGAATCGAAAAAAATACATGGATGAGTGATACAACAAAAGCAAATGCAAAAGAAAAAGCAGAAAATATGATTTTCCTTCCCGGTTATCCAGATAATTATCCAGAAGATTTTCTTTTTGAAACTGAGGCAGAACAGGAATGGGAATGTGCCTATCGGTTTATTTCTGAGTTAACAAAAAAAAGCCGAATCATGCTTATAAAAAGAATTTTTCGAAATGATTTATCAATAGAACAAAGACTTCGTGATTGTTATATTCTTTCTGAAAATACTATAGTAAACAATGCATTTTATGATCCATCCAACAATGCCATGGTAATTAATATTCCAAATCTTCAAGAAGAAGTTTTAAAACTTGATTCAAGTGATGCTTTTAATTATGCAATTTTGGGTGCAACTACAATCGGACACGAACTTTGCCACGCTTTTGATTCAACTGGTGCACAATACGGTCCTGATGGTAAACGCTTTGAATGGTGGACAATTTCTGACAAACTCCGTTATCAAGAAAAACAGAATCAGATGAAAAGTCTTTACAATCAGTTTGTAATTTCTTCTGACGGAAGTGCTGTAAGCGGTGATCGTACTCTTGACGAAAACCTTGCAGATTTAGGCGGTTTTACCGTTGCTTATGACACATTCCTTTCTAAAAAGATTGATGAATTGACAGATGATGCCCTTATCGAACAAAGAAAAGTATTTTTCCAGTCTTTTGCAATTTATTGGGCAATGCCAGATAAAGGAGATTGGGAAAATGACGAACATTCACCGTATGAATTTAGAATTCGCGGTGTAGTCTGCAACATGGACGACTGGTACAACCTTTACGATGTAAGTTTTGGCGATGTTTATTATCTTTCACCTGACCAGAGGATTATTTTGTGGTAGAATATAGTATTATCAGGATGTAATTCCGCTTATGATAATAAATATTATAGTAAAATTAAATGGAGTAAATTTTGAAAAAAAATAAAAATTATTTTTGTTGTAGTAATATAAAACAAATATTTTTAATCTCTTTGTTTTTTTCTGTTATTTTAATAAGTTGTCAAAGTAAAGGAAGTAATATGAATAAAACCTCTTTTGTATTTAATCAAAAATGCGCTGTTGACCTTCATCTTCATCTTGACGGTTCTGTTTCTGTACAATCTGCTAGAGAACTTGCAGAAATAGAAGGAATTTCACTTCCAAAAAGTGATGAAGAACTTGAAAATCTTCTTTCTGTTGGAGATGATTGCCGGGATTTAAATGAATATCTTGAAAAATTCGCACTTCCTGTAAGTCTTCTTCAAAGTGAAAAATCCCTTGAAAAATGCGCTTATAACATTTGCAAGGAACTTCTTGAAGAAGGTTTTATCTATGCAGAAATCCGCTTTGCCCCGCAGCTTCATTTAAAAAAAGGACTTACCCAAAAACAAGTTGTAGAAGCTGTTTTACGCGGAGTTAAAAATTCCGGTTTTAAGGCGAATGTGATTTTGTGTGCAATGCGAAGTGGAGAAGACAATTCTTCCGAAAACCTTGAAACAGCCGCCCTTGTAAAAGAATTCCTGAATAAAGGCGTGTGTGCCCTTGACCTTGCAGGTGCGGAAGCGCTTTTTCCTAATGAAAAATATTCGTATCTTTTTGAAAAAGCAAGTGAATATAATGTTCCTTTTACGATTCATTCTGGAGAAGCTTTGGGAGCAGAAAGCGTTGAAAAGGCACTGGAGTTCGGTGCAAAAAGGATAGGGCATGGCGTTCGTTCTATAGAAAGCGAAAAAACATTAAAAATCCTTAGGGAAAAACAAATTCCTCTTGAACTGTGTCCTACAAGCAATTTGAACACAAATATCTTTAAAGATTACGGTGATTTTCCCCTTGAAAAACTCATTGCTTCAGGCATAACAGTTACAGTCAATTCAGACAATATGACAGTTTCAAAAACAAATGCCAGAAAAGAAATGCAGCATCTTATAGAAAGTCATAATCTTTCCAAAGAGCAGGTAAAAACACTTCTTTTAAATTCCGTCAACGCATCATTTTTGAGTAAAGAAGAAAAAGAAGAATTGAAAAAAAATGTTAAAGCTTGTTTTTAATAATTTTATGGGAGCATAAATGATTTGCATACAGAAGAAAAAGGTTTTTGAAGTAAATTACGAAGATTTTTCGCAAAATTTTGTCCGAAATTTTTATTTGAACAATTACGACAATCTTAAAGTCGTTATTATAGTCAAAAAAAACAAGACATTTTATGCAAGCGTTTCTTTTGAAGAAGTCTGTGCACTTTCTGGAAAAAATGCAGTTGCAAAGTTCATTGAAAAAGAAATAAACAGAGAGTACATTACTCCGTCGGGGAAAATGTTTGATGAAGCGGGAAAAATTTACAAGAAAAAAGGACGCGTTTTTTATATTCCGCTTATTTCCAATGAAAATGCTTTTCCAAAGAAAACAAATCAAGAGAAAGAATCTGTAAAATGGCTGGATTTTTTTATTGATATTCCGATTCCGGGAATTGGTCTTGATATGGTTGATTATGTGCGGAATATGGACTTGCAGGAAACTTACAAAACATACCTCAGGAAAAATTCAAACGGCACTGTAGAATTAGGCGGATTAAATGAATTAAATTACAGGCTTTACGAACTTAATTCAGAAATCGGCACAAATATGATTCTGCACGATGAAAGATGGACAGAATATCTTGGAATAAAAAGCCTTTGCGAGCCGGCAAATGAAAGCAATTTTACTTATGACAGTTTTTTCAGCCGTAATGCTTATTGGACATACACAGCCGTTGACGGATTATGGTTAACACACATGATTTATAAAGAAAAATGCTATTCTGAATTATACAAAAAACTTTCTTCAGAAGGCGTAAAAACTCTCTGGTGCCGGCTTACTCCAAAAGACTTAAAACCGCAAAATAAACAAAGCGACTGTTCGAAAAGCATTCTTCATGAAATGTTTTATTCGGTTGATCTTCTTCAGACTATGGTAGGCGATTATTATTACAAAAAAACGATTTACGGCGTGAATGCTGCTGAATATTCTGTAAAAATGGCATCTCGTTCAAATATCCGCCAGATGGGAGACGGAGAAAAAACACTTTATCTTGTAGGACCGTGTACTATCGGTGCAGATTTTAATTTTGAAGGGCAGAGGATGTTTGAAATTCTTTACGAAAAACTGAAAGAAAATTCTTCTGACTATAAACTCGTTCCTGTGCTAGTCGGACTAGATGCACAAAACGATTTTATGGAACTTCTTTCAAAAACTATTTATTCTGATGATATTGTTTTAATTCTTGATGCTTTTGGAAATGACATTCTTTCGCTTGCAGGAAAAGACGGACTTTCCGCTAACGATGTTTTTTCTGAATATGATGAAACTGACTGGCTTTATACCGATACAAGAATGCATACTACAGAAAAAGGAAACAGAATCCTTGCAGAAAGAATAATGGAAAAGCTTGTCGTTCCAACAATTGCAGAAAATAACATTGAAAAACATTTTACTGTACATCAGGCAGAAGAAAAACGGTTCTTCCTTACGCCGTGCCACCAGAGGGAACTTGATGAATATTTTAGGAAAAATGCCGAATTCAAAAAAAATAATTCATCTCCAGCAAAAATCGGTGCAATTACGATGAATGCAAATCCGTTTACAGAAGGTCACAAATATCTTACGGAATTTGCTTCAAAAAAAGTTGATTTGCTTTATGTAATGGTTGTAGAGGAAGATAAGTCTGAAATTCCGTTCCAGGACAGGTTTGAAATGGTAAAGAAAGGATGCAAGGAATTTAAAAATGTCCGCGTTATAACAACAAGCCGCCTTCACCTTTCGTTTTTGTCTATGCCTGATTATTTTAGAAAAAATATGGTTCAGGAAGGAACTCCGCTTGATTTCTGGAAAGATATTTTCATTTATACGCATTATTTTGTTCCGTTCTTTGGAATTACAGACCGTTTTTTAGGCGAAGAACCGTCTGATTATGTTACCGCCGAATATAATAAAGCACTTGAAAAATCTCTTCCGAATTTTGGCGTAAAACTTACGATAATTCCGCGAAAAGAAGTTTCAGGAAATGCAATTTCAGGCACAAAAGTCAGGGAATATGCAAAAAACTTACAGTGGGATAAGCTTAAAGACCTTGTTCCTTTAACAACTCTTGAACATTTAAAATTTATGGCAGAAAGGGATAAGCAATAAAATTGCATCCTTGTAAATAAAATAAAGATTGATAGTAATGACAAAAAAGGAATAAATGATTTCAGGGAACTTTTTGCGGTTGGGGAAATGAAATTGAAAAAGACGGCATCGCATCCTGTTGATGCAGAAACAAGACGGACTGGACTTGCCTACGGAAACCTATAAGAATCGGAAACGTCGTTGGATTGGCAGAAGCGTTGTAATTCTTGGCGGCGTAACAATCGGTGATAATGTTATTGTCGGAGCAGGTTCAGTAGTAACGCACGACCTTGAAACAAACGGCATATACGCCGGAAATCCTGGTGTATTAATCAGGCGTCTTCCTGAATCTAATTAATTTTTTTGGAGATTTCAATTATGGAAAAAAAATTTGTGTCTGAAGTTGCAGCAATTGCAGTTCCGGCTTCATTACAGACACTACTTCAGATTTCTGTTTTAAGTTTAACAGATCAGGTTATGATAGGACAACTTGGAAGCGTAAGCATTGCAGCTGTGGGAATTGCAAATAAATTTTCTTCAAGCTATTCTCTTTTGATTGCGGGCATTGCCTCTGTTGCAGGAATTATGGTTTCACAGTATATCGGAAGCGGAGAGCGTCAAAAAGTTACGAAAAGTTTTTCGATGAATATTCTGGCTGCCCTTATTTTTTTCTCTTGCTGCCTGTGCGGCGGCAATTCTTTTTCCGAATCAGATAGCCGGCATTTATACTCCAGATGAGGCTACAAGAACTGAAAGTGCTACATATCTTTATATAATTGCATGGAATTATATTCCGATTGCGTTGATAACTCTTCTTTCAACGATGTTCCGCTGCATGAATAGGGCAAAATTCGCACTTTACATAAGCATTATTTCTACAAGCATTAATGTCGTTCTTGATTATTACCTGATTTTTGGTTTTGCTTTTTTTCCTGAAATGGGCTCAAAAGGCGCTGCAATTGCGACTGTCACTGCTCAGTGGATTTCGTGCATTATAAGTATTTTTATGTTTATTTTTACCTGCCAGAAACAGGGATACAGGGCATCTCCTGATTTACATATTGAATCTAAAGAAGTAAAACGCTTTTTCAGTATTCTTTTGCCTATTGTAATGTGTACGATTTCATGGCTTTTTGCTGACAATGTTTATTCGATTATCTATGGAAATATGGGAACTCTTGCGTATGCGGCAATAACAATTCTTGCTCCAATTCAGTTATTAACTATCAGCATGGCGGCAGGACTTGCTTCTTCATCGGGTATATTGATTGCAAAAAGCATTGGCGATAAAAAATATGACGAAGCCTATCAGCATGCAAAAAAACTGCTTTTTTACGCTCTTGTAGTTTTAGTAATAACAGGTGCCGTTATGATTGCAATTCAGTTTCCTTATGTTAATTTTTTCAGAGTTGAAGATTCTGTAAAAACTACCGCAAGACATTTGATTACGATTTTTGCCCTTACAACACCAATCAGAATGATGAATATGATTTTAGGCGGAAATATTCTCCGTTCCGGCGGTAATACAAAATATATTATGTACATTGACATGATAGGTTCGTGGTGCGTTGGAGTTCCTTTGGCATTCTTTACTGCAAGGTTTTTAAACCTTCCTATTGAAGGCGTAAATCTTATCGTTACAATAGAAGAACTTTTCCGTCTTATTGTATCGCTTGTCATCTTTAAGCGTAAAAAATGGATGTACCAGTAGTAGACTTTGAGTACAATTTAGTATAATCTTAACTATAAGAATGGTGTCGGATATTGAATTTTTTGGGGAGTGAAGATGAAAAAACTTAGTAAATTAATTCTAGTTTGTTTTTCAATAGCTTTTGTTTTTGGCTGTAAGCAGATTGTAGATGTAAAAACTTATTACCTTAATACTTACACAGTTCACTTTGATGCAAACGGGGGAAGCGGCACGATGAAAAGTCAGACATTCAGCCAGAATAAAGAACAGCAGCTTTCTAAAAACGCTTTTGAAGCTCCGGACGGAAGTCAGTTTGCAGGGTGGGCCACAAATCCTTATGTTTTTTCTGATGAAATTGAATACACCGACACTGAATCTATCACCGTAAAAGAAAATATGACTCTTTACGCAATCTGGAAAATGGTCGAAGGGCGTGGTACGAATACTGAAACAAAAAAATTCCAGTTTGTTTTTGATGACTGGTAGACGACTGACGAATCTGTAAAGCCTAGTGATGACTTTTATGAATACAGCGTAGGGCAGTTTTTGAATCTTGATAAATCTAATCAGTCAAAAAAGAGCATTATACTTAGTGTTGTAAGGGAAGCAAATACCTTTTTAAAAGAACAGGCACAAAATCCCACTTTTAATCTTGGAAAAATTTATAAGGACCTTGCTGAAGAAGAAATAAGCAATAATGCAGTGTTTGAATATCTTCAGTCAGAAGTTGATAAAATCGATGCGGTAACGACAATCCCTGAATATTATGAACTTTTTGTTGATTATATGTGGGCCGATATGCCGTATTTGGGATTTGACATCAGTTTTTCAGGACGAAAGAGCCAGTTGCAGATAAAAAATTATATACTTTTTGTTGATTGTAAATTGAATGATTCTTTTGAAAAATATTACAATCCAGACGATGCAAAAACTTTTTTTGACGCTTTGCAGAAACCTTCCATTATCTCTTCTGTTTCCGATTATAAAAAAGATAAAAATTCACTTTTTTCTATTATAAAGCAGTCAATAGTAAATAAAACAGACATTTCAGAAGATGATTTAAGTTCAAGTTTTAGCGTTCATGAATATGCAGCAAACGCTTTAAAACATCTTGATTTGATTTCCCAGTCAGATGAAGGTGTAGTCAGCGGACTTACGCTTGAAAATGCAAAACAATTCCTCCGTTTTATTGCGGCAAAAAAATGTTACGACAATTATAACAATAAAACACTTAAAATCAACCAGTATCAGTTTTACTATCCTTTGCTAAAAGAATATCAGACAAAATATGATCCGGACGGAAAACGGAAAGCTTATTTGGAAAATCTTTGCAACGAAATGATTGCGACTTTCAAAAAACGCATAGACAAAAATCCGTGGATGAGCGATACGACAAAAGAAAATGCAAAGAAAAAGGCAGATAATATGCTTGTTTTAATCGGTTATCCGGATAATTTTCCCGACGAGTTTATGTTTGAAAATATTAGCCGCTCAGAAAAAGGCTGGAAGTGTACAGCCCAGATGATTAACGACATAACAGAGCAAATAGCCGTGCAGCATATAAAAAGCATTTTTAGCAGTGAAATATCACCAAGCGATAAAATCCATAATCTTACCGTATATTATGATAATGTATTTACTTACAATGCCTCTTATTCTAGCGATATGAACATTATATATGTAAATATTCCTGATTTAAGTGAAACGGTTTTAAAACTAGATGCAAGCGATGCTTACAATTACAGCTTTATTGGTGCTGTTCTGGCCCACGAACTTTGCCATGCCTTTGATTCAACTGGTGCACAATACGGTCCTAACGGAGAACGCACAGAATGGTGGACAATTTCCGATAAACTTCGTTATAAAGAAAAACAGAACCAGATGATTAGCCTTTACAATCAGTTTGTCATTTCTTCTGACGGAAGTGCCGTAAGCGGTGTGCGTACTCTTGACGAAAACCTTGCAGATTTAGGCGGCTTGACCGTAGCCTACGATACATTCCTTTCCAAAAAAATAGGTGTACTTACAGACGAAGCCCTTATGGAACAGAGAAAAGTATTTTTCCAGACTTGGGCTGTTATCTGGGCAATTCCCGACACCGGAGACTGGCAATACGATGTACATTCTCCTTTTGAATTCAGAGCAAGGGGAATTGTCTGCAACATGGACGACTGGTACAACCTTTATAATGTAAAATTCGGCGATGCCTATTATCTTTCGCCCGACCAGAGAATTGTTTTGTGGTAAATGATATTTTTACACAACAAAGAATAAAAACCGCTTCTTTTAGATTATTGCATAACAATAATTTAAGCGAAGCGGTGTAAATTGCTAAAAAATCTTTTAAATCACCATGTTCATTCTTTCGCGCACTTCTTCGAGAGTTTTTATTCCAATTTCCCGTGCTTTTGCAGAACCGTCCAAAAGAACTTGTCTAATGTACGCAGGATCAGCTTCAAGTCTTGCTCTTTCCTGACGCAAAGGACGTAGTTTTTCATTCATTGCTTCAGTCAGAATGTTTTTGAGCATTCCGCCGCCGCCATCACCAATTCTTTGAGCAATAGATTCTGGTTCTTCGCCGGTACAAAGAGAAATCAAACTTAAAAGATTTGCAACTTCAGGACGATTTACAGGATCATAAGTGATATTTCTGTCCTGATCAGTTTTTGCTTTTTTAATCAATTTTGCAGTTTCATCTTCAGTAGCAGAAAGCATAATTGCATTGCCACGAGATTTAGACATCTTCTGACTTCCATCCAATCCCAAAATCATAGGAGTTTTGGAAAGCAAAACTTCAGGAAGTGGAAAAACAGGTTCTTTTCCAGTGTCAGTACAGAATTTTTTATTAAAACGACTTGCAATAGTTCTTGCCATTTCAATATGAGGAAGCTGATCTTTGCCGGCAGGAACAACATTTCCCTTGCAGAAAAGAATATCCACAGCCTGATGCACAGGATAAGTGTACATTCCGGCATTTACATTTGTAAGACCAGCCGCCTGAATTTCTTCCTTTACAGTTGGATTTCGGCTTAATTCAGCATTCGAAACAAGAGTCAAAAAAGGAATCATCAGTTGATTTGCTTCTGGAACATAACTGTGCGGATAAATAATAACATCTTGCTTTGAAGGGTCAATTCCCGCCGCCAAATAATCAATCACAAGCTGTTTAGTATTTTGACTAATTTTATCAAAAGCATCATGGTCAGTTAAAACCTGGTAATCTGCAATCAAAATCATAGTCGGAACACCCATATTTGCAAGACGCACACGATTTTGAAGTGATCCAAAATAATGACCTATATGCAAATGTCCTGTAGGTCTGTCCCCAGTCAAAACACGATATTTTTTAGGATTTTTTACCAAATCTTCTTCAATTTTTTTACTGCGCAAAACTGCAGCTTCATAACTTTTATTTATGTCGATATTTAATTCTTCACTCATAATTCCTCCAAAAAATTTTTTATTTTTTTTATAATCAGGGCGGCTTTTTGCTTCGCAAAAAACAGGCTATCCGTGCTTCGCTACCGCTCATCCTCCGCACTCGGCTTCGCCTCGCTTGCGGTGGACTGCTTCGCAGGCACTACTATCCTTGCCGCAAAAACCTTGTTGAATTTATACATTTAATCAAACAAATTGAATTATCATTTTATATTATATTGATAAAACTTACAATAAAAAAAAATTTTTTATTCAATTTTTAATATCAAAGATAATGACAACAAATAAAAAACGATTTATAATAAAATCATTGTGAATGCTATAGATGTTTTTCAAGACTGGCTTGAAAATTACTTAAATTTTGAACGAACTCCTCAAAAAGAAATATTTTGGCTCGATACAATTGATTATTTATGCAAGCGTTTCAACAATCCTCAAGATTATGCTCCCTGCATTCATGTTGCCGGTTCCAAAGGAAAAGGTTCTGTTTCCAAAATGATTGCCTGCATTTTAGATGCAGCAGGGTACAACGTTGGAATTTATTCATCACCACATATCAGTGATTTTAGGGAACGCATTTCAAAACCAAATTCATTTTTTTCTGAAGAAATTTACGAAAAAACAATAAAAGAACTTGTTCCAAAAATTGATTCAATTGTTGCCGAGGATTTACCAGCCGAACGTCCACTTACATGGTTTGAGCTTGTGACACTTTATGCATTTTTGTGTTTCCGAAATGCAAAAGTGGATTGGGCTGTTTATGAAGTAGGATTAGGCGGTCGACTAGATTCTACAAACATTGTTCGACCAAAAGTCTGCTGCATAACTCCAATTGAACTGGAACATACAGAATTTCTTGGCGATACTCTCGAAAAAATTGCAGCAGAAAAGGGTGGAATCATAAAAAACTGCACTCCGGTTATTATTTCTCCACAGCAAAAAGAATCTGTAAAAATTGTTCTCAGGGAAAAAGCAATCACCCGTCATGCACCATATTATTTTGTGGAAGATTTGATTTCAAAATCATTTTACAAGTTTAATGAAAAAACAAAACGAATGACGGTTCACATGGAAAGCCCGATTTTCAACAGACCAGTTGAAACAGAACTGCAAATGTTAGGTCAAATGCAGGCTCAAAATGCTGCAATGGCTGCTTTGTGTGTAAAAAAAGTTCTTCCAAATCTCAGCGAAGAAATTATCGAAAAAGGACTTTCCAATGCAAAACTTCCAGGAAGATTTGAAATTTTTGAAAAGGTAAAAAATTATGAAGGCATAAATCATTTAATTCTAGATGGTGCCCACACTTATAATTCCATCAGACTAACTGTCGACACTTTAAATAAACTTTTTGGTGATTCAAAAGTAAATCTTCTGTTTGCCTGTGCAGCTGATAAAGATGTAAAAGATATTGCAAAATTATTTAAATACCGTTTTGAACATATTTATGTCACAAAACCTGGAAATAAAAAGAAATCTGATTTGGAAGCAGAACGTCAGGCTTTTTCAGATGCACAGTTATCTTTTACAGCAGATTCTGATTACAAAAAAATGATAAAAAAAGCACTTTCTGATTCAGCACAGAATAACGTAAATTTATTGATTACAGGTTCATTTTATCTTCTTGCAGAAGTTAAAGAATTTCTGCAAGAAAAATTCTAAATAAACCGTAATTTCAGATTTTTCTTTTTTTTAAGAATCTATCAGATTTTTTGGAATTCAGTTACAGAATTTCGCGTTTTACTCTTTTTGAAAGACTGGTTAAAACTTCATAAGAAATTGTATTCCCGATTTCAGCTAAAGTATCTGCTGTATTTAATGCGCCGCTTTCTTTTGGACCAAAAATTACAGCTTTATCCCAAGTTTTTACATCATTATTATTTTTTCCAATATCAACCATGCACTGATCCATACAGATTCTGCCACGCACAGGGTAGCTTTTGCCGTTTATTGTAACAGTAAGTCCTGGAGAAAAACGTCTTAATAATCCATCTGCATAACCAACAGGAAGAACTGCAATGTCTGTTTCATCATCACAAGTCCATTCTCTGCCATAAGAAACAGATTTTCCCTTGTCAAAATGACGGATCGAAACAACTCTTGTTTCAAAAGCCAGAACAGGTTTTACATCAAAATCAATATTATGCGATTTTATAAAGTTTTCTACATCTTTGTCTGGATAATATCCGTAAGTAATGATTCCAGGACGCACCATATCTAAATGCATTTTTGGATTACATAAAAGAGCTGCACTGTTAGCACATGAACAAATTCCAGGATTTATTCCACAGTTTTTTACATTTTCAACAGCAAGTTTAAAAGCTTCAAACTGATTTTCTGTGTAATCAATATTTTCCTGCTTTAAACTGTCTGCCACAGAAAAGTGTGTACACATTCCTTCCAGTTTAAGAATTTCATTTTCTTCTATATATTTAGCTTCTTTTCCTGCTTCATTCGGAAGGCATCCGATTCTTCCCATTCCAGTATCTACCGCCAGAAAAACTGGATATTTTTTTTGGGAGAGGGATTTGCATGCTTTTTTCATCATAGTGATATGTTCAAAAGAAAAAACGAGAGGAGTTATGTTATTTTTTATCAAATCAGGCATTTCATCTTCAGAACATAAACTCAAAAGAAGAATTTTTGCTGTAATTCCATTATTTCGCAGTTCTATACCTTCTTCCACAGTTGCAACTGCCAGATATTCGACCGAACATTCCTGTGCAATTTTCGCTGCAAGAACAGCATTATGACCATAAGCATCAGCTTTTACAGCAACACACATTTTTACATTTTTTCCGACATATTTTTTAATGTTTTGAATGTTATATCTCAAATTATCCTGATATAAAACTGCCTTTGTACAACGATTCATTTTGCCTTCCTTAAAAGCGCCAAGCGAAATTTTTCAACTTGTATTCTATTTTTATAACAATTTTTTAGCAATATCTTATTGTAAAATTTTAAGAATAATATTAAAATATATTAATTATGAAAGTTAATCTTACATTAGTTTTGATTATATCATCATTGTTTTTTTTCTCATGTGCTTCTACAAAAAATGTGTCTGTTGATTCTATCGAAGATAAAAATGAAGACAGTTTAATAGAAGAAATAAATATAACTGAAGAAAATCAAGTAAATGTTTCTGAAATAGAAGAAAATCCAGTTACCGAAGAAATTGTTGAAGTAAAAAAAGAACCGACTGAATCAGAACTTTTTATCCAAAAAATAGAAAATATTAATATAAAATGCGTTTCAGCGCCTTCTGTTGTCACAAAAAACAGAAATTTTTCAACTCCTTATGAATTTTCAGTATTTGATGGCGAAATGAATCCACTTTCACAAATCAGTATAACTCTAACTTATCCTTCTATAAAAAGTGATGATGATATTTTGTTTTCTTCTGTAGAACTCATTTCTGATGAAAATGGAAAAATTTCATTTGTTCCTCCAAAACCGTCTTTTGCGTGCATCTCAACTGTATCTGCTTATCCCACACCATTAAATCAAGATGAAGAAGTCATAAAAGCAGTAAATCAAAAAAAAGTTGAAGCAGTTTGGAAAGTTCGTTCAGATGTAATAAATAAAGGTGCAGTTTTATTTATCTGGGATTTTAATGAAAAAAACAGACCTGTCAATAATTCCTATGAAATTCTTTCGGAATTCAGAAAGCGTGGAATGACAATGGTCGGAAATGCTCCTGTTAATGATTCTGAATATATTGGAAAATCTCTTGATTTTTTATATAAAGAAAATTATGAAATTATCGAAGATTCTTATGGTTATTTGATTTGTGGAACTGTAAAATTTGTAAAACCAGTTGAACCTTGTGAAGAAGGATATTTGTGTTCACTGACTTCAAAAATTGAAGCTTTGGATATGAAAAACGGAAAAAAAGTGTTTTCCAAAACATTTAATCATGAAGCTACAGGAAAAAATTGGAATTCCTGCGTTTCAAAATGCAAAACAGAACTTGCAAAAATGATAGTTGAAGAGATTCTTTTTGGCATGTAATTTTTCCTTGAATATAAAGTTACAAGGAATGTATGATAATAATAAATTTTGAAGATTTATAAAAGGGGACTTTTATGATTTACACAGACACAAGAGATAATTCTGTAAAAGTAGATTTTAAAACCGCTGTAATGGGTGGAATGAATCAAAAAACAGGAGGATTGTATATTCCTGTTGAGTTTCCAAAACTGAATTCTGATTTATTAAACAAAGATCCTGCTCCATCGTTCAGAGATATAGCTTTTAACATGGCAAAACCTTATGTTGAAGGTGAAATTCCAGATGACGATTTGGCTGCTATCATTCAGGATGCATATCCATTTCAGCCAAAAGTTGTCCCATTAGATTCCATTTCTTATGTGATGGAACTTTTTCATGGTCCAACTTGTGCATTTAAGGATTTTGGTGCACGATTTATGGCAAGAACAATGTCATATTTCAACAGAAATGAAAACACTCCTTTGCACATTCTTGTAGCAACTTCAGGAGATACAGGTTCTGCTGTAGGCAGTGCTTTTCATGGTGTTCCAGGACTTGATGTAACTATCTTATATCCTGAGGGAAAAATCAGTCCGCTGCAGGAAAAACAGCTTTCAACTTTTACTGGAAATGTGCGTGCTTTGAAAGTTAAAGGAACTTTTGATGACTGTCAGAAACTTGTAAAAACAGCTTTTACAGATAATCAGCTCAGAGAAAAACTCCGCTTGAGTTCAGCAAATTCTATCAACATTGCAAGGCTTCTGCCACAATCTTTCTATTATATGTATTCTTCTCTTGTTGTCAGAAATAGAGCTGCAATGGATAACAAAATTCATGATCCTGCAATTATTATGGTTGTTCCTTCGGGAAATTTTGGAAATCTTACTTCTGGTTTGATTGCAAAGGAAATGGGTGCTCCAATTACTGGATTTACTGCAGCGACAAATTCAAACAAAACAATTCCAGATTGGATTGCAACTGGAGATTATAATGCCCGTCCGTCAGTAGAAACATTTGCAAATGCTATGGATGTCGGTGCTCCAAGCAATTATGAAAGAATCAAAGCAATGTACACACTTGATCAGGTTCGCCAGATGTTTGCTTCATATTGGCAGGACAATGATGGCATTATGAAATCTATCAAAGATTGTAATGATAAAACTGGATATATCATTGATCCTCACGGTGCAATTGGTTGGGCTGCATGGGATTCTATTCGCAGTGGTGCAATGAATGATTTGGTTAATGGCATAAAAAATGATTATAATAAACCTGGCCTTACACCAAATATTCCTGATTGGGCTCAGAAAGTTATTGATAAAAAAGCTGTCGGTGTGATTTTGGAAACTGCATCTCCAGCAAAATTCGGTTCAATCGTAACAGAAGCAATTGGAAAAGAACCTCCAATGCCAGCCCGTCTAGAAGAAGTTATGCGACTGCCTGATAGAGCAATTCCTATGGCAAATGATTATAATCAATTTAAAGAATGGCTCTTGGCTAATCTGTAAAATCTGAATTAAAATAAAAAAACTGTCAGACGTTTGGAAGATTTCTTCATTTGTCTGACAGTTTTTTTTTTAGAATTTCTTTGGTAATGTTTTTCCCTGTTTTTTCCAAGAAAGATATTCTGCAGTTGCAGTAAATAAAACATCGCTTGCAGAGTTTAAACCTGTTTCCATACTGTCCTGCACAACTCCGATGATAAATCCAACTCCTACAACCTGCATTGCTATATCATTTGAAATTCCAAATAAAGAACAGGCAAGTGGAATTAGAAGAAGAGAACCGCCTGCTATTCCTGAAGCGCCACAAGCACCTAAAGTTGCAAGAATGCAAAGAATTAATGCTGAGCCAATATCATAAGAAATGCCTAAAGTGTTTGCTGCTGCTAAAGTCATAATCGCGATTGTGATAGCAGCACCATCCATATTAATTGTAGCACCAAGCGGAATAGAAACAGAATACATGTCTTCATCAAGATTTAATTTCTTGCAAAGTTCCAAATTTACAGGTATGTTTGCAGCTGAACTTCGTGTAAAAAATGCTGTAATTCCACTTTCTTTTAAACACTTAAAAACAAGAGGATATGGATTTATTTTTAATGTAATTGCCACAATTGCAGGAGATACGATAAGCGCCATAAAAAGCATTGCTCCTATCAAAACTAGAATCAAAGTTCCGTAGTTTTTAAAAATTCCAAGTCCGTTTGTTGAAACTGTTGTAAAAACAAGTCCTAGAATTCCAAAAGGAGCAAGATTAATAATGCCTCGAACAATCTGAGAGATTCCATCTGCGATTTCTGTAAACAAGTTTTTTGTATTTTCACTGGCAATTTTTTTCATGACAATTCCAAAAATTACTGACCAGGTAAGGATACCAATGTAGTTTGCTTTTGCAATTGCATCAATAGGATTTGAAATTGCATTTACAAGAAGATTTTTCAAAACCTGACCAATTCCAACGGGAGCAGAAGCAATATCTGCTTTTTGAACAAGTGTAATTGTCTGAGGAAAAAGAAAGCTCGCAAGCACAGCAATAAAAGAGGCAAGAAAGGTTGAAATCATATATAAAAAAATGACTGTTCCAAAACGTCTGTCTAATTTTGCTTTTCCTTTTACAAGCGAACTGGAAACTAGAGCAAAAACAAGAACAGGTGCAATTGCTTTTAATGCACCTACAAATAAATCACCCAAAATTCCAATCCAAGTTTGAGTTGGAAGCAGAATTCCCAAAAGCGAACCAACAATAATTCCAATCACAATTCTTAAAATCAGGCTAATTGAATTGTACGCATTTACAATGTTTTTAAAAAAATTATTTTTCATAAATTTAATTATAACATAGAAATTTTAATTATTCAAACTTATGATGATTCATGATTGTAGTAAATTATGGATTTTGGCTCTGTTTTGTAAAAAAATCTAATTCAAAATCGATTTATTTTCTATACTTTAAATAATTCTTCCATTATAATAGGAATATGAAAATTCATACTTTTAAAGGTGGTATTTTTCCACGCGAAATGAAGGAATTGACAAATAAATGTCCAATAAAAGATGTAATGCCATCATCAAAAATGGTCACAATTCCTGTAACAATGGGTGGTGCTCCAAATGTGCCATGTGTAGCTGTAGGTGATTTAGTTGCTAGAGGACAGGTGATTGCAAATGGCGATAAATTTATGAATTGTCCAGTTCATTCTTCTGTTTCTGGCAAAGTTAAGAAAATTCAAAACTGTGTTGTGATTGGAAATCAACAGGCACAATGTATCATAATAGAAGCAGATGATGAAAATCGCATTGATTTTATGGAACCTTTGAATCCTTTTACTTGCGAAACTTCACAAGCTTTGGAAAGAATAAAAAATGCTGGAATAGTTGGCATGGGTGGAGCTTCTTTTCCAACTCATGTAAAACTTAATCCTCCAGAAGATAAAACGATTGACTACGTACTTATAAATGCAGCAGAGTGTGAACCTTATCTAACATGTGATGAAAGAACACTTCAGGAAGAAACAAAGAAATTTATTGACGGAATTGCAATTGTTCTTCGTCTTGTTGGCGCACAGGGAATTATTGCACTGGAAGAGAATAAAGCATACATTCGTCCAATTTTACTTGAAGAAATCAAAAATCAAGGTTATGGCGATGATATAAGTGTTTGCGTTGTTAAAACTAAATATCCTCAAGGTTCTGAAAAATTTATTGTTGCTTCCTGTCTTGGAATTGAAATTCCAAGTGGAAAACTTCCTGCCGACGCTGGAGTTATTATTTGCAATGTAGGTACAGTATGTGCAATTTCTGATGCTTTCCGACTTGGAAAACCTTTGATAGACAGAGCATTGACAATTTCTGGTGGAGCCGTTGAAAATCCTTGCAATATTAGAGTTCCAGTCGGTACTTTAATCAGCGATTTGATTCCTGATGTTTTTACTTTAAAAGAAAATTCTTGTGCTATGATTATTTCTGGCGGTCCTATGATGGGATTTGCTATGGCAGATACATCTTTTCCTGTAGCAAAAGGAACAAGTGGAGTAACATTTTTAACTGCAGATGAAACTTATCTTGGTGAAGAAGATCAGTGCATTTCATGTGGAAATTGTGCTGCAAGATGTGCTATGCGTCTTACCCCTGTAATGATTATCCGTGAGCTTAAAAGCGGTAATCTCGAAAAAGCCAAAGGTTTTGGACTTATGGATTGTATAGAATGTGGATGTTGTGCATTTGTTTGTCCTGCCCATATAAATATAGTTCAGCGTGTTCGACTTGGAAAAGCCATGATGAGACAGAAAATGGCAGAATCAAAGAAAAAATAGAGGTTTGCTTGTTATGGAAAATAAAATTCATTTGTCTTCAAGTCCTAACTTTACAAAAGGTCTTACAACACAAAAAACAATGGCTGCCGTTTTGATTGCTCTTTTACCAGAGTGTATCGCTGGTGTCGTATTTTTTGGAATTAAAGCACTTATCACTATTTTAGTTAGTGTCGTTTCGTGTGTTTTTTTTGAATGGCTTTTTCAAAAAGTTACAAAACAAAAAATCGTTATTTCTAATCTTTCGGCATGTGTAACAGGCGTTATGCTTGCACTTGTCTGTCCGCCTACAATTCCATGGTGGATGATAATTTTGGGTGCTGCAGTTGCTGTTATTATAGCAAAAGGACTTTTTGGAGGAATAGGCTCTAATGTTTTCAATCCTGCATTAACGGGACGTGCTGTTTTATTCATAAGTTTTCCTGCTGTGATGGGAGCTTCATGGCTTTTACCAAAAACTGCGTCTTATTCATCAGTTCAAATGGATGCAATTTCATCAGCAACTATTTTAAGTGAATTAAAAGCAGGTACAGTTGAAAAAATTGATTTTCTAGAATATTTTCTTGGCTCAACATCCGGATGTATAGGTGAAACTTCGGTTTTATTGATTCTCATTTCGTTTATTTTTCTTTTATTGATAAAAGTGATTGACTGGCGCGCACCTTGTGGCATGATTTGTACAATTTCATTATGTTCATTCATTTACGGAATTTGTAGGGACGGAAGTTTTGCGGAAGCTGTGAACGAAGTGTTAATTGCACTTTTGACCGGTGGAGTAGCTTTTGGTGCATGTTTTATGGTAACTGACTATGCAACAACTCCTGTTACAAAACCTGGAAGAATGGTTTTCGGAGCAGGCTGTGGATTAATCACTTTCCTCATAAGAAAATTCGGCGGATATCCCGAAGGTGTAATGTTCAGTATTCTGATTATGAACAGTGTTGCTCCATTTTTAAATAATTTAAAAATCAGAATGTATGGATATGGAAAAAAAGGAAATAAACGTGCAGATTTATCGAAAATTAGCATGGAATTTGATTTAAGTAATGCAAAAATGCGTGAACAAAACAGTGAAAGTGCGGAGGAAAAATCTGATGAAAAATAAAAATTCTGGTATCGGAGAAATGATTAAACTTGGAATTATCCTTGTTTTTTACGCCGTAGCTTCCTGTACAGTCCTTGCGATTGTAAACAGTTTTACCTCTGTAAAAATAAAGCAGAATCAAATTGAAGCTGCTAACAAAGCAATGAAAGAAGTTTTCAGTGCGGCAGATGAATTCGAGACTGTGCAGAATTTTCAATCAAATTTTGGAAACATAACTGTAAGTGATTTTTATCTTGCAAAAAAGAGTGGAAAAGTTTGCGGCGGTGTATGTCAGGTTTCAGGTCCAACTTATGATAAAGGAAAAATTATTGTTGGTGTTGATTTAAAAGGAACTGTCACCGGCATGCAAGTTCTTGAACTGTCTGATTCTCCTGGTTTTGGTCTGAAGGCAAATGATCCGACATTCAAACTTCCAAGCGGAAAAACTTTTTTCGGACAGTTTGCAGGGCTTTTGGTGAAAGATGGCTTTACAGTAAATCAGACTTTTGACGGAATTTCTGGTGCAACAATTACAAGTAAAGCAATCGGTGACTTGGTTTCGCAAGGTTCGGCTGTAATTTGCAGTTATCTGGAGGAAAATAATTATGAGTAATCAGAATAAATTAAAAACATTTACAAAAGGTCTTCTGATTGAGAATCCTCTTTTAGTTTTAAGTATTGGACTTTGTTCATCTTTGGGTGTTACTACCAGCATTTTCAACGGATTTGGTATGGGCATAAGCATGACTTTTGTCCTTTTGATGAGCGAAATTGTAATCAGCATCTTTAAAAAACTGATTCCTCAGGCAATAAGACTTCCTGTTTTCATCATCATAATTGCAGCTTTTACAACAATTGTTCAGATGGTTTTACAGGCTTATGTTCCTGCTTTATACAGCGCACTTGGAGTTTTTCTTCCATTAATTGTTGTAAACTGCATTATTATGGGAAGAGTAGAGGCTTTTGCATCAAAAAATTCCATCGACGATTCAATTTTGGATGCTTTAGGAATGGGTGTTGGATATACAATTGTGATGGTTGCAATATCTTTGATTCGAGAACTGTTTGGAGCAGGAACTCTATTGGCTGGTACTCCATTAAAAATTGAAATAATTCCAGAAATGTATAGAATTGGTCTTTTGAATAGCGCACCCGGTGGATTTATTGTTTTTGGAATAATCGGAGCAATAGTTCAGTTTGCAAAAAGGAAAAAATGATTGATGTTTGATAATGCATAGATTAAATCACAATAACTGTGAAACTTAATTTATGCATGGAGTTTCCTCGAAACTCTTTATTTACCTTCCGCTTGATGCGGATGAATTGTAATTTTTCGGGAGAAAATATGAATGTTTTAATAGAAACTTTGAAAATATTTTTACAGTCAGCAATTATTGATAATGTTGTGTTCATTCAATATCTTGCTATTTGCCCGTTCATTGGAATGACTAATGATACTCAGAAAGCTACAGGAATGAGTCTTGCAACTACTTTTGTAATTCTGCTTGCAACAGCCGTAACATGGCCATTATATCACTTTGTCATGATGCCGCTCGGGCTTGAATTTTTGCAGACTTTATTCTTTATCCTTGTGATTGCGTCTTTGGTTCAGCTTGTTGAGTTTTTTCTTAAAAAATGTATGCCTGGACTTTACAGTGCTATGGGTGTGTACCTTGCTTTGATTACAACAAACTGTGCCGTGCTTGGAATCACAATTAACTGCATCTCAAAAGGTTATACTTACGGTCAAAGTCTTGTTTATGCCTTTGGAAGTGCAATGGGATTTTTAATCAGTATGGTGATTATGAGTGGAGTCAGAAGTAAAATCAAAATTGCAAAAATTCCTGAAAGTTTTAAAGGTACACCGATTCTATTTATCAGTGCGTCACTATTAAGTCTTGCTTTCCTTGGATTTAAAGGATTGATTAAATAATTTGGATGAGGTTGTAAGATGAATTTGATTATTTATACAGTTATCTGTGCTTTGGTGATTGCTTTTATTCTGGGAGTTCTGCTTGGTCTTTTTAAAAAGATATTTCATGTTGATACTGATCCGAAAGTGGAAAAAGTAAGGGAAGCTCTTTCAGGTGCTAATTGTGGTGGTTGTGGACTTGCTGGATGTGATGCCTTTGCTGGAGCTGTTGTAAAAGGGGACGCACCTGTAAACGGATGTGTTGCAGGTGGTTCAGAATGTGCTTCAAAAATTTCACAGATTCTTGGAACTGCCGGTGTGGAAGTAAAACCTCTCGTTTCTTTTCTTGCCTGTCACGGAACAAAAGAATGTGCTTTGGAAAAAGGTATTTATCATGGTCTTGAAACATGTAAAGGTGCTCAACTTGTAATGAATGGCACAAAAAAATGTGCTTATGGTTGTATCGGGTTGGGGGATTGTGTAAAAGTTTGTCCTTTTGATGCAATTTCGATGGAAACAGAAGGTCTTCCAGTAATTGATAATAATAAATGTGTCGGCTGCGGAAAATGTGCTTCAGCCTGTCCAAAAAAGTTATTTAAAATCATAGAAAAAGACACAAAAGGTCCGTTTGCAAGATGTTCAAATTATTCACAGAATAAACCTCAAATCAAAAAGGACTGTTCTTTCGGTTGTTTTAAATGTGGAATGTGTGCAAGAAAATGTCCATCTCAGGCTATCGATGTGAGTTCTGGAATTCCTGTAATCGATTACAAAAAATGCACAAATTGCGGTGAATGTGTAAATGCCTGTCCTGATAAAGTACTTATCATGTTAGGACAATAAAAATTGTAAACGGCGCATTGTTGTATAAAAAAGAAAACTACAAGATGCGACGAAATATTATCCATAAATACTTATAAAGGAGGATTTTTTATGGAAAATTTTTTTAAGTTGAAGGAACGCGGTTCGACAGTTTCTAAAGAAATTGTCGGCGGAATTACAACATTCCTTGCAATGGCTTATATTCTGGCAGTGAACCCTGGTATTCTTTCTGCTACAGGTATGAGTTTTGGTGCAGTATTTACAGCAACTGCAATTTCTTCTGCAATTGCAACACTTGTAATGGCATTTGTTGCAAATCTTCCTGTTGCACTTGCTCCTGGAATGGGACTTAACGCTTTCTTTACATATACTGTAGTTCAACAAATGGGTTGTTCATGGCAATTTGCATTAACTGCAGTATTGATTGAAGGTTTGATTTTTATACTTCTTTCTGTTTTTGGAGTAAGAGAAGCAATTGTAAAATCTATTCCTGAAAGTCTTAAAAAAGCTGTTTCTGTAGGAATTGGTCTTTTTATTGCGTTGATTGGACTGGCTAATGCAGGAATTGCTTCATCTTCAACTGGAACAATTATTGGTTTCGTGAATTTTAATCTTACAAATGCCACAGCTTTAGTTGCAATCATTGGATTAGTTGTAACAATTGTTTTATATGTAATTAAAGTTCCAGGTTCAATACTTTTGGGAATTATCATAACTACAATCATTGGAATTCCTTTTGGTGTAACTGTAATTCCAGAAAATTTTAAACCTTTTTCAATACCAGAAGCTCCATATTTATTCAAATTTGATTTTACAAACATTTTCTCTGTAAAATTCCTTGTAGTTCTTATTACATTCTTGTTTACAGATATGTTTGATACATTAGGAACATTAATGGGAGTTGCAGAACAATCTAATTTAAAAGATGAAAAAGGAAATATTAAGAATTGTAAAGAAGCATTACTTGCTGATTCTGTAGGAACTGTTGTTGGTGCATGTCTTGGTACATCAACTGTAACTTCTTTTGTAGAATCATCATCAGGAGTTGCAGCAGGCGCTAAAACAGGTCTTGCTTCGTTGACAACTGCTATTCTTTTCTTGATTTCTCTTTTCTTTAGTGGATTATTTGGATTAATTCCTTCTGCCGCAACTGCTCCTGCATTAATCTTTGTAGGATATTTGATGATGAAGTCTGTTACTTCTATCAAATTTGATGATCCTACAGAAGGCATTCCAGCTTTTGTTACAATTATGACAATGCCTTTCGCTTATTCAATTTCAAAAGGAATAATGTTCGGTGTGATTGCTTATGTTATCTGTAAAGTTGCTGGTAAAAAATTAAAAGACATTCCTGTTGTTACATGGATTTTGGCTTTAGTCTTTGTCGCTGATATAATTTTTGAGGCAGTAAAATAATCATAAATATCTAGATTAGAAATTATTTTTCTAATTTTTTTGTTTAAAAAAAACGCTCTGAAGTATATTTTGTGCTTCAGAGCGTTTTTTTTTAGTATAATAAAAAATTAATATTTACTTTCTGCGTATCCAACCCAACCTTCTTTTTCAATAAGGGCTTTTTCAAAATCATCTAATTTGAAAGGATAACTTTTTGAAAGACTTCCGGCAATCAGTTTAACTTTTGCAGTACTATCGTCGTTTATAACAATTTTACAGTCAGTATCTTTGTCTGCAAATGTTTTAAACATATCTGCAATAGATTTTTTATCCATTTCAATAGCCAAAAGTCCGCAATTAAACATATTCTGACGGAAAATTCGTGCAAAATTTGTTGCCACAACAACATAAATGCCGTTTACTTCCAAAGCCCAAGGTGCATGTTCTCTTGAAGAACCGCAGCCAAAATTTTCTCTTGTAATGATGACTTTATTACCAGCAACATCAGTTTTTGGATTAAAACCTTCGAGTTTTAAATCTTCCAAAAGATATGGCTTCAATGCCTGTTTTGAAATTTCTGTTAAATATTTTGCTGGAATGATTTCGTCAGTATTAATATCTGAACGATCCAAAAACAATACTGGGCCACCAAATTGTTTCATCTTTATCTCCCGTAAAAGTTAAAAAATTCAACTTTTAATTGATGCATTCAAGTTCGCAACGCAAACTTTTTTTACTTATAGTGCTATTTAAAAAAAATAACACTATATTAATTATAACACACTTTTTGCAAAAAGTGAAAATTATTTTATACAAAAATAGTTTTATTTGGTTAAACTTAATTAACAAAAAGACATGAATTTGTGATTTTTCCTGTAATTGCAGTTGCAGCTGCAGTTGCTGGACTCATTAAGTGAACCATTCCGCCTTTTCCCATGCGTCCGTTAAAGTTTCGGTTTGTAGTTGAGGCACAAACTTCACCTTCTGCCAGAACCCCATTACTCATTCCAAGACAAGCTCCACAAGTAGGATTTGTTACACAGAAACCTGCATCAACAAAAATATCGATAATTCCTTCCTGAAGTGCCATTTTGTAGATTTTTGGAGTAGCAGGTGACACAATTCCACGAACACCTTCAGCAAGATGATGTCCTTTCAAAACTTGTGCTGCAATTCTCAAATCAGAAATTCGTCCATTTGTACAAGAACCAATATAAACTTGATTTACAGGTGTTTCTTTCATTTCAGAAACTTTTTGAACCTGATCCGGTTTATAGCCGACAGTGCAGACTGGTTCTAAATCAGAAAGATCAAGTTCTATAACTTTTGCAAATTCAGCATCATCATCTGACTTCCATTTTTTATAATCATTAACAGCATCTTCTTTTGATTTATATTCATCTTTTATAAAATCCCAAAGATAATCAACTGTTTTTTCATCAGGATAACAAATTCCGCTTGTTCCGCCAGCTTCAACTGCCATATTGCAAATTGTCATGCGGCTTTCCATATCAAAATTATCAACAACAGGTCCAGTAAATTCAATTACATGATTTGTAGCACCGTTTACACCGATTTTTGAAATCAGATAAAGAATTACGTCTTTTGCGTAAACTCCTTCTTTAAGTTTTCCATTCAAAACAAATTTTATTGTTTTTGGCTCGCGGAAAGAACATACACCTTTTAAAATTCCTACTTCCAAATCTGTAGTTCCGACACCTGCTGCAAATGCTCCAAAAGCACCGTGTGTACAAGTGTGAGAATCTCCCATGATTACAGTGTAACCAGGACGAACAAATCCTTTTTCTGGGAAAATTGCATGACATACACCGTTTGAACCAATATCAAAAAAATCTTTAATATTTTGTCTTTTTGCCCAATCACGTAAAATTTTTCCCTGTGTTGCAGTTTTGCTGTCTTTTGCCGGAGTTACATGATCAATAACCGCTTTGATTTTTGTATTATCAAAAACCTTATCTTTATTTCGTTCAATTAGATCATTTATGGCAATTGGTGTTGTAATTTCATGACAAAAAACTCTATCTAGCTTTAAAACATAAGTGTTTTCAAAAGGTGAGTCCACTAAATGACTTTCGAAAATTTTTTGAGCGATAGTTTTTCCCATAATATTTACCTCTATTTAAAATATTAAATATTTATTAACTTTATTAAATCACAAAAACAAAAAAAATACAACAAAATAATATTTTTTTTCAATTTTTTACAATAATTTTTAAAGTATGATATAATTAATCTGTGACTGATTGTCATACGCTTAATAAGTAAAGTTCAGGTTACAAGTGTAGCAAGAATTCTAAGTTCAAGCAACTTCAATTTCTAATCGTAATTATTGTAGGAGAAAACTCATACTGAATGCGATTATGAATAGTGCTAATGCTTAAAAAACTTGAAATTATAATTTTGTAGTTATATTCATCTGCAAATATTTGACGAGATTTAGATGGAAAAAGCTCGAAATTAAATCTAATCGTAATTTTACTTTTTAATTATGACAAAAAGTGTGCAAAAAAAACTATATGAGGTATTTATGTTCTTAGAAGCAAAAAATGCATTGGTTTTCAAAAAAGGAAATGAAACTTTGTTGATTGAACCTTGGGGCGAAGATTCGTTTAGAGTTCGTTCAACTTTGGAACCAGTTTTTATTGATAGAGACTGGGCATTAACTGAAAAAATTAATCATGGAAATGCAAAAATTTCTTTGACTTCACATGGTGCTGAAATTTCAAACGGTAAGATTACAGCAAAAGTGAATAATGGCGGAGTCATTTCTTTTTATAAAGATGGTAAACTGATTCTTCATGAATATCACAGATCATATGATCCATCTGCAACAAAAGAAAGTTGTTGTACAAAAATCATTAATCGTCAATATCAAGGAATTATTGGTGGTGATTATAAACTTACTGTAAGATTTAATCCTAATGATGAAGAAAAAATATATGGAATGGGTCAGTATCCAACCCCTTATCTTGATATGAAAGGTTGTGTACTTGAACTGGCACAAAGAAACAGTCAGATTTCAATTCCTTTTGCCTTGTCTAATCTTGGATATGGATTTTTGTGGAATAATCCTGCTGTAGGTCATGTGAATTTTGCAAAAAACATTACAGAGTGGGTAGCTGAATCAACAAAAGAAATGGATTATTGGATTACAGTAGGAGACAAACCTGCAAAAATAATAGAAAATTTTACTGCTGCTGTAGGTCGTGCTCCTGTTTTGTCATCTGATTATTTAGGATTCTGGCAGTGTAAGCTTCGTTACAGAACTCAGGAAGAAGTTTTAACTGTTGCAAGAAAATATAAAGAGATGGGAATTCATCTAGATGTTATGGTAATTGACTTTTTCCACTGGCCAAGACAGGGAGACTGGTGTTTTGATAAAGAATATTGGCCGGATCCAAAAGCTATGTGTGATGAACTTCATGCAATGGGAACTAAAGTTATGGTTTCTGTATGGCCTTCAGTTGATAAAAAATGTTCACATTTCTATGAAATGCAGGAAAAAGGTTTTTTGGTAAGAACTGAACGAGGTTCAAATCAAACTTATGATTTTATGGGAGACTGCATTACAATCGATGTAACTAATCCTGAAGCACGCCAGTATATTTGGGATATCTGCAAAAAGAATTATGCTGATTATGGAATTGATATGTTCTGGCTTGATAATGCTGAACCAGATTATAATGTTTATGATTTTGGAAATTATCGTTACCAGTTGGGAACTGCATTATCATGTTCAAATATTTATCCAAAATTATACAGTCAAGCTTTTTATGATGGCATGACAGAAATGGGTAAAAAAGATTTTGTGAATCTTGAAAGATGTGCATGGGTTGGTTCTCAGAAATTAAATCAGGTTTTATGGAACGGGGATGTTCAATCAACTTGGGAATGTCTTCGTACTTCTATTACCGAAGGTTTGAGCATGGGAATTGCAGGTATTCCTTGGTGGACAACTGATATCGGTGGATTTATGTACGGAAATCCAGAAGATCCTGATTTTGTTGAACTTTTGGAAAGATGGTTTGAATGGGCTGTTTTCTCTCCGATTTTACGTCTTCACGGAGACCGGGATCCTCATGACACACCACCTTTAGACAAAGATCCGGAAAGAGGATACGGCGGTGGATATCTTTACACTGGTCGTCCTAATGAAATCTGGTCGTATGGTCCTGATGCTCAAAAGATTATGGAAAATCAGATAAAATTGCGTGAAAGCTTGAAACCTTACATTGCAAAAGTGATGAAAGAAGCAAGCGAAAATGGAAGTCCAGCAATGAGAACAATGTTCTATGAATTCCCAGAGGATCCAGTTTGCTGGGATTTAAAAGATCAGTATATGTTTGGTTCAGATTATCTTGTTGCTCCAGTTTTGTATGCAAAGAGTGAATCAAGACAGGTTTATCTTCCACAAGGAAAATGGGAAAATTTCCATACAAAAGAAATTGTTGAAGGTGGAAAAACAATCACTGTTCCAACACCAATCGACCAGATTCCAGTTTTTGTAAAGAAATAATTTTTATAAAAAAAGGGAAGGTATTATTCAAATGGCTGAAATTGCGCCATTTGTATAAACTTAGAGTTTCTTGCGAAACTCTTTATTTGACTGTCCGCTTGGCGCGGACGAATCATAAACTTTCCAAAGTTGAAACTTTCTTCAAGTTTATGACTTTAAAGGAAGAAATCTTTAAAATAAAAAAGCGGGAAACTTTTACACAAATGGAAAAAAACGCTTGTGTAATTGATTCCGCTTTTTTTTAATTCAGCTGATTTTTTTATTTATTAACTTGATTGATTGGATTTCCTTCAATCCATGATTTGAAGTTTTCAAGAGCAATGTCTAAAAGTCTTTGTCTTGTTTCTTTTGGTGCCCATGCAATGTGAGGGGTTAAAATACAATTCGGACAATTCAAAAGAGGATTGTCTTTTTTCATTGGTTCAACACTAACAACATCGGCAGCAAAACCGGCAATTTTTCCATTTTTTAAAAATTCTGCTAAATCTTCTTCTACAACAAAACCACCGCGTGCTGTATTTATCAAAATGGCAGATTTTTTCATTTTTGATAAAGTGTTTTTATTGATGATATTTTGTGTCTTTTCTGTCAATGGAGCATGAAGAGTCAAAATATCTGATTTTTCAAGTAATTCATCAAAACTTACATATTCCGGCATATTTTCTTTTTTTGTTCGTGTGTTGCAGATAATATTCATGCCAAAAACTTTTCCAATTTCAGCAACTTTTGAACCAATATTTCCATAACCAAATATGCCAAGTGTTTTCCCAGCTAATTCAAAAAGAGGTTGTTTCCAGTAAACAAAATCCAAAGAATTGCACCAATCCCCATTGTGAACTGAATCATTATGTAAAGCTACATGATTTGAAAAATATAAAATCAATGAGAAAACATGCTGAGCAACAGACATTGTGCTGTATGAAGGAATATTAGTAACGATAATATTTCGTTTTGAACAGGCATCCAAATCAACAACATTATATCCTGTAGCACAAACCCCAATATATTTTAATTTTGGAAGCTGCTTGAGAATTTGTTCAGATATTTGTACTTTATTTATGAAAATGGCTTCACAATCTTTTGCTCGTTCAACAATTTCATTCTGATTTGTTCTGTCAAATAAAGAGATTTCTGCATATTTTTCAAATTCTTTCCATGATAAATCGCCGGGATTATCGGCATGTGCATCAAGAATAGCAAGTTTCATGGAAAATTATCCTATAACATCAACGCCGCAGCCAGAAATTGCATTGTTTATTTGTTCTTCTGCAGAGGCATCATCATAATCTACTAAAACTTGAGATTTCTCACAATTTGCAACACAATTTGTAACACCTGCTACAGAACTTACAGCACTTTGTACTTTTGCAGCTGTATCATCATCAAACATACCGACAACATAAATTTTCTTTTGCATCAGAAAACTCCACTTATTTTGATTTTTTCATAAACTCTGAGAAAAGAATAAAGTTAATTAACTTTATCACTTCAATAATATCATATATCAGATAAACTTTCAAATGAATAATCTAAAATTTGAAAGATATAATATTACTGTTCTATTCTGATATTCACTTTTTGAATTCCATATGAATAAGGTGCAACTGAATAAGGTTCAAAATATACTGTTACATTATTTTTTTCGGTCGTGAATATTTCAAAATTTCCAGCCTGAGGAAAAGTGCCTTCGTTTATCATAATCTGCATCTGATCAATTTCTGCTGGTGTCGAAATGATTTCATTTTTTTCTATGAGATTTTTTTCAAGTTGAGTTCTACATTCACGTGCAATTTTATCATAAGAACTTTTTGTAATATCAATAATCGAAAGAAATTTTTCCGTCTGTGTATCGAAATTAAAAGTTTTTAGATTAGTATTTCCATGAGCTCCGCCACTATAAATATAATCTTTTAAAAGAACACTTATTATATTTTTGGATAAAAATACTTCACTTTCCAGATTAAATTCAAAAGGGGGCAGAGTGCATTTAGAATCTTTGGAGTTTAATTCATTTATTTCATTCCATGAAGATTTTGCAAATGTCTTGAAATTCTCATAATTTGAAAAAATTGTATTTTTTATGTGTTTATTTAAAACAGGAGAATTATCAAACTCAGGATATTTAATTTTTGTATCAAGGTAATTAAACTGTTCAGAAAATTCTATAAATTTATATGATGAATTATTTTTTTGTTTTTCCAGATTTTTTGAAGTTTGAGGCTGATTATCATTTTTGTCAATCTTCTTTGTAGAAATACAGGAAGTAAAAACAATTGCAGAAAGTAAAATCAAACAGATTGAATGAATTGAATATTTCATAACACACCTCTAAAAATTAATTTACAGTTTTTCCAAGTTGTCCGCAGGCTCCACCGATTTTTTGTCCGCGTTTTTTCCGCAAAGTCACATTAAGTCCAGCTTTTTCCAATAAATCTACAAAATTGTGAACTTCATTGGAAGAAGGTGATTCAAAAGGAAGAATTCTCACTGGATTCCATGGAATCAGATTAATATTTACATCAATATTCTTTGCAAAATCAATAAGATTTTTGGCGCTTTGTGCATCGGTATTTGTGTTGTGCAGTAAAGCCGCTTCCAGAGTAACTCGTTTTCCCGATTTTTTTGCATAGTAATCAATTGCTTTTTTTAATTCTGACAAAGAATTTTCTTTTGAAACACAAACAGGCATCAATTTTTCTCTTAATGATTGGTTTGCCGTTGTAAGTGAAACTGCAAGCCTTATGTGCGGTCCATTGTCGGCTAAATCATAAATTCCTTTTACAATGCCGCATGTAGAAAGTGTAATTCTTTTTGATGACAAGGCTCGCCCATCTTTATGACACAAAATTGAAATAGCTTTTCTGATGCCTGTAAGATTTTGCATCGGTTCGCCCATTCCCATAAAAACAATATTATCTAATTTTCCCGCAATTTCTTCCAGAAATAAAAACTGTTCAACAATTTCATAAGCCTGAAGATTCCGTGAAAGTCCTAAAGTTCCAGTCATGCAGAATGCACATCTCATAGCACAACCAGCTTGACATGAAACACAAGCAGTTTTTCTTCCTTCTTTGTCAGTGAGCAAAACAGTTTCAACAATGTTATCATCAAAAAGATGAATTTGTAGTTTTATAGTACCGTCTGGATCTTTAAAAATGTTTTCAATATTTGAAGAACGAAGAATTGCTTTTTTTGATAATTCATTTCGTAAATCTAAAGAAAGATTTGTCATTTGATCAAAAGATTTTGCACCATTTCCAATCCATTTAAAAATCTGCTTTGCACGGAAAGACTGAGAAAGTTCAAGGTTTTCACAAATTTCTTCAGGTAAAAGTCCTGTTAATACATTTTGAATAAAATCAGTTTCTGGCATTTTTGATTTTTCCAAGTGCATTTTTTGCAATCAGATTTTTAGGTTCAAGGACTAGAAAGTCATTTAAAATCTGTTCTGCTTCACTGTTTTTTCCAAATTCTACATAACAATTTGCCAAGTCAATGTACAGACGAAGATTTTTCTGGTCATTTTTGATAAGATTTTTGAATTTTTCAATTGCTTCTTCGAAATTTCCTTCCATTTTATCGATTAATGCAAGTCCAATCGCAGCATAAATATCGTGATCAATATCAAGAGCCTTGTTATAATACGATTTTGCAACTTCAAGTTGACCTAAAGTTCTGTAGGCATCGCCTGCACGTGTAAGTATAACTTTATTGTTTGGATCAATTTCGAGTATTTTATTCCAATAAATAACAGAATTTTCCTGCTGATTAAGACCTCTGTAACAATCTGCAAGTCCATATAAAGCATAGAAATTTTTTGGTTCGCGTTCAAGAGCCATCAGAAAATATCTGCTTCCCTGTTCAAAAGTTTTTAATTTTCTGTGACAGTTTCCAATTGAAGTCAAAACACGAATATCAACAGTTTCTTTTGAATTAAGTTCTAAAACACGTGTCAAATAATATAAAGATTCTTTGTATTCTTTAAAATCATAATTTAAATGTCCCAAGCCAATGAGGGCATAAGCATTATCTGCTTCAATATTCAAAACTTTTTGATAGAATTCTTTTGATTTTCTAAAATCATGATTTTTTCTATATGCATCTGCCACACGTGTGATTACAGTAATATTTTTTTCATCCTGTAAAAGATATTTCTGCCAAATATCAATTGCTTTTTTATATTGATTCATTGCTTTATAGCAATCAGCAAGACCAAAAAGAGCATAATTATTTGCAGGATAACTTTCCAGACATTTGTTATAATAAACTACAGCCTGTTGAATATCATTTTCTTTACGCATTGTGTCACCAAGTCCCACAAGTGCATAATTATTGTTTTCATCTTGAATCAAAATTGATTGAAACGATTCTTTTGCACCTTCAAAATTGTTTTCTTTTAGAAGCTGGTATCCTCTTTTTGAAAGTTCAGCAATCTGTTTGTCTTTTTCATTTGATAAATCAAGATTATTAAATTCCTGAATTGTAGAATCGGAAATACCTTCATTCAAAGGCATGTCTTCTTGAGAAATGAATTCTTCCATTTTGTTTTACTCCAATATTTTTTAAATTATTTTTAAATAATTAATCTTCTTTTAATAATGTTGATATTACTTTTGCAATATCTTCATAAATCGGTTTAGCATCTCTCTTATTGTGAGCCAAAGTGTAAGCTTTCAAAGCTTTTAAACTCTGATTTTTGCTTAAATAGTAATTTCCTACACGAGTTAGTCCGTCAGAATAACCGGTAGTTAAATAAATTCTTCGGGCATCTTCAATATTTCCTTTATTAAACATTTCATTTGCTCGTCTGTTTAAAACAACTCTTTGTTCGGACGTTAAACCAGCAACTGGATTATCTGTAACCTTAATAAATCCATCAGGAATTGTATGTTCCTTAATTGAGTTTTTTAAGTTTTCTTCAATTGTTTTTCTGTCCATATACAATTTATCCGAAAAAAATCTGAAAAAATGTTAATCTGCAGAAACTTCGAGAATTACCCGCACTTTTTTCTATTATATCATAAAATTATACAATGTAAATTTAAAACGATAATAAAAATTAAATTTTTAATAAAATTTATTTATATCGGTAAAAATCAACAATGGAGCGACCGTAAATTCTTTGGTCAGTTCTTTTTAAATTTCCAATCGTATCTGGCATAAAATGTTCTTCCGGGCGGTGAACAAGAATTGTTCCGTTTTCATCTAAAAGACCATTTTTATCAGCCTGTTCGATAATCTGTTGATGATATTTATATGGGAATGGAGGATCAAAAAAGATAAAGTCGAATTTTCTTTTGCAGCGTTTTATAAAATATTCCACAGGCATAAAATGACATTTTATTTTTACACCGCAGTCTTTTTCAGTAATCGAAACATTTTCCAGCACTGTATTTATTTTGATTTTATCTTTTTCGCAAAGTTCTACATCTTTTGAGCCGCGTGAAACAGCTTCAATTGCAATTGTTCCTGAACCGGAAAATAAATCCAACCATGATTTTCCGTCCAAATCGCCCAAAATTGAAAAAACAGATTCCCGCATTCTATCCATTGCCGGTCTGATTACTCCGTCCGGGCATTTTATTATTCTTCCTTTTAAGCTGCCACCAGTAATTCTCATATTCCTGCCTGATTATTTTTTATTTAAAAGCCAGTAATCACTGTCATGAGTTAAACTTTGATTTTCACTAGCATAATCGTATGCAGTTTTTCCTTCAGTTGAACGAATTGACGTAATTGCATTATTATCAATCAAAACTTTTATGATTTTTGTTGAATTTCCAAATTCACAGGCATACATCAAAGGAGTTTTTCCTTCATAAAATGTATTCAAAGGAACTGAATAATCAAGAAATGCATTTAGTTTTGCAATTGATGTATATTCCGATGTCTGACTTTCTGATAATAAAAGAATAAGTGATTTTAACACTTCTTTATCACTTACCTGATAATACGAAAGTAGATTTTTTATGATTTGTGGATTATTGTTGTAACAAGAAGCAATCATCAAAGCTGAACTTCCGTAATTATTTTTGATTTTTACATCTGCTTTTGCTTGAAGCAGTAAATCAACACAAGTTAAACTTTCCTGATATCTTACAGCATACATTAACGCTGTCCAGCCGTCTTTATCCTGAAGATTTACGTTTGCACCAGAAGCTAGTAGAGCAGAAATCTGCCAGTCATTGCCAGCTTTTGCAGCTTTCATCAAAAGAGTTCTGCCAAATGAATCAGTTTCGTTCGGATTTTCAATAGTTTCATTTTTAGCTTTTTGAGTCTGTTCTAGTTCAGGTTCATCAAAAATCATATAATCATGCAAAAATTCTTTCTGATAGCCAGATGACTTTTTTTTCTTTACAAGTTCAAGTGCCTTATCAAGTTCCATCTGATCTTTTTTTCGTTCTTCAGCTTCTTTTTGAGCTTTTATTTTTTCTTCTTCAAGACGTTTTTGTTCTTCAATTTTTTTCTTTTCTTCGTTAATTCGAGCAAGCCTTTCTTTTTCAAGTCGTTCTTTTTCAAGCTTTTCCTGTTCCAGTTTTTGCTGATTTTCCTGTTCAAGCTGCTTTTTTGCATTTTCGAGCAGTAAAAGATTTTCTTTGTCAGAAATATTAGGAGTATCAGCAATTAATGCGTTTATATCTTCATCTTTTGTAATTTCTGTGGTTACTTCGACAATTTCGATATTTTTTGCTTCTGCGGATTTTTGGCTGGCATTTTCTTTCGAAGTATCTGTAGTTTCTTTCATCCTTTTAAAATTCAAAAAAAACTGATCAACTTGTCCTGGTTTATTTTTTTTTGTGCTGCATAAATATAATTGGATTTGACTTTTTACATCTTTATTTAAAATAAAAGAAACGCTGCTTTCAAACGGAACTTTTTTTTGAAGATTTTTTGCAAAATACTTTTCTTCATCAGTAATTCTCTGATTGTTGTCACCTGTAACTGTTGCTTTAACAGAACCACCATCTTTTGTAGAATATCCCTTATAATAGAAGATAACTTTATCTCCAGCCTGTGGTAAATCCTCTTTAACATATTTTGAAAAATCTATGTATACATCAAAAAGTTTAATATTTGGATTATATGATAAAAAAACTTGATTTTCAGTGTCACATAAGTCAAATTCATAAATGCGTGGATGAACATATTTAATAACTTGTTTATCTTTTTTTGATTTTGCATTCATCATAAAAATTGAAGAAAAAATCAAAAATACAGAAAACATTATTTTTTTATTTTTCAAAATTGATGACATATTAAAATTATAATATAATAAGAAAAAACTGACAAGTATGAATTGACGAACCACTTGAAATTTTATATATTAAAAGAACACCCCTTGGAAATCTGTAACAGGATTTTCTTTATCCATAAGGAGGACTTGCAGAAGTTGCAAGGTACAATCAAAATCGTTGATTTTCAGATTGTTTTTCCTCCGGAAAAATTTTGTTTATACAAAATTATTTTTCAGGAGATACTTATGAAAAAGTATGAACTTATGGCTATTTATCCACTTGAGGATGAAAAAGCTAAAAAAGGTGCAGAAGATTTGAAAAATGCACTTTCTACTTTCGGTGCAGAAATTGTAGAAGAAAAACCATTCGGTGATCGTGATCTTACTTACGAAATCAAAAAATACAAAAAAGGACGTTTTGTTCTTTACACTTTGAAATGCAATCCTTCAAAAATTGTTGAAATTGAAAAAACTTTCAAAATCAATATGAATCTTTTGAAAACTCAGTTTGTAAAAATCGACGAATAGTTTAGATTTTTAAACGAAGTTTTAGATAAAATAAAAGGAGTTTTTATGACAGACTTAAATCATGTTGTTCTTATTGGTCGTCTTACTCAAGATCTTGGTTCTGATGAAAGAAGTTTTGGTTATACAAATGGTGGCCAGGCTAGGGCAAATGTGAGTATAGCTGTTAATAGAAACAAAAAAAACGGTGAACAGTGGATTGAAGAGGTTAATTATTTTAATGTAACAATCTGGGGTAAAACCGCTGAAAACCTAAAGCCATATCTTACAAAGGGAAAACAAATTTGTGTTGAAGGACATCTAAAACAGGATAGATGGGAAAAAGACGGACAGAAACAAAGTAGAATTACAATTGTAGCAGATTCTGTTCAGCTGCTTGGCGGAAGAAGTGAAAACAGTCAGCCGACTGGGGGTGCACCAAGATTCCAGCCAGTTAATAATCCTAATCAGAATTCTGGATATTCAAATTATCAGAATGAACCTTATGGTGATACTGGAAATGATTTCCCGGAAGATATACCATTCTAATTAAGACAAAAGAGGTATAAACTATGTCAGAAGAAAATAAAGAAATGGAAAAACAGGTTCAGGATGCAGTTGTTGATACATCAGCTTCTGAAGGACGTGAAGAAGATCGCGACGGACGTGCAAAAGGAAAAACATATTTCCGCAAAAAGGTTTGTCGTTTCTGTGCTAATAAATCAAAAATTGATTATAAAGATGCAGACAGTCTCCGCCGCTACATGACAGAACGAGGAAAGATTCTTCCACGCCGCATGACTGGTACTTGTGCAAAACATCAGCGTGAAGTTGCAAAAGCAATTAAACGTGCACGTACAATTAGCTTGCTTCCATTCGTTGCAGACTAATAAAAAGCCGTTTTTTTGCGGCCATTACAATAAGTTTTCTCATACTCCGAGAAAACAGAAAAATATTTCAGGAGCTTGAAAATGAAAGTTATTCTTAATGTAGATGTAAAATCACTTGGTGAAGAAGGTGATGTAAAAAACGTTGCAAACGGTTATGCACGTAACTTCCTTTTGCCTAGAAATCTTGCTGTTCCTTACAATGAAGCAACAGTTGCAATCTTTGAAGGAAGAAAAGCTGAAATCGAAGCACGCAAAGAATTAAAGAGAAAGAATTCTGCAAGTTTGAAAGAAAAACTTGAATCAACAACACTTGAATTGGTTATGCCTGCTGCTGCCAACGGAAAATTGTATGCTGCCGTTACATCACATGTTGTTGTTGAAGGTCTTGCTAAACTTGGTTTCGAAATTGAACGCAAAAAAATTGAAATTCCTGGTTCTTCAATCAAAACTGTTGGAAACTTCAAGGCAACTGTAAAACTTTATGAAGCTCAGGTTGCTGAACTTAATGTTTCTGTAGTTGCACAGACAGTTGAAGGTGAAGCAAAAGCAGAACCTGCAAAAGCAAAAAAAGAAACTAAAGAAGAAGTAAAAGCTGAAGAAAAAGCTGAATAGTTTTCGATAGTATTTTTTTTTGATTAAAGGGACGGTCTTAAATCATGCCGTCTCTTTTTTTTTCGCTTTGTTTGATAAATCAAAAAGGGGATTAAGGGTAATTATGGATCAGAATATTTTAAAAGATACAGTTCCACCAAAAAATATTGAAGCAGAGCAGGCTGTTTTAGGTGCTTTGCTTTTAAACTGGAGCGAAGCTATTGCAGATGTTGTATCTTATTTACGTCCTGACAGATTTTATTCAGTACAAAATCAGGTGATTTTTGATGCAATGCTTAAACTTTACAATCTGAATAAAACATGCGATTCAATTACTCTTGTAAACCAGTTGACAATTGACAACAATCTTGAAAAGGCTGGTGGAGCTGCTTATATAGCGTCTTTAACAGATACAGTTCCTTCTTCTGCAAATATTGATTATTATGCAAACATTGTGATGGATAGAGCTGCACGACGAGATTTGATAAAAGTGTCGGCAGAAATCAAATCATCAGCTTTTGATTTGCAAAAAGAAAGCAGCAGACTTTTGGATTTTGCTGAACAGCAGATTTTTTCACTTGCTGAACGTAATGAAACTTCAAAAATCTATGATGCAAAAGTCATTATGATGAAAGAAATTGAGCTTGTGCAGGCACGGTGTGACAGTAAAAATCAGTTTACTGGAATACCATCGGGACTTGCAAAACTTGATATTTATACATCTGGATTTCAAAATTCCGAATTAATTATTATTGGAGCCCGACCTTCAATCGGTAAAACAGCATTGGCATTATCAATAATCCAGCATATTGCCTGTGAAAAGAAAATTCCGTGCGGATTTTTTTCATTGGAAATGCCTTATGAATCAATTGGTATGAGACTTTTGGCACAGGAAGCTAGAGTTTCAATGCAAAAGATTCGTTCGGGAATGCTTAGAATGGAAGACATAAAAAAAGTGCAGGATGCTGCAGGAAGATGGTTTCATGCACCGCTTTATGTAGTTGATACGCCAAATATGCGCCTTCTTGATTTAAAAGCTATGGCACGAAGAATGGTTATGAATCAGGGGGTAAAAATCATATTTATTGACTATATCGGTTTGATTACAACAGAAGATCCGACAGCTCCAGTTTTTGAACAGGTTTCAGAAATTTCAAAATCATTAAAAGCTCTTGCACGTGAACTTGCAATTCCAATTGTAGCTCTTTGTCAGGTTGCCAGAGATGCAGAAGGTCAAAAACCGAATCTTGCACAACTTCGCGGTTCTGGTTCCATTGAACAAGATGCCGATGTTGTAATGTTTTTGCATCGAGACAGATTAAAAGAAGAAGTTGCAGCTCAGGATGCAGAAATCATTCTTGCAAAACAACGAAACGGTGCTACAGGTGACATTCCAATTATCTTCTTACCAGCATACAGTAAATTCGAAGGAAAAGTTGAGGAATAATAATCAATTTTGATTAAAGTTTTTTTTATTTTCCTGTCTGTTCCTGCAAAGTTTCTTTATCAAGAAGCGAAAGTGAGCCATTTGCATTTGTTACCACTACAGAAGATTGAGTAATAGTAATCGGTGTGCAACTTACAACTTGAATTTGCGATTTTTGTTTAAGTGATAAATCATTTGCAAACTTTGCAACAAAGAATTTTCCATCTTCATCTGTGACACAATAATATTCATCATTTTCTTGAACTAAAACTGAGGCTGCTGCTATTTTATAATCAGATTCTTTTGTAATTTCCATCGATTCCTTATCGATTGTGACAAGTTTGATAGTGCCGTTTGCATTTTCTTCACCACAAATTGCAATATAATTTTCATTGGAATCAAAAATAGTTCTGTTTCGAATAACATTTACTGGTGAACTTTTGATAATTTCTCCAGTTTCCTTATTGAACCTTACAAGTTTTGAAAGAAATTGATTTTCGTCAGTGATTACAATTGCATAATCAACTGGCATTTTTGCCTGCTCAGCCTGTTTATCTGCAATTTCTTTCTGGTCTTTTGCAATATCTTTTCTTTCATTTTGAGCTTCGTTTTGTTTTTTATCAGCTACGGCTTGCTGTTCTTTTGCTTCTTCTTTTGCTGCCTGAGCTTTTTCTTCATGTTCAGCTTGTTTCTGTTCCTGATTTTCTAATTCCTGTTGTTTTTCTTCGGCTTGTTTCTGAGCATCTTCAGCCTGTTTCTGAGCTTCTTTTGCATCTTCCTGAGCCTGCTGATCTTCAGGATTTTCATCTGCTGCTTTTTGTTTTTCTTCAGCCTGTTTTTGTGCTTCTTCAGCCTGTTTTTGTGCCTGTTCAGCTTCTTTTTTTACTTCCTGAGTTTTAGCTTTTTCTTCATTTGCTTTTTTTTGTTCTACAACAGCTGTTTTTTGAGCATTTTGAGCTTTATCCTGAGCATTCTCAGCTTCTCTTTCTTTTATATCGACCATATTTTTTCGAGCTTCAACATTTTTATCATCATCTTCTTTCATTGAAGTTACTACTTTTGTATCACTTATAACAGAGGTATCTACAGTTGAAATATCTGAACTAGTCACATCAAAAAGCGGAATGACAATCTGAGAATTTCCAGGCCAGTCTTTATAATTTACTGAAAGACCACAGTTTTCCTGCGTTAGATTTTGAATCACAATATCTTTATATTTTGATTTAAAAGAATCAAGATCACTTCGATACACTGCATTGTAAACAGTAATAAAAACGGCAAGCGTATCAGCATCTTCTTGTGAATAATTATAAGCTGCTGATAAATATGCGGAAATAATTCTTCTTACATTTATAATGTGATCCACAGTTGCGTCTTTTCCAATCAAAATGATATCGGCATCAAGTTTATCTTTTTGTGCAGAATCTACAGCATGAATAACTGAATATCGGTTTAAACTTCCGTTTTTTTGAAATTCAGTAAGATTTTGAGGAATGTTCTGAGCAAGATTTGAACCAATTCCTTTGATGGCTTCAAGAGAATCGATTTTTTTGTGAGGACCAGTGTAGTTTATGAACTCAATTGTAGAATTATTTGAAACATTCTGAAGTTCTTTTTTGGAAACTTCAAGAGAATGAATTTGCAAAGTTATAAAAAATAAAGCTGTTAATAAAATTGTAATCTTTTTCATAAAATCCTCTTATCCTGCAGATTTTTAAATTATTTATAATAATTTTAACACACTTTATGATTTTTTTCTATAAAAAAGTGATTATCATAAGCCAAGTTCAAGAATCTTTTTTAGCGTATTTCTTGCATAATCACGATTTGTGGAAGAATACTGAGGATACATAAAATTTTTGAGGATTTGTTTTCCTTTAGAATTGTACGCTGGTCTTCCCTGAAAAAGGCAGATTGAATAAACACTGTCGCAAATGAGATTTATGAGAGTTGTATCTTTTGAATTAACTCTTTGCGAAAGTTTTTCTAAAGCATGCAAAAGTTTCTGATCGGGGTCATAACCATTTTTACATATTCCAAAAAGAATTGTCATAATGAATGATTTGTTTGTTTCTTTATTTAAAATGTCGGCTGCAAGATTTTGAGTTTCTGTGTTTGAAAACAAAAGCAGTTGTGTAAGAATAGATTCAAATCCTTTTGTATCGTTTTGGAAAATTGTGGGGTTATTTCGTGTTCCAAAATTTGACTGGCTTTGGACTTTTTTGTATTGATTTACGATTGAAATAATTTGAGAAAGCCAGATTTGTTCATCTTCAGCATAATTTCCGTTTGTAAGTTTTTCTATGCGATGAGAATCTGTAATTTCATCTGAAAAGCTTTGAGAAAACTGTACGTCAAACTGATTGTCTGTGATGTCAAGAAATGAATCATATGGATTAGACTCTTTTTTTATTCTTAAAATATTTTTTTGTGATGAATTGGAATTTTGATTTTGATTTATAAGATTTTGTTTAGAAAAAAGATGATATGAATCAATGCTCCAGTCATTATAAAAAAAGATAAGATAATTTGAACTTGTAAAAAGTTTATATAAAATTTTTTTGTTTTGCGGATTTTGTGCGTTGTAAATGAGTTTTCCTTGCGGTGAAAAAACTATTGTCGATAAATTGTCTGAAACAAGAATATTTTGATTTTGAATTTCAATTAAATCTATTTCGTCGGGATTAATAAGTTTTGTTTCAACTTTTTTTTGTATTTTTCCATTTATTTGAGAAAGAAAATTTATTGCAAGCGTATTGTTCTGTTTTTTTTGGAATTGCAGAAGATAATGATTCTGTTCATTCTGAAAATTATCTGAAATCTGATTTTTTGTATCTGGTTTTTGTGTTGATTCATTTTGAAAATTCGAATACGAGGGCAAATCTGCTGATAAATGAACTGTCGGTTGAGATAAATCTGTTTTTACAGCCCATTTATTTTTTGCAAAACCATTTTCCAAAGAAAATAAACCTGTTGTATTATCATTAAAAAGTAGAAAAATGCCGTATTCACTTGAAAATGATTTTGAAATATTTCCTGCAAATGTGATTTCTTCTATGATATTGCCATAAGGAGAAATGCGTAATCCTTTTGTTTTATTATCAACTTCCTGCAAAAATACTACAAAAGAACCATCTGGCAGAGTTTCGGGCGATAAAATCTGTTTTACAAAATGTTCAAGATTAATCTGCCATTTTTGAATTCCATTGATTCCAAAACAATGAATTTTGTCTTTATGAATGATAAAAAATCTTCCGTCTTTTCCAGATAATACTTGCCATGATGAAGAATTTTCTACAGGCATTGACCAGATTTGAAGTCCTGTGGGATTTAGCAGAGTGATTGTTTTGTTTTGAAAATCTGATATAAGTAAAAAATCATCGTAAAGGCAGGTGAGTGAAAGTTTTTTTGATTTTTTGACAGTTTTTTCCCAAATCAGCGTGCCTTCCTGTGAAAATGCAGAAATTGTTTTTGCATCTGTAGCTATACAAAATCCATAACTTGTGGAAACTGGAGCTGAAATCAGTGTGCCGGTGAGAACTGTTGTCCAGCTCGTATTGAGATTTGTGAGTTTTTCGGCTGTCTGGCAAAATAATTCCGAAGGTTTTATAATCTGAATAATCAGCATTAATAAGAAAATGAGAAAATCAAAAAGTTTTTTTTGTCTGTAAAACAATCTGCATTTTGTGAACATTTTCATAAAAATTACTTTTGAAAAACAACAAGACTTTCGATGTGACTTGTATTCGGATAAAAATCAAGAAGATAGATTTTTTCTATTTTATATCCTGCTTCGATAAGTTTTTTACAATCTCTTGCGTGTGTAGAAGGATCGCAAGAAAGTGAAATAATCTTTTTGATATTTGAATTGCATAAATAATCGCAAACTTCTTTTTCCATTCCAGAACGTGGAGGGTCAATGACGCAGGCGTCAAAAGGCTGGCAGGTTGAAGCGCAGTTTTTAATCCAACTGGCACCGCTCATTCCAAAACTTGTGTGTTTTTTTCCAATAAGATTTTGTTCTGCATAAACTAATGCATCTCTATTGTGTTCTACAAGAACAACATTTTCATATAATTCTGATAAAAATGCAGAAATTGAACCGCAACCAGCATACATATCGAGAATATTTTTTCCGCCATCAAGATTCTGCAGTATGAGGTTCAGTACTTTTTCAAAAACAAACAGATTAGATTGAAAAAATCCTCTTACATCAAAAGAAATCTTTTTGTTATTAAGCGTTACTGTCACTGCATTTTCCGGTGAATAAACTGTTCCAGCAAAATGAACATTTTTTTTGATTTTCTTTTTTTTGCCGTTTTTGATGTAACTGCTATTTTTTTCCTGAATTTTTTGTATTTCCTGATAAATCATTACTTCTTTTTTTTCTGAAAAATCTGAAGCAAACAATGGAATTCTTCCTTTCGGTCTTTTTTCAAAAGGTGTATTCTGAAGATAATCATTTATCATTTTTTCGGCACAAAAACAATTTTCTATTGGAATAATATTGTTTGAAGCACGTTCTGAAAGTCCGCCATCATTTAATTGAAAACGACATCGGTAATTGCTGCTTGGCCCCGAAATAATTTCGATTTGATTTTTTAAGTCAATTCCCTGCTGAAAAAATAAATCTGACAAAATTTGAGTGCGTAATTTTTTTTGAAAATCATAGTCAATGTGAAGCATATTGCAGCCGCCACATTTCTGATAATATTTGCAGGGAGGTTCAATTCTGTGATTTGAAGGATTTATAATGGAAGTTATTTCGGCAATATCATAATCACGAAAATTTTTTGTAATCTGCACTTCCAAAGTTTCTCCAGGAATTGCAAAAGGCACAAAAACATTTTTTCCATCAATTTTTGTAAGAGAATTTCCCCCAAAAACTATTTTTTCTGCTATAATTGTCATAGAATAAGTTTAACAAAATATGACAGATTGCTCAATAAAATAGTGGAAAGTTATATTTTATTTGAGTATATTTTAAAAAGAAAGTGAAAGAGAGGTTGATTATGAAAGTAAATAGTTTTTCTTTGAAAATGAATGATGGATGTGAGATTTTTTTAAACAGATGGGAACCAGATGCTCCAGAAGATATAAAAGGAGTTGTGCAGCTGCATCATGGTCTTGCAGAACATTCCATGCGTTATGACAGGCTTGGTTCTATTCTTGCTGAAAATGGTTATGTTTTAAATGCTTATGATATGAGAGGTCATGGAAAAACTGCAGAAACTGCAATTGCAAAAGGTGAAGGTCGTTTTGGTCAATTGGCAAGAAAAAATGGTTTTGAAACTGCTGTTGAAGATTTAGCTTTTATTATTGATTCTTTGAAGAAAGATTATCCTGACAAAAAAATCGTATTGCTAGGTCATTCTTTTGGTTCGTTTATTTCACAAGGATATATAGAAAAATATGGAGAAAGAATAGATGGATGTATTTTGTGCGGAACTTCAGGTCCTCAAATTCCTTTAGCACCGATAGGAAAAGTGGTGGCAAAAGTTGTACGCGCATTTAAAGGTCCTGATGCAACTTCAAAATTCCTTACAAAACTTAGTTTTGGTTCTTATAACAAACATATTGCAAATCCACAAACTGCTGATGACTGGATTTCTTTGAATGAATTGAACCGTCAGATGTATGAAATGGATAAATGGTGTGGTTTTCCACTGACTGTTTCATTTTTTGTTGATATAACAACTGCTTTGAGTACAATTCATAAAAAGAAAAATATGAAAACTGTTCCAACAAATCTTCCTGTTTTCTTTATTTATGGAAAAGAAGATCCAGTTGGTGGTTACGGAAAAACAATTGAAAAACTGTATGAAATTTACCAGAAAAATGGTGTTAAAAATCTTCAAATAAAAGGATATGAGAATGACCGCCATGAGATTTTCAATGAAGATGATAAAGAAACTGTTGAAAAGGATGTACTGCAGTGGCTTTCTGGTGTGCTCAAATAGGTGATTTCGCCAGTTGACTGTTTTTTCTGCAGGGTTTAATTACAGCAGCGTTCCTCAGCTTGAACAGTCGACGAAGTCGAGTCCGAAGGACTGAACGTGAGCGAACTGTGAAAGGTGAGTTGGAAAACTGAATTCAGCTGAAAACTTTAAAAATACAAAAATTCAAATCCTGTTCATTTTTTTTTGTTTTTCTGATAAAATGATTTATTATGAATATGGAAGCTTTTATTCTTGGTTGTGGCGGAATGATGCCTTTGCCATACAGACATTTGACTTCAGTTCTGCTCAGACGGGACGGCGATTTATTTTTATTTGACGGTGGAGAAGGAACGCAAATCAGTTTACGAAGGCTCAATCTGAAATGGAAAAAGATTGATGCTATTTTTGTTTCTCACACTCATGCTGACCATGTTACTGGTTTGCCTGGTATTTTGATGCTTTCGGCTCAAGTTGAACGTACGGAACCGCTTTATATTTATGGGCCTCCAAAAATCAAAGAATATATTGAATCAAGCAGAAAAGTTTTGGATATGTACATTAATTATCCTATTGTTGTTCAGGAAATTACTGCACCCAGTGTTGTTCATTCAGGGAAGGATTTTTATATTCGTGCTTTTCCGCTTGACCATACTAAAACTTGTGTTGGATATACTCTTGAAGAATTGGACAGACCAGGTGAGTTTAATCCTCAAAAAGCCCGTGAACTAAATGTTCCTTGCGGTCCGTTGTGGTCTCAGCTTCAAAATGGTTTTGAGGTGACTGCATCTGATGGTTCAATTGTAAAGCCTGAACAGGTTCTTGGTGAAAAACGTTCGGGCAGGAAATTTTCTTTTGTAACCGATACGCTTTTTAAACGTTCTATTATTGATGAAGTGCGTGGTTCTGATTTGCTGATTTGCGAAGGTATGTTTGAAAATGCTTTGCTTGATCAGGCTAAGGAAAAAAAGCATATGACGGCTGTGCAGGCGGCAACTATTGCAAAAGAAGCTGATGTAAAAAGGATGTGTATGATTCATTACAGTCCAAGATACACAGATAAAGAACTTCATATTCTGCTGGAAGAAGCTCAGGCTGTATGGCCGAAAGCAGAACTATCTCACGACAGGATGCAGATTGACATTCCTTACGAAGATTAAATTTTTTATAATTTTTTATGATTGAAGTTGTGTCTTTTTCAAAAAAATATCCTCATGCAAAAGATTTTGCAGTTGAAAATGTGAATATGAAAATTGCAGACGGAATTATTACTGGTTTGATTGGTCCAAATGGCTCAGGAAAGACCACTTTGATTAAAGCAATCTGCGGTTTTCATTTTCCAACTGAGGGCGAAATTTTTGTTTCAAAAAAAGGATGTATCAATCATGCTGAAAATTGTGAAGAGCAGGATTTTTTGAATATTGGAAAAATTGGTTATGTTCCAGAAAATCCGTGTCTTCCTTCTGATATGACAGTGTCGGAATTTTTGTTTTTTGCAGGAAAATCTCATGGAATTATGGAAAAAGAACTTGAAAATCGCTTCCAAACGGTTGCAAAGCAATGTTCTTTGGAAAATCTTATAGATAAAAAAATAAAATTTCTTTCAAAAGGGCAAAAACAGCGGGTTTCTTTTGCCCAGGCTTTGATTTTTAATCCGCAGAATTTGATTTTGGATGAACCTTTTTCGGGACTTGATCCCGCTCAAATTATTCAAATCCGGGAATTGATAAAAAAACTCTCGGCTGAAAAAGCTGTTTTAATTTCTACGCACATTCTTTCGGAAATTGCTTCGCTTTGTTCTCATCTTTACATTTTGTGTGGCGGAAAAATTGTTTGTTCTGGAAGTGAACAGGAAATTCTGGAAAAAGAAAATTGTGATTCCCTTGAAAGTGCATTTATAAAACTAAGTTCAAAAACGATTGCGTGATTTTGGTTGATATGAAAGATTTTAACATAAAAAAAGTTTTTTTTAATAATTATTTTTTCTGCAGTTTGCGTTCTGTTTTTTTTATTATTCTAAGTATTGTTTTTCCGCTTCTGCTTAGTCTGAATTTTTATATAAAAGGTCAGTTTTTTACAGGAAGTAGTTCTACAGATTTGCTTCTTTTTTTCAGCATAACGCCGTATTTTTGCATTTTTGCAATTCCGCTTATTTGTTTTCCACAATCTTTTTCTGTTTATGATGATTTTGTCCCTCTTGAATCATTTGATAAAATCTTGATTGTTTTTTTTGCAAGATTATGCCTGTTTATAATTCAGATTTTTTTGATTTTGCCTGCAGTTTTTCTTTTGAATCTTTTTGGTTCTGTTGATTACGGCCAGCTTTTGACTTGTTTTTTTTGTCTGATTTTTTATGGTGCATGTACTATTTCAATCTGTTCCTTTGTAGAATCACTTTTTTCTTCTAAAATTCCATTTCTTTTAGTTTCAGTTTTGATTCTTTTCGTGTTTAACTGTTCTCATCTTTTTGCACTTTATGTGCCATTGCCTGATTTTATTCAGTCTTTTTGCAAAAGTATAAGTTTTGCATGGCATTTTGATGCTGCCGGGAAAGGAATTTTTGATACAAGAGATTTTATCTGGTTTGCCAGTGTTTCATTTTTATTTTTATTTTTGACTGATTTTGTAAAGAATGTTCAAAAAGGAAAATGTTTTTCGGTTTATGAAAAAAAACGAGTTATCACAATTGCTGTAATCTGTTTTCTTGCAATTCTAAACGGAAGCAGATGGTTCAAACGAATAGATTTTTCAAAAAATAAGACTTTTTCTGTATCTGAATTTTCAAAATCTTTGATAAAAAAAGTGAATGAACCTTTGACAATTACATATTTCTGTTCTTCAAACCTTTCAAAACTTTATCCTCAGATTCGTGATGTAAAAGATTATCTTGTTGATTTTACTCAGCAGAGCAAAAAAATCAGGCTTGTAATCAAAGATCCTGATAAAAATCAGCAGGCTAGGGAGATTTTACAAAATTACGGAATAAAATCGCAGCAAATGCGGACAGTTTCAAGTACATCAACACAATTTATAAATGTTTATTCGGCTGTGATTTTGGAATATCAGGGAAATGTGGAAATCATTCCGTTTACTATGGAAGCAAATTCACTTGAATACGATCTTGATATCCGCATAAAATCTCTGTTGTCAGGATATAAAAGAACAGTAAATATAATCGTCGGTAATGGAATGTCGCTTTCTGAAGATTATAATTATGTGATTCCATGGCTTTCGTCACAAGGATTTGAATGTAATCCAGTTTTTGTGGAAGATCCTTTATTTGTTTCAATTTTGGAAAATTGTTCAGGTCCGCTTTTTGTGATTGGTGACAGTAATATAAATGTAGAAAACGCGATTGCCATAGAAAATTATATTCTTTCTGGAAAAGGAAATGCACTTTTCACAGTTTCACCATTCAGTGTAAATATCGAAGAAGATTGGGCTGTTACTTACAATTCACGTACAAATATAATAGAAATGCTTGAAAATCTTGGATGTATTTTTCCGTCGCAGTTGGCAGGTGATATAAGTTGTGCAAGAATTACGATGACAAGTGAGGATGAAACAGAAAGCCGATATATAAATTATTATTTGTGGCCAAACCTTTTAAGTCAGCAGAATGCTTCTTTAGGTGCTACAGTTTTCTGGCCGGTTCCTTTGGAACTTAATGGAAATGCAAAACCATATCTTGTTTCCAGTCCTCTTTGTTTTAGATTAAACAGTGATAATTCTAGTCCGCAAAATTTATTTCAAACAAATCCTTTTATTCTTGAGACTATAAATACTTCTGACCAGAAAAAAGAAACGCAGTTTTTTGCAGCATTAATTGAAGGTAAAATGTCGGGATATTATAATAATCTTAGTTTTGATGATGCAAAAATTATTGTGATTTCTGACCAGTATTTTGTAAATTCTTTGATGACAAGTTATATTGGTGGACAAACTGGTGATTATCGAAATTTTGAAGTTTTGACAAATGCACTTTTAAAATTGAACGGAGAAGAACAGCTTGCCCGAATTCAGGGAAAAATTTCCAAAGATTCCTCACTTTATAAAATTTCTGATAATTTTAATTTTCTGAAAAAGCGAAATATTGTATTTATCATTTTGTTTGCTGTTTTACCTTTTATAGTTTTGATTTTTGGAGTGCTTTTGAATGTTACACGTAAAAAATAAATATTTATATATTACTACTGGAATTCTCTTATTTCTTTATATTTTTTCTTTTATTTTTCAAAAAAGTGATAAAAGAAAATCTGTGAAGTCTTCTTTGATTAATCCTTCTTATGTCAATAAAATTGACAGTTTTGAATTATTTGATGGTGATATGGAAAAACTTTCTTTTAAAAAGAACGGAGATGTTTGGGAAATTCATAAAGTGATTGATAATAAACTACAAAAACTTCCAGCTGAAACAAAAAAAGTTGAAGATTTTCTTAAAACCGCAAGTGAAGTTGTTAACATGTATAAAATTTCAGACACTTTTACTGAAAATAATTCATTTATGATTTTAAAACCAGGATATATTCAATTAAAATACGCTGTCGAAGATAAAATTTTTGAAGTTTTTTTTGGAGCACAAGATTTTTCTTTATCTTCAAGATATGTAATGTCTGGAAAATCAACTGCAATTTACGAAATTTCAAATTTTCTGGATAAATATTTAACAACTTCCGTTCAGTTCTGGTGTGATTCTTTATTGATTTCTCAGAATGTTTTTGGAAAAATTCAAGTTTCTGATATACAGAAAAACTATGTCATTTTTGATGACAAATTTTATACTTTTTCGGACTTGCAGAAACTTCTTGATTTGAGACACGGCGGTTTCATTTCAGATTTTCAAAATATGCAGAATGAAAAAAATAATGAAAACACATTTCCAAATCAAAAAAAGAAACAAAATAAAGATGAAAATGATTTTGAAAAAAGCGAATCAAAAATGGAAATTTTTCTGGAACTTGGAAACAAAAATCAAATCATTTTGACTCTTTATCAATCAAAAGAAAATTCTTTTGTGCAAGTTGAATCTGTTTATGAGAATTCATCTGGCAAAAAATCTGTTTACAATTCGCAAATCAGTTTATGGACTTACAACAAAATCAAAGAAATCACATTGTAACAAAAATGCGCAGCGGTATTGCAATAAATATTCCTGCTAATCAGAAAACTTGAGCGCAAAACTATGTGGGCAAAAAAAGCATTTAAAATTGACAGAATTCCTAAATAAAGGTGCGAAAAAGCAAAAAACAGGCAGCAGATTACTTCAATAATCACAAAAACTGCCTTATTTTCTTGTGAATTCTTTTTAAAAAACGAATTTAAAATCAAAGGAAGATAAAATCTGTAAATTACTTCTTCAAAAAAAGCAGAAAATAAAAAATTCAAAATACAGAAACCCCACGAGATAAAAGAATCTGGAAGCAAAACTTTTACCTGCGGATTTATAATATTTTGATTTTGAGAAAATTCGTTATGAAAAATGCTGATAAATTTAAAAATCAGCTGGAAAAAAAACAAAACTGAAAATGTAAAAATAAGTGGAAATTTGAAAAATCTGTTTGCTTTATTTTCATCAGTTTTTTTAATTCGTTTCTGATAATAAAAATAAAGAAAACAGGATAAAAAAGCATAAATCATCTGCTGAAAAGGAAAATGCCATTGTAAAAATGGTGAATTAATTTCTGAAATCTGTGGTGAAAAAAAAGGCGGAATCAAAAAAAAGCATAAAATCACTAAAAAAATAAAAAAATCAAGCAAAAATGAAGTATTTTTTTTCATACACTTATGTTATAATATTATGGCAAATTTGAAAATATGTATACTGTAATTGCTGTCATAGTTATATCATTATTTCTCTTGATTTTGGCATTTGTTTACTCTGTTTATAAAATGAAGATTAAGTTTTTTATAACAGGAATGGATGCTGGATTTTCTATGTCCGACACACATCTTTTGTGGAATGTGTCACAAATTTGCGAACTTGATGAACCGACAACACTTTTTTTCTCTTTGCCGGCTTTGACAAAATGCATGAGTCAGATTACAAATCAGGCATCGGCAGATAATCAAATTGACTCTCCAAAATATCAGACTCTTCTTTCAAAACTTTTTGCTTATCGGACAAAAATTCAAAATGAATCTGATAATAAAAAAGGACTTACATCAACAGAAACGCTCGAAAGCGGTCAACGCCTTAGAATAATTCTTCCTGGAAAAGGAGTTTTTGCTTCACAGGTCATCAATAATGGAAAAATGCTGATAATTACAATTCCAAAAAAAAATGACATGATTACAATCAGTGCGGAAGAATGGGTTGGAAAAGTTATAAATGTTTATTTTTGGCGCAAAGGTGATGCTCAATACGTTTTTGATACAGCAGTAATGCAGACTGGAATTTATCTTGGAAAATCTACACTTTACATCAAACATTCATATAATCTTACAAGAACTCAAAAAAGGCGTTCTGTACGTGCAAAATGTGAAATCTATGCCAATTTGTTTTTTGTAAAAAAATCAGATAATAATGAGCAGATTATTGAATCAAAAAATGGATTCCGCTGCCTTCTTGAAGATATTTCTGAATCTGGTGCGTTAATCAAAATCGGTGGGAAAGGAAGAGAAAACATAAAAATTAAACTTCAGTTTTCCATTCAGAATAAGCTGATTATTATGAATGGAATTGTCAGAAAAGTTGAATATAATATCGAAAAAAATCAGTCGCTTCTTCATTTTGAATGTACGCAAATAGAACAGAGCATGAAAAACGAAATACTTGCCTATGTATACAATATGCTTCCTGAAAATGAAAAAGAAGTTCTAGAAGCATTAAAACAGTCTGAAGATGATTCCAAAAATGATTTTGAAGGCAATATGAAAGTTTTGGAAAATTCCAGTCAAAAAAATGACAACCAATCTTCAGATGAGCCGCAAACGAATACTAAAAGCATTAGCATTTCTGAAAATCAGGTAGGTTTTGAAAATGAATCAGATGCTCGCTCAGAACCCCACATTGAAACAAATCCGCAGAAATTTTTTTCTGAAGATGAGATAGATATGAATGAGGATGATTCTATAGAGTTTAAATACAGTTGATTTTATTCTTTTTGATTTTTTTGAATGAGGTATTGTTTTGAAAAAGATTACTTTTTTGTTTATTTTATTTTTTCAAGTTTTTTTTCTTTGTGCCCAAAATGCTGATAATGAAAAACTCATAAAATTTATAAAAGGAAATATTTCTGAAAAAACTTCGGCGGTGCGGGAAGCTTCAGGTTCGGAATCCATTTTGCTTGCACTCAAAGCCATCGATTTTTCACTCGAAAACAAGGATATACTAGGCAATGACAGGGAACTTGAAGGACTTGCAGTTGCGGCAGTTCTTTCAATATCACCAGATTATATAAAAAATGCAAATGACTCTCAGAAAGCTATTATCGTTTCTCAATTTATAAATCTTTTTAATAAATTTTCTGCAAGTAATACTGTTGCCATTGCCACTTTGACAAAATATTCCAGTTTATTTGAATATTTGCAGGATAGACAGTTTGTTGAAACGCTTAACTTTTTTTTGAAATCGCAGGAAATAAAAAAGATTGATGAAAGTGTGATGAAATCCGTTTTGAATACTCTCCAATTGATTGGAAACAGTGACACTTTCTTGATTTTGTACGATATTTTTGATGATAAAGCTTATGCCCACATAAAAAATGAAATTGAAAATACGCTTGTTTCACTGGCGTTTATTTCTCAAAATGAGATAATCGGACTTTTAGAAACTGCAGATATCAAAGATTTATCGCAAATTTTTAAAATTATCAAAAAAAATTCAAAAATTTCGAAAAATTATGTCTGTGATGTTTCCGAAAAAGTGATATCTAAGTCTATATTATTATTAGGAAGTTCTTCTTTTGTGCCGCAAGATGATATTTTAGTTCAGCTTGAAGCATTGAACAACTTATCTGATAATAAATGGACTCGTGCATCTTTAACTGCAGTTTCGTATTTCCAATTTGCAAAGAAAATTTATAATCAGAATTTGATGACTGAAAATCAGTTTGAAAGTGTTATCAATTGTTTGTGCAATGTTTCACCAGTTGATGCTGTAAATCCTCTTACGGCATATCTTGAAGAACTCAACAGACAAAAAGAGAATGAAACAGATGTTTCTTCTGCAATTGTATTGTCTGTAATCAAAACTTTGGGTGCTATTGGTGATAAGTCAGCTTTTGATTCGCTTCTTGCTGTAACTTACCTTGATTATGATGAATCAATACTGTCTGCCGCCAGAAAAGCATTATCTGGACTAAGATGGTGAAAAATTATTTCAAAAGACCTTTTTTTCTCGCTGCATTGATTTTGGTTTTTGTTTTTTATTCTGGATTATTTAACATTCCTGAAAAAAACAAATTTATTTCTTTGATTCCAGCAGATGATGTCTGCATGATTCAAATCAGGCTTCTTTCATCTCCTTCAAAATGCGAAAACGGAAAATATTACAGTGCAACAGGTTTTGCTTTAAAAACTGCTGATAAATCAGGTATGCAGTCTTCGGCTTCTGGAAAAATAAAAGTTTACATTCCAAGCGAAAGTGTGGAAGCTTTTTTTCCCGGAAAACTTTACAGTGCTGCGGAAAAAAAAGGAGCATTTTTGTTTGAAACAGGAGGCATTTATTCATTATTTGGAAAAAATACAAAATCAGGTTTTTATGCAGAAAAATGTATAGATGCATTTTGGGAAAACAACAAAAATGGAAGAGTTTGCAAGTTCAGAGCATTGTGTAGATTACAGTTTAAAAGATTGATGTATTGCTGGAAAGATGCCGGAGGTCTTCTGCTAGCTCTGCTTAGTGGAGCAAAGGAATATACAGAATCAAAATTAACAAAGGCTTTTCGACTTTCTGGTCTTTCACATATTCTGGCACTTTCGGGAATGCATCTTTCTATGTTCTCTTCGATTGCAGTTTTTTGCGGAGATAAAATCGGAAGAAAACGACTTACATATCTTATAAGAATCATCGTTCTCATTCTTTTTGTCTGGTTTGCAGGTTTTTCTCCATCTTTGATGCGTGCTTTTATCTGTTCTGTTTTAAGTTTACTTGCAGCAATAAGTGGAACTGAAAAGCCTGACATGATTATGATTTTGTGTTTTTCTTTTCTTTTGCAGAGTTTTATTTCTCCTGGCGATATTCATAATGTCGGATTTATGCTTTCTTATGGAGCTTTGGCTGGAATTCTTTTGACAAATCAGATTTTTCATAAAATATATTCAAAAATTTTTCCTTCGTTTATTTCGTCCTCGTTTGCATCTTCTACTGGCGCGCAAATAATTACCGCTCCAATCGGATTAAAACTTTTCGGAACGTTCAGCCCGGTTGGGATAATTGCAACAACAGTGATTTCTCCGATGATAACGATTTTTATTTATAGCGGACTTATTTTGATTATTTTGAGTTTAATTATTCCAAACTTTTACAAATTCAGTGGATTTTTTATGAATTTTTTGTATACTATTATTAAGTTTTTTGTTATGCTGTTTTCAAAAGTCCCATGCATAAAAATCAATACATGAATAAAGTTTTTTCCAAAGGAAATATATGAAACATCCAGATTATAATTCACCTGCAGAATTAAAGCAGATTCTTGACATAAACGGTTTTTCAATGCAAAAAAAATTTGGCCAGAATTTTCTGATAAATTCAGATGCAAGAAAAAAACTCATTGATACTCTCGAGGTTGATAAAAATACAAGCGTCTGGGAAGTTGGACCAGGACTTGGAGCAATGACTTGCGAAATTCTTGAGCGGAATGCAAACCTTACAGTTTTTGAAATTGACAGAGGTTTTGCATCTTTAGTTTCAAAATATTTTGAAGATTATGCAAAAAAAGAGAAGTTTTTTCTTGTTGAAGGAGATGTGTTAAAAACATGGAAAAATCATCTGGAAAAAACACAGATTCCTGACAGATTTTTTGGAAACCTTCCGTATAACATTGCAGCGACAATCATTGCTGACACTATTGAAAATAATGTCAGATTTGATAGATGTGTTTTTACAGTGCAAAAAGAAGTTGCCCAGCGGATGACTGCAAAACCAGGTCAATCTGATTATTCATCATTTTCAGTTTTGTGTCAGTGGGCTTACGATTTGCAAAATGTAATTGATCTGTCGGGCGGAAATTTCTGGCCTAAACCAAATGTTGATTCACGAGCTGTATTATTCACAAAAAAGGCAGATTTTCCATCATGCGAAAATCCTTCGCTTTTTATCAGAATGCAGAGAGCATTATTTAGTTCCAGAAGAAAAACTGTCAGAAATAATCTGTCACAATTTTTGCAAAACAATGAACTTGCAGTGGAATGTCTGAATCTTGCAGATATCGATATAATGAAAAGAGCAGAAGTGCTTACAATCGAACAATTATTAAAACTTTCTGATATAATAAATCAAAAAACAGGAAAAAAATGATAAAAGAGAACCTAGAAAAAATAAAAAATAAAATCAAAATTGCTGAAAAAAAAGCAAATCGTGCTGAAAATTCAGTAAAACTTATGGCTGTGAGTAAATTTCATCCGATTTCTCAGATTATTGAAGCTGTTGAACAAGGTCAATTTCTGTTTGGTGAAAACCGTGTTCAGGAAGCAGTTCAAAAATTCACAGATCCAGTTTTTTCTGAGTATAAAAATAAAGTCAGTTTGCATCAGATAGGTCAACTTCAAACAAATAAAGTTAAGCAGATTGTAAAAATTGCAGATTGCATTGAATCTGTTGACAGAATTGAGCTTTTACAGGAAATTGAAAAACAGTGTGCAAAAATTGAAAAAAATATCCAGATTTTATTTGAAATTCACACAGCAGAAGATTCGAAATCAGGCTTTGATTCTGAAAAACTTCTTTTTGAATCATTAGAAGCTTGCAGCAAAAACATTTTTCCACACATTTCGGCAAAAGGTTTTATGACAATGGCACCGTTTACTGATGATGAAAGTTTAATCAGAAAATCATTTATCACGCTGCGTGATTTGTCTGAAAAAATGAAAAAAGAGTTTTCAAATCTTGATTTGTGTGAACTTTCAATGGGAATGTCAAACGACTTTGAAATCGCTATAGAAGAAGGTTCAACAATTGTTCGGGTGGGAACTGCAATTTTCGGAGAAAGAGATTACGCTAAATGAAAAAGAAATCTATAATTCTAAAAATCCTGTTTTTTTCTCTCATTTTGAATTCGGCTATGCCTGTTTTTTCTGAAGATACAACACCGCTTGAATATGATAACTCCACAATGCCGCAGGGGTTAAAAGATTTGCGTCGTTTTGAAATAGTCACTTTGGGTTCGATTCCTTTTGTTACACTTGATGCAGGAATTGTATATTCAGGAATCAGGTGGGGAAAAAACGGTTTTGATTCAGCTTATTCTCCAAATCCTTTTGCAACTTCAACATACTCAACAGAAGAACAACTTGGAATTTTATTTACTTCAATTGGAATTTCTATAGGCATTGGTTTGACCGATTATATAATTAATCTTATCAAACGTTCTAACAAAAAAAAGAGGGAACAGCTTTTGAATCAGAGCATTATTATAACTCCGCTTAGTCAAGATGAAAGTGCTGTTCCAATAATTATTGATAAGAATAATGAGATTGATTTTACTGACCAATCCTCAGAAGATGAAAATAAAAGGAATTCTATTTCAGATAATCAAGATTTTCAAGATGAATTTTTGAATTCTTTTGATGATGAAGTTCTGGAGGTGGAAGAATAATGCCTTTTTTCAGCGCAAAAGTTCCAGCTGATTTTCAAGATTCAATCCGTCTTGATAAATTTATTGCCTCCCTTCCAAATGGAATGAACAGATCAAAACTAAAAAGCGGAGTTACAGAAATCCTGATTAATGGAAAAAAAGGAAAAATTTCTGCAAAAGTCAAAGCTTCCGATCAGATTGACATTCAATGGGAAGACAATATCCCTGATGACATTGAACCTGAAAACATTCCGCTTGACATAATTTATGAAGATGAAAATGTAACAGTCGTAAACAAAAAGCAGGGAATGGTGACACATCCAGCATGCGGAAACTGGAACGGTACACTCGTAAATGCTTTGTTATATCACTGGGGAAGAGAATCTATTACACAGCTGAAAGAAGGCAGCAGTTCAGAGATTCTTGAAAGACGTCGCCCCGGAATTGTTCATAGGTTAGATAAAGAAACATCTGGCATCATAATTACTGCAAAAAATCGTGATACAGAAGAATTTTTACAAAATCAGTTTAAAGAAAAATCACTTCAAAAAGAATATATTTTGATTTGTGCTGGTCGCCCTCCAAAAAGAACAGGAGATTTACGCACTCAAATCATAAGAGATCCCAAAAACCGTCATCGTTTTAAAGCTGTAGTTGATACAGATCAGGGAAAATTTGCAAGGACAATCTACCACTGCATAGCCTGTTATGGAAATTATTCACTTATGAGAGTTCGAATCAAAACTGGAAGAACACATCAGATTCGCGTCCACATGAAATTCTTAGGCTGTCCGATTCTCGGGGATTCAATTTACAGTAAAACTGATAAAAATTTTCCAAATGCAACGCTCATGCTTCATTCAGTTCAGTTAAAAATCAGATTACCGCAGGCTCAAAATATCAATCAAAATAATTATATGCAATCTGGAAATTATCAAAACTCCTTCGAAGATGGATTGGCTATATTTCGAACAAAAACCCCAGATCGTTTTATCGAAATTGAAAAAAAACTCAAAAAAATGTTTCCAAAAACTGTTATCGATTAGAACTAAAATTATTAAATTAATTAAAATATGGATAAAATTAAAATTATTTTTGAACCAGATAAAAATAAACCTTTTCTCGTTATCTATAAACCAAAAAATCTGCCTTCAGCACCATTGAATGAAAATGATAAAGATAATGTTCTTTCCCAGGCAATACAAATATTTCCAGAAATTCAAAATGTTACTGGAAAAAAACAAATTGAATATGGTCTTTTACACCGCCTTGACACTGCAACCGACGGACTTTTACTCATCTGCACCACTCAAGAATGTTATGATTTTTTGACTGAACAGCAAAAACTTGGAAAATTTGTAAAATATTATACTGCAAAATGTGACATTCTGGCGGAAAATGCGCAGAAACTTGGTGGATTTCCTGAAAACAGGCTTTCACCACATTTTGATGCTCATAAAACTTACAGAATAGAATCATTTTTCAGAAGTTTTTCAAAAGGAAATAAAGAAGTGCGTCCTGTAACTTCAGAATCTCCATTGTCAGCTCAAAAAAAAGTTGGAACTAGAAAAAATTACATCACGAATGTTACGATTTTAGAAAAAAAGGAAAATTCATGTCTTGTTGAATGTAAGATTTCACAAGGATTTCGTCATCAAGTGCGCTGTCATCTTGGCTGGATTGGTCTTCCAATTCAAAACGATAAACTTTATAATTTCAAAACAAAATTAATGTGCGAAAATTCAAAACAGCACGATAAAACAAAAAAAAATCACCTTCAACACGAAGATGATTTATTATTCACAGCAACAAAAATAGAATTTGAGTACCCGAAAGGAGACTTGAACTCCTATGAAATTGCTTTCACTTGGACCTGAACCAAGCGCGTCTACCAATTCCGCCATCCGGGCAAATCAATGTTAAAAATTATATATAAAAGAAAGGATTTTGTCAAACTGTTTTAAAGGACAATGAATAATTTGTCGCCAATTCTAAAAGTTTTTCCTTTTCATTTAATTCAGGATCTTCAATCACGCATTCCAGAAGATGATTTAAAACTTCACCAATTTTTTTTCCAGCAGCAATATTATGCTCAATCAAATCGTTGCCGTTCACTTTTAAACTTTTTAATGAAAGTGCGTTTTGTTTTTCCAATTCATTTTGAATTCGTTCTTTTAGTTCCAAAAGTAAATCAATTGCTGCACTATATTTTATTTCAACTTTCTGATTCCACATTCCATACATATCTGAAAGACGCAGATCAAATAAATCTTCCAGATTTTCAGGTTTCACTCTGATTATAAAACGTCTTACAGCTGCATTTGTCCAATTTTTTTCATAATGAAACATATGCTCATTTACAAGATGACAGATATTTTTTATCATATCATTAGAAAACTTAAGTCTTGTCAAAATTTTTTCAGTTATATCTCTACTGATTTTTTCGTGATTATAAAAAGTGACAGTTTCAACATTTTCTGTTTTACCAGTTTTTACGTTGACAGCCTGCTGAGTGACAATTCTTTTTGCATCTGGTTTTCCAATATCATGAAAAAGAGCAGCAAGCCGCACATTCAATTTATTTTGTACAGCTCCGTCACATGCATAAAAAAGATGATCTAAAACATCAAATTTATGAAATCCTCTGTAATCACTTTGAGTAACACCGCGACATTTTGAAAGTTCAGGAATAAAAAGCTGCAGAATTCCAGTCTTTTCCATTAATTTAAGCCCGACAGACGGCTTTTTTGAATTAAGAATTTTTTCAAATTCATCACGAAAACGTTCAATCGAAATCGATAAAACTTTTGTCTGCACTTTATTGTCAAAAATCGCATTGAAAGTATTTTCTTCTATTGCAAAATCAAGTTTGGAAGCAAAACGCAAAGCTCTGATTGGACGAAGCCCGTCTTCCATAAATCTTTCATAAGGATTTCCAACTGTTCTTATCAACTTCTTTTTAATATCTTTTTGACCATGGTATGGATCAGTCAATTTTCCATTTTTCAGATTAACTGCAATTGCATTCATAGTGAAATCGCGTCTTGCTAAATCTTCCTCAATGGTTGCTGCATAGTTAATTTTATCCGGATGACGTGCATCTGAATAACCTGATTCTGTTCTAAAAGTAGTCACTTCAATTTCTATTTTGTGAAAATGCACCGTCACAGTTCCATGTTCAAAACCAGTTGGAACTACAAATTTAAACATTTTCATAACATCCTGAGGTGTTGCATTAGTTGCTACATCCCAATCTGAAGCCTTTTTATTTAAACAAATATCACGAACAGCACCGCCAACAAGATAAGCTTCAAAACCATTTTGTTCAAAAACTTTGTAAAAATCTTTTAAAATCTGAGAAATGGATATTTTTTTTAAGAAAATTCTTTGTAAATTCAACATCATAATTTTAATCCTTCAGAAAGATACATTATAATATTCGAAAATTCCATACAGAATAAGCCAAAAATGATGCAAAAAATAAGAAAAATGGAGTTAATAATGTGTTTTACTTTCTTATTTTCACTAAAAACCTTGATTATACTTTCAATCAAAAGTAAAAAAGAAAAAATACTTGTAAAAATAGATGAAAAAAAAAGGATTTTTAAAATAAACTGCTGGCTGGAATCCTGGAAATTTTGATAATTGCCAATAAAATAGAGTAAAAGAAGAATTATTCCAAAAAGAAAAAACACAAAATCAACTGTCATACTGATTTTATAAACAATCGAATTTGAGATTATTTTTTTTGAATACTTAAATTTTTTTTTATCCATTTTTATTTGAATTATAGAAACTTGAAATTGATTTTTTGAACTCTGCTTGTTATAATATATTGCAAAAATTGGTTTAAGTCCATGAAGAAATTTCTTATTTCACTTTTTATATTAATCATTTTTTCTGCCGTGGTTTTCTTTTTTGGTTGGACGCAGTATCGTGTAAAACCTGTAGAATTCGGTGTCGTTATTTCAAAAACAGACGGAATAGATGAAACACCAGTAGAAAATGGCAAATTTTCATGGTATTGGCAGTTTTTATTACCAACAAATGCCGTTATCAAAACTTTTAATGTTGAACCGGTTTTTGTCACAAAGCAGATAAAAGGAACGCTTCCTTCTGGTGATTTTTATGCTTCATATAATCCAAAAGAAACTTTTGATTATTCTTTTGAATTTTCCATGTCTCTCACAGTGTCAGAATATGATGTAATCCAGCTTTTAAAAGAAAATAAAATTTCAAATCAAGATGATTTACAGCAATTCATTAATCATTCTGCAGATACGATTGCACAACTTGCTGCCGATTTTTACCTTAAAAAAATTCAAGAAAATCCAAAATTTCGCCTCGAATCTGTAAAACGAGATGAATTGCTTCGTGCTATAAAATTTTACGAAGACTGCCCGTTGATTGAACTCATGAATTTTTCTTTGATTTCTTCAAAAGTTCCAGATTTTGAGCTTTACGATAAATTAAAAATGCGTTTTTTCGAAAATCCTGTTGAAATAAAAAATGAAATCAATACAGAAGTACAGAGTGAAGTGGAACAACAGTGAGCCTAACCTGTTTGTGGAGGAAAAATGAATCTTTGGTGTGTCAGCATGGAGTGTGCAGGAATTGCAGAAGCAGGCGGTGTAAAAAACGTCACTTATTCTTTGTGCAAAGAGTTTTCTCTTTTAGGTCACAGCGTAACTTTATTTATACCATCTTTTAAATGTACACAATGGAATCTGCTTCAAAATATTCAAAAAGATTTTTTTTCTACGCAAATCGATTTTTGTGATAAAAATGAAACTGTATCTTACACAAAGGCAGTTTTTTCAGAAGGAAATTTTCAAGTAATTCTCGTAAATCACAAATGTTTTGCAGAAAAAGAAGCAGTTTATACATATACAGAAAACGAACAGAAAATAAACTCGGAATTCATAAAAGGAAGAGGGCATCTTGATTCTCATTTTATGGATGTTCTGTTCCAAAAATCAGTTTTCGAATATTTTATCCATCATCAGGATAAACAATTGCCACAGATAATCCACTGTCAGGACGCTTCCACAGCAATTCTGCCAGCTTTTTTTCAAGATGTTCAGGTATCAAAACTTCCTAAATTTGTAGTTACCATTCACAATGCGGGACCTTTTTATCATCATGAATTTAAAAATCTGGACGAAGCAGAATATTTTACATCACTTCCAGATAAACTTCTGAAAAATTCCATGAATAACAATAAAGTTGAACCTTTTTTGATTGCTGCAAATTCAAATGCAAAACTCACAACGGTTTCGCCAGAATATGCAGAAGAATTGGTCAATCCTGCATTTCATAATCAAACTGATGGACTTTCTACAGTTTTTGCGATTAAAAAAATCAAAATTACTGGTATTACAAACGGTTTTGATTTTGAACGCTACAATCCAAAAGACAAAAATTCTTCTAAACTTCCTTATGAATTTGATCCTACTTCCAAAAATCTCACAGGAAAATTTCTTTGCCGCGATTATTTTTTACAGAATATTGTTCATTCCGATAATTTTGATACAAATGGCATAAAAAAGTACGGTTCAATCTCTCAAAAAAACGGAATTTTCATTGCTTACCATGGCAGAATTACAACACAAAAAGGCATTTCAGTCCTTACATCTGCAATTCCCAACATCATCAACAATTTTGATGACGTAAATTTTATCATAGCGGGACAAGGTGAAACAGAACTTGAAAACAAAATCATCGAATTAACACAAAAATATCCAGACAGAGTATTTTTCATAAACGGTTACAATCAAAAAGTTGTCAGACTTGCAACTGCTTCCTGCGATTTTATGGTCTTGCCAAGTTTTTTTGAACCATGCGGACTTGAAGATTTTATTGCACAGTCGTATGGAACTCTCCCGATTGCCCACAAAACCGGCGGATTAAATAAAATTTTAGATAATAAAACTGGTTTCCTCTACAAAAATAATAATCCTGAATCATTAACAGTAAAACTCACTGAAGTTATAATGATAAAAAAGCTAAAGCCACATCTCATAATTTCAATGATAAAAAAAGCTTCTGATTATATTTATAAAGAATATTTATGGAAGAATGTAATCGAAAAAAAATACATACCTTTTTTTAAAAAACTAATAAAATTTTAAAAAAAATTGATTTTGCATATTGACTTTTTTTTTCAAAGAGTATATTATAATAAACGTTCACAACGAACAACCTAAATGCTGCTTTAGCTCAGCTGGTAGAGCACGTGATTTGTAATCTCGGGGTCGTGGGTCCAAATCCTACAAGCAGCTTAAAGGGGAGTTTCTAGAGTGGTCAAATAGGACAGACTGTAAATCTGTTGCCGTCGGCTTCTGAGGTTCGAATCCTCAACTCCCCAAGAATCAGAGCTAGTTTTCTAGCTCTTTTTTTTTGCAGTTTTTATTTTATTCCGTTTCTTTAATAATCATTTTTTCTGTTTTTTTTTATTTTTTTATAGACAATTTTCTTTCTATAGTTTAAATTTACTACACAAAAAAAAGAGGATTATTGTGAAAATTCATTTTTGGGGAGTGAGAGGATCAATTCCAACTCCATTGACTCCACAGCAAATACAATCAAAAATCATGGCCACAGTGCAAAGAATTACAGTCGCAGATTTGCAGAATTCTGAAACACGTGCTAAATTTGTTTCATCGTTGCCTTCTTGGATTTTTGGAACAGCTGGCGGAAATACAGCATGCGTTGAACTCATTCACAATAATACCGATATAATTCTTGACGCCGGAACTGGTCTAAGAGTTTTAGGTAAATCAAAAAAATGTCCTCAAAAATATCATCTTTTTCTTTCACATTTTCACTGGGATCATATAAACGGTTTTCCTTTTTTTGACCATGCATTCAATCCAAATCTGGAAATTCAGATTTATTCACATTTTAAAGATGCGAAAACATATTTTTACAATCAGATGATAGAACCTTATAGTCCACCTTCTGTTGCGCCTTCTATCACAAAAAAAATCTTTTTTAATACTCTTCAAGAAAATAAAGAATTTTTTATTGATGATATAAAAGTAAATTCACACAAAATGCGTCATCCTGGAGATTCTTATTCATTTTCCTTTGAAATTGATGGAAAAAAATTTGTCTACGCCACAGATATCGAATTGAAAAGTACAGATTTTTCTTCAAAAACAGACGGACAGGAAGTTTTTAAAGATGCGGACGTAATTGTCATTGATTCTCAATACACAGTTGAAGAAGTGTACAGAAAGGAAAATTGGGGACATTCAGCTTTCTGCTATGTTATTGATTTTGCAATTTTCTGGAATATCAAAAAAATTTATTTATTTCATCATGAACCGGCTTATGATGACAGAAAACTTGATTCAATTCTGCAGGCAGCAAGATGGTATGCACAGTATATTGGTCATTCTGACATTCAGATTGAAATTGCAAGAGAATCTTTGGAAGTGGAATTGTAGTTTTACAGGCAGTGAATTATTATGAACATCGATAATGAAGATATTTCAGTTTTAGAATATAATTTTTCAAAAAAAGAGCTTTTTCTGCTTGCAAAGTTTCTACGTCAGAATGAAGAAAAGCTTCCTGATGGATTAGAATCATTTTATCATGTTTTGGAAGATTCTATTTATAATACACTTTCACTTGATGAGGTCAAACGCTTTTATTCATGAAAAAATCTATTAAAATTTCAATTATAATTTTGCTCGTTGTTTTTCTGTTTTTTGGAACAGGCTTTTTTGTTCTTAATAATATTTCAAAACCGCCTGTTAATTCAGATAATTCTCCAAATGAAGTTATGCAGGTAAGAATTGAAGTTCCTTACGGTATGTCGATTTATGAGATTTCTTCTGTTTTAAAAGAAAATAACCTTATAAGGAATGAAAAAATTTTTTACTATTGTGCAAGATTTCCTCAACTTAGAAAAATTCTTTTTCCAAAAAATCCTGATTTAAACTTTTCACTTAAAAGCGGTGTTTATTATATAAAAAATAATATGGAAATTTCTGAAATTCTTGAACTTTTATCATCAGGTCAACAGGAATATATTAAAATTTCCATTCCAGAAGGTTTTACAGTATCAAAAATTGCAGAACTTCTTGAAGAAAACAGGATTTGTTCAAAAATTGATTTCATAAATGTTTCAAAAGATAAGAATCTTCTATCAAAATATCAAATTCCAGCAGATTCTTGTGAAGGATATTTATTTCCAGATACATATTTTTTCACACTTGGAATGAAATCTGATACAATTATTTGCATCATGCTCGACAATTTCTTTGAAAAAATCAAAACAATTCCAAATCTCAGCGAAAAAAATCCAGATGATTTATTTTACACTGTGCGTCTTGCATCAATAGTTGAACGCGAATACAGACTGGAAGAAGAAGCACCACTGATTGCCAGTGTATTCCAAAACCGTCTGCGCCGTAATATCGGACTTTATTCATGTGCAACTGTTGTTTACATTTTAACAGAAATAGAAGGACGACCTCATCCTGATAGAATTCTGATAGAAGACACAAAGATTAACAGCCCTTACAATACATACAAATACGCTGGATTGCCGCCTGGAGCCATATCAAATCCTGGAGTTGTAGCTTTGAATGCAGCAGCAAATGCACCAAAAACAAATTATTATTTTTTCCAGATTGCGGATGCACAGACAGGACGACATGTGTTTACAAAAACTTTTGAAGAGCATATAGAAAATCATAATCTTGTTTCAAAAAAGGCAGCAAAGTAATTGGCAAACATAATTTCAAACGAAACAATTGATTCAATTCTCGATTCTCCTGACCTCATTTCTATAATCGGAGAATATACAAGACTAGAACAACGTTCTCCAAATGACTGGTGGGGTTGCTGTCCTTTTCACGGAGAAAAAACGCCGTCTTTTCATGTAGATGCAAATCAAAAGTTTTTTTATTGTTTTGGCTGCCATAAAGGCGGAAACATTATCTCTTTTGTTATGGAAATGGAAAAACTTCCTTATTCAGATGCACTTGTTTCCATCGCAAAAAAAATGGGCATTCCTATAAAATACAAAAATGGTGGAAAAAATGATTCCGATTTTCACAAAAAAAATGATGAAGTTGAAAAATATATAGATTTGTATGAAAGAACAGCTTCTATGTTTCATTACTTTTTGTTGGAAACTCAACAAGGAAAAAAGGCTCTTGATTATGTTTTAAAACGGGGACTTTCAATCGATATTATAAAAAAATTTAAACTTGGCTATGCACCTGGTGATAGAAAATGGCTGCGAGATTTTTTGCGGAAAAAAAACTTTTCAGATGATTTTTTAAACAAATCAGGTCTGTTCAGTCAAAAATATCCAGATTATTCATTTTTTTCTGACAGACTGATGTTTCCAATATTTAATAGAAGAGGTCAAGTTGTTGCTTTTGGTGGAAGAGTTATTCCCCCGGCTGATGAATCTCAAAGAAAATATTTAAATTCATCAGATTTACCGCAGTTTAAAAAACGGGAAACACTTTTCGGATTCAATTTTGCAAAGAATTCCATAAGGCAGAATAAAAAAATTATTTTTTGTGAAGGAAATATGGATGTAATTGCTTATCATCAGTGTGGTCTGGATTTCGCAGTAGCAACTTTGGGTACAGCAATGACAATTGAGCATATCAAAATGATTCAAGGTTTTGTTGCTGATGGCACGGTTTTTCTTTCTTTTGATTCTGATGGAGCTGGTCAAACTGCAACATGGAAAGCAATTAAGTTGTGCCGCGAAAATGATTTAACAGTCAGAATAATCAGATTAAAAGGCGGTAAAGATCCTTCGGAAATTCTTTTAAAATATGGTGAAAAAAACTTGACTTCGCAGGTAAACAATGCTATATTAGATTGCGACTATCTTTTACTTAGACTAGGTGAAAAATACCCTTTGGACACACCTGAGGGAAAAACGAAAGCAGCGTTGGAATTTTTCCAATATGTTGATGTACTTAAGTCTGATATACAAAGAGAGTCTTGTCTAGAACAATTGTGTCAGACATTCAATCTAAAACCGGAGGCTGTAAAAAGGGATTTTTTAAATCGTAATCGAGCCCAAGAGCGTTCAAACATCCGGAATAATACAAATCAAATAGAACAGAATACTCCAATAAAGCTAGATGCTGAATTAAGGGGATTAATTGCTGTTACTGCTGACCCGGGACAGTTCAAAAACATACGTTCAAAGCTTTGTGAAAACGATTTACAAAATATTTATGCACGTCGGCTTTTTAAAACATTAGAAGAGTGTTATATTGAAAAAGAAAATTCTTTTACTATTAAAGATATTCTGGATTGTTTAAATCAAAAAGAAGATGACAAAGAACTGGTTCAACTTATAACCGAATCAATTTCTTCGGGAGTCTATCAAAGAGAAAAGATTGATGTTTTCATTCAGGACACAATCGATTATATATTAAAAAACAGACTAGAAAACCAAAGAAATAAGTTATCAAAAAGAATCAAGGAATATTCTAATTCTATAGCAACAGAAGATGATCGGATTCAATTTAATAATCTTTTAAAAGAAAAACTTGAACTCGATAAAAAGATTCAAGTATTAGTAAAAAAATAGGTGAACATACAGAATGGAAGTTACTAATTCAAATACTTCGGAAAATGACAAAACAGAACAAGGATTAATGTCAAATCCAGCCATTGAAAAGTTACTGGAATATGCAAAATCTAAATCGGCTATTACATGGGACGACATTATTTCATATTTAGGACAGGAATTCGTTAATTCAGATGATTTAATGGAACCTGTATTGGATTTATTAAAGGAAATTGGTCGTGAGCCTATTGAAACAGACATCATTGAACAGGAAGTTGATGATGGCATGGAAGATGATTTGATTCTAGATACAGATGATGATCTTGTTACTGATGATGATGAAACAATTTCTGAAATTGAAAAAGCTGAAAAGGCATCTAGAAGCAAACTTGTTAACAATGATAAAGATTCAAGCATTGACGATCCTATTCGTCTTTATCTTCGTGAAATCGGAAAAGAAAATTTATTGACTGCAGAACAGGAAGTAGAACTTTCTAAAACAATGGAACAGGGAAATAACATTATTAAAAATGTTATCATAAATTCCGGTATAATGATTCCTGAGTTTTATGCAGTAGCACAAAAAGCTTTTTCTAGAATAGATATTCATGAACCTGGAAAAACCAGAAAAGAAATCAATGAAGAAATGGCTGATAAAAGAAGATTAAAATCTGCTTATGGAGAACATATAAAACCTGTTTTATCCGAAATGAAACAATATATGCAGCTCAAAAGACAGCTTTTTGAAACGAATCAGTCTAATTCTATTTTTGAAAATGAACAGCTTGTTGAATTGAGAGATAAAATTCTTCCTGAATTAAAAAAGATTGATATTCAAACAGAAGAACTTGATAAGTTTACTCAAAAATATCGTGAAGCAACGATTAAAATAGAAGAGTATTATCAGAAGCAGGAAAAAAAGATGAAGGAACTTCGCGTTTCTTCTCCGTCTGAGCTTAGAAGTTTGGGAAGAAAAATTTCTATTAAGTCTCAGGTAGTTTTTCTTGAAAAAGAATTGAATATGACGGCTGATGAAATCCGTGAGATTTATACACAGATTCAGAAAATTGACAGGAAACTTCATCGTCTTGAATATGAATTCGAAAATAATGTTGATGATATTCAGAACATGGCAAGAGAAATTGAATCTGGACGAAAAATGATGGAAAAAGCGAAAAACCGCTTGATTAATGCAAATCTTCGTCTTGTTGTTTCAATTGCTAAAAAGTATACGAATCGTGGTCTTCATATGTTTGACTTGGTTCAAGAGGGAAATATTGGTCTTATCAAAGCAGTTGAAAAATTTGAATACCGGAAAGGTTTTAAATTCTCGACTTATGCTACATGGTGGATTCGTCAGGCAATTACACGTTCTATTTCTGATCAGGCAAGAACAATTCGAGTTCCAGTTCATATGATTGAACAGATAAATAAAGTTGTGCGTGAAAGTCGTCAGCTTATGCAAAAACTTGGTCGCGAACCGACTGATGATGAAATTGCACAGCAGCTTGGATGGCCTTTGAGCCGTGTAAAACAAGTAAAAAATGTTGCCAGAGAACCTATTTCTTTGGAAACTCCAATTGGAGAAGAAGAAGATTCTATTCTTGGTGATTTTATTGAGGATAAAGAAGTTGAAAATCCTGCTTCACAGACAGCTTACACTTTGTTACAGGAACAGCTTCGTTCTGTGTTAAATACATTGCCATCTCGAGAACAGGAAGTATTGAAAATGAGATTTGGACTTGATGACGGCTATTCATTGACACTTGAAGAAGTTGGTCTTTATTTTGACGTAACTCGTGAACGAATTCGTCAGATTGAAGCAAAAGCTTTACGCAGACTTCGTCATCCTCGTCGTGCAAACGGTTTAAGGGATTATGTTGAAACCTGACACATTTTTTCCAGACTGTTTTTAACAGCCTGATAGACTAAAATTGATATTTATTGTATATTTAAAAATATTTTAAATGAGGACCTTGTATGGTAACAACAGAAATTTTTGAAAGCTTAAAAGAATTACAAACAATTCTTGTGCAGAAATACGAATTGGAAAAAAAAGTAGCAGATGCTCCTAAACAGCTTCGTAATCAGGAAGAATTGCTGGCAAAAACTCAGAAAGAATTCATTGAATTGAAATCTCAATATGATGTTCTTGATGAAAAAATCAATAAAATCAAATCAGATTTGAATGATGCAATCAGTGAAAGAGAAGAAGGTGAAAAAGGTGTTGCAAACAGTACAACACACCGTGAATATGAAACTCTTGAAAAACAGATTGCAGAAGCTAAATTAAAAGAAGATAATCTTCGCCATGAACTTCAGCATGAAGATAAAAAACTTGCTGATGTTGATGAAAAAATGAAAAATACTGAAGAGTTGATTCATTTCCAGGAATCCGAATTGAATTCCAGCAAAGAATCTTTGAATAGCGAACTTTCTGGATATAACTCTGAACTTTCTGAACTTAAAGCACAGGAAGATAAAATTGTTCCAAATCTTGATCAGGAAATTCTGTTTAAGTTCCAAAGAATTATTCAGAGAAATTCTGAAGGTATTGTTGCCGTGCGTAACGGAGTTTGTACCGGATGCCACATGATTCTTCCTGCAAACTTTGCAAATGAAGTTCGCGAAGGTGAAAACATCAAATTCTGTCCATATTGCAGCCGAATTCTCTTCTATGAAGAAGTATCTGAAGAACAGTCTGAAGATTACTTCAATATGGGATTGGCTGGAAGTCTTGCAGGTCTTGATGACGATGATTTTGATGAAGAATCAGAAGATAAAGATGAATTTGAAGAAAACGAAGAATTAGATGATTCTTTTGATGATGAAGATTCTTCAGATTTAGACGATTCTGGTGATGACGAACTTGATGATTCTTCTGACGAAGATTAATTTTCGTGAATCATTTATTTTGTTATTAATTCAGATGGGATATAACCGCGTTTTGCAGAGTTGATGATAATTCTGCAGAATGAGATAAAGTCCGGGCTCCTTCGGAAAAAATGCCGGATAATAACCGGGCAAACAATGGTAACTGCAGTTTACTGCATAGTCCAGTGTTTGACAGAAAGTGCAACAGAAAATATACCGCCAGAAATGGTAAGGGTGAAAAGGCAGTGTAAGAGACTACCGCATATCTGGTAACAGTTATGGCTTGCAAACCTCATTTGGAGCAAGATTAAGCAGCAGTTATGTTTTCCGAGCAATACTGCGGGTAAATCGCTTGAGTCAAATGGTAACATTTGATGCGGATAGATGGTTATTGTCTTTATGACAGACAGAACCCGGCTTACAGTCCCATCTGTTTTTTTTTATTATGAAAAAAGAAAGTAAAAGAAATTATATTAAAGAATACAGTATAGAAAACAAAAACTTTGCAAAAAAAAAGAATTTTGCAGTTTTAAAAATAATTTCATTTTCCGCAATCATAATTGTTATCATAATGGCAATCTTGATAGGGATACTTTCTTTTGTTAGATTTCAGAGTAGTAAAGTAAGCATTAAAACTATTCAGGATGCCTGGAAAAAATACGATTATCAGGCTGTATACGAACTTTCTAAAAATTATTTACAGGAAAAACCATTTAATAATACTGCATTAACTTATTATAGTTATGCATGTTTCTATCTGTCACAGGAACAGACTGATACTTTACAGGCACAAACTTATCTTGATGAAAGCATAATCAAACTGAGAATTGCTTTGTATGATGCAAATCCAAAACTTGTGCCACAACTTCAATATATGCTTGGACGAGCATATTTTTACAAAGATACGATTGCAACTCATTATTATGCAGATCTTGCAGTAAAATATTTGCTTTCTGCAAAAGAAAATGGTTATGTTGCAGATGATATTGCTGAATATTTGGGTTTAAGTTATGCATCACTTGGAATGACAATGGAAAGTATTTCGGCATTTACTGAAGCACTTCTTGTAAGAGAATCTGATTCGCTTCTTCTGGCGATTGCAGAACAATATGTGAATGCAAAACAATATAATGCTGCTGAACAATATTTATTCAGAATAATAAAAAACAGTGAAAACGATGAAATTATTATCAAAAGTGAATTATTACTGGGAAATATTTATATAGAGAAAGAAGAATATGACCTTGCACTAAAAGAATTTGAAAATGTTTTGAAAAAAAATGAAAATTCTGCTGACGCAAATTATGGAATTGGTGTAATATATGAAAAACAAGGTAATCTTGTAAAAGCAAGAGCTCAATGGAGAAAAGCTTTAAAAATTCAAGTTAATCATCCTGGAGCTTTACAGAAAATGGCAAATTATTAAAATATATATATAGTTGATAATCTTGGGAGGATATAATGGGATTTTTTGATCATTTTACAACTGATATTGGTATTGACCTTGGAACATGTAATACTTTGATTTATGTTCGTGACAAGGGAATTGTTATAGATGAACCGTCTGTTATTGCAGTAGAAAAAGGAACAAAAAGAATTGTAGCAGTTGGTGCTGATGCAAAACGAATGCTTGATAAAACTCCAGGAAGCATTATGGCTATCAGACCACTTGCAGATGGTGTTATTGCCGATATCGACAGTACAGAAAAAATGATTAAATATTTCATTTCTAAAATTATTCCACGTCATCAGTTTTTTAAGTCAGTAAGAATGAAAATTGGTATTCCGTCTTGTGTAACTGATGTAGAACGAAGAGCTGTTATAGAAGCTGCACTGAAAGCAGGAGCAAAGGAAGTTGAAGTAATAGAAGAAAGTCGTGCAGCTGCAATTGGTGCTGATATTCCAATTTTTGAACCAGCAGGTCACATGATTTGTGATATCGGTGGTGGTACTGCTGAAATTTCTGTAATTTCACTTGGTGATATGGTTGTTACACATTCTATCCGCATTGGTGGTGATAAGTTTGATGAAGCAATTGTAAAACATGTAAAAAGTGTTCATAACCTTATTATCGGTCAACCTGCTGCTGAAAGATTAAAAATTCAAATTGGTAATGCAGCTCCTGAAAAAACTATTGAAAAAATGGAATTGAAAGGTACTGATGCTATTACTGGCTTGCCTCGTCGTTTAGAAATTGACTCTGTTGAAGTTCGTGAAGCATTAAAAGAACCTGTTACAAAAATTGTTGAAGAGATTAAATCTGTTTTGAGTGAAACTCCTCCAGAACTTGCTTCTGATATTATTGAAAGAGGTATTGTTATGACTGGTGGCGGTTCAATGCTCCGGGAATTGCCAAGACTGATATCAAAAGAAACTGGAGTTCCTGTAATTCTTGTTGAAAAACCTTTGGAATGTGTTGCTATCGGAGCTGGAAAAGCATTTGGATTGTTTAAGGATTTGAGTTCTGAACGTTCTATTTATGACAGTTTAAATAATTAATTCTGATTAATATGGCATCGAAGACAAAAGTTCCTTTTAGATTTAAATTTTCTGAGTTTTTGCTGATAATTTTTATTTTAGTTTCATCATTATTATTGGCATTTAATTCTGGAGGATTTGTTGTAAATCTAAAAAAAGTAGGATTTTCCATTATTTCATCTGCTGAAAAAGGCGTTCATTTTGTCGTTGACGGAGTTGTCAATACTGTAAATTCTGTCGGCGAATTGAGAAAATTAAAAAAAGAATATAATGAACTTGTTTTGAAACTTGAAAATTATGAGCAGATGCAAAGATCAAATGCTGACATAACAAAAGAAAATGAACGGTTGAAAGAGCAGCTTGGTTTTTCTATCTCCATGGATGAAAAAAATATTCCGGCTCAGATAATTTCTAGAAATCTTGATAATGCGTATTCGTATCTGACAATTGATAAAGGCAGTGTGAACGGCATAAAAAAGAATATGCCTGTTGTTGCTTTTCAAAACGGAAATCAGGGATTAGTCGGAAAAGTAATTCAAGTGGGAACATTTACAAGTCAAATCATGCCAATTTATAATGTTAAAAATATCGTTTCTGTGCGTATTCAGAATACACGCGATTTGGGACTTGTAAGCGGACTGGGAACTCAAAATCAACCGCTTCTTCTGCAGCATATTCGAAAACGGGTTATGGAAGAATTAAGTTATGGTGATGTAGTTGTTACTTCTGGAGAAAATGACAATTATATGCGTGACATTCCAGTTGGAACTATCACAAAGATAACGGCACTTGATTATAATTCATCACTAAATATTGAATTAACACCGATTATTGATTTTGCCCGTCTTGAAAATGTAATTGTTGTAAATCAAAAGGAATTAAATGATAGAAAAACTTCGTCTGATAAATCTGACAGTGAATGATAATCTTTTTCACAACAGAAATTTGATATTCAAACGAAATATAGTAAATTGAAAGAGGATGGTAAATGGTAAAATCAATTTTGTTCAGCACATTTATTTTGTTTTGTGCCACAATTATCGAAGCTTCAATTTTATCTAATATCAGTTTTCTGCTTGTAGTTCCCGATATCGTGCTTATTTGTACGATTTATTTTTCTTTATTAAATGGAAAAACTATTGGTGAAACTACAGGATTTATTTCTGGACTTTTTCTTGATTTTATAACGGGAATGCCTGTGGGATTTAACTGTCTTTACAGAACGGTGATTTGTTACATTACAGGCATTTTTTCCAGCACCGTAATAATTACAGGAATCTTTATTCCAATAGTTAGTGTGGGAGCTGCAACAATTGTAAAAACACTTCTTGTAAAACTTGTTTCTATTTTATTTCCGAATACAGGACTTTTTGTATTTGGACTTATTTCTCCTCAATTTTTATTTGAATTCATAGAAAATATTATTTTAGCTCCATTTTTATTCAGGTTTTTGGGATTTTTTAAATCATATCTTGCCATTAAAACAACTCAGGATAAAGTAAATAATGTTTAAATCTGCTGAAGATAAATTAAGTAAAACAGAAAAAATCATTATTCTTCTCTTTCTTTTAATAATACTTTTTATTATTTATGCATATAAACTTTTTTCAATGCAGATTATTCAGGGTGAACATTATAAATCTCAGTCACAAAAAATTTCAAGTCAGGTGACAATAATTCCTGCACAGCGAGGTGAAATTTTTGACAGAAATGCTGATTTGCCAATGGTAATCAACACTGACTCTTTTGCTGTGGAAGTAATTCCAGGTGAAATTCCGCCGCAAAAATATGACACTGTTATCCAGAAACTGGCAAATTATCTGGGAATTCCAAAAAGTCAAATCGACAAAAAAATTCCTAAAAATATTCGCCGCTCTTATTCTTCTGTACAAGTAAAATCAAACGTTTCGTTTACAGTAATTTCAAACATTGCGGAAAATCTGAATGATTTACCTGGAGTTTCATGGGTTTCAAAGCCTATCCGAAACTATCTGCACACTGGTTCATTGAGTCATATTGTGGGATATGTCGGCGATATAAATCAAGATGAAATTACAGCACTTTATAATCAGGGATATACAAAAAACAGTATTGTTGGAAAAACTGGAATTGAAAAACAATACGATTCTCTTTTACAGGGAACGCCTGGACGTGAAATGTCGACAGTTGATGTTCATGGAAGAGTTATTTCTGAAACACCAGTAGTTGAACCTCCAAAAATGGGAAAAAATCTTGTATTAACTATAGATTCTACAATTCAAAAACTTGTAGAAGAAACGTTGGGTAATCGAGTTGGAGCTTCTGTAGTTTTAAAACCTGCAACTGGCGAAGTTCTTGCAATGGTTTCTTATCCATTTTATGATTCAAATATTTTTAGTTCTGATGATTCTGCCAGTGAATATTCAAAGCTTTTAAACGACAACACAAAACCACTTATTAACAGGGCTGTTCAACTTTCTTATCCACCGGCTTCAACTTTTAAGATAATAATGTCTGCGGCTATGCTTCAGGAAAATGCATTCCCTGCTTCAAAAACAATTGAATGTAAAGGAAAAATGCTTTATGGAGGAAGAGTTTTCCATTGTCATATTCATGAACCTGGACATGGCTGGCTTGATATGAAAAATGCTATGGCTCAATCCTGCGATGTGTATTATTGGACTATTGGTCGTGATTATCTTGGAATTGAAAAAATTGCTTCTTATTCACGAGAATTTGGACTTGGAAAAAGTGCCCAAATTGATTTGCCAAGCCAGGTTTCAGGACTCGTACCAACTGCAGAATGGAAACAAAAAAAATATCATGAAAAATGGGTTGGTGGTGATACAATGTCATGTTCAATTGGACAAGGATATATGGAAGCTACACCGTTACAACTTGCAAATATGATAGCAATGGTTTCCAATGAAGGTATAATCTACAAGCCTCATATTCTCAAAGAAGTACGTGATCCTGTAACAAATGAAATAATCGAAGAAATTAAACCTACAGTGTTAACCGAATCTACAATTGATAAAGAAGTATGGAAACAAATTCAGGAAGCTTTGAGATATACTGTCACTGATGGATCACCACAATATCCTATGCACAATAAACTTGTTCAAATCGCTTGTAAAACTGGAACTGCCGAAGTTGATGGCTATAAAGACAGCTGGCATTCATGGCTTGTAGCATACGCACCATATGATGCACCTCCAGAAGACAGAATTTGTGTTGCAACAATTGTTGAAGCTTGTAACAAATGGGAATGGTGGGCACCTTATGCAACAAATATTATAATTCAAGGAATTTTTGCTAATCAAACTTACGAAGAAGCAATTAATGAACTTGGATTTACATATCTTACTAAAAAACGAGGACGTCAGGAGTAAATATGAAGAATAAATTTTTGGCAATGTTTGATTATCTTCTTATTCTTGTCGTGCTTATTCTTGTTGCACTTGGGGTTTTGTTTATTTATTCATCAAGCATAAACTCCGAAGGTGTTTCCGTTACAAATGAATATATCAAACAGATTATTTGGGCTTCCATTGGTTTTGTGATTATGATTTTTGTAACGCTTTATGATTATCGGAAAACAGAATCATTTACGCCATATTTATACATTTTTTTGATTATTCTTTTGATATATACAAGAATTTTTGGAAGATATGTTAATGGAGCAAAAAGCTGGATTGGAATTGGTGAATTTGGTGTGCAGCCATCTGAATTTGGAAAAATCTTTTTTATCTTATTTTTGGCAAAGTTTTTAGATGAAAGCAAAAATATGAATCAATTTAAAAGATTCGTTTTTGCTATAGGAATACTGCTGCTTCCAATGGGATTGATTTTGATTCAACCTGACTTAGGAACTGCCAGTGTTTATATTCCAATTTTTTTGACAATGTGTTTTATTGCTGGAATTCCTGTTAAATATATTTTATATGTTCTTTCTTTTGGTTTATTGACTGTTTTTTTTACAGTACTGCCTGTCTGGAATGCGGAAATTGCTGAAAATCCATTTGTATTTATTTCAGTTTTAACAAATTTAAAATTAAGAGTTTTGCTGATTTCAGCGGTATTATTGATTACACTTTTGGGTTATGTTGTCAGACGATATTTTCACGGTCCAAAATATATCTATTGGATTACACTTGTTTTTTCTGTAATCTGCCTTTCACTTATTTTTTCTCTGGCACTTGGAAAATTTTTGAAAGATTATCAGATAAAACGTCTTATTATCTTTATGAATCCAAATAAGGACAGACTTGGTGCCGGTTGGAATATTATTCAATCAAAAGTAGCAATCGGTGCAGGTGGCATGACAGGGCAGGGATATTTACAGGGAACTCAGAGTCATTACCGCTTTTTGCCACAGCAGAGTACCGACTTTATTTTCAGTATTCTGTCTGAAGAATTAGGATTTATCGGCGGAATTTTTGTATTTTCTCTTTATTTTGTTATTTTGATTAAGATTTTGTATATTATTCGAAAATGTATTAATCGATATGGTTCTTATATTTGTGCAGGAATTTTTGGAATGTTCTCATTTCATTTTTTCGTAAATGTAGGAATGGTTATGGGTATCATGCCGATTACAGGAATTCCACTTTTGTTTCTTTCGTATGGTGGTTCTTCCTTACTTACAGCTATGACATGCACAGGACTTATAATGAATATTAACTGTAGAAAAAGCGAATTAAAATAATTGAGTTTATAGACAACTGTAAAGACAAATAATCAAAATAATCAGAACTAAAACAGAAATGATGTAAATCCAAACAGGTAATGAACCGTCTTGTCCAGATTTGTTTGTTTTTTTTGATTTTTTTGATGCAATTTTATTTTTATATTTAATATTGTTTTGTGATGAAATATCGGAGTTTTGGTTTTGAGATATTGAAGCGTTAGAGTTTACAGCATAGCCACATTCTGGGCATCCGCTTTTAAAATCTTCTGATGCTCCTGTGTGACCGCATTTTGGGCAGCGAACTGATGCAAAAAATTTTCCGCAGACAGGACAAAATCTTGATTTTCGAGGAACTTCAGATCCGCAGCTTTCACAAAAAAATTTTGCTTCTTTATCAGTTTTTTTCATAATAGTCCATCGGTTCAATTTTTATGAGTTTTTGTGTATTTTCAGATAAATCATCGTTTTTTATTTCCAAAATCTTTGCTGTAAAAACAGATATTTGGTTATTCTGGTCATAAATCGAAACATATTTTATAATCATTTGCGGCTGTAAATCAGCAAAATCCTGTAAACTGCATAAGTAAATTTTTGTTTGGTCATCAAAAACAGCTGTTCCAAATAAAAACTTTCTAGTTACAGGATTTGTAAAAATGATTCTGCAAAGTGAATTTTGAGTATCTTGTGAAAATGAAGTTTTATTATTATTTGATAGAATTATCTTTTCAAAACTTTTTGTATTCAACGAAGTGATGTAGTCTTTTATTCCAAGTTCAACAGCTTTTTGTTTTTCTTCATCACTCAAAGAATCAGGATCGTAAAGATAAATTTGAACATTATTCCCACCAATTCCGCTTTTTACAAAAGAAGCAAGTGTTTTCCAATGACGAGGATATTCTGCGGCACTCAGAATTATCAAATCCGGCTGAATTTCTTCGATATTGTCAATTGCTTTTAAAAGCCATCTGTACACGATAATGTCATAACCATTTTCGCGTAAAAACTTACTTGAAAAATCTATGATTTCCTGTTTGTCTGAAATTATTAATGCTTTCATTTTATTCGGTTCCTAAATTTACAACATTATAATCATAAATTTTCCAAATTCCTTCACGCTGACGGACTTTGTAAGTGTATCGTTTTTTTTCGCTGAAATTTGGATATTTAAACCATTCAATGACAGAAACATATCCTTCTGTAGGAGTATAAGAAGTTTTTTCAATCTGGAAACTTTGAGGAACAGCAACAATATCATTTTCAATTTTTTCCTGCATCAAATCAGCCTTGAATGATTCAATCATGCGGATTCTTTCATCTGCCGAAAGCGAAATATATTTCTTTTTAAGCGATGGATTTCTCTGGAGCATTGATTCAATATCCATATAAAGAAAATACTGATCCCAAAGTGATTTTTGTCTTGCAATTATTGTCTGTTCTACAACTTTATCAGGTGACAGTTCCATAGGACGCAGAATTTCTACAGATTGTTGTGAAACGGGAAGATAATTTGATGCAGTAGCTGAAGGCGATGGCATGATTTCCAAAGAAAGTCTGTTTGATTTTAATGAAATGTATTTTGATTTGTACAATTCAGGATAAAATACAAGTTCAAGATAGTAAACAGAACTTTCATCGATTTTAAGATAATCTTTTACATTTTCTACAAAAGAATATTCTTCGCCTTGTTCGAGCGCAATTTCCCGAAAATAAACAGTTTGATTTGTCGTGCGCTTTTCAATAAGATTTCCAGTTTGTTCCAAAAGTTTATTTTTTACAGTATAGGCGTTGAAATCTAGACTGAAAGCTCTGTCATCCGCAAGTTTAAATCTCAATGTCTGAGGGCTGTTATTTTTTATTGTAATATGAACAAGAATTTTTGTATCTTCTGTGTTTCCCGGATAATAAATTGATTTGTTGTAATATTTTATGGAAACGCTTGCCTGTGAATAATCAAATTGTTCACTCTGAGCTGTCAATATCTGTGCAAAAACAAAAAAAACTGATATAATAGTAAAAATTTTACGAGTTTTCAACGTATGCTCCTGTAAAATGATAGTCTTTTTAATACTCTTATATAATCGGTAAAAAAAATGAAATCATTAACGTCTATTAACGAATTATTACATAATTTGCAAGAAATAAAAAGTTCCATATCAAATATTTTTGATTTAAATGCTCAATTCCCACTTCACATTGAAGGAACTCAAGGTTCTTTGTTCAGTTTTTTTGTAAGTGAAATTTGCAGGCAAAATCACATGCAATCACTTCAGGCTGCACAGTACGGTTCTTCAAGCAAAAAAACTCCGCAATATAATAATTGCTCGCAGGATTTATTTATTGTGGTTCCTCAAGAAAGTGATGTTCAGGATTTGGTTACTGATTTTCAAACAGTCTACAGCAATGCACAAATTTATGTGTTTCCTTCATGGGGAACTGTGCCTTACAGACCTGTTGCAAAAGGTTCGGTTACTTTTGGAAAAAGAGCTGGTGTTCTTTCCAAAATTCTTGATGATAGTAAGAAAATTACTTTTGATGAAAATACGAGAATTTTCATATTCACTCAAAGAACTTTTTTGCAGACACTACCTCCGCCAGAATATATAAAATCTTTAACATTCAGTCTGAAAAAAGGTGATTCTTTTGATACAACCAAAATTGCCCAAAAAATTGTGGAATTAGGTTATATTCGTGTTCCTAAAGTCAATGTTCGAGGCGAATTCAGTTTGCGAGGCGAAGTTCTTGATATATTTTTGCCTTGTGATGAATATGCAACACGAATTATTTTTGATTTTGATGAAATTGAATCAATCAAAGAATTTGAAGCTGATAATCAAGTCACAGTTGGTTCAAAAGACAGTGTCCTCATCTATCCGATGAAAGAAGTTTTATGGAATGAAAATCAAATAAAAACTGTCTGGGAAAATATCAAAAAGTATCAGCAAACTGCAGTTTCAAATGAAAGTGAATATGCTAATCAAAATGAAATCATAAATCAAACTAATTTTGAAACATTGGATATACAGATAAAATCGAACATCACAGAAAATACAGATTCTTTATCTGCTGAAGTTGACAATCAAAAAAATCAATTTTTAAAAATCCATCTGCCACTGACAGAAAATGCTTTACAGAATGTTGAAAATATGCTGGCTCAGATTTCTGCGTATGGAGAAGCTGAAGGTGAAGAACTTTTGTATCCTTTTTTGTGGGACGAAAAAAATTCAGTTTTGGATTACATTCCCAAGAATTCTTTTGTTTTATTTTATAATTATGACAAACTTGAAAATGCAGAACTTGTTTTGCTTCGCGAATATCACAAATTGTACAGAACTTCAAAAGAAACGCTTCCCGTAATTTCGCCGGAACAAATGCTTTTCGTTTTTAAAAACATTTGTGATAAGATTGAAAAACGGCTTTATTTTAGAACTTTACTGAAAGAGGAAGAAAGGGAACTTTGTGTAACAAAACTTGATGCTGAACCTGCCAGAAGTTTTTTTGGAAACCTTAATTTTATGAAGGATGAGCTTTCAAAACTAATGCAGGATAAATGGCGGATTTTTATCTATACAGATAATGAAAATCAACAGCTTCGTTTTCATCAGATTTTTAAAGATTTTATTGAACTTGATGATTCAAAAAAAGGTTTATATCCAGTTTGTTTAATTCCAAAACCTATTTCTGCTGGATTTGTGTTACCACAGGCAAAAATTCTTGTAATTCAGGAAAATGAAATTTTTGGACGCAGAAAATATGTGCCGAAAACCGTAAACAAAGCTAAATCCAAGGCTATTGATACATTTGTGGAATTGAATCCCGGCGATTACATAGTTCACGTAAACTGGGGAATAGGACTTTTTCACGGAATTGAACGTGTAAAAGCAATGGGTAACGAACGAGATTATATTAAACTTGAATATGCTGATAATGAATTTGCATTTGTGCCTATTGAACAGGTTAATCTTGTGCAAAGATATATTGGAAATGAAGGCGAAAAACCAAAACTTGATAGAATTGGAAGTAAAGCTTGGGAAAACCGTAAAAGTAAAGTTAAAAAGGCGGTGGAAGATCTGGCAGAAAAACTTATTGCTTTATATTCGCGTCGTCAGGCTTCTGTGGGTTTTGCATTTCCAAAAGAAACAGAATGGCAGACAGCATTTGAAGCAGCTTTTCCATACGAAGATACTCCAGATCAGATAACCGTTACTGAAGAAATCAAAAAAGATATGGAAAAACCTGTTCCAATGGATAGATTGGTTTGTGGTGATGTAGGTTATGGTAAAACTGAAATTGCAATGCGCGCTGCATTCAAAGCTGTAATGGGAGGAAAGCAGGTTGCATTTTTGGCACCTACAACAATTTTAGCGCAGCAGCATTACGAAACCTGTTTAGAACGTTTCAAAAATTTTCCTGTAAAAATTGCAGCACTTTCAAGATTTGTTACTCCATCAGAACAGAAAAAAATTCTGCAAAAGGTGAGTGAAGGGCAGGTTGATATTTTAATCGGAACTCATAGAATCATCCAAAAAGACGTGAAATTCAAAAATCTTGGACTTATGATTATTGATGAAGAACAGCGTTTTGGTGTAAAAGACAAAGAAAAATTGAAAGAAATGAAAAACAATATTGATTGTCTTACAATGTCAGCAACTCCAATTCCAAGAACTCTTCATATGAGTCTTTTAAAAATCAGGGATATGAGTCTTTTGACAACACCGCCTCAAAACAGACAACCCGTTGAAACTGTGGTAGATGAATATACGGATGACAGAGTTGCTTCTGCTATCAGACGTGAAATTGAACGCGGTGGACAAGTTTTTTATCTGCATAACAGAGTGGAATCTTTGCAGGAAATCAGAAGGCGAGTAGAAAATATTGTTCCTGAAGTTCTTGTAGATGTGGCACACGGTCAAATGACAAGTTCACAGCTTGAAGACATTTTCCAGCGTTTTAAGATGGGTGGTTTTCATGTGTTGATTGCAACTACAATTATTGAAAACGGAATTGATATTCCAAATGTAAATACAATCATAATTGACCGAGCCGATATGTACGGCGTTTCACAGCTTTATCAGCTTAGAGGACGAGTAGGACGAAGTGACAGAAAAGCTTATGCGTATTTACTTTATCCTGAAAATAAAGCTCTTTCTGAAGTTGCAATGAAAAGACTTCAGGTTATAAGCGATTTTACAGAACTTGGAAGCGGATTTAAAATTGCAATGAAGGATATGGAAATTCGCGGGGCTGGAAATCTTTTGGGACGTGATCAATCTGGTGATGTTTATTCTGTCGGTTTTGATATGTATGTTCGGCTTTTAAATGATGCAGTAAACAAACTGACAAAACAGAAAGATTATATCGAGCAGACTGAAGTTTTGATGGAATTGGAGTATACTGGCTTTATTCCAGATTCTTATATCACAAATCCTCAGATAAAAATGGAAATTTACAAAAAAATTGCTGCAATTACAGACGAAAAAGAATTTGACGCTGTTCTGGGCGAACTTGACGATCGTTTTGGACCTATTCCAGATGAAGTTTCAAGTCTTTTAGCGCTTGCAGAAATCAGGATTATCTGTAAAAAGCTTTCAATCAGTTCTATCAAAGAACGACAGGGCGAAGTGCGTGTTGAATTCAGTCAGGTTTCAAAACTTTCTATCGATAAAATACTAAAATTGATAAAAGAAAATCCTGGAACTATTCGATTGAATCCTCAGTTGCCAAATGTTCTGTTTATAAAACTTGGAAAAATCGGCTTGAAAGAAAAATCTGAATTCATAAGAGAAAAACTTTCACAATTAGGATAAAATTCCTGCTTTAGATGGATTACAATTCTTTTTTATTCACAAACCATAAAACAACGCTGATAAGATAAGTTGCAAAAAGCATTATTGGAATTAAAATGACTGCAAAAACAAATCCTGCATCAAAAAATCCATAGAAATCAAAATCAGCAGGAATAACGCCATTTTGAGCATGAGAAAAACCATTTATTGCATAATAAACTGTATACAAAATCACAGGAAGAATAGCAAAAAACGGTGTTTTCTTTGACAGTTTATTTGTTTTTTCAAAGCAGAGAAATGAAATCAAGGCAAGAATTGGAACAATTAAATGGAAAAACAGATTTGAATCTAAAAACTTGTTATAATATCCAACAGGATCTCTTGGAGCTAAATAAAAAATTGTAGTGAGCATTGTAAGCGTCACTGCTGTTGTGGCAATTAATTTAAATAAAAGAATTGACTTTGGAAGCTCATATTTTCTTTTTGCAAGACAGGAAATTTCAAGTCCTATCATGACAGCACTGACAATCCCTAAAAAAATATTTGAATCAGTAGTAAAATATTTAAAAATTGAAAAATGTGGGGTAAAAGTTATAACAGAAGGATTTGTGATAAATTTATAATCAAATAAAGAGCAGAATGCACAGAAGAAAACCAGAACAAAAATAAGTGAATTAAAAATGAGAGAAACTATCATCTTTTTTTTCATATAACGCCTCCTCGTATGGCTAAGATTTTAATAAATTAAATAAGATTCTGTTGAATTGCTTTTCTGCCGATCTTTTTTAATATTCATTCAGTTTAAAAAATAACTATACTAATAAAATAAGTCAATTTTTTTTCATTCAAGAATTTTTTATTCAAAAGTTTTTTGGCAGAAAAAATCTTTCTTATTATTCTACTGAATGGATAAATTGTGAGTATCCGTCAATTTTACAAAAAAATCCATATTCATTCCAACAAAAATTACACAATATGTGCAAATAACAGCTGCTACAAACACAAACCATACATTTTGCATCTGCGGAATATATATGTTCATAAAAATTGAGCAGAAAGTCATGCAAATAAAAAGTACAATTCCAATAAAAATCCAATTGAAAAGATGAACTTTGTGATTTTTTATGTCACCTTTGAAAATTTTCTGCAAAATTTCATTATCATTGATAGAATTTTCATAAGTTTTGTGACAATTTTGTTCTTCTGTCTGCCATGTAATTTTTTCCGCCTTAGAAAACCTGCGTACCATTGTTCTACATTCTTCGCAAAACAAAAGATGAAAAAGCATATCCAACGGCAGAATTTCATTTTTATCGAGTGATAGATATTTTTCCATAAAATTTTCACAAGTCATTTTCATAATATTTCCTTAAGTTTTTGATATAATTCCTTTTTTGCACGAAAAATATATGTTTTTACGGTATTTAAAGGAATATCTGTAGTTTCTGCAATTTCTTCGTAAGTCATATTATTATAAAAATACAGTTCGATGCATTTTTTGTAATTTTCTGGTAGCTGTTTTACAGCATTATTGATTGCTTCCTTTGTAAGTTGTTTCAGTTGAGTCTCTTCTGGCGTTTCATAATTTGAAACAAGATTTGACTGCATTTCTTCACAAAGGTTTTCACTTTTTTTTGTTCTTGTCTTAAAATTTATTGCAGTATTATATGCAATTCTTGTTATCCATGTTGAAAACCTGCTGTTTCCTTGAAATTTATCAAGATTTTCATAAATTTTTATAAAAACTTCCTGCAAAAAGTCATCAATGTTATTTTGATCATAAAAGAAACGCCGGCCTACCGCGACAATTCTTTTTTTATATAAAAAAATTAATTGTGAAAAAGCTGCAGGATTTTTTGCAGCAGCTTCTTTTACAATCATCTTCTCAACAGAAAAATCAACAAGTTTTTCTATTGATTTTGAAAATTTATTTTTCATTTGAAATTATCTTATAAAAAATCAAAAACATGATGCCAAGAACCAAAGGAATCAGACCGCCCAAAAGGCCATATGTAAAACCTGAAATAAGAAAAAACAGAAGGCTAATTGCAAAACCGACTCCAACTAAACATAACCCGGCAAAAAGCGAGAATATTTTCCAATTAAAAACTTGTGGATTATATTGATTTTTTGAAATTCTCATTTTGATTTCTCTGTGTTTCCATAACAAACCAAAAAAAATCACAATAGCAGCAAAAGAAATTCCAACAATCGGAATTAAAGCAACGATTACCTGAGCAGCAGGACAAACTGGTGTCATTTTTTCCTCCTATAAAAACTCCGCGTTAGCGGCAGCGCATGGATGCGCTGAATAATGTTTGCAACGCAAACCAGTGAAAAAAATTACACGGAAGTAATTTTTTTCACATTCCTATAAAAACACCGCGTTAGCGGCGACTATTTCACCTTTATTTGTAAATTAATTCACATTCAAATGAACTTTCAGATTTTACATTATTTTGATATTTTCCTGCAACAATAATTTTTTGCGCTTCATCATCAAAAATACCAAAAATATACATAGATTCACCTTTTTTGATTTCCTTACAAAAATTCAACTTGAAATCAGTAATTGTTTTTTCCTGATATTTTTCTGGCAGAAAATCAAGTGCAAAATTAATGTATCTTGAATTCGTCAAATGTCCGTTCGGATCCAAATGAGAAAGAAGAATTTTCTGTTCTCCAAGATACTGTAATAAATCTGAAGAAAAACGTATTTTTCCAGGTTTTCGTTCAAATGGAGTCTGCGAATCTGATTTAATGCAGAATTCAAATTTATCAGGACTAATAACTTCGCGTGTAACAGGTTCAACAATCACCCAAAGACTTTTTCCTTCTATTAGTTTTTCACCATTTTCATCTGAAAAGTTATAATACCTCATCATTTGAAAACCTTCAGGCTTTTCTTCCCGAACGGTTATAATTATTTTTTCATTTTCACATGGAAATCTGTTGATGTGAATACTCGATCTTGAAACCATTTGAATATAACCGTGCGAATTCAAAAAAGCCCGACTTTGACCATTTTGAGTATATAAATCGGTAACTAAATCAGCACAATACTGCATTACCTGTTCAAGATGAAGTTTTCCGTTATAGCCACATTGACCAAACATAATTTTCTCTTCTTTTGTGATTTCATTTTTTTGACCATTATTGATTTCACTCATTATTTTACCTCGTTTATTGCTTTAAAAACTATTAGATTAAATTTAAGGTTAAAACTTTTCATATATTGTATTCTTTTATGCAAATCCTTGCCACAATTTAAACTCAATATTTAACCAGTTAATCTTATATATACTTCTTTAGACACCATAAATTTATAAAAGTTTCAAAAAAAGCTAAAAAAAATTGATTTTTTTTCGTGTTTCTATTGACAGATACAAAACGATAAACTATATTACTATACATAGAAACAATAATATTAAAGCGGAGCAGTTCATGGAAAAACGAAGTGATTCAATCTATAAATGTATTTCAAATTCCAGATATACACCTTATTTACTTGCAAAAAAAATCGGTGCAATTGGAATTTTGGAATCTGCAAGTTTTCAAAAGGGAAGGGAACGATATTCTATTTTAATGACTGAAATGGCATTTAAAACAATTCAAAATCAGGATGAAATCTATTTTGATGTAGATGGAAAAAAAATCCCGTTTGAACAAAAAAATGTAGAAAGCAAAGACGCCTTAGGAAAAACAAAAAACTGTGATATTCTTGATGCGCTTGTTTATGTGGCTTCTCAAAATCCTACTCCACAAGGAAATTTGAGTGAAATTCCGTTACCAGCATCTGGCCTTGGTTATTTAAGTTATGAATTTGCAAAACACTGTGATAATATCAGATTTTTTGAACAAAAAGATGAACTTGAAATCCCAGAAAGCGAGTTTATTGCAGGACATATTTATATAGTTTTTGATCATTACACAGAAGAAATTCATATTTTTGGTTTGAATTACAATGAACATCAGATTGACTTGAATAAAGCTATGGATAAACTTCTTAAACGCATGAATGACATGGATTTTTCATATGTTGAAGAAGAAAATCAAACTTTTGATTATAAAATGATTACTGATTTGGAACAGTCAAAAAAAGAATATATTGACAAAGTAAAAGCCTTAAAAAAACACATCGTTGCCGGTGATATTATTCAGGCTGTTCCATCAAGAAGAGTTCAGATTGAATGTGATGTTGACGCACTTACAGTTTACGGAAAACTTAGAAAAGTAAATCCATCACCTTATCTTTTCTATATAAATTTTGGTGATTTTCAATTTACAGGAGCTTCGCCAGAAAGTCTTGTAAGGGTTCGTCGTGGAAAAGCAACAATTCATCCAATTGCCGGCACAATTCATCGAGGCAAAAATGATGAAGAAGATGAAATCCTAAAAAAAGAATTAAAGTCAAACCCAAAAGAGCAGGCTGAACATCTGATGCTTGTAGACCTTGCAAGAAATGATTTGGGGCGTGTTTGCAAAAGCGGTTCTGTAAGTGTTCCTCAATATATGGATTGTGAACTTTTCAGCCATGTAATTCACTTGGTAAGCAGCACAGAAGGTCTTGTTCGTGATGATGTACAACCTATTCAAGTATTAAGAGCATCATTTCCAGCAGGAACTGTAAGCGGTGCACCAAAAATCAGTGCAATGCAGATTTTAAGTGGACTTGAAAAAACGAAACGCAGGTTTTATGCAGGAGCAGTAGGGTACATTCAGACAAACGGAGATCTTGATTTTTGTATTGCAATTCGCTGTACTCTGAAAAAAGGAAATATCTGGAACCTTCAGGCAGGCGGAGGAATAGTGTATGATTCAAATCCTGAACGTGAATTTACAGAAACTTGTGAAAAACTAGGTGCATTAATTGATACACTTACAAAATAAACGGAATGTATGAAAAAAATCGCTAGAATTGCGCGCCTTTTTATCTTTATTAAATTGGAGGAAATAAGATGATTTTAGTTATAGATAATTATGATTCTTTTACATTTAATGTAATACAAATACTTCAGACAGTTACAGACAAACAAATCAAAGTTGTCAGAAATGATGAATGTTCAGTGGAACAGCTTGCAGAAATGAATCCCAAATATCTGATTGTTTCACCAGGTCCAGGCTCTCCTTATCAGGCTGGAATTTGTGAAGATGCCATCAAATATTTTGCAGGGAAAATTCCTATTCTTGGAATTTGTCTTGGACATCAGGCAATATGTGAGGCTTTCGGTGCAAGAATTGTTCAGGCAAAATATATAAAACACGGAATTGTTGAAGAAATCAAACTTGATGGAAAAGGTCTTTTTAGAACTATCGGAAATTCTGCAAAATTCACAAGATATCATAGTCTTGTTGCCGACGAACAGACTTTAAGTGATGATTTTGAAATCACAGCAAGAGCGATGGATGGTGATATTATGGGAGTGCGGCATAAAACACTTCCTATTGAAGGAATTCAGTTTCATCCAGAAAGCATAGCAAGCGAAGCAGGAAAACAACTTTTATCCAATTTTATAAATTATAGAAGAAAAAATATCGATGTCAAAGCATATTTAACTCAGCTGATAGAAAAAAAAGATTTGACACAAGAACAAGCAGCCTTTTTTATGGATAATGTAACTGATGGTTCAATGGATGAAAGAGCAATGGCTGCAATTCTTGTTGCTTTGTCTGCAAAAGGATTTTCTGTAAGTGAAATGACAGGTTGTGCTCAAACTTTACTCAAAAAGAAAAAGAATATTCCTGTTGATAGTCGCGGGCTTGCAGAAATTGTCGGCACTGGAGGAGATGGAAAAGGAAGTTTTAACATTTCTTCAATGTCTGCAATTGTTGCCGCAAGTTGTGGCCAAAAAATGGCAAAACATGGAAACAGAGCAATTTCATCAAAATCTGGAGCAGCTGATTTTTTTGAAAATCTTGGAATTAATATTATGGCAGCTCCTGAAAAAACTGCACAATTAATAGAAAAAACTGGTTTCGGATTTTTAATGGCACCAATTTATCATTCTGCAATGCGATTTGCAGCTCCAGTACGAAAAGTTCTTGGAATAAAAACAATCATGAATGTTTTAGGACCGCTTTTAAATCCAGCTGGTGCTGAATATGAAGTTCTTGGTGTTTACAGTCCAAAACTTTTAAAAGATTACGCAAGAACAGCAAAGGCACTTGGAGCAAAAAGAGTTATGGTTGTATGTTCTCAGGACGGCTATGACGAAATAAGTCCGATTGTTCCAACAGATGTTTATCAGATTGATGAAAAAGGAAACGAAAATCAATATGTAATCAAACCAGAAAACTTTGGAATAAGTGGCTGTGATGAAAATGAACTTATTGGCGGAAATGGAAAAGAAAATGCGCAGCTTGCAATGGATGTCCTCGAAGGAAAAGGAAAAAATACTATAAAACAAGCTGTAGCTTTAAACACAGCAGCAGTTCTTTATCTTTCAGGAAAAACCAGAACTCTCAAAGACGGTTACGTAATGGCAATTTCTTCTATTGAAAATGGAAAAGCTCTTGAAAAACTTAAAGAAATTCAGAAAATATCAAGCGGGTTATGAATTATGGCAAAAGATATTTTAAGTGAAATTATTCAGAAACGAAACGAAGACATAAAATCAAAAGGATTTGAATTTGGTTTTGAAATTCCACAGACAAGAACAAGAAAAATTCATCCGTTTTTGATGGAAAAAGGTGTTATTCTGGAAGTAAAACGGGCGTCTCCTAGCAAAGGTGACATTGCCGTCAATCTTGATTCTTATGAAACTGCAAAAACTTACGCAAAAGCTGGTGCAAAAGCAATAAGCTGCCTCACAGAAATGAATTATTTCAAGGGAAATCTGGGAGATTTAATGAATGTCTGTCGTGCTGCAGATGATTTTGAAAAAGAAACTGGAAAAAATCCTCCTGCAGTTTTGAGAAAAGATTTTTTAACCTGTACAGAAGATGTAGAAATCTCTTATAGAGCAGGTGCCGATGCTATTTTAATGATTGCGCGGATTCTTTCAAAAAATCAGATTCTTGAAATGGCACAAAAAGCCAAAGCTTTAGGTTTAAGCATGCTTATAGAAGTTCGTTGTCAAGATGATTTAGAAAAACTCGCCGTAGTTCTTCAAAATGTTGATCATAAAAACATACTTTGCGGAGTAAATAGTCGTGATTTAAAAGATTTTTCTATAGATATGCTCATTCCTGTGAGCATGTATTCGAAAATAAAATCAATTAGTGACGATGCAAGAATTACTTTTGAAAGCGGAATTTTAAGTGCCAAAAGTGCCGGTTTTGCCAGAAATTTAGGTTTTCATGCAATTTTACTTGGTGAAGCTGCTGCAAAAGCACCAGATTCGGCTAAAAGATTTATAAAGTCTTTTGAAAATTCAGAAGAAAATAAAAGTAAAGAATTTTGGCAGAAGATTACAAAACTTCAAGAATCAAAACAAAAACCTATTTTAAAAATCTGTGGAATCACTAATGAAACAGATGCAAAAAATGCTGTTCAAAACGGAGCTGATATTCTTGGATTTATTTTCTGGAATAAATCAAAACGTAATGTTGATGCACAAAAAGTTGCTGAAATCAAAAAAATTCTTCAAAAAAACTATGAAGATGGTGAGATTCCAAAAATTCCTTTGATGTCAGGTGTCATTGTTGATATAGATATAAACTGTGAGGAAACTAAAAGTGCCGTTTCGCTTGTAAATCAAAACGTTTTAGATGTTCTTCAAGTTCATACTTTTGATTCAGCAATCAAATTCTGCTCAAATCAAGATTTTGAACAGATTCCACATTATTGTGCCGTAAATTTAAACTCAAAAGATGATTTACAAAAAATGAATGAACTTGCAAAACTTGGTGAACCAAGAATTCTTTTGGATGCACAAAGTCAAAATCAAATTGGTGGAACCGGCAGTCAAATAGCTGAAGAATTTCTGTCTTTGGCTTCAAAAAAATATAAATTATGGATTGCAGGCGGAATCAATAGTGAAAATGTAAATCATTTGATTTTAGAATTCAATCCTCAACTTATTGATGTAAGTTCAAGTCTGGAAATTGAACCTGGCATTAAATCAGAGGAAAAAATAAAAGATTTTTGTCAGAAATTTTATAATGAAAAAGAAAATTAAGAGGTAATAGATGTATTCAAATAATGGATTTTTTAATACTTTTGGCGGAAAATATGTTGCAGAAGTTCTGCGCCGTCCACTTGATGAACTGGAAAAAGCTTTTAATGAAGCTATGAAAGATGAAAATTTTTTGAATGAACTTGAAACAATTCAAAAAGATTATATTGGCCGAGAAACTCCGCTTTTATTTGCAAAAACTGCAACTGAAATTCTAGGCGGTGCACAGATTTATATCAAACTCGAAGGACTTGCTAATACAGGTGCACACAAAATTAACAATGCAATAGGGCAGTGTCTTCTTGCAAAAAGAATGGGCAAAAAAAGAATTATTGCTGAAACTGGTGCTGGTCAGCATGGAGTAGCCACAGCCGCAGCCTGCGCTAAGCTTGGACTTGACTGTACAGTTTATATGGGCGAGGTTGATGTTCGTCGTCAGCAGCCAAATGTTGCAGCAATGGAAATGTACGGTGCAAAAGTTCATCCAGTTACAAGTGGAAGCCGTACTTTAAAAGATGCAGTAAATGAAGCAATGCGCGACTGGGCAGCAAATCCAGATTCAACTCATTATGTTTTAGGAAGTGCTTTAGGACCAGCACCATTTCCTGATATGGTAAGAGAATTTCAAAGTGTAATTGGAAAAGAAGTGAAACGACAGGCTGCTGAAAAAAATCTTGATGTTGAAGCATTAATTGCATGCGTTGGTGGCGGAAGTAATTCCATCGGATTTTTTGCACCTTTTATTGACGAGAAAAATCCACGTTTGATAGGTGTAGAAGCCGGTGGAATTGGTGATGGCATAGGAGAAAATGCAGTCAGAATGAGTGGAAAAGCTGCTCGTGATGGAATTATGCATGGATATAAATCAAGATTCTTACTTGATGAAGACGGTCAGGCCCTTCAAACTCGCTCAATTTCTGCAGGATTAGATTACTGTGGAATAGGACCTCAGCTTGCATCTCTTGGAAAAACAGGAAGAATAGAATTTACTTCAGCTTTGGATAAAGAAGCGCTTGATGCAGTAAAATTTTTTGCAAAAAATGAAGGAGTGCTTTTTGCGATGGAAAGTGCACATGCCGGAGCAGAAGCAATCAAACTGGCACCAACTTTACCAAAAAATAAAGCCATCATAATTAATATGAGTGGAAGGGGAGATAAAGACATTTTCATTACATGTCCGGTATTCAGACCAGAACAATGGAAAGAATTTCTTGTCTCAGAATTGGAACGTCTAAACGAATCAAAAGATATTCATGATGCAAAACTTATGTCAAAAAACTAAAGAAAAAATGAGGAAAATATGGAAAAAAAGATAAAATTGATGAGTCATCTTGTTGCCGGATATCCTACAGAGGACAAAGCATTTACAGCTGCAAAAGCACTTGTTGATGGTGGTGCTGATATTCTTGAAATCCAGCTTCCGTTCAGTGATCCAAGTGCAGATGGTCCAGCAATTCAAAGTGCCTGTACACAAGTGTTAAAAAGAGGGTATAAAACAAACGATGGACTTTCATTCATCACAAAACTTCATGAAGCGTTTCCAAATGTGAAAATCTATTTAATGAGTTATGCTTCTTTAGTTTACACGCCAGGAATAAAAGATTTCTGCAAAGAAGCCTCAGAAGCTGGAGTTTCCGGCATGATTATCCCAGATTTACCTTTTGATTTTGATGAAGGACTTACCGAAGCTTGTATACAAAATAATATGATAAATATTCCAGTTGCAGCACCAAGTATGAGCGAACAAAGACTTCAAAAAATGGCAAATGCAGGATTTCCTTACATTTATGCTGCATTGAGAACAGGAATTACAGGAACAGCAACTTTTATTGATAATAATACATTCGAATTCCTGCAGAAAGTTTCATCCGGTGGAAGCAAAATCTATGGAGGATTTGGCATTTCAAATGGAGAACAATCAAAAGCTCTCTGTGATTATGTGGATGGGGTAGTGGCTGGTAGCGTTTTTGTTCGAATAATTACAGAAAATCAGAATGATGATTCTGCACTTTATCAGAAAGTAAAGGAAAAGGCACAGGAATTGTGTGAAATCAAATAAATAATCCAAAATATTCATTAAAATTGTTCAAAAAAAACAACAAAAATAAAAAAGTGTGATATAATTAATTATTAACATTTTATTGGATTTTGCGCCTCCTGCGATACACATAAATGTGTTGCGCTAACGCGAAGTTTTTTATTGGAGTTTTTATGAATATAATTGGAACTGCTTTAGAACGTTCACAAAATAATCAGTATTATTGTGATTTTCAAAAATCAAATCCATCTTCTAATGATAATGAATATGATTTTAAATGCTGGATGCTGAAAAAATATTTTAAACAAAATGTTTTTATTGAAATCACAAAACTAATAATCGGAATCATTTTGCTTGTTTTTGTAGCATCTTCTTCGATTTATAAAATATTTGGAACTAGCGGTGCAAGTACAATTGTTGTAGTAACATGTCTGGTCATTGGAATTGTTCTGGCTGGAACAGGAATAATGTTTTCTATTTCAAACTACAGATGTTTAAAAAATTACAAAGATTTTCTTTGGGATGATGAAGAAGAAGAAAATGAAATTGTTTCAAAAATAATCAAGTTTTATAGAAAGTAAGCTGAATCTTTTATATCAGGGAAAAAAATGACCGAAATTCAACAGATTTTGTATAAATATCAGGATCAAAAATATGCCGATTTTACTTCGAAACTCGTTCCAACAGTTCCAAGAGAAAAATTTATCGGCATTCGTTCTCCAGTATATAAGAAGGTGTTAAAAGAAATTAAAGACAATCTTTCTGATACTCAAATAAAAGATTTCTTACAGGATTTACCGCACGAATATCAGGAAGAAAACTGCCTTCATGTTATTTTTTTGAATAATATCAAAGATTATGATGAATATATCCAAAAGCTTGAATTGTTTTTGCCATATATTGATAATTGGGCTGTAAGTGATAGTTTAGGAGCAAAAATATTAGAAAATAATTCTCAAAAACTCATTAAAAAAATTCACATTTGGATTCAAGATGAAAGAACTTACACTAAACGTGTAGCAATGCTTTTTCTAAAAAAATATTTTTTGAATGAAAAATTTTCACAAGAATATTTAGAATGGGCTTCCAAAATCAGAACTGAAGAATATTATGTTAATATGATGACAGCATGGCTTTTTGCAGAGGCCCTCATAAAACAATGGGCCACTGCGATTAAATTTCTACAGGAACAAAAATTAGACACATGGACACATAACAAAACAATCCAGAAAGCACGCGAAAGTTTCAGGATAACTACCGAACAAAAAGAATACTTAAAAACACTCAAGCGTAAATAAATCAGAGTCATTTCGCTTAATGTGTGTCCAATATTTCAATTACTAAACGAATAGCTATTGACAACAGCCCAAAACCTAAAATAAAAAGTTGATTAATTGTGTAAATAATGTGTATTCTGTCTACCAAAATCAATAAACCATACAATCTGCCTGAAGGGTAAGTCAGGCAGATTATATTTAACCAAAATTTAAAAATGATTTTTACAAATTAATAATTATCACAAATGCCTTTTACCATTAAAGGTGAAGTAATTGTTCCATCAGCTCTGTTAACGATTTCTTGAGTATCCCAGTAAAAACTAGTAAATCCCCGTTCACGTGATTCTTTTATAAAGAAACTTGTAAATTTTGCACCTTCTTCATCAGTTGTTGAATTCCATTTTGGAGTTCCATCTTCATTTTTTCCAGGAAATCGTCGACCTAAAGTTCCCCATTCTCCAATTATAACTGGCATTCCGTATTTATCAGCATATTTTTTAACTCTGTCGAATTCGTTGATAACTTGACTTTCCCAATAAGACTTCCATTCTGTTCCCCAATCCCCAATCCAATTTTCTTGTGACCAAACAAATCCTTTTGGAGAATAGATATGAACTTCCAAAATTAAATGATTATCGTATATATCTTTTGGTTTTTTAAAAGATTTTAAATCTGACTCTTCTGTTGAGCAAACATAAGTTCCTACAAGTAAATTTCTTGTTGTATTATTTCCACCAGTAGCACGTACTGTATCCACAAAAAGCTGATACCATTTATTAACTGCATCAATATCTTCTAAATTTCCATTTCCCCATTTATTATCGGCAGAAATCATTTCATTTGTTCCACAAAGAATTAGTTTTTCAGAATAATGTTTAAACCTATTTGCAATATTTGTGTATAATTTTGAATAAACTGATTTATATTTATCATATGCACGATACGAAGCTTCAACCCAACCGTCTGTTCCACCATCATGATGAGTATTTAAAAGACAATACATATCTTCTTCTATAATCCAATCTACTACCTGTTGAACGCGATTCATCCATACATCATCAATTTTGCCTGTTTCAAAATTCATATGTTCTGCCCAGGTTACAGGTACACGAACAGCATTAAATCCTGCTTTTTTGATTCCTTGTATTAGTTCTTTTGTAGTAGCTGGTTGTCCCCAAGCAGTTTCCCATGCATTTGGACTTTTATCAGTATATTGTAAGATCCAGCCTTCCTTACCAAGTAAAAATTCATTTTCGTTAAATGAAGTAGAATCAAAACCATTTCCAAGATTTACACCTGATTTCATATTATAAACTGCGTCAAAAGCACTTTCAAATTTTGTGTTATTCTCTGTGTTTGGTTTTTCAGTCTCTACCTCTGATTTATCAGATGTATCTGTATTCGTATCATTTGTATTATTTTTATCATTCGTATTATTTGTATCACTCGTATTATTTGCAACGTCAGGTTTACATGCCATAATAATCATCACTGAAGATAAAAGAAAAAAGATTTTGAAAATTTTAGATAATGTTTTTTTCATAAATTCTCTTAAGTAAAAAAGTCTATTTTAATATTATTCTGTAATCAATTTTTTTTCAACAAGTTTTTTCAATATAATATCGACAATTTCTTCGGGCGTTTTTGTATTTACATCAATAATCAAATCAGCAAAAGAATAATCATTATTATCGATATCGTAAAATGCTTTATAACGTGATGTATCTTCAGAATCGCGCATTGCTGTAAAATCTTTTATTTTTTGTAAATCTCCACCTTCACGATTATAAACACGCATTGCTCTTATTTCATCGCTTGCATAAAGATAAACTTTTAAATCAGCTTCTTTGAGCATCCAGATTGCTAACCTGCTTCCTAGAACGCATGATTCTTTTAAAGCAAGTTCGACTTGATGTTTGTCCACATATTTATCATAAGAATCATCATTTTTTGCAGCTTCAATTACTTGAGCTAGCGTCATATTTTTTTCCTGAGCAAGCTGCCGGAAAGTATAATTAATAAGTGTAATTCCAAGTTTTTGAGATAAAAGTCCGCTTACAGTAGTATTTCCGCAACCTGATTTTCCGCTTATTGCAACTCTTAACTCACCATTCAATTTGTAATCCATATAATTCCTCTCATTTTTCAGTAAATATCCAGGCTAACCTTTCAATCCGCCTCTTGAAACTCCATTTACTATATATTTTCTTGCAATTATAAAAACTATAATCATTGGCAGTACAATAACAGATGAAGCCGCCATCAGCAATTCATTAAAAGAGCCTGCCTCTGTTGTGAAAACTTGAAGTCCATATGGAAGAGTTCTGGAACGGCTGTCTGATGTTATGTACAAAGGCCACATAAATGAATTCCAGGAAGAAAGTGCATTTAATAAAATTATAGTGAAAAGTGACGGTTTTGCAAGTGGAACAAGTATGCGCCACAAATATTTCCAGTTTGAAGCACCGTCGATTCTTGCTGAATAATAAAGGCTGTCAGAAACAGTATCAAAAAAGTTTTTTAAAATATAAGTATAAAAAATACTGCTTACAAAAGGTAAAACAAGAGCCGGTAAAGTGTTAAAAAGTTTCATTTTTACGATAGTTGTATAATTTGTAATGATAAGCATCTCAAAAGGAATCATCATAAGGCTTATTAAAAAAGAAAAAAGAATAGTTTTTCCTTTAAAATTCAATCTAGAAAACGCAAATGCACCTAATATAGTTGTAAATGTTGTACATAATACAGAAAAAAACATAACAACAAGCGAATTAAAAAAATATTTTCCAAACGGAGCCATTGAAAATGCTTTTTTAAAATTTTCTAGACTTAAAGAAGATGGAAAAAATTTTGGTGGAAACATAATCATTTCGGCACTTGTTTTAAAAGCACCCAAAATCATCCAAATGAATGGAAATATCATAATTAATGAACCAATAATCAAAAAAAAGTATATGAAGGTTTTGCTAATAACGTTTTTTTTCATTCTTTTGACCTCTACTCTATCCCATTCGTTTTTTGTTTTTATTTTTAAAAAATAATTCAATAAAAGTAAAAATCATAATACAGAAAAACAGAATAACAGCCGCAGCTGCAGCATATCCATACTTTCTTTTTTCCATCATAGCATATCTTATATAATAAACAACAGTATAAAAATTGAAATAAGGACCAGGCTTTCCATTAAAAAGCGGATAAAGTTCGCTGAATACTTTAAAACTTGAAATCGTATTCATAATTGAAACAAGAAAAATTGTTGGTGATAACAAAGGAACTGTAATCCTGAAAAATATTTTTCCACTTTTTGCGCCATCAACTTTTGCTGCAGTATAATAGATTTCATCAATATTTTGAAGTCCGGATAAAAGAAGAATAATTGTAAACGGCAGAATATTCCAGATTCCAAAAATCACAAGTGCAAGCAGCGACCATCTGGATTCAGTAAGCCAACCGATTTTTTCTATTCCAAAAAGCGAAAGAATATAGTTAAAAATACCATATTTTTGATTGTACATTAGTCGCCAAATTAAACCCACAGCTGTAATCGAAGTAACCATCGGCATAAAATAAGCTGTTTGAAAAATTGCAATTCCTTTTATCTTATGATTGAGTAAATATGCAGTAAAAGTTGCTATTGCAGTACTTACAGGAACAACACATAAAACATACAAAAAAGTGTTCAATAACGCTTGACGAAATTTATCATCAGTCAAAACTTCTTGATAATTTGCAAACCCAATTCCATCAAAAGTTCCGCGAAGATAACTAAAATTTTCTTTAAATGACAAAGTGAATACATTAATGACAGGATAAATTGTAAAAACAATTAAAAAAAGCATAAAAGGAAACAAATACAAAAAAGGTTCGATTTTATCTTTTATCATTTTTTTTTGAAAATCTTTTTTAGAAAACATTATTCTACTTCTACCCTATTTTCAGTTATTGCATCAAACACAAAAAGTCCTTTCTTTTTGAATTCAACATAAATTTCATCACCAATAGAAAGCTCTTCTTCATTTTGCAAAATTGCACAAACTTCCTGACCAAAAAAATCAAGATATGCAAGTTCTTCTTTTCCCATTCTACTGATACGCAAAATTTTACATTTTACTGCATTCTTATTTTGTGAAATTTTAAAACATTCTGGTCTGATTTCAAAAAAAACATTTTTACTCAAAAATTTTTCATAATCTTTAGGAAGGATTTGTGATTTCAATGCATAATCAAGAAAATCACTTGTATTTTTTATTCTATTGACAGGAGGATTACCCAGAAATTCTGAAACAAAACTACAGTTTGGATTATTGTATAAATCAAGGGAAAGACCTTTTTGGATTAAAACCCCGTCTTTCATCAAAACAATGCTGTCTGAAATTGACATTGCTTCTTCCTGGTCGTGAGTCACAAAAACAGTAGTAATTCCAGTTTGCTTTTGAATCCGCCTGATTTCTTCTCGCATTTCAAGTCGTAATCGGGCATCAAGATTTGAAAGTGGTTCATCCATCAATAAAATCTTAGGATTTTTGATTAAAGCTCGTGCAATTGCAACTCTCTGCTGCTGACCGCCAGAAAGTTCTGAAGGAAAGCGTTTTAAAAGATTATCGACTTTTACAAGTTTTGCAATTTCTGTAGCTTTTTGAAAACGCTCTTTTTTAGGAACTTTTTTTATTTCCAAAGGAAAAGCAATGTTTTCCAAAACATTCAGATGCGGATACAAAGCATAATTTTGAAAAACCATACCAATGTTTCTTTTATCAGGTGGAAGATTTGTGACATCCTGTTCATCAAAAAAAATGTTTCCTTTTGATGGAGTCAAAATTCCACAAATCATATTTAAAAGCGTCGATTTTCCACAGCCAGAAGGTCCTAAAAGACAAATCAGATGACCATCAGGCAGTTCACATGAGAAATCATCAACAGCAAGAGTAGTTCCAAAAGTTTTAGAAATATTTTGTAAAGTAATCTTCATATCAATAAAATAAAAAAATAATGGACTGACCGAAAAAAATATTCCAGTCAGTCCTTTTATGATTCAACTAAACTATTCGTTGAGAGCCTTGTTACAATCCTCAACAAGTTTTTCAACAGCCTGTTTTGCAGTCATCTTATTATCAACAACATTATTTAGGTATTCAACAAGAATATTTCTGATTTGAGCTCCACCGTTTACATTAGGGAAAGAGCCTGAAACCGGAATATTTGCCTGAACACTAGGAAGTGCAGAAGTAGCTGGAAGATTTTTTAGATATGACTGATAATCAGCTTCTTTTTGAGTAGTTCCATAAGGAGACAAAGCTGAGTTTGCTTTTGCCCAACCACTATTCATCGATGGAGAAAGGAAGAATTTAACAAATTCATAAGCACCTTTATCAACATCATCAGCACGTTTTAAGAAAATAGGACCTCTGTTCCAAGCAGTATAAAAATCAACACCATTTGAAGATGAAATCCATGGTGCAATGCCAAGTTCTTCACCATTAATCATTTTTACATACTGATCATTTACACAAGAACCTGAGAAGGAAGCAATAATTCCAGCAGCTAAATCTTCAGAAGAATACTTACCAACTGTATTAAATTCAAAATATCCTTTTTTACAGCAATCAGCATACCACTGATAAATTTTTTCCATTTTTTCGCCGCCAAAAAGAACTTTTTTGTTTTCAACATCAATATATCCCATGCCGCTTTGCATAATCATTGTCTGAATATTGTCAACTAAACCGTCAGCATGATATCCTGCAATTCCTTTCTTCTCATAAATAGTTTTACAAACCTGTTCAAGTTCTTTCCAGTCTTTTGGAGGAACCAATCCCAATTCATCAAAAAGAGTCTTATTATAGAAGAAAACAGGACCAGTTGTACATCCAGGAAGATAATAAATGCCACCATCTTCAAATCCTTTTACATCAGTTTGCATTGAAGAAGGAAGTGAATCAATTATGTCCTGCATTGTACTGTCACCTTTTTTTATATCTTCTTTGATATATTTTGAAATATCAACAGCAAGACCTTCTTTTGCATAAGAAACAGCAGTAGAACCATAATTGAAGATGATGCTAGGTCCAATTCCATTTGCAACTGCATTGTAAACAGTATCAGCAAAACCAGAATAATCCTGAGCAAGAACTTTTACTACATAATCTGACTGTGACTGATTGAACTTTTCAGCAGCATTTACAAGATATTCCTGCTGAGTTCCGTTGTAAGTATGCCAGATTTCTACTGTAACAGGACCTTTTGATTTTTTGGCACAACCAGAAAGAAGCAAGGCAGCTGCCAAAACACCTAAAAACAAATGTTTTTTCATAAAAATACTCCTAACCTTCCCATTGGAAAAATGGAAGGCAAACAAATTTTTTTTGAGGTTTTTCCTCATAATAATTCAGACGCGTTGCTATCGTGTAGCAATTTTAACAATGTGGAGTTCATTGCTGCGTAGAAAAAATATATCATTTTTGAATAAAAAATTCAAATGCAATGATAATTCATGTAAATGATAATTCAATAAACAAGGGAAATCCAAAGAAATCCCTTAAATCTTTTTTTTAATCGTTTATTTTATATCTTTACGCTTGATTTTACCAGAAATTGTTTTAGGCAAAGAATCCACAAAATCAACAATACGAGGATATTTGTAAGGCGCTGTCGTCTTTTTTACAAAATTCTGAATGTCTTTTACAAGTTCATCGCTCGGTTTATAACCTTTTGCAAGAATGATTGTAGCTTTTACAACCTGACCGCGAACTGGATCAGGAGCTCCAGTAACTGCACATTCCACAACTGCAGGATGCTGCATCAAAACAGATTCAACTTCAAAAGTACCGATTCTATAACCAGAACATTTGATAACGTCATCATTACGACCTGTAAACCAAAAATATCCATCTTCATCGCGCCATGCATTATCCCCAGTATGATAATAACCGTCATGCATTACAGATTTTGTTTTTTCCGGATCGCCAAAATAAGTTGTAAAAAGACCAGGGAATGTGTGATCATCTTTTAATTCCACAACAATTTCACCGATTTCACCATCCTGAACCTTATTGCCGTCATCATCAAGCAAAGTAACATTGTAATAAGGTGCAGATTTGCCAAGACTTCCCGGCTTAATTCTTTCATTTCCATAATTAAAAAGAGAAAGAGTAGTTTCAGTTTGACCAAAACCTTCATGAATTTCTTTTCCTGTGATTTCTTTCCATTTGTTAAATACTTCTTCAGAAAGAGGTTCACCGGCAGTAGACCAATGTTCACATGAGCTGAAATCATATTTACTTAAATCTTCCTGAATCAAAAAGCGGTAAATAGTTGGAGGTGCACAGAATGAAGTGATATGATGTTTTTGAATCTGGTCCATAAGATCAACCGGCTTGAATTTTGCATGATAATCATAAATAAACACACAACATTCAGCAATCCACTGACCATAAAGTTTTCCCCAAACAGCTTTACCCCAACCTGTATCTGCAACTGTCAAATGCAAACCGCCTTTTTTTACCTGCTGCCAGTAACTTGCTGTAACAATGTGACCAAGAGGATACAAAAAGTTGTGAGATACAAGTTTTGGATGGCTTGTAGTTCCTGAAGTAAAATATGAAAGCATAATATCTTCGTTTTTGCTGATATCTTCACGTTTTAAACTATAAAATGCATCCAAATCAGACTGAGTAACTTCATTTACGCCTTTTGTAAAATCAGACCATTTTGGATGAGCGGCCAAAAAATCATCATCAAGACCTACGTCAATGCCAAAAGGAGCAACACCTATCAAAGTTTTTAATGATGGAGAACTTTTTTGAGCTTCTTCAATATAATCAAAAATCTGCCTGTCGTGAACGGCAAAAACAGTTTTGATTCCAGCTGCGTTACAGCGGTAAACAATATCTTCTGTTGTGAGCATATGAGTTGCAGGAATTACAGATGCTCCGATTTTATGAAGAGCAACAATAGTAATCCAGAATTCGTAACGACGTTGCAAAATTAACATAACAAAATCACCACGTTTAATTCCTTTTTTCATAAAAAAAGCAGCAGCCCGGTCAGTTCTTTCCTTCACCTCTTTAAAAGTTAATGTAAGTTCCTCGCCATTGTCATTGCACCACACAATTGCTTTTGCATCAGGTGTTTTTTCTGCAAGATAATCTACAACATCATAACCAAAATTAAAATTTTCAGGCACATTAATCTTATAGTTTTCAAAAAAATCATTATAATCAGCAAATTCAGTTCTTTCTAGAAATTTTTCTAACATATTTTTCCTCGTATAATTTCACTTTTTTATATTTGGGTGGCTTTTGCTTCGCAAAAACAGGCTATCCGCACTTCGCCGACTAACCGCGGCTCATCCCTACACTTCACTACGCTACGTTTCGGGACTGCTTCGCAGGTGCTACTATCCTTGCCACAGTTTTTCACTTAAATGATTATGGCAAGAAATTTTGCATTTGAATTATTCAATGCCTGCATTCCGTGTTTTTTTGTTGCATCAAAATAAATACTGTCACCTTCTTCAAGCACGAGTTCCTTACCATCTATTACAATTTTCATAGAACCTTCAATCATATAGTTAAATTCATGTCCAGGATGAGAATTATAATGAATTTCTTTTGTTTCTTCTGGTGTAATTCGCACAATAAATGGATCTGCTTTTCTGTTCTGAAATCCTGTTGCCAATGCCTGATATTCATAATCATTTCGCCTGTCAACACTCAAACCTTTGTCTTTTTTTGTCAGACAGTAAAAATGCATGTGAGGTTCTTTACCAGAAATTAAAGTACCTAAATCTATTCCGTATTCTTTTGACATAGACTGCAAAATGCCCACTGGAATATCAACATTTCCTGATTCATAAATTTTATACTGTTCTTCGGATATTCCACACACTTTGGCTGCCTGCTCAATACTAACATCCATTATTTCACGCAATCCAATAAGTCTGTCAGCAACAGCTTTAATTTCTTCGTTCATAAAAAAAACCTCCACTTAAACTATATTGTAATTTTACAGGATTTTTAAAAAATATTCAAGAAAATTATTTAATATTATTAAATAATATTAGTATAATTAAAGTATTAAAATATGATAAAAAAAAGGACAGAAATTCTACCGGAAATCATGACTCTTTTTTTTCAAGAAGCATTTGTGCATCTGCAGAGCCTTGACGCGCTTCTAGATGATTATATGAATTTTGGACAGAATTATTAATATCAGATTTTTTTGCTGTATTCTGCTTTTTTTTGAGTTTCTGCTGAAGAAGCCATGAAGAAGGTCTGTTCATCAATGAATAGTATTCATCATCATTCATAATAAAATCCCTATTTTTAATCTTTATTTAAAAGAAAAAGTGACAAAAATTACAGGAATGTAAAATTCATCACTTTTCATCACAAATTATTATAAATGTCAGATTGTTAAGCAAGTTTGCAATTAATCAGAAAATTCAAACCTGCAGTCAAGTCTAATTCAAATTATAATCATAATCATATGCTGCTTCAATAGTCGCGATATTAATCGGATTAAACTTTTTGTTTCTCGCACTTATTGCTTCATCAAGGGCAAATTCAAAAGGTTTAATTCCGCTGATCATTCCAGGAACGGCCTTTGCAAGGCATCCAAGAGCAACCATGTTTGTTCCACGAGGATTGTTTGTTTTTTCACAAATTTCACCGCATGGCAATGAAATTACTTTTATGTCAGTACGCGAAGGTTTTATATCAATAAGCGATGAATTATAAATCAAAAGACCGTTTGGTTTTATCAGTTTTTCAAATTTTGTCATTGAAGGTTTATTTAAAGCAACTACGACATCTGGTTTTTCAATTACAGGAGAAGCAACTTCTTCATCACTTACAATAACTGAACAGTTTGCAGTGCCTCCTCGCATTTCTGCACCATAAGAAGGAATATGCGAAACATATTTATCTTCTCTCATTCCAGCCAAAGCCAAAATTTTTCCAGCAAGAATAACTCCCTGCCCTCCAAAACCTGCAAAAATTATTTCTGTTGTCATTTTGTCACCACTCCTGCAACTGGTTTTGCTGCTTCTGGAATATTTCCAGCAGGAACATCTCTAAATACTCCCAAAGGATAATAAGGTTCCATTTGTTCTTTTACCCAATCTGCCGCTACAGTTGCACTTACACCCCAGTTTGTAGGACACATCGACAGAACTTCCACAAAAGAATATCCTTTTCCTTCTTTTTGATAAGTCAAAGCTTTTTTGATTGCAGCTTTTGTTTTATTTATATGCTGAACATCATAAACTGCACAACGTTCAATATATTTTGGTTCAACAAGAGTATTCAAAAGTTCGCAGGCACGAATAGGATATCCAACTTCATCAGCATTTCTTCCGTTTGGAGTTGTTTTTGTAACCTGTCCTACAAGACTTGTCGGAGCCATCTGTCCGCCTGTCATTCCATAAATTGCATTGTTAATAAAAATAACAGTGATGTTTTCACCGCGGTTTGCTGCATGAATTGTTTCTGCCGTACCAATTGCAAGCAAATCACCATCTCCCTGATAAGAAATCACAAGTTTGTCAGGATGAACACGTTTCATTCCAGTTGCTACAGCTGGAGCACGACCATGAGCTGCTTCACAAGTATCAACATCAATATAATTATATGCATAAACGGCGCATCCAACAGGTGCTACAAGCAAAACATCCTGCTGAATGTTCATTTCGTCAATTATCTGACAAATCAGTTTATGAACAATTCCATGTCCACAGCCACCACAATAATGCGAACTTACATTATGCATCGATTTTGGAAATTCATATTTTTTAGACATAGCTTTTTACCTTCTCAATAATAACATCAACAGATGGAATAACACCGCCTGGTTCGCCATAAAAATCAACATCACTTACTTTATGACCAGAATAAAGTTTGATATCCATAACCATCTGTCCCATAGACATTTCTACTGTAAGAATTTTTTTTGCATTTTTGCATGCATTTTCAAGTTCATTTTGAGGGAACGGCCAAAGTGTAATTGGTCTGAAAAGTCCGGCTTTTATGCCCATTTCTCTGAGCATTTTCACAGCCTTTTTCCCAACTCTTGCACTTGTTCCATATCCGCAAATTACATATTCAGCATCATCACACATAAACACTTCAGCTGCTGTTTCAGATTGCTGAATCTGATCGTATTTAGCAAAAAGTTTTTTATTGTGTTCGTTCAGTTCGCCATCGTGACTAGAACACTTAAGGGAATATATTTTATTCTGTTTTCTGTCAGGTGTTTTTCCAGTCAAAGCCCATGGTTTTTCAGGAAGATTTTTTGTAAAATCAGGAAGCACGCAAGGTTCTGACATCTGACCTAAATATCCGTCTCCAAGAATAAGACACATAACACGATACTTATCTGCAATTTCAAAAGCTTTTACAGTCCAGTCTGCAAGTTCCTGAACAGTTCCAGGCGCAATTACAACAGTGTGATAATCCCCATTACCACCACCTCTTGTAGCCTGAAAATAATCACCTTGTGCTCCGGAAATGTTACCAAGTCCAGGACCACCTCGCATCATATTCACAACAACAGCTGGAAGTTCAGAACCAGCTATATAAGAAAAACCTTCCTGTTTCAAAGAAATTCCAGGTGAAGATGATGATGTCATACATCTTGCTCCAGCAGCACTTGCTCCTAATACCATATTGATTGCAGCAAGTTCAGATTCAGCCTGCAAAAAAGTGCCTCCAACTTGAGGAAGGCGTTTTGCCATGTATGCAGGTATTTCGTTTTGTGGAGTAATTGGATATGCAAAATAATATCGACAGCCGGCTCGAATTGCCGCTTCTCCAATTGCCTCATTTCCTTTCATTAAAACTTTTTCGCTCATTTGTCATCCTCTATTTCAATACAACAATCAGGACACATAGTTGCACAAAAACAACATGCTATACAACTAGATTCATCGTTTACAACAGGATAATTTACACCCTGACTATTAGTTTCTTTAGACATTTCAAGAATTTTTTTTGGACAAACACGAATACACAATCCGCAGCCTTTACATCGCTCCAAATTGATTAAAGGTTTTCCTTTAGCCATTTTTTCACACTCCCTAATTATATCCGCATTAGCGGCGAGCATTTTTTTTCACTTTTTTTTATAAATCCATACTATTAGATTTTCTTTTTTTTGACAATAAGTATCATTAAATATTTTTAATATTATTAAAGTTATTTTTTGATATTTATTATCAGAATTCATACCAGTTTGCAGCACTTTGATCTGCAAGTTGAAGTAAAATTACCAGCGGATTTTGCAGAAAATTTGAATAATTGTAAGTTTCGCTCTCTGTCAAATCACAAAAGCCCATATGACGGCTTACAGCTTCAATCAAAGTTCTATTTTTTATCATCGATGGAAAAATTTCCAGTAAAATCAAAACAGATTCATTTCCATGACCAAGATTTCTGTTTTCATTTTTTGTTTTATAAAAAGGCTGACGAATCCAGTTTCCGTTTATGTCTTTTGCATTTCTATATTCAATAGAATAAAAATTAGTTTTGCAAAAATCATGACACAAAGAAGCAAGAAAAATATCTTTTGTAGTAATCTGAAATTTTGAAGCATTTGGACTTTGATAAAAATTTTCCAGAAGAGGACGTGCAAAAATTAAAGTCTGCTTTATAACCATCAGAGTGTGAAGTGAAAGTCCGCCCTTGAAATTTCCATGAAATTTTGTAGATGCAGGTGCAATCCAAAAATCACTGTTATCAAGCCATGTTTTCAGAGAGGCGTTTTCAGATTCATCTGTGATAATGTAATCAATCATCTGAAGATAACAGTTTTTAACTTTCTGAAAATCAATGTTTGAAGCTGTCCCCAAAGACAATTCATCATTAAAATTTTCTCCAATTATATCCAAAAGTTCATAAACTTCTGAAAACATTACTTTTCTTTCATTTTCATTCATAAATTATTTCCTATATTTTTTATAAACCAATTTTATCGACACGGTATTTTTTATTCAAGAATTGTGATTTCAACACGACGGTTTTTTGCTTTACCTTGCGCTGTTTTATTATCAGAAACAGGTTTTGTTCCTCCAAATCCCCGACAAATAAAGTTTTCAGAATTTATTCCAAGTTTTATCAAAGAAGATGCAATTGCATTTGCACGTTCAACAGAAAGTTTCATTTCGCCAGTTGGATTTCCAGTACTCGCGGTGTGACCTTCCACAAGTAACTTTGCAGACGGAACTGTTTTCAAGATTTCGGCAATCTGAGCCAGTCGTCCTTTTTCGCTGTCAAGCAATTCTGCACTATCAGGTTTAAACTGAAGGTTTTGAATGGAAAGTTTAATTCCTGCTGGAGTTTTTTCCACCTCTACATCGATTTTATTTTTTTTCTTTTGAACATTATTTTGACTTGAAATATTATTCTGTGATATTGAATCAAGTGAAGACAGTTCGCCGCCGTTTTCAGCGATTAGATTTTTATCATACTGATTTGAATCATCAACTTTTGTCGCTTGTGCAAAATCTTGTGCAAAATCTTGTGCAAAATCTTGTATATGCGATAAATCCTCTAAAGATTCTTGTGAAACGTTTTCTGAATAATCTTGTGAAAAAAAGTCATAAACAGTTTGATTTGAATTTTCCTTTTTTGCAAGAAAATCAGCTTCATCATCTGTCAGATTACAGATTCGTTTTAAAACTGGAATCAAATCTGAAGTATCAACAGACGGTGGATATTCAGTAAACAACGAAATCGTACCTTTGAACTGAATTTCATTTCCATCAGCATAAAAAAAAGTTTCATCAACAGTATCGCGAATTACAACAGCATTTCCTGTTTTTTTGCTTACATAAATCGTAGCTTTGTGAGAACCAGTCGCTTTTTGAAGTTCTCTATCACCGCCAAAATCAATATGATAATTTCCGCTGCCCATTCCATAACGCGTTGCCCATTGCGCTGTCAAAAGGAAAACAGGTTCCCCATTAAACTGTGTATCATCAACATAATGATACTGCACATAAATCGGCATTTTTGTGACAATTCCTTTGTTTAAAGGATCAACAGCTCTTTGAGCCTGAGCATTCCAGCTGTCACCTTTTTTAATCTGTTTTTCTGGAAAAGCAGGAAAACTGCGGAATGAAGGAAAACCATAATCACTTATCATCTGCAGATTTCCTTTTTCATCTATTTTAAAAGATGCGAAAATATAATCATTTATACCATTTCCAACTTTTGCGTAATTACGGTTTGTCATTTCATTTACATAAAAGTTACCTTCGTATTGATAACCATTTTCACAATAAACAGGATTGATAAATGACGTAACCTCTCTGCTCACAAGTCCAATATATTTTCCGTTATCATAACGGCGCAAATCTGTTCTTTCTCTCAAAGTGTAATTTCCGCAGCCATTATATTTAATCTGCTGCTGAGAAAAAACACAGAAAAAAAAGGAAAATGAGAAAACAAAACTGATAAGCTTTTTTATTTTCATAACACTGATATTAAAGACCTAAGTCTTCCCCAACAAGAATTACTTTGATTCTATTTTTTGGATGACTTAGCCTTGTCAAAACAAATTGATTGCAAATGGAATCTTCCCGAATGCAGTTTGCACACTGTCCTGTAGTTTCGCATGGAGTTTGAATATTCTCAAAACGCTGTTTATTTGCAGGTGCAGCAAAATTTCTTGCACGATTATATGCATCTTCTACACTCTTTACAATTTTATTCATTCCGGCAATTACTAAAATATTTTTAGGTCCATAACACAAAGCTGCAACACGGTTTCCATTACCATCAATATTAAAAAGCTGCCCGTCAGAAGTAATAGCATTTGCACTCATTATATAAGTACCGCAGGAAAGAGCTTTATGCATGAGTTCAACTCGTTCTTCCGGTGATTTTGCAGTATCTCTATCAATAATGTTATAATTATTATCGATTAATGCCTGTTTTAAACCAATCTGTTCCATAGTGATTGTTCCACCCCAGGAAACAGAATCCTGTTTTGAAATAAGTTCAAGAGATTTTTTCAATGCTTCTTCTTTTGTGTCAACATAACAGGCATCAAAAAAATGTTTTTTAAGATTTTCACAAACTTTCATTCCAGATTTTTGATAAAATAATTTTAATGGATCCATAAAAAACCTCCCAAAAGAACAATGCGTTATTGCATTTATGTGTAAAATATATCCCAAATGATAAACAATTACAACAATTAAAAATTTTATTAAAAAAATAATCTTGCTACAAATCTTTTTTTGGTATATTATTGACAAAATATAACAGTGAGACTGTTTGCATTTTTTTGTAATGGAGAACGTCGATGTCAGAAAAAGGCACCAATCAGTATTACATTACCAGACAGGATTCCACAGAATCTAATGCCCGTAGCTATCCGCGAAAATTTCCATTCGCAATTGCTAAAGCTAAAGGCTCATGGGTTGAGGACGTAGAAGGAAACAAATATCTGGATTTTTTGTGTGGAGCCGGAACTTTAGCTTTGGGCCACAATGATGATGAAGTAAATCAAGCAATGGTAGAAATGCTTACTAACAATGCACCATTGCACACTCTTGATTTAACTACCCCCGTTAAAGATACATTTGTTCATACACTTTTATCTTTATTACCACCTGAACTTGGACAAAATGCGAAAATTCAATTTTGTTCACCAAGTGGAACAGATGCTACCGATGCAGCTATAAAACTTTGCAAAACAGCAACTGGTCGTTCTAGTGTAATTTCATTTGCAGGCGGTTATCATGGAATGGGACAAGGTCCTTTAGCTTGCATGGGAAATCTAAATGCAAAATCACGCATCACAGGGCTTATGCCAGATGTTCATTCGTTTCCATTTCCATACAGTTACAGATGTCCATTCGGTTTAGGTGGTGAAGCCGGCGTAAAAGCTGCATGTAATTTTTTTGAAAGAACATTAAAAGATCCAGAAAGCGGTATTACAAAGCCAGCCTGCGTAATAATAGAACCAATTCAAGGTGAAGGCGGTGTTATTCCAGCCCCTGTTGAGTTTTTGCAGACAGTCAGACGAGTCACAAAAGAACTTGATATTCCTATGATTGTAGATGAAATTCAATGCGGCATGGGAAGAAGCGGAAAAATGTTTGCCTTTGAATATGCAGATATAATCCCGGATGTAGTTTTGATTTCAAAAGCAATCGGAGGTTCTCAACCTCTTGCAGTCGTAGTCTATAATAAAGAGCTTGATAAATGGACAGCAGGTGCACACGCAGGAACTTTCCGTGGCAATCAGCTTGCAATGAAAGCTGGAACTATTGTTTTAAACAGAGTTTCCAAAAAAGAATTTCTTGATGATGTAGTTCGTAAAGGAAATCTTATCCGAACAAAACTCGAAGAACTTAAACAGAAAGTTTCGATTATTGGTGATGTTCGGGGCAAAGGACTTATGATTGGAACAGAATTCGTAAATCCAAAAGCTGAAAAAGACTGTATCGGTTCATTGCCTTCAAGCGGAGAAATTGCTGCTAAAGTACAGAATCTTTGTTTCGAAAACGGACTTATAGTAGAAAAAGGCGGACGATTTGGTTCGGTAATGAGATGCCTTTGTGCTTTAAACATTTCTGATGAAGATTTAGCTAAAGCATGGAAAATTTTTGAAAACGCAGTAATAACAGTAGATAAACAAATATGACAACTTTTCTAACACAAAATGACCAGGATAAAAAGCAGTTTGTAGATTTGATTTCAAAAATATCATTATCAATTGCAGATGCTTTTATCGATGACAAAGCTTATGGCGGACCTACTCCAGATGAATTAAAAAAAATTATTCATCAACAGTCAATTCTGCCACAGCACGGACTTGGTTTTGATGAAGTTTTTAAAATGACTAAGGAAAAAATTCTTCAAAATCTTTTAAGAACTTCTTCAACAGATTATATGGCTCATCTTCATGGTCCATCTTTGATAGAAACGATTGCAAGCGAACTTATTATTTCCACTTTTAATCAATCAATGGACAGCTGGGATCAGTCTCCAGTTGCAACTGAAATTGAAGTGGAAGTAATAAATCATCTTTGTAAACTTTACGGTTATTCACAAGAAGCTGATGGTGTTTTTACAAGCGGCGGAAGTCAGTCAAATCAAACGGCTATTATCCTGGCTCGCGACACATTTTGCAGCAGCAGACTGAACTATGATATCAAAAAATATGGTGTTGATGAAAAATGCAGAAAACTTCGCATGTACACAAGTGAAATTTCTCATTTTTCAATGGAAAAATCTGCACATATTTTGGGATTAGGATATCAGTCAGTTGTAAAAGTTCCTGTTGATTCACGCAAAAAAATGGACATAAATGCCTTAAATCAGTTAATTCAACAAGATATTGAACAGGGAAATATTCCATTTTTGATTGTTGCAACAGTCGGAACTACTGATTTTGGAAGCATTGATGATATAAAAGCATTACACGAAATTGCTGAAAAAAATCAAATGTGGCTTCATGCAGATGCAGCTTACGGTTCTGGTGTGATAATGTCGCAAAAATATTCCGAACGTGTAGACGGTCTTTCACTTTGTGATTCTATCACAGTTGATTTTCACAAAATGTTTTTAATGCCAATTTCCTGCAGTGCAGTTCTTGTAAAAAATGGCAAAAACTTTGACGCTTTGACAATTCATGCAGATTATTTAAATAGAACTGAAGATGAAGAAGACGGTTATACAAATCTTGTTGACAAATCTCTTCAAACTACACGAAGATTTGATGCATTAAAAGTTTGGGTTGCATTTCAAACTCGCGGAAAAGACGGATGGTCAGAACTTATAGATACCTGCATGGACAATGCTTCTTATTTATACGAAATTCTACAGAAAGACAGTGATTTTGAAGTTATCACTAAACCTGAAATCAGTTCTGTTGTTTTCAGATATTGTGCTGTAAAAAACGCAGACGATGTGAACAAAAAAGTCAGACGAAAACTGATTCACGAAAAAGGCATTGTAATTGGTCAGACGGTAAGCAATTCAAATGTCTGCCTGAAATTTACACTTTTGAATCCGCTTGTAACACATAAAAAACTTGATGAATTAGTTTCCATGATAAAAGAATTAGCTTTGGAAATTATCAACGAAAATAATCAGTTAATGTGACTTTGAGCTTTTGATTTTGGGGATTTTTTAAGTCCTCAAAATCATCTTTTTTTCTTTTTAGAATTCTGAATAATCGTAAAATTCAAACTCTTTTCGGTTTCCATCTTCGGTTCCAGAGAAATATCCCAAAAAAATGTTGAAACATTTGTCAAATCAGAAGGTTCTATATTTCCATTAGAAATATTTTGACGCATAAAAATAATTGGATTATAACAAAATCCACAGTTTTCATTAGGCTCAAATACAAAAGAAGTACCACTTTCAATGTCTGAAATACGTGCAATTCCAACATTTTGAAGTTTTCCTTCGCCTAAAAGCTCACTTGCTTTTTTCTCTTCACTAAGATTCACTTTTTCACCGTTGTCCACAAGTTCAATACTGTTATAAACATAATCTTTGGACGGAAAATTTGTATTAGCAATGTTTATTTCAACAGCAAATTTTGCACAAAGTTTCTTTTCACTTTCATTTTTTATTATATACTGTACATACATTCCATCAGAATTAATAATATATTTTTTTCTGATAAAAATTTTCTGATTTGATGGTTTCCAGACAGCATGAGCACCAAGAATCACTTCATGATGTGACTGTGAATATTTTATTTCTTCATATTGAATTCTTGAAAAAACACCATCTCCAGCAGGTTCATTTTTTACATATTTTTCAAATTGATTTTCAGTAAAAAAGTGATCAATAAAAAAACCTCTTTCATAATCATCCTGGCTGCCATCATATTCCAAAATTCGACTTGGATTATCGCAATAATTTCCAGTATTTTTTAATATTTCAAGTTCCTGCACTGCTCCGCTTATCAAAGATATGTATGCAAAATAATTTTCCATTCTGCAAACATATTCTTTTAAACCATCTGAATTATAATCAAAACAAGTTACTGATTCTTCAAACTGACCATCTTCACGGAGAATTTTTTCAGCTTCCATAAGATTTTTATATGACTGATGACGATACCTTGAATTAAAAAAAGCTCCTTCCGATGAACATAAAATGCTTGTTCCTGTCTGAGCTTCCCAGAGTTTTTCCCTAGCAGCTTTTTTTCGCATTTTATCATTTTTATATTGATTAACAAGCATGCTTACATACAAAACCCTGTTATAAAGCATTTTACTTGAATTGTAAGCATCCATAAAATCATAAACTGTATAATGATTTTTTTGTGAAGAATTTGTTTTTACATATGAATTATCAATCCACTTTGCAACATCACCATTTATTCCTGCAGTTATAAATGCAGGAACTTTAATTTTTGCAATTTTCCGATATTCATTTGGAGTGGAAAGCTTAATATTTACATCAGGATTTTCTTTTAAATATTTATCAAAAGTATCAAACCATTTACATTCACAAAGTTCTTCAACATTTTTGTGAGATAAACTAATATTAATAATTCTGTCAACATCTAATTGAAAATGAACATCCTTTTTTTCAATCTTTTCAACATTTTTTATGATATTTGAAACATATTCTTGCACAGATATTTCTTTTGAAGGAATGAATTCATCATAATAAGGAAAAATATCCACAGATTTATTTAAATCTGTCATGATGATTGGAAGATATTTTTGTTTATCTTTTGGGATTAGCGTACTATCTAATACCACGTAATCCAGTCCACAAGTGTGAACATTATTTACAAGAGATGAATCCCAGCAATCTGCAAAAAAAGAAATTCCACGTGGCCTTTTTCCGAAAGTTTGTCTAATTTCAGCAGAAAGTAAATCAATCTGTCCGTTTCTATCAACTGGATAAAGTAGCGGTAAAATTGGAGAATAATACCCTCCACCAAAAAATTCAATTTGATTTCTTTCTGCTAGTTGTTTTAGTATTGAAATGATTTCGTTTTTGCGTTTTTTAAAATACTGTATTTGATTTCCAGAAAATGAAAATGAAAATGGAAAATCTGGATGCGAAAAAAGAAATTTAATTAATGGCTTATAAACTGACTGGTAGTTTCTGTCAAAATTTTCAGAAGACACCATACTTGATGAGACAGATTTTAAACTAAAACAAACGTAAATTCGACCCATTTTTTCATAAAATACAATGTCCCACCAAATCGTATTTTTTTGAAAAATTTTAACAAAATAAATATCTTCCCCAAAATATTTATTCCAATAGTAAATAAATTTAAAAAAGAAACAAAAACAAGATTAATATCATGTTATATATTGTTGTATTAATTATTATTTCAGTAATATACTACTGATTTTTTTTATCATTTTATAACATTTTGAATAAATTTTAAAGTCTTTTTTTTCATACAACTCTACATTTTTTTCTTTTTGAATTTCTGAACATGATGTATATTCTTGATTATCATTCTTACATAGAACAATTGTTTTTTGTGACGCTGGAATAAGTTTTATAAGATTTTGTGGACAAACTTCAATACATTTTCCACAGCCACAACAATTATCTGTAACTAATGCAGTATTATTTTCGATTATGATTGCCATTTGTGGACAAATTTTCACACAATCGCCTAATCCTATACATGCAAAGGGACAATCACTTCCAGTTCCAAGAGAATTCTTTACCATAAAGCAGGTATAACTTTCATTGAACTTTGTATGTTTTAAACTCAAAGTTTTATTACAAGAACATAAAACTACTGCTTTTGATTCGGTTTTTGAAATTTCATCATTAAAACAAATATTTTTTTTTGTTTTTTGAGGAATTACAGGGTCATCTGATTTATCTTCCTGAATATTAATAGAAGGAAGCAGAATATAAACTGAAAACATTATTAACATTGCTATTGCAAGAATAATTAAAATAAATAAAATTATCGGTATTATCATTTCAAAACCCCTGGTTTAAGCCAATTGATGTCAAAAACAGTTAAAAGTAAAATAAGAATGGCAAGGAAAATCAAAAACAATGAATAGTATTTTTCATCAAGTTGTTTTCCATTTGCTGTAATTCTTTTTTTAAAAGATATACAAAAAGGTATTAAGAATAAAATCGAAATAAAACTACTAGCACATATTAAAATTGAAAATAAAATAGAAGTACTTTCAAATATAGAAAGCAGAATAATCAAAAAAGAAACAATAAACTCGGAAACAGAAAACCCGCACGTTAATCTGACTAAAGCTTCAATAAAAGTGGAAATACAGATAAAAATCAATAAGGAAATAAGCGGAAATAATTCGATAAGTTTTAATGGCATAAGAATGTAATTTGTAAAAAGCCATGATAAAACAGAACTGGAAATAATGGTAAAAAGAGCTTTTAAATAAAAAACAGGTTTATAAAAAATGGAAACACCGATTTCTACAGAACGGTTTAATCCAATTCCATAAATCACAATAACTGAAGAAAAAATTGTATAATATAAAAATGTATTTAAGTATATCATATTTCTAAAGCCTTATTATTCCTTATTTTTTAGAATTTCAATCTTTTTGGAAATCTGAATAAATATAAAATAAATGATTCCAAGAATAATCAGCACTCCAGGAATGGAAGCTAAAAGTGAAAAAATACCAATCTTGTTTGAATCAAAAAGTACTTTTTCATAAATAAAATGATTTTTTCCAAAGAAAGTGAAAGTACCATAACCAAAAATATCTCGAATCAAGAAAATAATCATTCCGCCCAATGTAAAAATCAATGTTTTAAAAACAGTGTGTTTAAATTGTCCTGAAAAGTTTTCTATTTTCTGTGTAAAAAGTATATTTAAAATAAAAAGTGAAACTGGCGGCAAAAAAATTACAAAACCAAGCGTAAGGGCAACTTGAGAATTTATCATTACGATAATCTGTCTGAAAAGTATTGAAAAAGAAACTAAAATCAAAATAAAAATAATTGATTTCAGCTGTTCGAATTTAATCTTTTCGATAAGAAGAACGGAAAGACTTCCAATAATCGAAAGTAAAAAGACTTCTGACATAAGTGTAAAGCCATAAACAAATCTACCTGGTGCTGGAATGAGTAATGCTAAATATGCTGTCAAATAAAAAAACATATTATCTTTTTTCATATTATTTACCTTTTTTTATTTATCATTCAAAATATATGGAATTTTTTCCTTCCAGAAATGAATTCTCTCAGATTTATCATTATTTTTTATCTGTTCGGCAATTCTGCCATGTAAAGAAGCAAAACCAACAAATTCTACATTTTCTTCGCTGTCAATCAAGAAAACTCCGGGGAGCGGTCCATACAAAGTTTGTGTTCTCAAAATCATTGCTTTGTAAAGTTCACCTGTAGTTCTGTTTCTTGCATTATAACATGCTGCACTCAGACAAAAAGAATTTTTGATTGGAACTGGAGATTCCACAATCCATCCGTTTGGTTCTCTTTCATCAAGAACAAATTCAATATTTGAACGCAGATTATTTATCCATGATTTTTGAGAAATTTTTATTGGATAAATCAAAATGCCGAACAAAACAACTATGATTGCAACAAATATTCCATATCTTGCAAAAAATTCTTTATTTGTTATTTCATTTTTCATAATTCATTTCCTTGATTTTCAGATTTATCCTGAGATTCCTGTGTGACGCTTTGATTGTTCGGAATAATTTTTTCTTGAAATGTCCGAATAAAAATATTTGCAAAATTTGTAATGAGAACTGTGTAAACCATACCAATTGGCGAAGTTCCGGCTCCTGTCACAAGAAAAGCAATGATTCCAGCAAGAATTCCTAAAATTATTTTTCCACTCAGGAAAATTGGGACTGTTCCATACCATTGAATTAGAAAAACACTGCAAAACAATGTGCCGCTTGTCAAAAAAGCAAGAATTATATCGCCCTGATTAAAACTTCCGCCAAAAAATATTGGACCAAAAAGTCTAATCAAAACAGCATAAACACAAAGCATAAGAGTTGGAATGATAAATGAAAATGCATTGTCTGCAAAAATAATGACAGACGAAATAATTGTCAACAGATTAAATCTGAAAGCTGGAATAGAAGAATTTGTATCCCATAAAAGTGAAACGAATCCTTCTGGAATTGTTACTTTAAAAATGGAAAACACTTTTTCATTTAAAAAAGAGGTAATTGTTGAATCCAAACTGTAAATCGGAAAACTTCCATTTTGCAGCAAATAAACAGAAGAATTTTTCAAAGAAATCAAATCTTTTGTAATGATAAACTGTGGAAAATACTGCCTTCCGATGAACCATGCAATCATCACGGCAACACAACAGATGTTAATCCAGCAGTTTACGCTTTTAAAAAATATGCAGCGTGAAATTATCAGCGTAAAAAAAGTGATAAAAAAAGCCACAACTACAGGAAATTCCTGTGGCAGCAAAAAACCAATAAAAATCCCTTGCACTATTATGTTTAAAAATTGAAAAGGTTTTTCATGATAAATCAAGAAATTTACACTGGCAGCCGCAATTCCACCAAGCGCAGTTGTTCCTATTAAAATTGCAGCGTCATAACTTTTTGTAAGAAGCAGCATTACAACTTGAATCAAAAGAAGAACCAAAATTCGGACTGTAACTGCTGAAATTGACGGACGAACATAAACAAAAGGATTAATATTCTGCAGTTTTTTTTGAAGTCTTAAATCTATACTTTGCGATTTCATTTATCAGATTTCTCCTCACAAACAGTATCTTTTAAATAGGAAATTGTTTTTGTCAATGGCAATCTTGCAGGACAAACAGTGTTGCAGAGTCCACATTCTTCGCATAACAAAACTGTGTTTTTTAGCACTTCGGGAATTTCCTTGAAATTTACAGCATAAGAATAAAGAACATCAGGTGAAATTTTGGAAGGACAAACATACCTGCAGTTTCCGCAATTTACACATGAATAAATTTGATTGTCTGTAATCTTCGTTTTTGAAATAAATTCCACAGATTTTACAGATTTTGAAATCGGAACATTTAATGATTCAACCGAATTTCCATAGATTAAACCGTTTATTACAATCACAGAAGGTTCTTTTGCAAAACCACCGATTTGTTTTACGATATCATTGAGCGATGTTCCAATTTTGACATCAAGCACACACGAAGAAAAAAGACAATTTCCACTGAAATGCACCAAATGACTGACAGAAGGAATTGAGCAGATAACAGCTTTATAAACTTCATACAAAGTTGACGCATCCGTAAAAAAATCATTTTTTGTAATTTCCAGATTTGAAGATTTTTTTAATCCTGACTTTTTAAAAGCCTGTTCAATCTGTTTTTGAGTTCCACAAGGCGATTTTTTCGTTTTTACCTGCAAAATTCTTAAATTTGAAATATTCAAATTTTCAAGTTCGTCTTTTTTTTCAAATTTCTGATCTGTTACAAAAAGAATTCCATAACAATTCATTGCTTTTGCAAGAACCAGTGCACCTTTTATGATTTCATTTGTGTACAGTTTTGCAACAAGTGAATCTGTAAATCTGAAAGCATCTTCATCAAAAAGTCTTACTACAAGATTTTTGAAAGAATTATTTTTTATTTGAAGTCCAGGATTTTCTATTTTCCGAAGATTATATGTATTTATTACACCTTTTTCGATTAATTCTTCAATAATCTGTGAAGATGTAAGATTTTCGATTGATTTTTCTGTGATTTTTTTTCCTAAATATGAAAATTCTCCGCCAAACTTAATTTTTACTGCGAATTTTTGTTTGCCAGACGAAGTATAAACAGGAAGAATATCCAAAACTTTTCCTGGAACTGGCGAATGGATGAAAGTTGATTCATCAGAAGTTTTTTTTGATTTTGAATTTACAGTTGAAACGGCAATAACCTGTCCTTCCTTTACAATATCACCTTTTTCCACAATGTTTTTATAATCAGTTGCATATTCCTGTTCAAGCGGAATTATAAATTCTTTGGAAATAAATGAATTCTGAGAAATCTTATAATTTTTTAATATCGAAGAAAGATTCTGATAATTTAATTTCATTTTTTAATTTTCCTCAATTGTACTATCATAATAGAAAAATAAATAAAAAGTAATATAATCAGGCAAAAAATCATCATTATTATAGAAAATAAATTTGCACTGATATTCCGGCTTCCTGCATAACCGCCTTTAAAATCTTTTCCTTCAGATTTCATCACTTCTTCGATGGAATCAAACTGAAGATTGTCGATAGAATCAAAGACATTATCCTTGAAATTCTGATTATATGAATAAATTGTTCTTGTTTCTGTGATTTTACCATTTTCTTCAACATAACGAGGGAATTCAACATAAAATTCATTATTTTCTTTGTTTAAAGATTTGTAAGGATTTGTCTTTATATTCCAAACCCATGAATAATAATCTTCGAGTTGAACAAGTTCTTCTTCATCATCAATAAAAGAATTTTGAACATTTGAAGGCAGATAAATTTTTGACTGCGAATTTGAAACATCTGGTTTTCTGTTTGATGTAAAAAAGAAAACAGAAATGGCACAAAAAGTTATCAAAATCAATGAACTCATAACGATTTTTGTGCGTCTTGCAAAAATACTGACCATTTTAGCAGATTTTATAAAAACTGGAACAAAAATGTATTTTTTTTCAAAATAATCTTCTATAAAATAACTTATCATCATAAAAAGCAGAACAGAAAGTAAAAGTGCTAGAAACAACAATCCTGTCTTTAATGAAATGCTGAAATTACAGATTATGCTGACAGCAAGAATGATAATGCACCAAAGATTTGAAACAAGATATTCAACAAAACCGTTTCTTTTCCAAATATTTGATACAAAAAAAATTGGCAAAAGAAGGATAATTAAAGAAACTGTAACTGGATAAAAAGGATTACACCAAAGAAATAAAAGTTCCAAAAAGCAGGAGCCAAGAAAAATAGTTTTGTTTTTGGAAAAAACTGTCAAAACGGCTGCTGCAGCTATAAAAAATAAAAACAGAAAATAAGATACTGTTTGTTTAGAATCAACTCCGCACTCGATTTTATTCTGCGAAAGAATATGAATAGCGTCAGAAAGATTTTGAGTATATTCATTTGGAATATAATAAAGTCTGAAATTTTTAGATTTATCAAAAAAATAATTTACGCGTCTGTTCGAATAATCGTTTTTTGTTGAATTCAATTTAAACATTGTAAATTCAATAGAATTTTCCGAAAGATTGATTGGCAAAAACTGATTTGAAAGGCAGACATAATTTTGAATGCCGCTGGAAGTCAAAGCTTTTTGAACAGAATCATCAGAAACATCTTTTTGAACGTACAGAACTGAATAATCATTCCATAATTTTTGCGCAGGAACAGTTTTAAAAAAAATAATCAGCACAATGCAGGCGAGAAATAAGATTGGTGAAACGATTTTGAAATATTTTTGCATACACTATTTTAGTAAAGAAAAAGCAAGCCCGATAAAAAATCCTAAAAGACAACCACAGATAACTTCCATAGGAGTGTGACCGTTGACTTCTTTTATTTTTTTATATTCTTTTATGATTTTACTGTTCTGCAGTTCATTTCCAATTTCGTTTATTTTTTTTGCCTGAATTCCACTTGAATGACGCACGCCAAAAGCATCTCTGATTGTAACAAGGAAAAAACAAAGTGCAAAAACAAATATATCTGAATTTATTCCGTTTCTGAATCCAATTGTCGTGCAAAGTGAAGAAACTAAAGCTGAATGACTTGAGGGCATGCCGCCAGTTCTCCAAATCATATTTTCAAGCAGTTCAGAAAGAGAATGAATTCTTCCATAAATTAAGTTTATCGCTGTTTTTAAAAATTGTGCACCAAGCCAACTAAAAACGCATGAAAGAAAAACCGGATTTATTAAAAATAATTTAAACTGTTCTTTGATAGTCGGTAACATAATAAAAAATCTACTTCCCTTTATTTTATCATTACTTTACAAATTTTACTAGTAGAAAATAAAAAAAAATGTTATATTCGCACTATGGATTTTGAGGATTTTGTCGCCAAGATTAATGATGATGGAAAAAGAATAGATAAAATTTTGCGAATTTTGATTCCAAAAGCATCGCTTTCAGAAATTTACAGACTTTTAAGGAAAAATTTTATAAAAGTTAACGGCAAAAAGATTAAAGAAGATTACAGAGTTTGTACAAACGACAAAATTTCCATTCCACAATTTGCACTTAATCAAAATAAGGAAGATTTATTTTCTTCCCAGATTAATCAGACAAATCAACCAAATCAACCAAATCAGGTTAATAAAATTAATCAGATTGAACAGATTAATCAGCACTTTTTTAATGAAAATTTTCATCCTGTTTTTGAAAACGAGCATATTTTGATTTTAAATAAACCTTACAATCTGAATGTTCACAATGATTCACATTCTCTCGATGCAATTGTGCAAGATTATTTTCATGATACAAGGGAAAATAATTCGCTTTCTTTTAAACCAGGTCCCCTTCATCGTCTTGATAAAAAAACGACTGGACTTGTTGCTTTTTCAATGAGTATTCAGGGAGCCAGATGGTTTTGCAAAAACATCGAAAATCACAGTATTCAAAAAATTTATTATGCAGTTTTGGAAGGAAGAATTGAAAATCCAGAACAATGGGATGATTTTATAGAAAATAATCACGAAAATCAGAATAATTTTTACAAAGTTTCTGCATTTTCTGAAAATCAAATGAAAAATCAAAAAAAAGGCAGTAATGCAAAAAACGCAAGTATGCAGGTTTTTCCGCTTGATTATGGAAAATTCAACGGAAAAAATGTTACTTTTGCCAAAATCATTTTAAAAACAGGACGCAAACATCAGATTCGCAGTCAGTCTGCCCTTCATAATTTTCCACTTTTGGGTGATTCAGTTTATGGCTCAAAACAAAATCTTCAAAAAAAAGGATTTAAACAGGATTTTTTTCTGCAGGCAGCGGAATTGATTATTCCTCAAAATCCGATTGAACTGCCTGCTCAAATCAAAATTCCACTAAACGATGAATTTATTTTTTTATTAAAATCTTGTGATATTCAAAAAACAGATATATAATAGATGATTATGAGTCAGTTTTTGGAAAATTTTGTTAACAGTTTTAAAAAAGTTCAAGTTTACGCGCTGGTTGGAGAAAGTGGAACAGGAAAATCGTTTCGTTCAAAACTTCTGGCAGAAGAATATGGAATTCATGCAATCATTGATGACGGATTGCTGATTCAGGATGATAAAATTGTTGCAGGCCGTTCTGCAAAGCGTGAAAAAACATATATGGGAGCTGTGCGTGTAGCTCTTTTTGATGATAAAGATCACCGCGATTCTGTTGCAAAAGTATTAAGAAAAACTCACATTAAGAAAATTCTTCTTTTAGGAACTTCTGAAAAAATGGTTTCTAAAATTGCAATGAGACTGCAACTTCCACAACCACAAAAAATAATTCATATAGAAGAAATTGCAACAAAAGAGGAAATTGAGAAAGCTGTAAAATCTCGGCAAGTCGAAGGAAAACACGTTATTCCAGTTCCAACGATTGAAGTTAAAAAGAATTATCCTCAAATTTTAAGTTCATCAATGAGAGACTTTTTTTCACAAAAAAAATGGTTTCATAAAAAACTAAAAAATCCAAATGGAAAAATGATTGAAAAATCTATTGTACAGCCTGAGTTTTCAAAAAAAGGCAGAATTGAAATTTCAGAAGCAGCTCTTACTCAGATGACAATGCATTGTGTAAATGAATGTGATCCTGATGTAAAAATCAAAAAGATTACAATAAAAACAGATTCTCGCGGGTACAGACTCATTGTTCTGATTGATGTACCGTTTGGAACTCAATTGACAGGAAAAATACATCGGCTTCAGCAATATATTATCGACAAAATTGAATCTTACACCGGAATCTTAATTGAAGAAGTAAGCATTGTAATAGATAAAATTTCAAAACCTGAAAAAAAAACTGAATAGTTGTTTGAAAAAGTTAGTCAATTATTTTTCTGAATCTTTTTGAACAGCTGACTTTGATTTTTTTGTCTTTTTAGTTTCCTTTTTCTGTTTAGAAGAGCCTGAAAGTCCTAATTCATTTAAAATGGATTTAACGGCATATTCAAGTTCTCGGCGCACAGGATTCATCGGTAATACAAAATTTCTGCAGTCTGCCCACGTCTTTGCATAAATTTCAGAAAAAACAGGATTATCTTTTGCTTCTTTCTTCCAGTCTGTCAAAGACAAAACAAAATCTTTTATCAGATATGTGAGTTTTTTTCCCATTCTGGCATCTGGCTGAGTTCTGTTTAATTCAGACAATGCTTTCATATTTTCAAGATATGATTTTTCAAAATTTTTATTTTCATAAATCAAAGCGGTGGCAGCCGGCTGCAAATAAATGTACAAATCTGTATCAAGAGCTTCTTTTATTATTTCATACGCGCTTGTGCTGTTTATGATTTTCAAAAGTTCTTCTGTAAGTCTTGAAGGAGAAATCTGTGAAAGCAGTACTGCAGAAGAAATGATTTTATGTCTGAGTGAAAATGGAATTTTCGCATGTGTTGTAGCGGAATATTTTACGGCACGAAGCATGCGCACAGGATCTTCTATAAAAATTCTGTCTAATGGAATCACAGGGCGAAGAATATGTTTTTTTATATCACGCATTCCACCAACATAATCAATTATTTGACAACTTATTGGATCATAATAAAGAGCGTTTATAGAAAAATCACGGCGTAAAACATCTTCATCTATTGTACCAAACTCATTCCCTACAGAGCCTTCTGCATTTGATCTGAATGTACTTACTTCAAATATTTTTGAACCAAAAACAACATGAACGAGTCTGAATCTTCTTCCTATAATTCGAGAATTTCGAAATATTCTTTTTATTCTAGATGGAGTAGCATCTGTTACAATATCAAAATCTTTAGGCTTATTTCCAACAATTAAATCTCTTACTGCTCCACCAACAATGTAGGCAGTAAATCCTGCATCCCTTAGTCTGTGAATAATTTGAAGGGCATCTGGATCAATATTTGTATTTGAAATTAAATGTTCTTGTGAAGTATAAACATTTGCCTTTTTAATCAGTTTGCCGTTACCATCTGTACCATATCTGATTAACATTTGTAAATAATAGTCTAAAAAGCAAATTTAAGTCAAGTGGATATAAAAAATGATTTATATAGATTTTAAGTGGATTTATATGTGTTTAAACTGTGGCAAGGATAGTAGCCCCTGCGTAGCAGTCCACTGGACTGAGCGAAGCGAAGGAAGCGGATGAGCGTGAGCGAAGGGCGAATAGCCTGTTTTTGCGAAGCAAAAGCCACCCAATCTATAAAACATCAAATACTTTGTATTGTTAACAATTTGATAAAACTGGTTATAATCTATTGTGAAAAATTCATTGAAATGCGTTTTTCTAAATCTTTAATATACTTTTTGTAAAAAAACATGTTTGCAATAAAAGTTAAAAACCAGCTTATAGGATATGAAAGATAAATTGTAACTGGAAGATGAAATTTTGGAATCAAAAAAATAGAAAAAAGCCAGAGGATTCTAAAAATACATGCTCCAGTCAAAGAAGAAATCACTGGCATTAGTGAATGTCCTATTCCGCGTATTGAATTTGCCATGCCATCCATCATCCCGCAAAGATAATAAGTTGTAAAAATTACCCAGCATCTTACCATTCCAGCTTTTATAACTTGTTCTGAGTTTGTATAAAGTCCTAAAAGGAAATTTCCACAAAGCAGAAATAAAGCGCCAAGCACTGCACCTATTACGATTATGGAGAATTGTGAAATGATTACAACTTTTTTTATGCGTTCTATTTTTTTTGCACCTAGATTTTGAGAACAGAATGTTAATGAACCTTGAGAAAAGCCATTCATGGAAGTGTAAATAAAACCTTCTAGATTTATGGCTGCTGAGTTTCCTGCAATTACGACTGGTCCAAACATATTTACTGATGACTGAATAATAACATTTGAAAAAGAGAACATAATTCCTTGAAATCCAGCTGGCAAACCTATTTTTACTATTTTTTTTAGTATCACAGGATTTATGCAAAGTTTTTTGATTTCCAGATGAAAATCATCTTTTTCAAATATTAAAATGAGGATAACTAAAACTGCGCTGAGTGTTTGCGAGATAACAGTAGCCCATGCAACACCAGAAACATCCATCTTGAAATTAATGACAAAAACAAGATTTAAAATCAGATTTATAACGCCAGATAAAAGCAAAATATACAATGGTCGTTTTGTATCGCCTTTTGCTCGAAGTAAGGCACTTCCAAAATTGTAGACCATTGTTGATGTAATGCCTGCAAAATAGATTTTCAGATAAATATTTGCGAGATTTAGGACAACTTCTGGAGCTTTCATCATCTGCAAAATCAGTTTGGAACCAAAAACTCCTATAAAAGTTAAAATAATGCCGCTTATGAGGGAAATTGTGATTGAAGTGTGAACAGTCTGTTTTAATTCCTTTTTTTTGCCTGCCCCAAAATAATTTGCAGCAACAACACTCGTTCCTGTTGCAAGTCCTGTAAAAAGATTTATCAATAAGTTTACAAGAGAACCAGTGGAACCTACTGCAGCAAGCGAATTATCACCAGCAAATCTGCCGACAACTATTACATCTGCTGCATTAAAAAAAAGCTGCAAAACACTTGAAAAAATTAATGGAAGCGAAAACTTCAGAAGTTTACCGAAGATGGAACCTTCTGTCATATTTATTTGATTTTTTTGAGATGATAATCTTTGAGCTACTGTTTTCATTATAAAATATCCAGCATGTCTTTAAAAAAATGATTTTCAATTCTGGCAGTGTTTAATAGTTCGCCTGCACTTTTGTATTTTTTACCTTCATAAAGTCGTCCGAATACAATTACTTTTTCACCTTTTTCATTTTTATCGTAAGTCATATTATAAACAACATTATTGTAGGTGAATTCAAAAGGTTTTTGTGTTTCTATTAAAAAAATAAATTGTTCTTTTGTCATTTTTGATATAATATTATATTCAATCTTTATTGGCAAGATAATTTGTGATTTTTCTGTTTCTTTCACGCAAAGTCACAGTGATTTATGAAAATAGTTTTTTACAGTACAAATTCAAATACTTTTAATCCTCAGACTTTTTTGTATGAAACATTGCCTTCTAATCAGTATTTTTTTGATAAATTTATAAAAAAACATCCTGATGATGAGTTTATCTGCGTATCTCAACTTCCTGCAATGTTCATGCCAGAAAAATCTGTAAAAATTTTATCTGATAAGCTGAATGCGTTAGAATTTGCTGATTACATTTTGACTTTAAATGCTGATATAGCTATTGCAATGACTTTCTGGGTGTCACCTTTTGACTGGCTTTCCATAAATGATTGTCTTGTTGCACAAAAACTTGAAATGAATGGCGTAAAAACAATCTGTCATCCTTTGGATACGAATCTTATTTGTTTTGACAAATGGAAGGCTCATCAATTTCTTTTGAAACATGGTTTTCTAGTTCCAGATACAATATTTGTTGATCATGATTTGTATTTTTGTGCTGGAAGTCATAAGGAAGTAATTCATAATGTTTACAAAGACAGTATAAAAAATCAGCTTGCGCAACTTTCTTTACCTTTGATTATAAAAGATACTGTTGGTTTAAGTTCATATGGCATGACTGTTGTGCATACTTACGGAGAGGCACTTTGTTATTTGAATTCCAAAAGAAATAATTCTAATCGTATAGTTCAAGAATATATTCAAGGTAAACAGTATGGCGTTGAAATTTATGGCTGTCCCGGTAATTATCATATTTTTCCACTTTTTGAGTTCACTTTAAATCAATATGGAATTTCTAGTCCAAAACTAAGTGAAAAAAAAGGTCCTTTTCCTGTTGATAATGAACTACAAAAAATTTTAGTCTCACTTGCTGAAAAAATGAGATTTTGTGGTATTGCACAGATTGATTTAATTTTTTCTGATAATAAATGGTATATAATAGAAATAAATCCTCGTTTAAATGGAATGACATATACAAACTGCGCATATATGGGAAAATCTGTTTTTGATTTGCTATATGATTTTTGTATTATCCCTTTTAAAAAAAGACTGGCAAAACAAAATGATGATGTTTCAGGCACAATATGTATTTCAGAAATGACACAATTATCTGATTTTGGTTCAAATAAACTTTTAAATGTTAAACTACCGATTCTCTCTTCCAAAAAACTTGCAGAACTAAAAAAAATAGATGGAGTGAAAATTCTGAATCAGACTAACAATAAGGAAGCAAAGCAGGAACGCGAAAAAGGTTTTTGTGAATGTATAATTGTTGATGAAAATGAACTGAAACTTGAACAAACTTTTGAAAAAATCAAGATTATCTGTACAAATAGTAGTACAGAATAATCTGACTTTCACTTGTTTTACACTGATATAAACTTATTTTTTAATGAGTTTGCCCTGTTTTATACTGACTATTCACTGCAAATTTTCTGACGTAAAACAGAAATTTCTTTATCTTCTATATTATTGTTTTCAATCATTTCTATAATTTTATCTTTTGAATATTTTGATTGAGGATAGACAACGACAATTGTTTCATCATTATTCTGCAGAAAATTTTTTTCACCCCATGAAGTATATCTTGTTGCTCCTATTGAAACCATAATTGCCTGAGGCTTACCAGATTCCAAAAGATAACTGTGAATATTTTCCAACGGTCCTTCATCATTTTGATAATTGAATTTTTCTAGAAGCCAGGAAACAAGAGTTTCATAAATATAGCTGTAATTTTTGATTTCGCTGTCTTCGCCATATTCAAATATTTGTCCATTGCGCACAAGAAAACTTGCAATTCTGTAATCATTAATGTTACTTTTGCTAGAAAATCCGTCAAGCGGAATGAGGTTTTGAGCAAGACCTTTTGAACAGACACCCCAATTCTTTTTTTCGCTGATTTTTTTTGCTCCCTGTTTTCTGATAGAACAATCATTTGAAGCACCAAAAACCAAAGGCTTTAGGTTTACAAGTTTATCTTCTGTCCATTCAGCCTGAAAAATAACGCCACATTCTGGTTCAATCTGAAGTTTTTCTTCGTTTTCAGGAAAAATGATTTTTGTACTGTCAAAAGGAAACACATGCAAAAAATCTGGAGTAATTTTGGAATATTTTGAATTTTCGTTTGAAACATCAGCTGAAGAAAATTCTGGAAGAAATGTCGGAAAAACACCTTTTGGAGCAGTTTTGTCCTGAACTTTGAGATTCACAAAATCAACGGCTTCTCCAGCCTGTTCTAAATGTCCTGTAAAATTTCCTGCAACGCCAAAAGCTGCAATATTTTTTATGTTATAAAAATTCATTTTTGTCACCTTTATCTTCCATTAAATTAATTTTATCTTTTTTTAAACTTTTTCATTACTTTTTTGAACCAGAAAGCACGTATTTTTTCCGCAGTGCTGAAAAGCAGATAAATATTTTTTAATGGAATGTTCCAGCTTCCAGTTCTATGAATGATTTTTCCACCAAAATTTGTTTTGAACATATAAAGTCCATGCATCGGATGATTTTGATTTTTTCCTTCTGGTGAAATTCCGTAAAAATCATAAGTTTTGGAACCATAATTTTTTGCATCTTTTATTGCCGTCCACTGTAAAAGATAATTAGGCATAAGATTTCGCTTGAGATTTGAACTTGCTCCGTAAAGATAAACAGCTTCATCTTTGCTGAAAAGTGTAATTATTGCACCAATTTCATCATTTTCATGTTCAGCAATATAAAGATTTACCAAAGGAACATCTTTTCCGTCTGCCAGATTTTGAGCCGAAGATTTGAGTAAATCTAAATAATATTCTTTTGAATGGCAGGAATTTCCGTCTCTCAGTATTGTTTCTTGAGTTAATCGGTAAAAAGTGTCTATTTTTTCAGACAGGTTAAGAACATTTCCATCATATTTACGGATTACAACACCTTTTTTCTCGCTTAAGCGAATATTATAACGCCATTTTGAATGCATGTTCGCAAGAATATCGTCTTCACTTTGTGTCAAATCAAGGACTGTTGTATCAGGCGGTTGAATATCAACTGCATTTTTTTTGAGTTTAAGTTTATCTGCAAAAGAAACTGTTTTAATTCCAAAATTAAATGTGTCACGTTCCTGAATATCAGAAAAATTAACATCAGGATCAAAACGAATTACAATTGTGTTTTTTGGAAGATGAACTTTTATTTTTTGTGCAAGTTCCGATAAAAGAGCTGCAAATTCAATTGCCTGAGTTTCAGCAGTCACAATCGGTTGAGAGATTACACTTTCTTCATCAGAATTTTCATCAAAAGCTTTGTTTAAAACTTCTTCATCAGTACATTTAAAAGGAAGATCAGGTTTCAGCGGAATGTATGCAATTGAAAAAAGTTTTTTTGCAAAACCTCGATACAAAACTTCCATTTCAAAATTTCTGTGCAAATCACCAGAAAACATATCTTCTGAAGATTTTGTACAGTCGTTTTTTTGTTCATATTGATTTGAATTCAGCAAATATTCAACTTTAAATCGCAGATGATTCCAGCCATGACGGCTTTTAAACTCACACCAGAACGGAGTCTGCAAAAAACTTCCGCAATTTGTTTCATTTGTATTTTCTATCAGACTTAATTTAATATCAAACATAAATTTTATTATATCATTTTTTTTAAATCATGAAAACTATCAGATTCAATCAGTTGAATCAGTTCAATGTAATGTAAGATTTCTAATCTTTTATCTAAACTTTTTTCCCTATAGTGCAAAAAAGTTTTTTTTGATACAATCTGTTCATTATGAAAAATCAACAACACAATGATAAACAACAAATAACAACAGAAAATAAGATGGGAACAATGCCAGTCGGAAAGCTTTTGATTCAAATTTCGCTTCCGATAATGATTTCGATGTTTGTTCAAGCACTGTATAATATTGTAGACAGTATTTTCGTCGCAAAACTTTCTACAGATGCACTTACGGCAGTTTCACTTGCATTTCCGATTCAAAATCTGATGATTTCGGCTGGAGTGGGAACTGGAGTGGGAATTAATGCACTTCTTTCGATGAGACTTGGACAAAAAGATAATAAAGCTGTAAATCAAACTGCTTTGAACGGTGTTTTTCTTGTGATTATCACAATTGTTCTATTTATTATTTTGGGATTAACAATTCCACACGCATATTTAAAATCACAAACTTCAAATATGCAGATTGTAGAACTTGGAACTGATTATCTGGAAATCTGTATGATTTTCTGTTTTGGACTTTTTATTGCCATTACTTTTGAAAGGCTTTTGCAGGCAACAGGAAGAACAGTTTTATCGATGATTTCGCAAATGGCTGGAGCAATCACAAATATAATTCTCGATCCGATTATGATTTTTGGATTTTTTGGAATTCCTGCAATGGGAATAAAAGGTGCTGCGTGGGCAACAGTCATTGGACAGATTATTGGTGCGTTGATTTCAGTGATTTTGAACATAAAAATAAACAAAGAAATCAATTTTAATCCAAAAGGATTCAAGCCTCAGTCTAAAATTATTATTGATATTTACAAAGTTGGAATTCCTTCTATATTATTAGGTTCGATTGGTTCTGTTCTGACATATCTTTTGAACTTGATTTTAGGAGCTTTTTCTACCATTGCAATTGCTGTTTATGGAGTTTATTTTAAACTTCAGAGTTTTGTTTTCATGCCTGTTTTTGGATTGAATAATGGAATTGTTCCAATTGTAGCTTATAATTACGGTGCAAAATATAAAAAACGAATTATTGATTCTATCAAAATGTGTGCAATTGTTGCTCTGGCCATTATGGGATTGGGAACTTTCATTTTTGAAGTTTTCCCAGGTCAACTTCTTGCGATGTTCTCTCCAAACGAAGAAATGCTTGAGATTGGAATTCCTGCATTGAGGATTATAGCAATTCACTTTCCGATAGCTGCTATTGGAATTACGTTTACATCTGTTTTCCAAGCTTTCGGACGCGGCTTTTTAAGTATGTGCGTTTCCTTTATCAGACAGATTTTTGCACTTTTACCTTCTGCGTGGCTTTTATCTTTAACTGGAAATATAAATAATTTCTGGTGGGCATTTGTAATTGCAGAACTTTTCTCACTTATTGCATGTATTTTTGCAATGAAAAACGTTTACAAAACACAGATAAAAAACTTGTAAAAAATAAAGTAAAAAAAAAGTTTCCGTCGATAAAAATCAGCAAAAAACTGAAAACTCAACGGAAACTTTTTTTTCATATCAATAATCCTAAATATTTTATGCGATATCGCTGTTCAATGCTTTTGAAGTTCTGATTTCTTTACCGTCTGCCAAAAGCTTTTTGCCTGCAATCTGCACAATTCCATTCACAGCATTTATGCTTACTGCAAAAAATTCATCTCCAGAAATTTCAGATTTTTTAGCGGCATTTACATCGCTTCCTTCCAAAACAATTTTCGTTCCTGGTTTTGCCCAGCTCACATCAAGAACTTCAACACATTCTTTTCCATTTTCATCATTGTAATGTCCTGCAAGAAGCATTCCCCGACTTTCAACTCCACGCATCGTTCTTGGAGCTAGATTGCTTGCCACTATGACATGCTTGCCAAGAAGTTCTTCTTCTTTAAGGAACATTCTGAGTCCTGACTGAATTACTCGCAGAACAGAACTTCCATCATCCAAAGTTTCGATGTAAAGTTTTTCGCCATCTGGATTGGGTTTGACATCAACAATTTTTGCAACTGTCAGCTCAATATTCTGATTAAAAAAATCAGCCTGTTTATCTGCTGGAAGAACAACAGGTTCTTTTTTTTCAGATTTTTTTGATTTTTTCTCAGCTGGCTTTTTTTCAGAAGAATCTTTTCTTTCTTTTTGATTTCCGCCGAATTTTTCACGGAATGCAAGCATTGTTTTCTGATCAAGAGGTTTAAAATATACTTCTGTCGGTGACACAGTTGTAAGTTCGCCGTTAACACCCAAATCATCCCAAGTGTAACCTTTTATTGTTTCAGTTCCAACTTTGGATTCCTGAATAGATTTTCCAAAATATGACATAATTTTTTGAGTATATTGAGGCATATATGGATTCATCATAATCATTAAATCTTTGATGACATAACAGAGATTGTAAATAAGTTTCTCGGCTGCCTGAGGATCAGTTGTTCTTGTTTTCCATGGTTCTGCTGCCTGAAATTTTTTGTTACAGATATCAGAAATTTCAAACATAGTTCTGAAAGCATCTTTTAATTCAGCCCATTCAAGATAATCAGTTGCCTTTTTTTCAAGTTCTTTTACTTTTGCCCAAAGTTCTTCATCGATTTCAGACTGCGGAATTTTACTGTCATAATATTTATTTACAAATAAAAGAGTTCTGTTTACAAGATTTCCAAGATTTCCAATCAACTCGCTGTTGAGTTTTTCCATAAAATCTTTCCATGTGAACTGAAAATCCTGTTTTTCTGGACGATTGTAGAAAATGTAAAAACGCCATGCATCAGCTGGAATACCAGTTTCAATCGCATCAGTTCCAAAAACACCTACTCCACGACTTTTTGAGAATTTTCCGTTTTCATAGTTCATATATTCAGTAGAAGACATGTGGTAAAGTTTTGTCCAGTCATGAGGAGAACCAAGCAGAGTGCAAGGGAAAATAACTGTATGGAAAGGAATGTTGTCTTTTCCGATAAACTGGAACAGGTCAACTTTATCTTTATTTTTTGCTTCTTCACTTTCAGAAGGAAGCCACCATGATTTCCAGTCAAAACTCTGTTTACCCTGCTTTATAAGTTCGTCAGCAAGTTGTTTTGTGATGGACATATATCCAATTGGTGCATTGAACCAAACATAAAAAACTTTATTTTCATAACCTGATTTTGGAACAGGAATGCCCCATTTTAAATCACGAGTGATAGCTCTTTCGTTCAAGCCATCACGAATCCATGCTTTTGTAATATTTATAGCATTATCTGCCCATTTTCCTTCGATACTTGTTTTTGCCATCCATTCATCAAGTTTGGAACTAAGACTTGGCAAATCAATATATAAATGTTTTGTTTCACGAACTTCTGGAGTAGAACCGCATGTATGACATTTTGGATCTTTCAATTCGATTGGATCAAGAAGCGCACCACAATCATCACACTGATCACCTCTTGCTTTTACAGAACCGCATTTTGGACAAGTTCCGTCAACATATCTATCGGCTAAAAACATATTGCATTTTGGGCAGAAAAGCTGCTTATTTACATGTTCTTTGATAAGACCTGCATCATCAAGATCCTTAAAAAGTTTTTGAGTGATTTCGGTACATTGTTCATTTGAAGTGCGGCCAAATTTATCAAAATTGATATGAAACCAATCATAGATTTTTATGTGCTCGTTATAATAAAAATCACAAAGTTCACGTGGAGTTTTGTTTTCTTCTATTGCCTTTGTTTCTGTTGCAGTTCCATATTCATCAGTTCCACAGATATATAAAGTTTCATAACCTTTGTTACGGCAGAAACGTGCAAAAACATCTCCTGAAAGCATTTGAATCAAGTTTCCAAGATGCGGAATATTATTAACATAAGGTAATGCTGATGTGATAAGTCTTCTGTTCATGAATAAAACCTCATAAAAAAATGTTCCTTAAAATCATAAACTTGAAGAAAGTTTCAACTTTCGAAAGTTTATGATTCGTCCGCGCCAAGCGGACAGTCAAATAAAAGAGTTTCGCAAGAAACTCTAAGTTTATTCAAATGGCGCAATTTCAGCCATTGGAATAATACCTTCTGACATTATAATATTTTAACGCTTTTTTTACAATATAGCAGGAAAATGATGTCGCAGGAAAATGAATAAACAGTTATAATCAATGTCAGATATTATTTGCCAAGGACATGATAATGACTGATAATCTAAATGAAGAACAGAAACTCGCTGTCACTTCGACAGAGGGGTTTATCAGAGTGATTGCTGGTGCTGGTTCTGGAAAAACACGTGCTTTAACTCACCGTTTTGCTTATCTTGTAAATGAAATCGGTATTATGCCTTCAAATATTCTGTGCGTTACGTTCACAAACAAAGCTGCAAACGAAATGCGTTCCAGAATAAAAAAACTTACTGGCGACAACGATACAGGATATATCTGTACTTTTCACAGTTTTTGTGTAAGCGTTCTGAAAGAAGATTTAAACGCAGTCAGTTTTCCAAAAAGTTTTCTTGTTTTAGACAATTCCGACATCAACTCAATGCTTCAGATGATTTACGAAGAACGCAATCTTACTTTGCGCGAAATGACTTTTTCAAATGCCCGCGACATGATTGAAATGAAAAAACTCAAAGAACTTCCAGATTATTACAATGATTTGATTAATATGTCACTGGATGAAATTCATCAGAAATATCTGGATGCCGTACGAACAGATTTGATTATTTTTTACGGCTATTTATATCAGCAAAAAAAATGTTTTGGCCTTGATTATAATGATTTGATAAAATTTACACTTTACATTTTCAAAGAAAACGCTGAAATCAGAGAAAAATGGCAGAAACGTCTGGAATATATAATGATAGACGAATTTCAGGATATAGACGAAATTCAATATCAGCTGATGCAGGAACTTTGCGGTTATCATAAAAATCTTTTTATTGTTGGCGACCCTGACCAGACAATTTATACATGGCGCGGAGCTAACGTAAAATATTTATTGGATTTTGACAAACAGTTTCCAGACGTTCAGACGATTTTTATGCTCAAAAATTACCGTTCTTCGCCACAAATCATTCAAACAGCAAATTCATTGATTCAAAAAAACAAAAACAGAATTAAAAAGGATTTACTTCCTGTAAAATCTGTAAATGAAAATCCTTTTTTTGCCAAAACAGTATATTTTCATGCAAAATCAGCACAGGAGGAAGCTCGGTTTATTGCTGATGAATGTAAAAACCTTATGGAAAAAGGAGTTTCTGGTGACAAAATTGCAGTTTTGTTTCGTGCACATTACATCAGCCGTTCCATCGAAGAAGTTTTTCAGGAAAACAAAATTGAATACACCCTTTTTTCGGGGCTTCCATTTTTTGAAAGAATCGAAATCAAAGATTCGCTTTGTTACCTCAGAATGATTGCTTTTAAAGATGATTTGTCGTTTTTAAGAATTGTCAACGTGCCAAAACGAAATATCGGAGAACGTCGAATTCGTTTTTTAAAAGAATATGTGGAAAATCATGGCGGTTCACTTTTTGATGCTTTAAAAATAAATGTTGATAATGAACTTTTTGCAAATACACAGGCACAAAATTTTATAAAATTAATCGACGATTACAATAAATCTTACGAAAACATGCAGATTTCAGAGCTTTTTTCTCATCTTTTGAATTCAAGCGGATATGAAAAAATGCTCCGCACAGAAGGTTCGCAGGAACGCCTGGACAATCTTGCTGAACTAAAACAGGCAATTTATGAATATGAAGTTTCCTGCGGCGAAGAATGTAATCTCGAAAATTTTCTTTCACATGTTGCACTTTATTCGAATTCAGATTTGAATGTAAATAAAAATAAAGTAAATTTTATGACAATTCACGCTGCAAAAGGTCTTGAATTTCCATTTGTTTTTATTGCAGGTATGAACGAAAATATGTTTCCAAGTAAAAAAATTGATTCTCTTGCCGCAATGGAAGAAGAACGAAGGCTTGCATTTGTCGGCTACACTCGTGCCGAACAAAAACTTTATCTTACAGAAGCAGAAGGTTTTTCTGAAGCAAACGGATTCAGGTTTCCTTCCCGATTTATTTTTGATGTCGATGACAACTTCCTTGATTACAAAGTGGAACTTTCAAATTCATTAAAAGAAAAATCTCGCAATTATATAGAAGAAAGTGATAAAAATCTTGAAAAAATGACAGAGTTAAGCGGTTTATCAGTTGGTAACAAAGTTTCTCACAACATCTTGGGAAAAGGTGAAATTCTTGAAATTGATTCTGCAAAGAAAACTTACTTAATACAATTTGAGAATATTCAAACTCCACGAAAAATGTCGTTTAAAGCTCCTATTAAAAAACTATAGAAAAACAGACAGTTTTTAAGATCCTTGCTGCTGATAATTCCATGAGATATAGCTTTTACCGATAATCTATGCAATATTTTTACTCTGTTCTCTTATATTTTCCAAGGAATCTTTTGCACATATGACCATTGCGCCAACTTCTGCAAACTGATTTTTACTGCCTATTGTGTTTATCTCCCGATTCATCTCCTGACAGATAAAATCAAGTTTTTTTCCTGGAAACGGATTTTCCATTTCTTGTTTCATAGCTTTTATGTGACTTTTTAATCGAACAATTTCTTCGTTTATAGTATATTTTACAAGCATCGCGGCTACTTCAGTCATAATTCTATTTTGGTCAACCTGCTCACCAAGAAGTTCGTTAAATCTTGAAACAATCTGCTGTTTGAAAATCTCTTCCATTTTTGGCTGCCATTGTTCAAAAAAGTCAGCACATTCTTCAAGTTTTGCAAGTTTCAGTTTCAGATCAGCTTTTAAATTTTCACCTTCCCTTTTTGCATCAGACAAAAACATTTCAAGTGCATTTTGAAAAACCGGTTCAATCTTTTTTTGATAATCTTGAACATCATAATTTTTATCAGTATTTAAAACACCATTTTGGCTCAAAATCAAAGAAAGAGGAATGTTGTTTTCATCGTAACCAGTTGCTTTTGCAACCTGCTTGATTGCTTCAAAATAACTTTGAGCAATTTTTGTATCAGCAACAATCTTTGTATCACTTTGAATTTCTTTTATGCGGATAAAAACATCAACTTTACCGCGCGAAATATTTTTTGTTATCAGATTTCTGAAAAAACTTTCAATTGCATTTAGATACGGAGGTAAATTCACAGATAAATCTAAAAAACGTGAATTTACAGATTTTATTTCCACACTTATAACTGCATTTTCATAATTTATTTCACAATAACCATATCCTGTCATCGAAATCATATACATCTCCAAAAATTATATTTGCTGCCCCAATTTCCAGTTGTCGCCGGCTCCCATCGTTACAAACAAAAAGCCATTTTTTCCATTTTCTAGAGGCTTTGCAAGTTCACTCAAAACAAAATCTTTTGCATCCAAAACTTCTTCAAAGTAGAAAACATTTTCAGGATTATTGTAATTTTCTTTTACTTTTTCAAACAAAGTTTTTCCAGTTATTTCAAAATCTTTTGGATTTTCACGCGCAGAACTGTAAATTTTATGCAAAATCACTTCATCAGCATACGAAAAGCATTTTGAAAATTCATCCAGAAGACTTTGCGTTCTTGAGTAAGTATGGCTCATAAAATCTACGATTATTTTTCTGTCGCTGTAAAATTCTCTGTACCCCTGCAAAGTCGTATTCACAGCTGTTGGATGATGACCATAATCATCGATTACAATCACATCATTTCCATTAATCTTTGTCCTTTTGATGATTTCACTGCGGCGTTTTCCACCAGAAAATTTTGAAACTCCGTCAGCAATCTGTTTATAATAATCAAGCGGATTTTTTCCAAAATATTTTAAAATTGTACACGAAAGTGCAACTGCCGCAGCTGCATCCAAAACTTCGTGATGACCTGGCACGCAAATTCTAAAATCCAGTGATTTTTTACCATCAACACCAGGCAAAATACCTCTGCATGCTGTAATTCCATCTCCAGCGTCACTACAATTCGTATCATTCATCTTTTTTTCAAAAAAATTTAATTTAAAATGACTTGCACCATCTTTTATCTCACCCAAAATGATTTTAAAATCACACGAATTATCACAAGAAACACCATAAGGAATAAAATTTAAATCTCTGCGGTTCCGTTCTTTTTTCACAATCTCAACAGTTTCAGCTGCACCTTTATCATCAGCACAATAAATTACATTTCCGCTTGGTGGAAGTTTACACAAATAGTCAACAAATGCATTTTGAATATCTTTAAAAGTCGGATAATAATCTTCATGGTCACTTTCCACAGAAGTTAAAATAATGTTCTTTGGTTCAAACTGCATAAAATGACGCTGATACTCACAAGTTTCTGCCACAAAAACAGATTTTTTTTCAGAGCTTTTTTGATTATGAAAATCAGTAAACAAATCACTTGTAAAAGTACAGGAATCTCCAAATGATTTTATTCTTGAACCAACAAGCACTTGCACAGGTAAATCAAGTTCCTTCAGAATAGTCCCAACAAGACCGGTTGTGGAAGTTTTTCCATGAACACCACAAACACCACAGGAATAAAAAAGACTGCTATATTGCCCCAAAGCCTGAGTATACAAAATGCACGGTATATTTTTGCTAATTGCGGCAATCAAATCAGGATTTTTGTCAGTTTTATACGCTGACGAATAAATCACAAAATCAATATCGTCATTGATATTATTTTCATCAAAATTTTTTGCAGAAATTCCAAGATTTTCAAGAATTTCGTCAGTGTAAAACCTTTCGCTGACATCAGAACCAGAAATAACCGCTCCACAGTGATGCATGATTTCAACCAAAGCAGCCATTCCAGTTCCTTTGATTCCAACAAAATGAATATGAACACCCTTCAGATTTTCAGGCATTCTAAAATCACACTTTTCTTCTATATTAATATTCCTTTTGTTCATAAAAACCACTTTCTTAGCATATTTATTTTTTGAAAACTTATTATACAAAAAAAAATGCCGTCAAGCAACGCTCAACGGCAAAAAGATGTAAACTAAATATTAAGGCACATAAACGTGACAATATTTCTAAAAATAATTATACCAGACTTAAATAAATCTGGTCAGCAAGTCCAAAACCTGCATTTTTTGTCATCATAGTTGAATATTCATCAAAAAGCATATCTTCATAAGTCTGCTGTGCAAAATCAGAATCCTTACTTTTCATAACAGTTTTTCTCATTTCAGAAAGCATCTGTTTTACAAAATAATTTTCAAGTTCCATAGACTTTTCATAAAGTTCAGAAGTTCTGTCAATTTTTTTTGAAACACCATGCACTCCACTTTGATTTGCAGCAGCCCCCACAGGATTACTTTGTCTATCTTTTTCAGAATTATAAACACCTGCAAAACCCGAAGTATAATCACCATTAAGTCTTCCATTAGCAGAAATCTGACTGGAACTCAAACTGCTTTTTCCTGCATCAACATCACTTTCTATCGTTTTTTCCTGCATACTTTTAAGAAGATCCATAAATTTGGAATTTTCAGCATTTGTTTTAGCACTAGATAAAGCACCGTTTCCATTTGTTATGGAACTGAAACTGTTTGAAACAAGACCAACATTCATAAATCACCTCAAAAATAAAACTCTCTTAAATTATCGGAAAAAAATAATGCAGCATAACACTATTTTATAAAATCAAACTTCTATCGCTTAATATTTACAGCCGTTTGAAGCATAGTATCAGAAGTCTGAATAGCTTTAGAATTAAACTCATAAGCCCGCTGAGCAACAATCATCTGCACCATTTCATTCACAACAGAAACATTACTCATTTCCAAAAACTTATGTCTGGTATCACCAAAACCATCATAACCTGGACGACCAGCAATAGCTTCACCACTCGCACTTGTTACCTTAAAAAGATTATCCCCTTCAGCCTGCAAACCAACAGCATTTGGAAAACGATACAATTCAAGTTGACCAACTTCCACAGGGTCATTTCCACCATTCACTTTTACACTTACAAGACCAGTTGTAGTAATATTCAAAGTAGAAACATCATAACCTTCAGGCAAAATAATTTCAGGCATCACACGAAGACCATTATTTGTAACAAGCTGACCGTTCGAATCCACCTTAAAAGAACCATCACGAGTATAAGCATAACTTCCGTCATATTTTTGAACACGAAAATAACCTTCACCCACAATTGCCACATCAGTATCCACACCAGTATTTTGAAGCGAACCTTGAGTCATAACACGCTGAGTTGCACCAATTTTCACACCAGTTCCCTGCTGAATACCTACAGGAGTAACGGTATCTTCAGTCGCAGGTGTACCCGCAAGCTTTAAATTCTGATAAACTAAATCTTCAAATTCTACGCGCTGCTGTTTATAACCAGTTGTATTAACATTTGAAAGATTGTTCGAAATTGCATCAATGTTTGCCTGCTGACCATTCATACCAGTAGCCGCAGTCCATAAACTTCTTACCATATTAAAAACTCCATACAAAACATAAAAAAAAGCATTCAGGAGGGGGAAGTCTCCCCCTGACTTCAGCCCAAAGGTCTTCCGTCACCCCCTCTCCTAGGGGTATATGCGTAGCATATAACCCCTAAAACCCCTTTTTTAGTTTAAAACAGCAACTTTTTGCCATAAAGTGCTCATCATAGAATCTTCAGAAGTGATTGTTTTTTGATTTGCTTCGTAAGCACGATTAACTTCAATCATCTGAACCATTTCATTCACAACATTAACATTACTTGTTTCAGAGTAACCTTGCAAAAATTTTGGACGTTCCTTTCCTTCTGCAATATGAGCAGGACCTGCAATGTCATTAGTAGCATACATACTTTCGCCCATTTTTTTCAGATAACGTTCATTGTCAAAACGTACAATTTTAAATCTGTCTATCTGAGTACCGTCATCACTTCTTGCAATAATTCCGTCTTCATTGATTGAAATTTTATCATCATCAAGATATATATAACCATTTTCACCAAGAACAGGATATCCATCCTTAGTTTCAAGAATTCCTTCTTTTCCTATCAAAAAATTTCCATTTCTTGTGTATCGTTCACCAACAGGTGTTTCAATAACATAAAAACCTTTTCCGCTCAAAGCAGCATCAGTTTTTGAATTTGTAGTTTTGAACGAACCTTGCGAAAAATCAGTATAATTTTCGTTTGTTTCTACACCAAGACCAAGTTTTCCAATTACAGGAGCAGCGTCAGCACTACCCATTCCATTTTGCAGATGATAAACACCATCAGCATTTGTGCGGCGCAACAAAAGTTCAGCAAAAGACTTTGAAACAGTAACATCCCTTTTATAACCTGCAGTATCAACATTTGCAAGATTATTTGAGATGGCATCTAGTCTGTTCTGCTGTGCATTCATACCAGAAGCGCCAATGTACCAGCCACGAATCATATTACCTCCAAATAATTTCTGTCTTGATTGCAATTCTAAAAAATTGTTATTTACACTTTTTATAAAACACCGCGAAAAGACAGAAAAGTTTACATCTTACTTAACTTATCGGGAAATAAAAAAAAAAGTTTAAAAAAGTTTTTCACATATTTTTACATATTTAACTTATATTTTATTTGCAAATAGCAAAAAACAGATTTATAATGTTTTTAAAAGAAAATCTCTAAAAGATTTATTTTTTTACAAATATCGTGAAATTTTTTACCTTAGGAGCATGCTATGTCAGAACAAGAACCAAGAGTACTTGCCATCATTTTGGGTGGTGGAAAAGGAACTCGTCTTTATCCATTAACAAAAGAAAGATCAAAACCAGCAGTTTCATTTGGAGGAAAATATCGCATTGTAGATATTCCAATTTCAAACTGTATCAATTCTGGATATAAAAAAATCTACTTATTAACGCAGTTTAATTCAGCTTCGTTGCATTTACACATTTCAAACACATATAATTTTGACCGTTTTTCAGGCGGATTCGTTGAAATCCTCGCTGCTGAACAAACTTTGGAACACAGCGGATGGTATGAAGGAACTGCAGATGCTGTTCGCAAAAACTTTATTCATTTTAAAACTCAAAAACCAACTCACTATATCATCCTTTCTGGTGACCAGCTTTACAAAATGGATTTGAAAGCTTTTATGAATGAACACATTCGTTCTGGAGCAGAAGTTACAATTGCTACAACAGCAGTAAACCGCCACGATGCTTCAGGATTTGGAATCATGAAGATTGATGAAAATAATCGAGTTCGCGAATTCATGGAAAAACCAAAGCCAGACCAGAATATTGATGACTGGAAAATCCCTGCAGAAGCACGCGGAGCCCTTCCTCCAGAAAAAGAATACCTTGCTTCTATGGGTATTTATATTTTCAATGCAGACACAATGGAAGAAGTTCTTAGTGGAGAAAATGAAAAATACACCGACTTTGGTAAAGAAGTACTTCCACTTGCAATCGGCAAAAAGAAAATTAACTCTTACATTTTTGACGGTTACTGGGAAGATATTGGAACAATCAGAAGTTTCTATGATGCAAACCTTGCACTTTGTGAACCTTATCCTACTTTTGATTTTTATGGAGAAACACAGCCAATTTATACACACATGCGCAACCTTCCTCCTTCAAAAATTAATAAAGCAGAAATCAATAAATCTTTGACTTCTGAAGGATGTATTATTACAGAAGCTAAACTCAACAGATCAGTAATCGGTGTTCGTTCTATCATCAGCGAAGGTTCAGAACTTGATGGGGTTATCATGATGGGTGCAGACTATTACGACCCTGAAGATGAAAAAATTGAAAACATCAAAAAAGGAAAACCTATTACAGGAATCGGTAAGAACTGTAAAATTGCAAACACGATTATCGATAAAAATGCTATGATTGGTGATAATTGTAAAATCGGTATTTCTGGAAAGAAATACGAAGATGGTGACCATGGTTCATTCTATAGTGCAGACGGAATCATTGTAATCAGAAAAGGTGCAGTTATTCCATCAGGAACAGAAATCTAGTATATCATTTTTTTATACACAACCTCCATTTTGCCGTTTTATCATGTCATGGTAAAACGGCGTTTTTTTTAGAAAATATTAATATCAAAATTTCAATTAGTTATATTTTGAAAATCTAATAAAAGAAATCCTACAAAATTCATTAGTAAAGCAATCAGAAAACAAGAGAAACTCTTTTAAATCCAGGAGATTTTTTGCATATTTCACGTGCTTAAAATGCATATTTATGCAATTTTTATACATTCTTACTTTTTGTACAGTATACATATTTTATAACTGTCTAATTTTCTAGACTTTGACTTAATAAAAAAAATATACACTGTATAAATATTTATACATAAAATTCTGTTTATGTATAATTTATTATACAGTGTATTATTTTATGCACAGTGTATACTTAATTTTACAATGTATTATTTATTAGACAGTATTGATTATTGAGCATTTTCCCACTCTTCAATTTTTCTGTGAAGAGTTTTTCTGCCAATTCCAAGAATATCAGCTGTTTTTGATTTATTATTATTATTCCATGCAAGATTTTCCTGAATAATTATTTTTTCAGCTTCTTCCATAGAAATGCCAATTGGAATGCAAATCATCTTTTCTTCACCAGCAGCACGAACAGAATCTGGCAAATCTTCAAATTTTATTTCTTCACCGTTACACATTACAACTGCACTTTCGACACAATTTTTTAATTCCCTTATATTCCCAGGCCAACTATATTTTATCATAGCAGCTTTTGCTTTATTATCAAAACGTAAAATATTTTTTTCATTTTCAATATTATACTCACGCAAAAAATTATGCATTAATAAAGGAATGTCATCTTTTCTTTCTCTAAGGGAAGGAATTTGAATGCGAACTACATTAAGTCTATAAAATAAATCCTCACGAAATCGACCTGCTTTTACTTCATTTTCCAGATTTCTGTTTGTGGCGGCAACTACACGAACATCAACACTTATTGTCTTTTCGCCACCTATTCGTTCAAACTTTTTTTCTTGAAGAACACGCAAAAGTTTTACTTGAATTGAAGGATTTATCTCACCTATTTCATCTAGAAAAATTGTTCCTCCATCAGCGAGTTCAAAACGACCTTTATGCAAATTTTCAGCGCCAGTAAAAGCACCTTTTTCGAAACCAAAAAGTTCACTTTCCAAAAGACTTTCACTAAGTGCCGCACAATGAACAATCACAAAAGGTTTTTCGGCTCTAGAAGATTTTTTATGAATGGCATTCGCAACAAGTTCTTTACCTACACCACTTTCTCCTGTAATTAGAACATTTGCTTTTGTAGGAGCAGCCTTTTCTATCATTATGCGAACTTTTCCAAGTTCAGAACTTTTTCCTATCATCAAATCATTGGAATTATTCTGCAAAAGTTTTTCTTTTAAAATTCTGTTTTGTTCGGCAAGTTGTTTTCCCCGCAAGGCATTTTTTACGATAATGTTTAAATGATCAAGATCAAGAGGCTTAGTCAAAAAATCAAAAGCACCGAATTTCATAGCTTGAGTAGCGTCATCAATGCTTCCATGCCCAGTAAGCACAATCACAGGAATTCCAGGATATTTTGTAGTTACCTGCTGCACAACTTCCTCACCACTAATTCCATCCATTCTCAGATCAGTGATGACTAAATCAATGCCGCCTTCGGAAACAATTTTTAACCCTTCTTCTCCACTTGCAGCCTGTTTTACATCATAGCCTTCAAGTTCAAAATTATCTGCAAGTCCATTTCTGATATTTTCTTCATCATCAATAGTTAAAATAGTCATAACAACTCCTGCAATTCATTTTTTTTTGATTAATTTTTTTCAAGAAGTTTTGCATCTTTTTGAGGAATAGGAAAAATAATGGTAAATTTTGTGCCATTATTTTCTTTTGATTCTACAAAAATTTCACCGGAAAATTCTTTAATAATTTTATAAACCATCGTCATGCCAAGTCCTGTACCATTTGCCTTTGTTGTAAAATATGGTTCAAATATTTTCGAAACAGTTTCTGCTGACATTCCGCAGCCATTATCAGATACTTCAATGATAAATTTATTGTCTTCAATGTGATTTTCGATTTTGAAAAAATAATTAAAATCACAATCGCGAATAATTTCAGGCAGATTTTTTACATTTTCGCCAGCTTTATTTTCAAAAACTTCATTTTTTTCGGAAGCTGAAATTGTTTTTATGGCAGCAAGAGAATTTTGAGCCAGATTCATAATCACATCACGTAAAAGTTTTTCATCCAGCATAATTTTTTTATTTTTTTTGCACGGGATAAAATCAATACGTATTCTGTTTTTGTAAAATTCAGGTTTGCAAAAATCAACGATAGTCTGAATTATTTTGTCAGGATCTTTTAATTCAAGCATGGCTTTTACAGGACGCACAGCCATCAGAAAATCCATGACAAGTTTATTCAAATGTTCGATTTCTTCGTTTACAATATCAATATGGTTTTCAACAAATTTTGCTGGTGGAAGAATATTTTCATTATCACGGGCTTTATCCACGGCTTTCTGCAAAAGTTGGATATGGATACTTATGGCTCCAAGCGGATTTTTTATTTCATGAGCCATCCCTGCAGCAAGATTTGTAAGATTAGCCAGATTTTCCATTCTGTGAAGTAAAACATCCTGATTTTTTTTATCAGTGATATCACGAATCAAAATAATTAATCCAGAAATATTTATTTTTTGAACAAGCGGTGAAATGGAAATGGAAATGAATCGAACAGTTCCTCCCGAAGTTTTTATAGAAAATTCTTCCTGACTGTTTGTTATCGCTTTTTCTTTACAATTTTTGAAAAAACTGCATATTTCGTCATCATCAATAAAATTCCACAAAGATTCCTTTGAATTTTCAATTTCATCAGGATAAATTTTATAAGGCAGGCGACTTTCAGAAGCAGTATTATGTCTTAAAAGCTTAAAATCTTTATCAACAATCAAAATACCAGTCGAAAGGGAATTAATTATCGAATTCAAAATGTCATTCTCTTCGATTAAATCATCAATCAGCGTCAAAAGCTGGTCTTTGGAAAGTTTTTCTTTTTTTTGATTAATTCTTTTTACGTAATTTCGCATAAAATACCTGACTTTTTGATAAAATGCGGACAGACCTTGTTTAAAAGGTAGCAAACCTTTTTAAAAGGGGACAGACCTTGTTTTAAAATTGTTCACTCTCCCCACATTAAAATCATAATCTCAAATTTTCCCTTTTAGTTAAACTCTACAGCGTTTTTTTCAAAATCATGTCGTTTTGAACATTCAAGCTTGACATTTCTTTTAATAAAATCCCAAGTGCTGCAGAAATATTTTGATTATAAAGAGTTATGTTTTCCCAACAGGATACATAAAGTTTTAGACATTCCGAAGCTACTTCACAACCAGCCTGCGAATAAATCATTTTCTTTTGAAATCCTGCCAGATATGATAAAAATAGTCTCAATTCAATTCGTGGAGAAAAATTTCCACATTTTTGAATTAACTGTGAAATGTCAGGAATCTTTCGATTGCAAATTGCTTCATAAAAAGATTTGGCTTCCTGATAAATTACATCAGGATGAACTGGAAGAAAAGTCTGTAAATAATCATTTATAGTTATATTTTCTGCATTTGTATGAAAAACACGTGAAATCACATCCCTTTGCTGCTCAATTGTTCGTTCAACAAACGAATAAGTTCGAACCCGCGACAAAATCGTCTGCATAATTGCATTTCTATTCGAAGTCAATAGAATAAAAACACAATCTTCTGGCGGTTCTTCAAGAATTTTCAAAAGTGCATTGCGAACATTCTGCGACATTCGATCTGAATTTTCCAAAATAATAGTTTTTTTTCCATCTTCAGATTTTTTATAAGCCCATTCTTCCAAATTTCTAATCTGATTAATAGGAATCGAATCGTACAAAAATTCATTTTCAAGTTTTAAACACAATTTTTCAAGATTAGAACAGATTTTATCAAGATTTTCAAATGGAGGAATCGAACGGTCAACATCAACCTGTTCCAAATTTTCATTAATTTCTTCTATTATATTACCAATCTTGTTTATGTTTTTATCACCTTGCCACAAAATTCCATTGAACCTCAATGTCAGTTTTCTTATACTTCTGACAAAAAGATAATGAGTTGCATTTAGAAAAGATGAGTGATTTTGAACTGCATCCAAAAATGTTTTTTTTGCCGCAGAAATTTCCAAAGAACAATCTCTTGGACCTAAAAGCATAAGATTTGAAAATGTTAGTGCTTTGTGCTGACGACAATTGTAACATTCGCAAGTCCATTTTCCAGCATTCGGCTGATGACAGGAAAGAATTCTTGCAGTTTCCAAAGCAGCAGATAATTTGCCGCAAGATTGAGGTCCCGAAAACAATACAGCTCCTGGAAAAATTCCATTTTTAATATCCCCAGAAAGATTTTTTGCTACATTCTGATGAACAAGATTTTCATACATTCGAAAGCACTTCCTTAACAGAAATTCCAGTATTTCCAGTTCTCAAAAACGAACTGATTATATTTTTGAAAAAACTTCCGTCAGTGATTGGATCTGCTGAAAAAAACGGTTGAATCTGGAGCAAAAACAAAATAAGCCAAACAACTGCAAGACCTTCAACAATTCCAAAAACAAATCCCAAAATTCGGTCAAGACTTTTTAACGGCTGCCACGTAAAAACTTTTGAAATAAGTTCTTGAAAAATTTTTATAACGAGGAACACAACCACAAAAACAACTAAAAAAGCAAGAACATTTTGCAAAGTTACATTATTTATTCCATGAAAAACTTTGACAGAAACTTTATCATAGAAAATACATGCAAAAAGAATTCCTAGAATCAAAGCAAGTTTTCCTAAAATACTGTTAACAAAACCTTTAATCAATCCTGAAAAAGCAAGAATCAAAATCAAACCCGAAAAAATCCAATCAATAACAATAAAACTCATACACTTCTCTTTTCTTATAAATTTTCAAAAATATATTCTGCAATTTTTTTTGCAGGCTTTTCATTTCCAACCATTTTTTGAAGATTAATCTGTAAATCAAGACGATTTTTTTCATCAAGAAGTTCTTTTAAATTGTTTACAAGATGTTCATTATCAACTTCCTGATCAATAAGTACTTTTGCTGCATTTTTTTCTTCAAAAAATTTTGCATTATCCACCTGGTCGCCTCTAGTTCCATTACCGCAAAGAGGAATCAAAAGCATAGGTTTCAACAGAACAGCTGCTTCCCAAATAGAATTTGCACCTGCTCTCCCCATCACAATATCACTAGCGGCAACAACATCCGGCATCTGTTCATAAATGAAATTATAAGGATGATAATCAGGATATTTTTGACTCAATTCCTGCGATTTTTCTTGAGTTGTATTCACAAGTCCTGTTTGATGAACAACAATAAAATTCTCACACAAAAAATGAATATTATCATAAACAAGTTGATTGATTTGGCGAGCACCAGAACTTCCACCAACGACAAGAAGAACAGGTTTATTCTTGTTCTGAATTCTCAAAAAATCAAGTCCATTATGGGCATCAGCATTATAAAAAACAGGTCGGACAGGATTTCCGCTTACAATCACTTTTTCTTTATCATTTTTTGACAGAAAATTTTTAGTTTCCTCATAAGACACAAACATTTTAGTTGCAGATTTAAAATTTATTTTATTTGCAAGACCTAAAGTAAAATCACATTCATGGGTATAAACAGGAATTTTGAGAATTTTTGCCGCAAGACAAGGCGGGACACTTACAAATCCACCTTTTGAAAACAAAACAGAAGGTTTTTCTTTTGCAAGAATCCATAATGAAGCAAAAAATCCTCCGATAATCTTGAAAACGTCAGAAAAATTTTTTAAAGAAAAATAACGGCGAAGTTTTCCAGAAGGAATTCCATAAAATCTGTCAACACAAGATTGATTATTTATGTCTTTTGCTTTTGATACAATGTTTTTATCCATCCCCTTTGAGCAACCAATCCAGATTGCACTAAGAGTTTGATTATTTTCCTGAAATTTATTGCGAAGTTCATCTAATACAGCAAGACCAGGATAAATATGACCTCCAGTTCCGCCGCCAGTAAAACAGATTTTATTTTTAATCAGCTTCATAAAAATACTTCCTTAAAATCATAAACTTGAAGAAAGTTTCAACTTTCGAAAGTTTGTGATTCGTCCGCGCCAAGCGGACAGTCAAATAAAAGAGTTTCGTAAGAAACTCTAAGTTTATTCAAATGGCGCAATTTTAGCCATTTGAATAATAACTTCCTCAAAATCATAAACTTGAAGAAAGTTTCAACTTTCGAAAGTTTGTGATTCGTCCGCGCCAAGCGGACAGTCAAATAAAAGAGTTTCGCAAGAAACTCTAAGTTTATTCAAATGGCGCAATTTTAGCCATTTGAATAATACCTTCCTTTTTTAAAAATATATAATTATGTGTCATTTTAACACACTTTTCTTTATATTCCAAGATGACATTTTCAAATTTTACATTTTTTTTAATTTTTTTTAATTTTTCTACTTTTTGATATTGACATTTTTTTTCGTTTGATATATATTATTATACATCAACGCCGCAGTAGCTCAGTTGGTAGAGCGCCGGACTGAAAATCCGTATGTCGTTGGTTCGATTCCAACCTGTGGCACTTGGCTTCTAACACTGTTAGAAGCCATTTTTTTTGCCCAAATGCTTATG